>ERZ724523.2613-NODE-2613-length-10237-cov-4.030937_pt1 | contig 10237 bp, 7 predicted proteins | sample MGYA00376056_ERZ724523 | MGnify/ENA primary metagenome ERZ724523 (study PRJEB28724, sample SAMN07190888) | wastewater metagenome | isolation source: influent of sewage treatment plant in Hong Hong | place: USA: Christiansburg, Virginia | collected 2016-03-01 ... | reverse complement strand
GCGGAAATCGATTCCACGATGGCATCCGAATTACGCTTGACGGAAATGGCGTCTTCAATGCCTTTGCGAATGCCGGTCACGGTCACCGTGTTCAGTTCCGGCGCGCTCGACTGGGCGAACGCGCCTGACGTTGTAACGATGAGCACGGCACAGCCGGCGGCCACTGGGGCCAGTTTGAAGAGAGAGCGACGCGAGGTGCGCTGATCGATGGAACTCATTTTGATATTTCTCCTGGATAGCACGGGGGCTGGCAAATTTTCTTTTGGGCGGGGCCTAAAAGACACGTAAAAAGGGACGGCGGTTTCCCTGCTCACAGTTCAGTTTGTACCAAAACAAGATATTTGCAAACATAGGGGTTAACACTTAATTGGTGCGATTCGCACTGCCTTTGCACCAAAAGATGGCCTTTATTGGCGAATTTCCAACAAATTACCCGTAAAAATGGGTTCGACTTACCGCACAAATTCTAAAAAAGCAAAATATCTGTAGGCAAACTACATTGAAATTACGTTGGTGCTTGAGATGAATTGTTGCTTTGGTACGAATATAGAGGCGGGCGTTGTGCTTTGAGGTAGACCAGGTCTGTTGTGATGATCCTTTTGGCAGGGTTGTCTGGTTCGTAGAGATTTGACATTTGATTTTGAAATAGCTGTTGTTTTACTAACTTGTTCGGCAGGCCTTCTTCATTTGTCATAGGTAAAGTCTTAGAAATCAATGTTTTCCCTAGGTTTTTGTTTTCAGTGCTGGTGTAGACTTTGTGTTGTTTGACTACATGTCGACGTTGCGTCGGCCGAAACTAGGGGAAATGCGGATGAATCAGGGTTATCCGAGGTTGCTGGGGGACATTGGAGGGACCAATGCGCGTTGGGCGTGGCAGGAATCTGCCGGTTCTGCGCTGGAAGATATTTCCGTGCAGCCCTGCGAAGCCAGTGCCTCTCTGCAGGAATCGGCCATGGCTTACTTGCAGTCCCATGGGCGCAAGGCCCCACGGTGGGCCGGTATCGGCATTGCGACCGCGATCACGGGTGACGATGTGCGCATGACCAACAACGCCTGGCAGTTTTCCATTTCAGGTTTTCAGCGCGCCCTGGCGTTGGAGCGCTGCTTGGTTATCAACGACTTTACCGCGTTGGCCATGAGTTTGCCTGCGTTAGCGTCAGCCGACCTGCGTCCGCTGGGGGGAGGCACGCCCGTTCCTGGGGCGACGGTCGCCCTGCTTGGGCCTGGCACGGGTTTGGGCATGTCCGGTCTGGTGCCCAACCCCAACGGACGCTTTAGTGCCCTGAGCGGAGAAGGTGGTCACGCCACACTGGCAGCCGTCAACGCAGCGGAAGCGACCCTGATCGGTATCCTGCGCGAGCAGTTCGGGCACGTCAGTGCCGAACGGGTGCTGTCTGGCTCCGGATTGGTCAATTTGTACAGCGCCGTGTGCACCATGGAAGGTGTTCAAGCTCGCGCGTTGCAGCCCTCTGATGTGACCAGCGAGGCGATTGCCGGATCTGATGTGCAGTGTGTTGCAGCCGTCCGGTTTTTTACCGGCTTTCTCGGCAGTGTTGCCGGTAATCTGGCATTGACACTAGGGTCGTTGGGCGGTGTGTATGTTGGCGGCGGGATTGTGCCGCGGCTGGAGACCTCTTTTGATGCGTCTTTGTTCCGCCAGGCCTTTGAGAAAAAGGGGCGTTACCAGGAGCTGTTGGCTGGCGTTCCGGTGTGGCTGATTACGGCCTCCAACCCGGCACTGATTGGTGCCAGCCAGGCGCTGGACACCCTGTCCTGACCCACGGGGCGGTAGCGCTGCGCATCCGTTAAGCTTGGCCTTTGCCAGACCCGGCCCGAATCCGCCCAAAGGGAATCCGACATGTCCGAACCGCGCTTTGACCATCCGCGCCTGATTGCTGATATTGGCGGCACCTTCGCGCGCTTTGCGCTGGAGGTAGCGCCCCACGTCTTTGAGCAAAGTGCCTCGCTGCGTTGCGCGGACTTTGCGGATTTTCACGCCGCCGTAACGGCTTACCTGTCGGGTCTGACGGACGTGAGTCCGGGGGATATCCGGCATGCTGCCGTGGCCATCGCCAATCCGGTGTCGGGTGACCAGGTGCGCATGACCAATTACCACTGGCAGTTCTCCATTGAACACATGCGAGAGCGCCTGCACTTTGACAACTTGGTGGTGGTCAATGACTTTACGGCCCTGGCCATGGCCCTGCCGAGCCTGTCACCATTGCAGCGTCGGCAACTCGGTGGTGGCAGCGCGATTCCACGCAGTGTGGTGGGGTTGATCGGTGCGGGCACGGGCCTGGGTGTGTCGGGCTTGATTCCTGCGGGAGATGGCTGGATTGCACTGGGTACCGAGGGTGGCCACACCAGTTTTTCACCCCACGACGAACGCGAGGTCGCGATCCTGCAATATGCGTGGCGCTTCTTTGAACACGTGTCGTTTGAGCGCCTGTTGTCGGGCTCCGGCATTGAGCTGATTTTCCGGGCATTGACAGACCGCGCCGGGCTGCCCGAACGAGTCCTGGATGCGCCAGAGATCACCCGCCAGGCGCTCGCCGGCACTGACGCATTGTGCAAAGAGACGATCGATGTGTTTTGCGCGATCCTGGGCACGGCGGCGGCCAATCTGGCGGTGAGCCAGGGCGCTTTTGGGGGGATCTACATTGGAGGCGGCATTGTGCCGCGTCTCGGGCTCTACTTTGACCAGTCGCCGTTTCGTGCGCGCTTTGAAGACAAAGGGCGTTTTACGGACTACATGAAGGGCATTCCCAGCTTTGTCATCACGGCGACGGATGCCACGCTGGTGGGGGCGGCCGTCATTCTGGCGTCCCAGTTGCGGGAGCTGGACGGTGCCAACGGATCTGCCATTCTGGGTCAAATCCGCAGGGCCCTGCCCAGCCTGTCACCGGCCGAGCAGCGGGTGGCGCAGCATGTGTTGTCACAACCACGCTCGGCACTCAACGACCCCATCGCCACGATTGCCCGAGCCGCCGATGTGAGCCAACCCACGGTGATTCGGTTTTGCCGCTCGTTGGGTTGTGAAGGTTTGTCGGACTTCAAACTGCGCCTGGCTTCCGGCCTGACCGGCACCATTCCGATTACGCACACCCAGGTTACCGGCAACGATTCGATGCTGGAGCTGGGCGCCAAGGTGCTGGGCAATACGGCGTCGGCCATTCTGCAGGCGCGTGACCACCTGAACCGCGACAGCATGGACCGCGCCATGCGGCTGATCGCCGATTCGGTGCGTGTCGAGATCTATGCGGTGGGCCATTACGGTGCAGTCGCCAACGATGCGCAATTCAAATTTCTGCGCGTGGGGGTTTCTGCCGTGGCGCAGACCGACCCGCGTTTGCAGGCGCTGTCCGCGAACCTGTTGCGCCCCGACGTGGTGGTCTTGATCATTAGCAGCAGCGGTCGCATTGCTGAACTGCTGGATGTGGCTGAAAAAGCAAAAGAGCGCGGTGCTACCGTGATTGCCATTACCGAGAGCCAGTCACCACTGGCACGCAAGGCGGACCTGGCGTTGATCGTGGACCATGTGGAAGACATTGCGACCCAGGTGCCCATGATCAGCCGCATCCTGCACCTGCTGATGGTGGATATTCTGGTGGTGGGCGTGGCCTTGCAGCGCGGCGCTGCCGTACCAGTGCTGGGCAGTGACGTGACCCTGGGTATGGATGAGGTGGCGCCCGGTGCTGCCTCCACCAGTGTGGCCCGTCGAAAGGCACCCGGTGTCAGCGTGGCCGGCACATTGGCCCATCTGAGTTCACGCGGCTCCTGAAGCGGCAACCACCGCTACAGTGAGCGGCGGGCTCACACTTCGTGGCGGCGCGGCAGATCTGCACCACGCCGTGAACAGGTGATGGCTGCGGCGCGGGACGCAAAGGAAAGGGCATTCAAGAGCGCGGCCTGACTCATATTCGGGACCGCCTGTGCCGACACTACCGCGTTTTCTGCCATCCATGTTAGTAGTGCTGCCTGGAAGGTGTCGCCCGCACCAACGGTATCAATGACTGGCACCGGTATCGACCCCGTGCAAGCGTGGTGATGGGCGGTCCAGGCCATGGCACCTTTCGCGCCACGGGTGATGACCACCAGTTGGACGCCCTTGGCCAAGGCTTGCGCGGCAAAGTCCTCTACGCCAATTTTGGGCAGCAAGAGCCCCAAATCCTCGTCGCTGATTTTGAGTACGTGGGTTCTGGGCAGCATCCACTCCAGTTGGGATACCCAGAGACACACATCCGGCTCCACGTTCAGGCGCACGTTCGGATCAAATGAAACCAGTCTGCGTGTTTGCTCATGCTCCACCAGCGCCCGCAGCGTGCTGGCAATGGGCTCGACCACGGTTGCGTAGGACGCAACATGGATAACGCGGGTGTTCGCCGGGAGATGTTGCAGCGCATGCCGCGAGAGTTGGCGGTCGGCGCCGCCCTCACCATAAAAGGCATACGAGGGCATGTGATGGGCGTCCAGTCCCACCAGGCTAAGGGTCGTTGCAGAGTCTGTCCGCTCAACTGTTGACGTTTGTACGCCTTCCTGATCCAGCGCCTGCACCAGACGCTGGCCTAAAAAGTCGCGGGAAATCGACGCCAGCAAGGAAACGTTTTGGCCCAGACGGGCCAGACCGACCGCCACATTAAATGGTGACCCGCCCACACGGGCATCCAGTGCCATACCTGAAGGTGTGTCACCGGCTGCAAAAACATCCATCAGGGCTTCACCACACACCACAAACATGCCTCAGTCCTGTCTTTCAAATTGCATGCTGGCCTGCAGGGGCCAGACCGTCATCACGCTGCGCGGGCCTGCGCCATCCCGGGCATAAATTTGTAAACCCTGGTCGGCGTCGTCCGGGAAAAAAAGCTCGGTCAAACAGGCCTGACCGTCGCCGGTGAAGACCTCAACCGAACAGCGGTCCAGCAAAATGCGCAGGACAAGGGGGCCGATGGGTTGGGCCAGTGGCGCCTCGCGGCGGCCTTGCCAACGTGTTTCGTCCACTGCGACTCCGCTGCTGGAGCGGTCTATGAACACGGCGTGTTTGGCGTTGTCAAAACCCACTACCAGTGCGCGCCCCTGGCCACAGCGCAGGCGCAATCCGAACTCTGCGGCGTCACCCGCCAGCGCAATGTCCCAGCGCAACTCCAGACAACGGCTATCGCTCCACGGCAATGGAACCTCCCAGGATTGGTCCCTTAGCGCGGGCACATCCTGTTGCCAAATTGGGCCGCGTAGCGACTCGATGCCGCGCCAAGGGCGCTGACCCAGACGCACGCCATCAGCCGTTTCACACAAAAACAATTCACGCGGCACACCCATGGCGCCACGCCACGGTGCCGTGGGTGTCTTGGCTGCGTAGCTGTGGTTGTTCATCCAGCCAATCCACACTGGACAAGTGTGATGGGGCGGCAGGTTGGCCCATGACAACGCGGCGTAAAAGTCGCAACCGTGGTCCACCCACTCGCCGGTATTGCGGGTCGGCCCGGTCGGTGTGAACCGGGTGCCATCGAAGCTTCCAACGAACACTTGCGCCCCGGTCCCGCCGGGGTGCCCGGCAAAGGTGTCCACCTTCAGCACCCAGCGACTGGAGCTTCCATCATGGGACGGGAATTCGATCAGATCCGGGCATTCCCAGATACCCCCAGCTTCACCAGCGGGACCAAAGTCACTCAGGTGGCCCCAGTTGCGCAGGTTGGCCGAGCCATAAAAAGATACCTGATGGTCATTGGGTCGGACCACTGCCATGATCCATCGCGACGTGGGCGCATGCCAGAACACTTTGGGGTCGCGGAAATCACGCAGGCCAATGTCCAGCACCGGGTTGCCCACATATTGGGTCCAAGTGCGACCCCGGTCCGTGCTGAAGGCCAGCTCCTGGGCCTGGCCGCCTTCGCTGACCCGCCGGCATCCGGTGTAAATGGCCACTAGGGGCTTCTCGCCGGGTTTGCCAAAGCCGGCGCTATTGGTGCTGTCAACAACGACACTGCCGGAATAGATGGAGACCCGCTCGTCCTCAGGAATGGCGACTTCCAGCTCGGTCCAGTGCAATAAATCCGGGCTCACCGCATGTCCCCAACTCATGTGGCCCCAGAGGTCGCCAAACGGGTTGTACTGGTAGAACAAGTGGTATTCGCCCTCCAGCCAGATCAGGCCGTTGGGATCATTGATCCAGTTGCGCCGGGGGCTGAAATGCCATTGCGGGCGGTAGGGGGCGGTATCGCGCATGGGTGTCATCGGCGCGTATCAATCTGCCACTTCCACGGGTCAAGCTGTTGGTTGGTCTGGCCTGGTAGCGTGTACGACTGCTCTGCGTTGGTCAGGTTGACCGCCACCGTCACCACATTGGTTCCCTGGCTGCGCCGGAACGCAAAAACCTTGTGATTGCCGGTGGTCAGCAATTCCACAGGCGCACCGTACTGCCCGTTCGACAAAGCCGGGTTGTTGCGTTTCAGCGCAAGCAACTCCGTGTAGAAAGCCTGCAACTCAAAGTTCTTCCAATCGATGGCATCTTTTTCAAAGAAGGCCAGTCGCTTGGTCAAACGCGACTCCTGGCCGCTGTAGATGAGTGGCATACCAGGCAGGGTGACGCTCAGTACCGCCATCGCCTCATAGGCCGGGCCAAACAGTTCCTGGTCCGTACCCTCCCACGAGTTCTTGTCATGGTTGTTGGTGAAGTGCATGCGAAACGCGTGTCGCGGAAACTCCTGTTTGGGCGACTTCACCCAGGTATGGAACGCGCGTGCATCGGCCTTGCCCTTGGGCACGTCTTTCATGATGTCGTGCAGGTCCCAGCCGTACGTCATGTCAAACGCGCTGCGGTGCAATTCGGGTTCGGACCATTCGGCAAGCATGAACAGGGGCTTGGTCGCATCCAGTTCTTGGCGCGCCCGCTCCCAGAACGGGGTGGGAACCAGGCCGGCCACGTCGCAGCGAAAGCCATCCAGATCGGTCTCCCTGACCCAGAACTGCATGGCCTCTATCATGCCGGCCCACAAGGCCTTGTTGTCGTAGTTCAAGGCAACCACGTCGGTCCAGTATTCGGGCTCGGGTCCGTTGGTAAAGGTCACCGGGAACAACTCGCCGTTGGCATTGAGTTTGTACCAGTCCTTGTGACTCTTGGCCCAAGGGTGGTCCCACGCCGTGTGGTTGGCCACCCAGTCCAGAATGACCTTCATGCCCAGACCATGGGCCTGCTTGACCAGCGCTTTCATGTCCTCCAGGTTGCCGAACTCGGGGTTGACTGCGGTGTAGTCGCTGATGGAGTAGTAGCTGCCCAGGCTTCCCTTGCGTTCCTGCTTTCCAATGGGTTGTATCGGCATCAACCACAGGATATTGACGCCCATTTTTTTCAGGCGGGGCAGGTGGGTTGCGAAGGCCTTCAGCGTTCCCTCTGGCGTGTATTGGCGCACATTGACTTCATAACTATTGGCGTTGTGTGACCAGGCCACGTGGGCCATCTCGGGGTGGGTGGAAGCAGGTGGTGCCGGATTCGTTTGGCTCATGGTGGGTGCAAAAAAAGTAGAAAGTCCGAAGGCGCAGGCTATTGCGCACAGGGTCGACACGTTCGGTTGGAAAGAAAAGTGCATCGTTATCCTTTGACGGCACCGGCTGCCAAGCCGGAAATCAACCAACGTTGGGCCAGCAGGAAAACGACGGTGATGGGCATGCCCGACAAAATCGCGGCGGCGGCAAAGTCGCCCCAATGGAAGTTGTGCTCGTGCACGAACAGTTTGGCGCCTACCGCTAGCGTCAGCTGATCCTGCTGCGTGAGCAACACCGATGCCACCGGGTATTCGATGATGGCGCCAATAAAGGCCAGCAAGAACACCACAGCCAGCATGGGCAGGGCCATCGGTAGCAAGATCCGCCAGAAGGTTTGCCAGGTAGTTGCACCATCCATCCGCGCAGCCTCTTCCACTTCCACCGGCAGGGTGTCGTAGTAGCCTTTGAGCGTCCACACATGCATGGCAATGCCGCCGGAATACGCCAATATCAATGACGCATGGGTGTTGAGCCCGATGGCGGGAACCGTGGCCCCCAAGCGGTCAAAAATCGCATAGATGGCCACCAAAGCTAGCACCGCTGGAAACATTTGCATCAGCATCAATGCCGTGAGCATGGCGCGCCGCCCGGTGAACTGCAGCCGGGCCAACGCGTAGGCTGCGGTGGTGGACATCAGCAGCGTAACCAAGGCGGACAAGGTTGCCACCTTGATGGAGTTCCACAACCAGCGCAACACCGGTAAATCGGGCTGCAGCAGCGTACCGTCGGGGCCAGGGTAGGGCATGCCCAACACATAACGCCAGTGTTCCAGACTGATGGACGACGGTATCAGGCTGCCACTGGCAAAGTTGCCCTTGCGCAGCGACACCGACAACACCACCAGAAACGGAAACATCACCGCCGCACACAGCGTTAGCAGGAACACATGCGCTGCCAGCTTGCGCCAGCGTTGCGAGCGGGATTGAACAATGGCCATGGTGGATAGTTCCTGTGTTTGCAGGCTTAGCGTTTGGCGCCGTCATTCACCTTGGTCAGACGCATCTGCACCAGGGTGATGGCGGCCACTACGAGAAATATCACGGTTGAAATGGCGGAGGCCAAACCAAATTGTTGACCGGAATCCTGGAAGGCAATGCGCCAGGTGTACGACACCAGGATGTCCGTGGTGCCTGCCGGCAAACTGCTGTCCAGCTGATCCGGCCGACCACCCGTGAGCAGGCTGATCAGCACAAAGTTGTTGAAGTTGAAGGCAAAGGCGCTGATCAGCAAAGGTGTCAGCGGCTTCACGATGAGCGGTATGGTGATACGCCAGAAGTTGACCAGTGGCCCGGCACCGGCCACGGCAGACGCTTCGTACAGGTCGGAGGGTATGGCCTTGATCAGCCCTGTGCATACCACCATCATGTAGGGAAAGCCCAGCCAGGTGTTGACGATGAGCAGCATGGTTTTGGCCAGCAGCGGGTCCGAGAACCAGGCTGGCCTGATGCCAAAAAGCCCGTTCAAAATCAAATTGACTTCGCCCAGGTTCTGGTTGAAAAGCCCCTTGAAAACCAGAATCGAAATAAAGCCCGGCACTGCATATGGCAGGAACAGCACCAGGCGGTAGGCCGAGCGACCCTCCAGCCCTTCCCAATTCATCAACACGGCCAGTAACAAGCCCAGCGCGGTGGTGAACAGCACCGTGCAGGCCGAGAAAATGACCGTCCAGCCGAACACGCTGATAAAGGGCGCGCGAAAACGCTCGTCCGTGAAGATGCGCGCAAAGTGCCGAAACCCCACGTTGACCTGATAACCCGGTTGTAGCGTCTCGCCACTGGCACTGGTGAAAAAGCCCTCCTGTGGGTCCGGTTGGTAGACCACGCCAGTGACACTGTCTCGCAAGCCGCCATCGGGCTGGCTCTGGTACAACGCGCGCGACTGGGCAAAGCTGCGCAGATTGCCCAGCGTAAAGCGATGGCCCTGTTGGTCGAGCAATTCCAGTGTGCGCAATGCCGGCACATGGGGCACGACGTCGCGCAACGGCAGTGCGGGGCCCAACGGGCTGGTTGACGCGGTCAGGCTGATTTGCCGTACGCCAACGGCAGCAGGCGCATCCAGGTTGAGCAACGGCGAAACCTGGGCCGGGCCAGCGCCATCCCCCTGCAGTAACAGGCGCAGCTGCTTGCCTTCAGGGTGCAGGCTAAAGGCGCGCTCGGAACCTTCCACCGTGAGTTTTTCTTCCAGCAGCAGGGCCCTCGCGCGTTCATAGTCCAGCAGATTGCGTGCGCTGAAGTTGGTAAAGCCCATGGCCATGGTGTAGAGCATCGGAAAGATCACAAACACCAGGGCCGTGACAATGCCGGGCAGCAAATAGGGCCAGGCACGGGTGCGTGTCATGCGCCCTCCCGAATGCGCTTGGCTGCGGCTGCGAGAGCCTGAGCCGGTGTTTGTCGGCCCTCGGTCATATTGGTCAGGGATGATTTCATGGCCGCCCAGAAACGTCCCATTTCGGGAATACACGGCGTCGGCACGCCGTCTTTGGCGGATGCCATGATGCCGCTGACCTTGTCACCGACCTTGGGGTCCGTGGATAGCGCGGCGTACAACGCGCGACTGGCAGGCGCCCCTATGGGCTCGGCCTGGTCTACCAAGCGAAGCCCCCGGTTGCTCAACAAATAGTTTTCAATGAACTCGACCGCCAGCTCGCGCTGCCGGGCGGCCCGGTTGATCATGACACCCTTGACGCCGACATAAGGCG
>ERZ724523.2600-NODE-2600-length-10264-cov-7.100989_pt1 | contig 10264 bp, 8 predicted proteins | sample MGYA00376056_ERZ724523 | MGnify/ENA primary metagenome ERZ724523 (study PRJEB28724, sample SAMN07190888) | wastewater metagenome | isolation source: influent of sewage treatment plant in Hong Hong | place: USA: Christiansburg, Virginia | collected 2016-03-01 ... | reverse complement strand
GACCGTAAACACCATCGCCATTAATCAGGCAAATGACTTCTTTATAACCGCCATGCTCACCTTCATTTTCAGACAGCACTTCAAGACGCCAGCCTTGCGTTTCAGCGTATTTACTGTACATGCGATATAAATCGCCAGAGAAGATCGCCGCTTCATCCCCTCCAGTTCCCGCACGAATTTCCAAATAAGCAGAATTGGCATCATTAGGATCTTTCGGAATCATTAAGATATTTAAATCAGCTTCAAGCTGAGCAATAATGGCTTTATTGTCCTTAATCTCTTCTTGCGCCATTTCCTTAAAATCGGGATCTGACAACATCGCTTCAGCAGTTTCAATATCTTTTTCTGCTTGGGTGTACTTTTTCCAAACTTCAGTGATTTCTGTTAAGTCATTATGCTCACGCGAAAGTTGACGAAAGCGTTTGTTGTCAGAAATGACTTCTATATCCGCAAGCAATGCGTTTAATTCTTCATGACGGTCAGAAAGTTGATCTAATCGTAAACGTAACGATTCTTTCATTTTGCAAAATATCTCAAGACAATGGCTATCTCTATGCCTTATAGAACATAGATCAGCTCAAAAAAATTGTGCCTAGTGTAACGATTCTCAGGTTTAAATGACATAGATATTGTTGCGACGAATCCTCTTATTCAAAAAGGCATTTTTGAAAATGTGATTTAAATCACTCCTAGGTTTATTCATATTTCAATTACAAATGTATCTTTGACGGGCTTTTCTACACATTTTTAATAAAACTAATACAAAGCAGACACTAAACCACATAACTCTGCTGGGTCATCTCCATATTTCAGCAAATATTTTTGTTACATTTACCGCCATCGAAAGCAATTACAATGGTCCGCTTTTTTGGACATGGAGTTAACTATGAAACTTAATGCATTATTATTAAGCGCAACATTAGCAGCAACCTCAATAATGGCAGTAAATGCTCATGCTGATAATACAACTCGCGTAGCAGCAACTTCTGCATTAGGTAGTGTAGCAGGTACGGCTATTGGTAAAAGCATGGGCGGTAATACTGGTGCAATGATTGGTTCTGCTATTGGTGGTGCGGGTGGTGCTGCGGTGTCAGCAAACAAACGCGACCGCACTGGCGCTGCGATCGGCGGTGGTTTAGGTGGTGTGGGTGGTTATACTGTAGGTAAAAGCGTAGGTGGTACAACTGGTGGTTATGTAGGTTCAGCTTTAGGTGCTGCCGGTGGTTCTGTACTGGGTAAAAAAGTATCTGAAGACCGTCATGCTGACCAACGCTCTTTTGACATCCTCCCCCAGCTAAAGCAAGGGGATTCCTACTGCTAGACGCTCATGCCCAAGCGCGAGTATGTTCAGGGCGGAATTCAAATCCCGCTGCCAGACTGTACCGCAGTTCTGGCATGTCCATTCTCTCATTCCAAGATCAACCCTACCTTTCGGACTACTGCTTGATATTTTCTTGCAGCACGAGCAGATCTGGGTGGTATAGGCTTCATTGACTTCTTCAAACAATACCCCTGCGTTCTCGCATTTATACTTGAGCATTGTTTTGAGTGCTGAAAATCCTGTGTCCAAAACAGATTTTGCCATCTTGGTTTTCACCAGCTTTTTCGCACTTAAGTCACCTACAACAATCAGTACATTTTCTTTCACAAGCAGAGTGCTTGCTTTATGCAAATAGTCTTTACGACAGTTTGCAATCTTGGCGTGTAATGCACGTACACGTTTTTTATTTCTTGCTCGTTGAGCTATACCTAATTTATTCTCATATTTTCGATAGAATTTAGGATTTGAAATCACAGTACCATCTGAGCAGGTGGCTAAATCTTTTAAGCCCAGATCAATCCCGATCGCTTTGGTGGTGGTGGGTTTCTCAGCTTTAGGGCTATCCACAACAAGACACACATACCAGCGCCCACGACTATCCTCAACGAATGAGCCTGTTCTAACGCTGTATTTACTTATACCGTAGCTATCCCATAGCATGAATTGATGCTTGCCGTATTGAACATAGCCATCAGCATATTTAATCGCTACTTTTTTAAAGGGTATCCAACCAAGTGAACGTCTTGCTGACTTCTTGTTACTCACACGCCATTTTAATTTTGCTTTTCTAAACTGTTTTCTTTTACCAGCATATTCTTCTCTGATTGCATCCACCGTTTGACTATGCAGCCCACACAATTTTGAAGTCCCTTTTGTGTATTTAGCCATATCGAATGCTGAGAAAAAGTCACCTGTTCTTTTTAGGTGTTTGAAACTTAAATCATTCACATAATTCCAAACAAAGTTCACCTCAGATGCTAATTGGTCTAGCACCTTGCAATGTTTGTCTTTTATGCGTAATTTAAGTGTTTTCATGGGCTTATTTTAGATCATGTTAAATTAAAGGTGTTGATTTTTAAAAAATCCAACGACATTTCATGTCGTGTCGCTTATATCTCTGCCCTGAAGGACAGAGTTTTATGCTCCATTTGATAAAACTGATTATGAATGAATTAAATGATATAACCACATGATTGATAAACTTATTTTAGATTTATATAGTGCTTAAAAACTTCAATAAGCGATTTATAAACATGAAAAAAATAATAGTGTCGACTCTGGTTGCTTTATTGGGCGGAATGACTTCACATAGCTTTGCTGGAAAAGATTTTCTGAATGTTTCTTATGACCCGACCCGTGAATTTTACAAAGAATATAATCAGGCTTTTTGCACATTTTGGAAACAACGGACAGGGCAAGAGGTAGACTTTAAACAGTCACATGGCGGTTCGGGTAAGCAAGCCCGTTCGGTCATTGATGGTTTACAAGCCGATGTGGTGACTCTCGCTTTAGCCAATGATATTGAAGAAATTGTTAATGCAGGGCTGATCCATAAAAACTGGCAGAAACAGTTTCCCAATAATTCTGCGCCGTATACCTCAACGGTGGTATTTTTAGTGCGTAAGGGGAATCCTAAAAATATTAAAGATTGGAATGATTTAACCAAATCAGGTGTAGAAATTATCACGCCAAATCCAAAAACGGGGGGAGCACCACGTTGGATCTATCTTTCAGCTTGGGGTTATGCTTTAAAACAGCCAGGTGGCAATGATGCTAAAGCAAAAGCGTTGGTGACAAAACTCTACGGCAATGTGAAAGTGCTGGATTCAGGCACACGCGGTTCTTTAACCACCTTTGCTGAACGGGGTATAGGTGATGTGTTGTTATCTTGGGAAAATGAAGCCTTACTGGCGACTCAAGGTTTGGGTAAAGATAAATTCCAAATCGTTTATCCTTCCATTTCAATTTTGGCAGAGCCTTCAGTCGCCATTGTTGATAAAACGGTGGATAAAAATGGTAACCGTAATTTAGCCAAAGGTTATTTGAATTATTTATATTCACCCAAAGGGCAGGATTTGGCAGCACAGCATTTTTTCCGTCCACGTAATCCACAAATTGCGGCAAAATATGCAGCACAATTTCCAAAAATTAAACTGTTCACCATCGGTGATGTGTTTGGTGGATGGGCAAAAGCGCAGAAAACCCATTTTGTGAATGGTGCGATTTTTGATCAAATTTATAGCAGTAGACAATAGATAAATGATCTGATTTTACTGGGTTTAAGGAAGTGGATAGCGAATGTTATCCATTTTTATTATATGTAGTGCATAAAATGCTATAAATATAGAATAAGTAAACTGTCTTTGAATTTTCTAAACTAAAACAATAAATTAAAATAAAATATCTAATTTTATAGATTTTTCAGTAAGTTGAATGGATTGCGATTTATGATTTTATTTCATATATTTGGCAGCAATCAAGATGAGTTGTCTGTATCGTAATGAAAATTCAATTTAAAGCTTTATTCAGTGCAGCATTGTTGGCAACCGGCATTGCTTTGACTGCCACGTCTGCTCAAGCCGCAGATCGTGACTTTTTAAATGTATCTTATGATGCAACGCGCGAATTTTATGATGAATTTAATCAATCCTTTGGCGCGTATTGGAAACAGCGTACTGGCTATACGGTCAATTTCAAACAGTCACACGGTGGCTCGGGTAAGCAAGCCCGTTCTGTGGTTGATGGTTTGAAAGGCGATGTCGTGACTTTGGCTTTAGCCAACGATATTGAAGAAATTGTAAAATCGGGTCAAATTCAGCCGGGTTGGCAAAAAGAGTTTCCATATAACTCTGCACCTTATACCTCAACCATTGTTTTTATGGTGCGTAAAGGCAATCCGAAAAAGATTAAAGATTGGTCTGATTTAACCAAACCGGGTGTACAAATTATCACGCCAAATCCTAAAACTGGTGGATTGCCACGTTGGGTGTATTTGTCGGCTTGGGGCTATGCATTAAAACAACCTGCTGGCACAGATGCAACGGCCAAGGACTTTGTCGGCAAAATGTACCGTAACGTTAAAGTCATGGACTCGGCTGCACGTGCTTCAATGACCACATTTGCTGAGCGTGGTATTGGGGATGTGTTGTTGACTTGGGAAAATGAAGCCTTAGTAACGCAAAAAACTTTGGGGAAAAATAAGTTTGATATTGTCTACCCATCTATTTCAATTTTAACGGAACCTTCAGTTGCTATTGTGGACAAGACCGTAGAGAAAAATGGCAATAAATGGTTAGCCAAAGGTTATATCAATTATTTGTATTCACCCTTAGGTCAAGAGATGGCAGCCAAGCATTTCTATCGTCCGCGTAATGTTGAAGTGTTGGCAAAATACAAAGCACAGTTTCCGCCATTAAAAACCTTTACAATTGATGAAGTATTCGGTGGTTGGGCGCAAGCGCAAAAAACGCACTTTGTGAATGGTGCAACTTTTGATCAGATTTATAATACGCGTAAGTAACTGATTGACGTGTGATTTTAGAAGCCTCCTTGTTGGGGGCTTTTTTTATGGCGTATTGCAAAAAGTTAAAACGGTTTTCTCTATAGAAAATAATATTTATCTACAAAAAGACGTTTGGAGCTTTATCAAAACAAGGTAATAATGTGCAGTTACACTTTTCATAGTATTGATTGAACCCTTATGTCGCATATTTCTGTATTACTTCACGAAACTGTTGATGCCTTATTGGCAGATCGCAATACAGGAATTTATGTCGATGGTACGTTTGGCCGAGGGGGGCATACGCGTTTATTGCTGTCTAAATTAGATGAAAATTCTCGTGTCTATGGTTTTGATAAAGATCCACAAGCTTTGGAAACTGCGGCAATCTTAGAGCAAGAAGATCCACGGTTTAAAATCATTCATGCCAGTTTTGCCGATTTAAAACAAGAGCTTGAAGCGCGTGGGATTGGCTTGGTCGATGGCGTGATGGCGGATTTAGGTGTGTCTTCGCCACAGCTGGATCAGGCAGAACGTGGTTTTAGTTTTATGAAAGATGGTCCACTGGATATGCGGATGGACAATTCAAAAGGTCCGACCGCGGCTGAATGGTTGGTCAATATTGAAGAAGAAGCTTTGGCCAATATTATTTTTCAATATGGTGAAGAGCGTTATAGCCGTCGTATTGCCAAAGCCATTAAAGCTGCGGGCTATATTGACACCACTGCGCAATTAGCAGAAATTGTGAAAGTCGCGCATCCGAAATGGGAAAAAAATAAACATGCGGCAACACGAACTTTTCAGGGTATTCGTATTGCCATTAATAAAGAATTAGAAGATATTGAAGCGTTCTTACCGCAAGCGGTTGATGTGCTCAAAACAGAGGGACGTTTGGCGGTCATTAGTTTCCACTCGCTAGAAGATCGTTTAATTAAACAATTTATTCAAAAAGAATCAACTTTAGCAGAAGATACCAGTTGGGGTATGCCACAAGAACGGGAAGATACCCGTCGGTTAAAGAAAATTTCCCGAGTACGTGCCAGTGAAGCCGAGATCAAAGCCAATTTTCGTTCACGTAGTGCATGGCTTAGAGTTGCAGAACGCTTAGCTTTAAAAGGCGAATAATGAAAACTGAAGTTGTTGAAAAAAAAGCAGAAAAATTGGCGATGAAAAAAATCATCAGTTATATCATTTTATTGGTCTTGGTTTTTGTGAGCGCAATTATGGTGGTATTTCAAGTCTTTGAATATCGTCATGATTATCGTGAACTGAGTGCTTTTAACCGAGAAAAAGATGATCTGAATGCCGAGTGGGGGCGTTTGTTGATTGAGCAACAAACCTTTGGTGCGACTGCACAAATTGGGACACGCGCAGTGACCCAATTACGCATGTACTCGCCACCCGTGGCACAGACCGTTGTAATTTCTTTACCAATGACTTCAGAAGATAAAAAATAAGGCTAGCGGTAATATGGTGGACAAGAGAAATAAGCAAGTACGTAAAAAGCAGCAGTCTATTACGGAAAAAACCACACTTAGTGTCGATATGTGGCGTTTTTATCTGATGTGGAGTGTGGTTTTACTCTGCTTTTTAGCTTTAGTGGGTCGTGCATTTTATGTGCAGATCATTAATAAAGACTTTTTGCAAAATAAAGCCAATGCCAATATTTTAAGAACTGAAAGAGTCAAAGCCATGCGTGGCGTGATTTATGATCGCCACGGTGTACCCTTAGCCATTAGTACGCCTGTCATGAAAGTGGTGATTGATCCGCGTGACTATTTTGAAACTAAAAAACAATTTGAAGAGATTACGGCTGAACTGGCGAAAAATCCAAATAACCGTAAACTGAAACGCCAATTACCCGATAAAAATTTAAACTTAGACGAACTTGCCGATGCAGTCGGCATTGATCGTGCCGAGCTGAAAAAGAAAATGAACGAGCGCCCTCGTTCACGTTATTTGGTCTTACAAAAAGAAATTCCACCTCAGCAAGCGGAATTGATTGCAAAACGTGATTTCCAAGGTGTTTATACCGAGAAAAACTATAAGCGTTATTATCCGCAGCCACAGCCGAATGCACAAATTATTGGCTTGACCAATAGTGAAGGGATCGGAATTGAGGGTCTGGAAATGCAGCTGAATACTGTTTTATCAGGTCATGATGGTGCACAGCAAGTGGTTCGTGATAAAAAAGGTAATCGTTTCAAAGACCCTGAAGTGATTAAAGAAGTGGAAGCCGGTGAAAATATCACCTTAAGTATTGATTCGCGTCTGCAATATATTATGTACCGTGAATTGACGGCTGCTGGTGTTGCTAATAACGCACGTTCGGCAACCGCGATTGCGGTGGATATTAAAACCGGTGAAATTCTGGCGATGACCAGTTGGCCTTCTTACAACCCGAACGATAAAAAAAGTTTAGGCAATAAAGATGCCATGCGTAACCGTGGTGCAGTTGACTCATTTGAACCCGGTTCAACCATGAAGCCGCTCACAGTTTCAATGGCCTTAGAAAGTGGTAAATACACGCCAAACTCAGTGGTGAATACGTCACCGGGCAGTATGCGTATTGGTAATCATACCATTCGTGATACCCATAATTATGGTGCGTTGACTTTGGGTGGCATCATTCAAAAATCATCTAACGTCGGTGTTGCGAAACTGGCCTTGTCTTTGCCTTATGCCACACTACCGACTTTTTATAAACGTGTCGGCTTTGGACAGCGTTCAGCCGTGAAATTTCCCGGTGAAAGTGGCGGTTTAATTTTGCCACCGAGCAAATGGAATGTCTCTGAAGTGGGAACCATGGCGTATGGTTATGGTCTAAATGCGACGGTATTACAAATTGCCGATGCTTATGCCATGCTGGCTAATAAAGGAGTCAAGGTTCCTTTAAGTTTATACAAATTAGAACAACCACCGAAAGGTGAGCAAATTATTGATGCAAAAATTGCTGATCAAGTGCTTTTAATGATGGAAACCGCGACTTTGCCGGGCGGTACAGCAACCCGTGCCACAATTCCGGGCTACCGTGTTGCAGGTAAAACAGGGACCGCACATAAGCTGCGTGCTGACCGCAAAGGCTATTCAACCAGTGAATATCGTGCCTTATTTGCCGGTGTTGCTCCCGTCAGTGACCCACGTTTAGCCATGATTGTCGTGGTGGAAAATCCGGCAGGCAGTTACTACGGTGGTACGGTCTCTGCACCTGTATTTTCACGCGTGATGCAAGAGTCATTACGTCTGATGAATGTGCCTTTAGATAAACCTTTAGATACTCCCCAAATCCAGTAATAGGTGATGAATGTCCATTACATTTCAAGATCTCTACACTGCTGAGAAAATCACTGAGTGGATGAGCAAGCCATTCAGTGGTTTGAGTTTAGATAGTCGTAAAGTTGAAGCAGGACAAATTTTTATTGCCCTGAATAGTTTTTCGCAACCTGAAAAAACCTTGCAGTTTGCCGCCTCTGCTTTGGCAAATGGCGCTTTAGCGGTGGTCAGTGAGGTTGATTTAGGTCTCGACCACAGTGTGGTTGTACCGAATGTTCGTCATTTGATGGGGCAGTGGCAAAAACAATATTTACAGGCAACCGCACCTGTACAGGCAGCACGGATACTGGCAGTCACAGGCACCAATGGAAAAACCACGATCTCTCGTTTGGTGGCTGAACTGTTGATGCTACAGGGTCGAAAATGTGCCGTGATGGGCACAACGGGGAACGGTATTTTACCGAATCTAGAAGCATCTTCACACACCACATTGGATGCCTTGAATCTACAAAGTGCTTTGCATGCATATGCACAACAAGGCGCTGAATTTGCTGCAATTGAAGCCAGTTCACATGGTTTGGAGCAAGGTCGTTTAAATGGCTGTGATATTGAAATTGCAGCCTATAGCAATTTAAGTCGTGATCATCTGGATTATCACGGTACGCTTGAAGCCTATGCTGATGCAAAATCAGGCTTATTTAAATTTCCCGCTTTAAAAGTGGCGATCATTAACCTTGATGATGAGTATGCAGAGATCATGCTGGATGCGGCAAAAGCCAATCCTGCACAGCCGAAAATTTTGACCTATTCAACCACACAAGCGGCGGATTATCAGGTTAAAGATATTCAGTACAGTTTGAATGGCGCGAATTTTAAATTGATCACAGCACAGGGCGAATTTGCAGTACAAAGCCCATTGTTGGGTCATTTTAATGTGGAAAATTTGCTGGCAAGCTTGGTCAGTGCTGAACAGGCAGGCTTTGATTTGGCGGCATTAATTGCCGTGGTTGCGCAGTTAAAAGGTGCACCGGGTCGCATGCAGGTGATTCGTGATGCTGAGCGTTTATTTGTTGTCGATTATGCACATACCCCCGATGCTTTAACGCAAGTGTTGAAGACCTTAAAACGTCATGTTACGCAAAATTTATGGGCTGTGTTTGGCTGTGGTGGTGACCGTGATCGCGGTAAACGTCCACTGATGACTCAGGCAGCCTTAGATGGAGCAGATGTTGCTTTACTCACCTCAGATAATCCACGCAGTGAAAATCCAGCACAAATTTTTGCCGATATGAAAAATGGCATCACTTTTTCAACACATCTTGTGCATGAAATTCATGACCGCCGTGAAGCGATCAAATTTGCCGTTAAAAATGCTCAAGCTGGCGATATTGTGGTCATTGCGGGTAAAGGGCATGAAAATTATCAGGAAGTGGATGGCGTGCGCCATTGGTTTGATGATGTCGTGGAAGTGCAGTCAGCCATTGACGCACAGCATCACTGTACAGATTCAGCATATCCGGCTCAATAGGAAGAATTATGCATACCTCGACGACAAGTACCGTGCCTTTAGAGCCTTGGACAGCAGATTTATTGGCTCAAGCGACACACGGTTATTGGTTCAATGATCAAGCCCCTGTGGGGGAGATTAAGCGAATTTTGACTGATTCGCGTCATGCTGAAGCTGGCGATGCTTTTTTAGCCCTGCAAGGTGAGCGTTTCGATGCGCATGATTTCGTGGCGCAAGTTGCCGCAAATGGTTGTCAAATCGCTATTGTGAGTCATCCTGTGGATGCTGATATTTGTCAGTTGGTGGTTGCCGATACGCGTTTGGCACTCGGTCATTTGGGTGCTTATCGCCGTGCGCAAAATACGCAATTGAAAGTGATAGCGTTAACCGGAAGTAGTGGTAAAACCACCACTAAAGAAATGCTGGGCAGTATTTTATCCCACCTTGCACCGACCTTGATTACGCGTGGTAACTTAAATAATGATTTAGGTGTGCCGATGATGTTGCTGGAGCTGCGTGCTGAGCATCAATATGCCGTCATGGAACTGGGTGCCAGTCATCAGGGTGAAATTGATTACACTTCGAATTTGGTTCAACCGCATGTAGCAGGCATTATTAATATTGGTACAGCGCATTTGGGTGAATTTGGCGGACGCGATGGCAT
>ERZ724523.2597-NODE-2597-length-10266-cov-10.021350_pt1 | contig 10266 bp, 8 predicted proteins | sample MGYA00376056_ERZ724523 | MGnify/ENA primary metagenome ERZ724523 (study PRJEB28724, sample SAMN07190888) | wastewater metagenome | isolation source: influent of sewage treatment plant in Hong Hong | place: USA: Christiansburg, Virginia | collected 2016-03-01 ... | reverse complement strand
GCTATCTGGTCGGCCAGCTCCGGGAAGCGCACCAGGGTCGAGGCCATGATGACCCCGCCCCAGGAGTGGGCCATCCAGTGCACCCTGGCGCCGGCATGACGAGCAGCGACCCAATGTTGCAGGGCCGGCAGATCCTCGGTGATCAGCTCATGCTGGCCGTGGCCGGCCCGCTCGGCGATGGCCGGCGTGCTCTGGCCCCGCCCGCGCAGATCTGCCACATACACCTGATAACCGTGCCGTGCCAGGAAACAGGCCAGCCCCTTGCCGGATTCGGTGTAGAAGATGCGTCCGTTCTCGATGGCGCCGTGCACCATCAGGATGGGATCGGCATGCACGGCGACACCGGGCTGAATATGGCGCACATGCAGCCGATGCTCGCCACAGGGGACAAACAGGGATTGTTGCAACAGTTCCATCTTGTTCTTTGCTCCTCCTTGAGCGGGTTCAACACCAGCGCCGGTCGCGGCAGGCCAGCGCGCCGAGCAGGCAGAGCACCCCTTCCAGATCATGGTGATTGAGGGTGGCGGCCGCCTGGGCACGTACCAATGGCTTGGCGTGGATGGCAATGCCGAGCCCGGCCACCCCCATCATCTTGAGATCGTTGGCGCCATCGCCGACCGCCACCGTCTGGGCTACGGGGATCTCATGCTGCCGCGCCAGTTGCTGCAACACCTCGGCCTTGACGGCGGCATCTACGATGCGCCCGCTCACCTTGCCGGTCAGCAGGCCTCCCTCCACCGCCAGCTCGTTGGCAAAGATGGCGTCCAGCCCGAGCGCCTGTTGTAGTTCGCCGGCGAAACGGGTAAAGCCGCCCGAGGCAATCGCCACGGTCCAACCCGACTGCTTGAGGGTATCGACCATCAGTTGCAAGCCGGGCATCCAGGGCATGGCGGCCGCCACCTCATCGAGGATGGTGACCGGTGCACCTTCCAGCAGCGCGACCCGGCTGCGCAGGCTGTCGGCAAACTCCAGCTTGCCCTGCATGGCCGCCGCCGTCACCGCCGCCACCTGATCGCCCACTCCGGCCAGACGGGCTATTTCGTCGATGCACTCGATCCGGATCGCGGTGGAATCCATGTCCATCACCAGCAACCCGGGTTCTCCCAGGGTCGGCAGGATGGCAAGATGGCAGACATCGATGTCCCACTCCTGCCCCTTGATGGCCTGCACCAGCTCGGGAGAGAAGCGGTTCGCGCCGAGCAGAAGCAGAGGAACACCGGCCTGCTCCCCCAGGGGATAGAGGCTGGCTTCGACCTCATGGTCTGCCAGCAGCCTCGCCACCTGTGCCAGGTGGCGAGCATCCAGCGCCTTGCCAAACAGCACCAGCCAGGCGCCGTCGTGGGCACTGGCCGCGGGCAACAGGGCTTCAGGGGTAAGCTGCCAGCAGGGAACACTGCACAGGGCCTTGGCCCAGTCATGCGGGGAACGGGGGAGTTGGGACAACAACATAAGAGAGACGCCTTCCTTGGAGATCACGGGGTTCATCATGCGGGCCCAGAGTAGCGTATTGCTTTTTGTACAGGCAAGCGCCAAGATCCCGCCACCATTGTCCATTCCCCCCAAGAGGCTCAGCGCTGTGCGTCATCTCCCCATCAAACGTGTTATCAGCCTGGCAGCAGGGATCCTGCTCGCCCTCTGGGTGCTGGCGCTGATGATCCACATGCAGGGAGCAAGCCAGGCCGCATTGCACAGCGCGGCGCGGGACAGAGCCCAGGCGCTGGTCGCCTACGCCGCCCGGGACATGCGGCGCTGGATCAAGGAGGACAAGGAGAGCGAGCTGGAGCGGCTGGCACAGGATCTCGCTGCCGAACCCGAGATCCTCGATGTCACACTCTACGATGCCCGTGGTATCCCGCTCGCCCAATCGGATCAAGCGGTACCTCTGGACAGCCTGTTGCCCATCGGCACCGACAACAAGTCACTGCCGGAGCAGGGCAAGGGGCGCACCCAGTTCGTGCAGGAGATCCAGGAGGGTAACCTGACCCTGGGCTACCTGAGGATCACGCTGGAGGAGCAGACGCTGATCGCCGCGCAAGACACCCATCTCAAGGTGAGTCAGGAGAAACAGCGGCTGATGCTGCTGGTGATGCTGCTGGCCGGCCTGCTCATCTCCTACGGGGTGCGCCGCAACTACATGCGGGTACGCAAGCACAAGAAGAGATCGGTGCAGAGCCAGGCCTCCGCCGATCACGCCCCACCGCCCGGCATCGAATAAGGCGCAGTTCGCAAAACGCGTTGCTCATGTTATTCCCCCCCAACTGTTCGAGCTTCTGATCGAACAGAGTATCGAGACACTTGGCATCGCGTCATCGCTGAGGCGTTCGTTAACGAAGTGACGCTCCACGATCACCTCATGCCGCAGTTGCTTGAGCAGCCTATCCAGCCATTTTCGCTGTATCGACATCCAACTGTGCTGCGCCTAGTTCTTCTCCATCCCCAAGTGCATTGATTGAATCTCGAGCCCACCGAAGGCGGTATCCCATAGCCCTTAACTTCTCAGGTCTGCCCACCTGACTTTGGTGACATCCTGGGGTTCAGGCGTAGCTTGAGACTGAAGCAAACGAATTTTTCACACCTTTCCAGCCGGTTTGGGGTGTGATCTCGATTAGTGGTTTATGTTTTCGGTATGAGACGCCCGCATTGAATGCAATGAGATACAACGTTTGTAGACATCTTCAGGCAAGAGGCGCATCAGCCACTCCAGCAGAAGGAAACAAGGTCATGAAGCAACCCCTATTTCGCCGTAGCGTGTTGGCGGCCGTGATTGCCCTCGGCACGGTATTGGCTGCCTGCAAGGAGGAGCCCCCCCCCGTCACGCAAAGTGTCCAGCCCAGCGCGGCCTCCAGCACAACCAGCGCTGCGGTCGCACCACAAGCACAACCTATTGGCACACAAGCATCGAAATATACCCCAGAGGCGCTCGAGACCCTGCTTGCGCCCATAGCCCTTTACCCTGATGCGGTATTGGCTCAGGTGCTGGCCAGCGCCACCAATCCGCAAGAGGTGCTCGATGCCGGCAACTGGCTGGTCGCCCACCCCGATCTCAAAGGGAAAGAGCTGACCGCCGCCATTGCGCCGCTGGGCTTTACACCGCCCACCATGTCGCTGATGCACTTCCCGACTGTCATGGACATGATGTGCTTGAAGATGGAGTGGACGACCGAGCTGGGCAGTGCCTTCCTGGCCGATGAACCGGGCGTATTGGCAGCCGTTCAGCGCCTGCGCCAACAGGCGATGGAGGTGGGCAACCTGAAAGACTCAGAGCAGATGAAAGTGGCCAGGGATGAACAGAACAATCAGCAGATCGTCACCATTGCGCCTGCCAACCCTGACGTCATTTACGTCCCGCAATACGACCCAACCGCCGCCTATAGCGCGCCAGCTGCCGGGCCAGCTCCCGCGCCGGTGACCACGGAAACCACGACAACGACTGCGCCTGCGCCTGCGACAACGACCACGACAGTGGTGGAACATGACGACGATGATGAATACGACCGCGGTGATATGGTCTTGACGGGCTTGCTCGCCTTTGGTGCGGGCATGTTGGTCAACGAGGTCTTCAACGACGATGATGATGAGGGCGATTACTATTACCCGCGGTGGGGATCGGGTTATCCCGACGGTTATGTCCCCTATCGTTATAACCCCAACTATGGCAATGGTTTCCGCCCCACCAATGGCTACAACCGTCCGGTCAACTATCAGCGGGGCTCTAACAACAATATTTATATCAACGCCAAGGGGAACGATTACTTCAACAAGTTTGAGCGCGGCCCCAACAACTACCTGCGCCAGGCCGACAGCCCCATCACGGCGGCGCGCCCCCAGCGCGCTGAGCTGGCTACTCTGGAACAACGCTCGCTGAATAACGAGGCAGGAGGGGGGCGACGAGATGCTACACCGAAGGGGAGTTATGCGGGGGCCAATCGCCAACCAAAAAGCGAATATGCCGGCGCCCCGCGCGCTGTCAATGAGGTAAACAGGGAGGCTCGCGCAACCGCGCCGAAGGGGAGCTACGCAGGAGCCAACCGCCAACCCAAGAGCGACAATGCCAAGGTGACGCGCGACGCCAGACAGGCAAACAGGGAAGCAAATGTGGCCCAACGCACGCCGCGCCAGGGCGACTACGCAGGAGACAAGGTCAGGCGGCAGCAAATCACGCCACAGACCGCAGGAGCCCGTGATCGCGGCTATGTCCAGCCACGCGCCACTCACAGCAAGAGCACAGCACAGACGGCGACGCGCAGAGCACCTGTTGCCTCAAAGAGTGCCTTCCAAGGGGTACAGAATTCGGGTAGAACCGAGCGCGCCGCCAGCCAACGTGGGCGTGAAAGTGTGGCTAGCAGCGCGCGTGCCGGGCGCACCACTCAACCCAGACGGAGTACGCGATAATGAAGCGTTTGTTGAAATGGAGTTGGGCCCCCTCATGGGGTTTGGCCCTGCTGGCTCTGACCGTTGCCTGCGACGCAAGCGCCATGGCACAGCGTACCTTCGCCACCCCGGATGAAGCGGTGCAGGCCCTGATCTCGGCCCTGGAGCGGAATGATGTCACCGCACTGACGCTGTTGCTCGGCGAAAATAGTGAGGAGGCCATTACCTCGGGGGATGAGGTGGCCGATGCCAATGATCGCACCGCCTTCGTCGCGAGCTTCAAGAGCAAGCACCAACTGATGGCCGAAGGTAAGGATAAAATGATACTGGTCGTGGGGGAGTCGGATTGGCCACTGCCCATCCCCCTCGTGGCCGCAGATGGCAAGTGGTATCTCGATGGTGCCGCCGGTGCCAAAGAGATCGCCTATCGCCGCATCGGTCGCAATGAGCTGGGGGCGATTGCGGTGTGCCGTGGCTTTATCGACGCGCAGATAGAATACGCCGCCATGGGGCATGATGGCCAAACTGCGGGGCTCTTTGCGGCAAAACTGCGTAGTGATGCAGGACAACAAAATGGACTCTATTGGCCTGTAGGCGAGGGGGAACCAGCAAGCCCGGCCGGAGAGGAAGTCGTCAGTGCCGCGGCAGAGGGCTACAAGACCGTGGTCGGTCAACGCACCCCCTATCATGGCTACTACTACCGTATCCTGTATGCCCAAGGGGCCGCAGCCAATGGGGGGAGTAAAGAGTACTTTGTCGAAGGACAATTGAGAGACGGTGTCGCCCTGATCGCCTGGCCAGCCGATTATGCCAACAGCGGGGTGATGACCTTCATGGTGAATCACGAGGGGCGGGTTTATCAAAAGGATCTCGGCGCCGAAACGGCAACTGTCGTTGAGGCGATCCAACTGTTCGATCCCGACAAGAGCTGGTCGCTGGTGGTTAGCGAAGAGGGTGATTAGGGTTCTTTATCTACCACAGAATCTTGGCGACTAGCATGGGCGAGCGCGGCGTGATTGAGATCACAGGAGGTGATGCGGGGCCAACCGGTTCAGTCATCGGCCAACAGAAAGGACATCGTTGTCGATCTGCGGATCTGCCAACCCTTGCCTCACCTCTCGCTGGCCCACGCGATGTTCGGCATCAGAATGAAGCGCCGCTGAGTCAGAATATGCCGTCGTTTCATGGTGTTGCTCTCGTGGTGGGCGGCCAGAAAGGATAAACGGCACACCCAGCCCTCTGGGCTTCCTTCCCCAATGAGGCATAAAAAACGGCGACCCAAGGTCGCCGTTTTGCATGGAGCCGAAGCCGCGGGCTCAGTCGCCCAGCAGCACGGAGTCCAGTGCGATTTCGATCATGTCGTTGAAGGTCAGCTGACGCTCTTCGGAGGTGGTCTGCTCACCGGTACGGATGTGATCGGAGACGGTGCAGATGGTCAGTGCCTTGGCACCGTACTCTGCGGCCACGCCGTAGATACCGGCGGCTTCCATCTCGACACCCAGGATGCCGTATTTTTCCATCACGTCAAACATGGAAGGATCCGGGGTGTAGAACAGGTCGGCGGAGAAGATGTTGCCCACGCGCACGGCCACACCCTTGTTCTTGGCGGCTTGCACGGCATTGGCCACCAGACCGAAGTCGGCGATGGCCGCGAAGTCGTGATCCTTGAAGCGCAGGCGGTTGACCTTGGAGTCGGTGCAGGCACCCATGCCGATCACCACGTCACGCAGTTTCACGTCTTCACGCACGGCGCCGCAGGAGCCCACGCGGATCAGGGTCTTCACGCCATAGTCCTTGATGAGCTCGGTGGCGTAGATGGAGCAGGACGGGATGCCCATGCCGTGGCCCATGACGGAGATGCGACGGCCCTTGTAGGTGCCGGTGAAGCCGAGCATGCTGCGCACGTCACACACCTGCTCGACGTTCTCCAGGAAGGTTTCGGCGATGTACTTGGCACGCAGGGGATCCCCTGGCATCAGCACGGTATCCGCAAAGGCGCCATCTTTCGCATTGATATGAGGAGTTGCCATTCTCTTGATTCCTTCACACTAGGTTGAGTTTTATTGTTTTATAAAATTGCCCGCCGCCGAAGTGGCGGGCGGGTAAGTTACAGGAAACTGGTGCCGTATTGCAGCTTGGGCAGACCGTGATAGGCCGCTATGCTCTGGCCGATGTCGGCGAAGGTCTCGCGGCGGCCGACGGAACCCGCCTTGACTGGCTTGCCGTAGAACAGCACGGGGATGTATTCACGGGTGTGATCGGTGCCATTCCAGGTCGGATCGCAGCCATGGTCGGCGGTCAACACCACCACGTCGCCATCTTGCAGTATCTCGAACAGCTCCGGCAGGCGGGAGTCGAAATACTCCAGCGCATCGGCATAGCCCTTGACGTCACGACGGTGGCCGTAGGATGAGTCGAAGTCCACGAAGTTGGTGAAGACGATGGTGTTGTCACCAGCCGCCTTCACCTCTTCCAGGGTTCTGTCCCACAACTCGGTCAGGCCTGTGCCCTTCACCTGTTTGGTGATGCCTTGCTGGGCATAGATGTCGGCTATCTTGCCGATGGAGACCACCTGGCCACCCGCATCCTTCATGTAGTCCAGCACGGTCGGCGCTGGCGGCAGCACGGAGTAATCGTGACGGTTGCCGGTGCGCTTGAAGTTGCCCTTGCCGCTGCCCACGAACGGACGTGCGATGACGCGGCCTATGTTGTAGGGCTCCAGCAGCTCACGCACTATGTGGCACAACTCATAGAGCTTCTCGAGGCCGTAGGTCTCTTCGTGGCAGGCAATCTGGAACACGGAATCGGCAGAGGTGTAGAGAATGGGCTTGCCGGTCCGCATGTGCTCTTCGCCCAGATCGTCCAGCACCTGGGTGCCGGAGGCGTGGCAGTTGCCGAGGTAACCCGGCAGACCGGCCTTCTCGACGATGGCATCCAGCAGCGCCTGCGGGAAGCTGTTGTGGTGATCGTGGAAGTAACCCCACTCGAACAGGACGGGCACACCGGCGATCTCCCAGTGGCCGGACGGGGTGTCCTTGCCGGAGGAGAGCTCCTGGGCGAAGCCGTAGGCACCGACCACCTCGATATCCTTCTTCAAGCCAGCCGGGAAGTAGCCGGAAGCCTGCTCCCCCGCGTGGCCCAGGCCCAGCTTGTTGAGGTTGGGCAGGTTGAGGGCGCCACGGCCTTCGATCTCACCGGCGGCGCAGGCCTTGGCGATATGGCCAAGGGTGTTGGCGCCCACATCTCCGAACTTCTCGGCATCGGCGGCAGCGCCAATACCGAAGGAGTCCATCATCAGAATAAAGGTACGTTTCATGGGTCTTCCCCTTGTTACAAATCGGCCAGACCGATGCGACGGTAAACCTCGGGCAGTGCCTCTGGTCGAGTGTCACCGATCTTGACGGCTGCCTGCACCATGCGGGCGGCCTCGGCAAATTGAGCTTCTGTCTGAGCGTGGATCAGCGCGAGCGGCTTGTCAGCCTCGACGCTCTGCCCCAGGCGGATAAAGTCGGTCAGACCGACCGCATAATCGAGTTTGTCCCCGGCAGCGCGGCGACCACCGCCCATGGCGACCACGGCCAGGCCCAGTTCGCGGGTATCCATGGCGGTCACGAAGCCGCTCTGCGCGGCATACACGGGGCGCACTATGCCAGCCTTGGGCAAATAGCTGTCGTAACGCTCCATGAAGTCCGCCGGACCACCGAGGCCGGTCACCATACGACCGAAGATCTCGGCAGCCTTGCCGTTGTCCAGCACTGCCTGCAACTTGGCACGGGCGTCATGCTCATCGCTGGCGAGGCCCGCGGAGATCAGCATCTCGGCACACAGCGCCAGGGTCACTTCGTGGATGCGCGGGTTGCGATACTCACCGGTCAGGTAGCGTACCGCCTCGCGCACTTCCACCGCGTTGCCAGCGCTGGAGGCCAGTACCTGGTTCATGTCGGTGAGCAGCGCCGAGGTGCGGCAGCCGGCACCGTTGGCCACGGCGACTATGCTCTTGGCCAGCTCCTCAGATGCTTCGAAGGTCGGCATAAAGGCGCCTGAGCCCACCTTGACATCCATCACCAGGGCTTCCAGCCCGGAGGCGAGCTTCTTGGAGAGGATGGAGCCGGTGATCATGGCGATGGATTCGACGGTGGCCGTGATGTCCCGTACCGCATAGATACGCTTGTCGGCCGGGGCGAGATCGCCGGTCTGACCTATGATGGCCACGCCGGCCTCTTTCACCACTTTCAGGAAGCGATCGTTGTCGACCGAGGTCTGGTAGCCGGGGATGGCATCCAGCTTGTCCAGGGTACCGCCGGTGTGGCCCAGGCCACGGCCGGAGATCATGGGCACGAAGCCACCGCAGGCGGCGACCATGGGACCGAGCATCAGGGAGACCACATCACCCACACCACCGGTGGAGTGCTTGTCGACGATGGGTCCCCCCAGGTTCAGATGATCCCAGGTCAGCACCATGCCGGAGTCGCGCATGGCGCAGGTCAGGGCCACCCGCTCATCCATGGTCATGTCTTTGAAGTAAACAGCCATGGCCAGCGCCGCAATCTGGCCCTCGCCTATGGTGTTGTTGGTAATGCCCTGGACGAAGAATTGAATCTCTTGGGTACTGAGCGCTTCACCGTTGCGCTTCTTGCGAATGATTTCTTGAGGCAAAAACATCTTTCATTCCCTCCGTGCGCCGTGCACGAACACAGACCGAACAGGGGACGGCGTGCCGCCCCCTGTCACCGCTTAGTAACCGCTGGTGTTGGCCGGCTTGTCGCCGTGGCCCAGGGTCGCCAGCAGGCTGGCCAGCAGGCTGGAAGCGCCGAAGCGGAAGGTGCGCGGGGAGACCCACTCCTTGCCCAGGATCTCTTCGGCCATGGCCAGGTACTGACCGGCAACGGCTGCGTCTTTCACGCCACCGGCAGGCTTGAAGCCGACTTTCGGGTTCTTGGCCTTGATCACTTCCATCATGATGCGGGCAGCTTCCGGGGTCGCATTGACCGGTACCTTGCCGGTAGAGGTCTTGATGAAGTCGGCACCAGCGTCGATGGAGATCTCGGAGGCGCGACGGATCAGCGCCTCTTCCTTCAACTCGCCGGTCTCGATGATCACTTTCAGCAGCGCCTTGTCGCCACAGGCTTCCTTACAAGCTTTGACCAGATCGAAGCCGACCTGTTCATTGCCGGCCATGAAGGCGCGGTACGGGAACACCACGTCCACTTCATCGGCACCGTAGGCGACGGCGGCGCGAGTCTCGGCCACGGCGATCTCGATGTCGTCGTTACCGTGAGGGAAGTTGGTCACGGTGGCGATGCGCACGTCGGCAGCACCGATCTCACGCAGGGTTTTGCGAGCGATGGGGATGAAACGGGGATAGATGCAGACGGCGGCGGTGAGGCCAGCCGGAGACTTGGCCTTGCGGCACAGGTCGATGACCTTCTGATCGGTGTCGTCATCGTTCAGGGTGGTCAGGTCCATCAGGTTCAGGGCGCGTTGAGCGGCCAGTTTCAGATCAGTCATGCTATGTCTCCAAAGTCTCGATAAGTCCCCCCACCCACGATCAACCTCCAGCGAACACTCAGGATCGGCAAGAGAAGATCCCGGACGAACGGGATATGGAATTACAGCGCAAATGCACAGGCAATACGGCTGCAAATAAGGCAAGAGCCCTGTCACTTTCTTACAAAAGTGCGGACTTGGTTCCATGAAGACTTGAGAAAGGCCGACAACCGCAGACCCGACTTCCCAATCAATTCCATTTGACCGCCAACACCCACTTCATGTGGGCATTAGTCAATGCCAGCACCCTGCTGGCATCGCCTATTTCAGCCGAGATACCCCGTGTTTGCAAGCCGGATTTGCCAATTTCAGAGGTACCTCACACCCGGCAAATCCAGCACTGGTAGG
>ERZ724523.2581-NODE-2581-length-10289-cov-5.545437_pt1 | contig 10289 bp, 4 predicted proteins | sample MGYA00376056_ERZ724523 | MGnify/ENA primary metagenome ERZ724523 (study PRJEB28724, sample SAMN07190888) | wastewater metagenome | isolation source: influent of sewage treatment plant in Hong Hong | place: USA: Christiansburg, Virginia | collected 2016-03-01 ... | reverse complement strand
TGCATACTAGTCATTCGTGATCCAATTCTTTGTACTATTTAATAAATAGTAATTGCCCATATCTTCTGCTGTTGTTTGTTGAGATGTAGCATCACTACCTGCTTCTGGTTCACTCAATAAAAATGCACCAATATACAATTCACCATCTTTTTTGCCTTGAGCCAATGGCGATAAATATTGTTGCTTTTGCTCTTCGCTTGCATAGCTTTGTAAGCCATAACAAACTAAGCTATTGTTAACACTCATACAAACACTCACACTAGCGTCAATTTTGCTAATTTCTTCCATTGCCAAAACATAACTCACTGTATCCATTCCACTACCACCATAATTTGTATCAACCATCATCCCCATAAAACCTAAATCGGCCAATTGTTCAATTTGCTCCTTAGGAAAACGTTGATGCTCATCTCTATCAATAACTCCTGGTAAGCATTCATTAACAGCAAAATCTTTTGCTGCTTTTTGAATCATTATTTGTTCTTCACTTAATTGTAATTGCATGAATGTTTTTTTTGAGGTGCAAAAATAGGCTAACAAATGTTAGTATAAAATTTTGTTGATTATTTTTTTAGAATAATTCAATTTTTTAGTACAAATTATAGTAAAGCTCTTAAACTAGCTCTACCAATGTTGATGATTCTTGTATCGCCAGGCTTTCTTCCTTCATAGTTTAAGGTTAATTCTAAGTTGTTGCCAAATCTTTTTGTAAGCTCTACATTCCATAAAAAATTTTTCCCAGGCAACAATCCATCCAACATAATATAACTAACTGTTGTATTTGGTGTGCTGTTGTATTGAATGTTGTTGTAACTAAACTTAACCAATAAACTTGTATTGTTTACACTGTTCAACTTGCCTTCTACATTCATTGCATTGTTAATGGCTTTTTCTCCTCCAAAAATAAGTGCATTGGTTTTTGAAGCATACATATAAGATGCTTGCAAACGATATTTAGTTAAATAAGTGTAGGTTAATTTAGGCTCTGTACTTACAATTTTTAAAGCATAATTTCTATTGGAAAAACTTGGCGTAGTTAATTGATTGTTGGCAATTTTTTGAATAAGTTCTACCGTGTATTGTTGTTTAAAATTAATTCTACCCCTTATTAACCAATCCACCAATTGTCTGCTTTCAAAACCGTAGGTTAGCAATGATTTATTGTAGTTGCGAACATTGCTTACATCAAAACCCCAAATGCTACTAAACCTATTAAAAGCAATGCTATTGCTAAAAATATTGTTTAAAGAAATTAAAGAAGTATCGGCAATATTTCCTTTAAATGGATTGTATTTTGTAGTTCCATTTGCCAATACTTTTTTACCAGTTTGCATGGCAGATTGTACACTAAACCTTGCAATAAATTTTGCCAATTTTTTATTCTTTATTTTTGATACCAATACTCTAGGATTAATGCTGATATTGTAATTGAATTGTGTGTAATTGGCTTTTACAAATTGATTGGTTGGAGTAAATACACGAATATATTTTGCTTGATCTTGAAACAAAGCAATTTCAAATTCATTCAACTGTGGAATTCCGTCATTGTTATAATCATTCCATGCAAATTCGCCTCTACCTGCTGGTACTTCTATATAAGTAAAATCTCTTTTCTGTTCTTGCCCCGATCCTATTTCATACAATGTTGTTCCAGTTAAAAAACCATTCCATTCGTTTACGATGTATTCAAATCGACTTAATAAACTTTTATCGGCTTTTATGTTGGTTAAAAAACTGTTTTTAATGAGCAATTCTCTATACGTAATATTCAATCTAAATTGATGTTTTTTGTTTTTTAAAAGCTCTGCTAAAAAATTGTAATTGTTACTTTTATCTGTTTGAAGTAAGGTTTTTTCAAAAGGTAATTTATCGGCTCGTGTAAAAAAATTAAAACTCCATTTATTGGCATTGGCAATATTACTCTTCACATAGAAACCCATATTTTCAAAGGCAAAACTTAAAGGAGTTACCGTATCGGTTAACTTGTTTTTTTGCTGATTGTGTTCTATTGAATAAGTAGCTCCAATTTGGTAGTTTTTGAGCTTAGGAAAAACCTTAGAAATATCGGCAGAAGATTTTAAGAAAAAGCCTTTATCAGTTGGTGTATTGCTGTTTACTAAATTCAATGAAGCAATATAATTTAAACCACCTAAACCATTGTTATCATTGTATTGTAGCGAATTTTTAATTGCACTAAAATCATCGCTTCTCAAATAACCATCTACCATGTATTTCAACGAAGCTTGTGTGTTAAGATTCTTAATTTCTATACTAGCTTTTGGCAAATGTTCTGTTGCATAATTGGGTATAATTTGCAAGCCCCAATCTCTTGCAAATTCAACACTTCTTAATCGTTCAATTGATCTAAATTTTTCATCCACCCACTCGTAGCCAATAGTTGACAACAACTGTACATTTTTATTTAAATTGCTGTTTCTGTTAACTAAAAATTTAGCAGCCAACCCTTTGTTATTGCCTTTATCTTTTGTAGAAAAAGTATTAATATCATAATTGCTTAAAGCAACATCGGTTTGCAAAAATGTTTTTTTATTAATTTGATACACTGTTTGCACGGTAAGCAATTGTTGCTTCTTGGGTGTAACTAAAAAAGCAGCAGCTTCATAATTGCCTTGCTTTACATTGTTTATGGGAGCAATGTATTGATATACTTTTCCATTAACGCCATTAAAAAAAGGAATATAATCGCCATTGTTTGCACCAACTTCAATAAAGTTAAGATTGAATTTTGCACTATCTACATGGGTTGAATAAACATATATACTATCCCACAATGGATTTACAGGATTTACTCTTTTTGCATATAAAATTTTATTGGCAGAAAACGTATCTAAACTAGCCGTTTTATAAAAAGCATTTTGTACACTATCCCCTAAATTGGCAAGAAATTGCTTTTGATTAACATCTAAGGATTGATTGATTGAAGAATTTTTTGCATCAACATTGCTGTATGCAGCGATATTGATAGTGAGGTTTTTGTTCACCTTCAACTCATTGCTAGCAAATAAAATGGAGTTTAAATAATTTCTATCGGCATATTCAAATTCAACTTGAATGCGTTTATCTTTTGTAATCATGCGTTTTGGAGTAAACACAATTTCTCCAGTATTGTAATTAATGGTGTAATCTTGATCTTCTCCACGTTGCATCATTTCTCCATCAATAAAAACCCTTTCTGTACCCGATAATATAATTAAATAAAATTCATTGTTATTTCCTTGTAACCTATATGGCCCTTGATTTCCTTCTTGTCCTTGAAAAACATTTCTTACAAATTTTCCTTTGGCAATTGCACCTGCCAACAAGAGTTTATTCTGTTTATTTTTTTTCTCGTAAGAAACTCCTTGCAATCGTTTATAAAAGTTGAGGAAATAATAATTTGACTGACGCAAGTCTATATCTCCCAAATCAATTGACCAATTCTTCTTTTTAAACTGCAACAAAATTTTATCAAATTCATTCAGCTGTTGTGTTGTTCCATCGGGTTGTATTGGAATATTGTTATCAGTAATAGCAGCAGCCAATTCAATGCTATCACCCAACATACCTGTAATTTGTAAATTTAATTGTGAGTTAAATACAGCATTTTGATTGTTTCCAAAACTTAAACTTCTACCAAAACTTCCATTGTAATTCACATTATTTCCTACACCAAAAAAACCTCCTTCATTGCGTACAGTATTGTTTCTATTAAAAATAAAAGGCTGAGCCAAAAAATTATTTTTTACGCTATCGTAATTTAAGCGATTGCTAAAGGTTTTCAACTTAAAATTAAATACTCTGTATTGTATCCAAACACTATCAACGGTAAGTTGCTTTGTCCATAAAATAGATACTGTTTGATTGTTAAACTTATAAAAACTAGAGTCTAAATTTTCAATAATCAATGTATTGGGTACAATTCTATTTTCTCCTAAATAAACAGTTCCTTTCGTTGCAATTTTCTTCTTTACAACATTAGATGGCATATTTATTTGTGCTTGTACAAACAAACATATTACTGAAAAAAGTATGAAAAGTAAGTATCGCAAAAAAATAAAGTAATAAAAAAATAGGTAAAATTCTATGCATACAAATATCGGGAGTAGATTTTTGTTAAAGACATGAAATATAGCCGAATAGCTGCCTTTCGTTTTTTCAAGTTCAATAAGTAATATTCCAATAAATTCATGCCTTACGAAAAGTTTTCACACCGATATTTGTACAAGTTCAAAAAACAACATCATCAATCAAACAGTTTCCATATTAGCTTCTCCAATTGAATATTTAAAAGGCGTTGGTCCTTTACGTGCAGATTTGTTGAAAAAGGAACTGAACATTTTTACTTTTAAAGATTTGTTGAACTTTTTTCCCAATAGACATATTGATAAAACAAAAGTTGCAACAATTAAAGAAATAAACTTTCAATCAGAATTTATTCAAGTTGCTGGCAAGCTAGAAAATTTACAAATTTTTGGAGAAGGTAGAAGCAAACGTTTGGTAGGTTATTTAAAAGACAGTACTGGTGTTGTTGAATTGGTTTGGTTTCAGGGCATTAATTGGGTAATTAAAAATTTTAATGAAGGCAGTTTGTATTTGGTTTTTGGGAAAGTTGGATTTTTTAATAATAAACCACAAATTGTTCATCCAGAAATTGAGTTGTTTATTCCTGCAAATGCAGATGGGAAAGCACATTTAGAACCTGTATATCCATCAACAGAAAAATTAAAAGCAAGAGCATTAAATGGTAGGCAAATTGCTAAATTAACACAGGTTTTATTGCCTCTAATTCAACCCAAAGATGTAGAAGAAAACATTCCAACACACTTGCTAAAACAGTACAAGTTAATGAGCCGTTTTGAGGCTTACGTCAACATTCATTTTCCTTCTAATTTACAAGCATATGAACAAGCATTGCATAGATTAAAATTTGAGGAATTGTTCATTGCACAAATTAGATTAAACCTTGTTCGATTACAAAGACATAGAGCTAGTAGAGGTGTTGTTTTTGGAAAAGTCGGCGATTATTTCAACAACTTTTATCAGCATCATTTACCTTTTGAATTAACCAATGCACAAAAAAGAGTACTCAAAGAAATTCGTTTAGATACAGCCAAAGGACATCAAATGAATCGCTTATTACAAGGTGATGTTGGTAGTGGCAAAACCATTGTGGCATTGCTTTGTATGCTATTGGCAGCAGACAATGGCTACCAAAGTTGCTTAATGGCTCCAACAGAAATTTTAGCTCAACAACATTATCAATTACTCAGTAAATTGTTAGAAGGCACAGGCTTAACCATACAATTGTTAACAGGTAGCAGCAAGGCCAAAGGACGAAAAATTATTTTACAAGGATTGTTAGATCATAGCATTCATTTTGTTGTTGGTACACATGCTTTAATTGAAGAGGTTGTTCAATTTAAAAACTTAGGATTTGTAGTTGTAGATGAGCAACATAGATTTGGTGTTGCACAACGTGCAGCATTGTGGAAAAAAGCAGTGATTCCACCACATGTTTTGGTAATGACGGCAACCCCAATTCCTAGAACTTTAGCCATGACGGCTTATGGAGATTTAGACTACAGTGTAATGGATGAATTGCCACCTGGAAGACAAGTCATAAAAACAGTTCATCGCAATGAAATGCAAAGAATGCAAGTCATGGAATTTATACGTTCAGAAGTTGCAAAAGGTAGGCAAGCTTATATTATTTATCCATTAATTGAAGAAAGTGAAAAATTGAATTATGAAGATTTAATGCAAGGCTATGAACAAGTGAAAGGCTATTTTCCTGAACCAAAATATTTAATTAGTATGCTGCATGGTAAAATGCCTGCAGAACAAAAAGAAACCAATATGCAACGCTTTGTAAATGGTACAACGCAAATAATGGTAAGTACAACTGTTATTGAAGTTGGTGTAAACGTACCCAATGCAAGTGTTATGGTAATTGAAAGTGCAGAAAAATTTGGTTTATCACAATTGCATCAATTGAGAGGAAGGGTTGGTAGAGGCAGTGAACAAAGTTTTTGTATTTTATTAACAGGCAGTAAAAACAGCAATGAAGCAAGGGAACGTATCAATATAATGTGTACTACAAACAATGGTTTTGTAATTGCAGAAAAAGATTTGGAGTTGAGAGGTCCTGGCGATATTGAAGGAACAAGACAGAGTGGAGCCCTCAATTTTAAGCTTGCATCCATTGTTAATGATAAAGAAATACTTGAAATTGTGAAGATTGAAGCAGAAAGATTGCTTACTGAAGATATTGAATTGAACTTGGCAAGTAATTTGCCGCTAAAAAGTTTCTTACAAAGTGAAAAAGGAAAAACTGGTTGGAGTAAAATTTCATAAAATCAACATAAAATTGACACTTATTTATTCCAATGCAAACCATAACTCAAGTTTAATTGTATATTTAGATAGAACCTTTTTTTAGAGTAGGATTTAATGAAAAGAATTGTAAACCAAATGAAGCCCCAATTGAAAGGAATTAAATACATATTCATATTGTTTGCATGTATCAGTTACATCAATGTATCTGCACAAGCCTATTTAGAGTTTGTTGAAAACAAAGGTCAATGGGATGCTGCAACTACTTTTAAAGGTACACTTACCAATGGTGCGTTTGCCTTACAGAAAACTGGATATCGTTTTATGTTGCACAACAACAAAGATTTGCAACAAATTTCTACAATGGCTCATGGGCATCTTCACAACACAAACGAAAACGAAACTTATACAAAATCAATTCCCAACGATCAACTTGTTTTACACTCACATGTATATGAAGTAAAATTTTTAAATGCCAATATTAACCCAGAAATTGTTCCAGAAAAACCAATCAATACGTTTAACAATTATTTTATAGACAACAATCCTGCAAAGTGGGCAAGCAATTGTAAAATATATACTGCCATCACTTATAAAAATGTGTATCCAAATATTGATGTTCGTTACTACACCAACAACAATCAAATGAAATATGATTTTATTGTACACCCTGGTGGAGATGCATCTAAGATTGCATTGTATTTTGATGGTGCAGAAAATTTGAAAATAAAAAATGGTGAACTCATTATTAAAACTTCTGTAGATGACGTAAGAGAGGCTTCTCCTTATACATATCAAATTACACAATCTGGCAAAAAAGAAATTGATTGCAATTTTGAAGTAAGGGGAAATATTGTTCGATTTAAACTCCCTGAAAATATTTCAACTACCGAAACATTGGTAATTGACCCAACACTAATTTTTTCAACTTTTACAGGAAGTACAACAGACAATTGGGGTTATACTGCAACCTATGATGGCAGTGGAAATTTTTATGCAGGAGGTATTTCTTTTGGTGTTGGTTTTCCTACAAGCAATGGTGCATTTCAAACTACTTATCAAGGAGGTATTAATTTAGGTGAAGGCGGTGGTTTTGATATTTCAATTATGAAATTTAATGCCGATGGAAGCAATAGAATTTATGCAACTTATTTAGGTGGAAGCCAAGGCAATGAACAACCACATAGTTTAGTAGTTGACAATCAAAATAATTTAATTGTTGCTGGCAGAACCAATTCTAGCAACTATCCTACAACAGTTCCAAATTTTGGTACTGGTGGAGGTTGGGACATTATTCTTACAAAATTAAATGCAGCAGGAACTGCATTAATTAATAGTATAAAGATTGGTGGTACAGGAGACGATGGTGTAAATGTTCGTCCAAAATATCCTGCTGGCCCAAGTAATGCAACGGAAACCATTAGAAGAAATTATGGTGATGATGCAAGAAGTGAAGTAATTGTTGATGGCGATGGAAACATTTATTTAGCAAGCTGTACACAATCTGCAGGAGCTTTAGATGGCTTTGGAGCTTTTCCAACAACAACTGGTGCAGCTCAAACAGTAAGAGGTGGAAGCAATGGACCAGGTGGTCGTTATCAAGATGGTGTTGTAATAAAAACCAATAGCACATTAAGCAATGTACTTTTTAGTACTCTACTTGGGGGTAGTGGCGATGATGCAGCTTTTGTTTTAGCACTGCATCCACAAAACAACAATATTTATGTTGCTGGTGGTACAAACAGCACCAACTTACCAGGAAATTTTACTGGTAGTATTTTTCCTAGCAATCAAGGAGGTGCAGACAATGTAGATGGTTTTATAACCATACTCAACAACAGCGGAACCCAATTTATCAAATCAACTTATATTGGTACAAATGGTGTAGATATTGTTTTTGGAATTCAATTCGATAAGTTCAACTTCCCATATGTGATGGGTACTACAACAGGCAATTGGCCAGTTGTAAATGCTACATTTAATCAATTAAATGGCAAGCAATTTATTGCTAAACTAAAACAAGATTTATCTGGCTGGGAATATTCTACACGTTTTGGAACCAACATTAGCAGCCCAAACATTTCTCCTGTTGCGTTTCTTGTGGATAGATGCGAAAATGTATACGTTTCTGGTTGGGGCGGTGGTATCAATACCATTTACAATACCAACCAATCTACTGTGGGATTAACAGTTACGTCAGATGCTATCAAGAACACAACTGATGGACAAGATTTATATTTCTTTGTTTTAGAAAAGAATGCCACAAGCCAATTATATGGAAGTTTTTTTGGTCAGAATGGAGGATCTGTTGGTGAACATGTTGATGGTGGAACAAGTCGCTTCGACAAAAATGGAGTGATTTATCAATCCATTTGTGCCAACTGTCAAGGTGGTGCAGTTTTTCCAACAACACCAGGCGTTTGGGCACCAACCAATGGTACAGGCAATCAGCATTGCAATTTAGCAGCTATTAAAATTGCATTCAATTTTTCAGGAGTGGGAAGTGCAGTTCAGTCATCAATTAATGGAGTAAAAGATACTTCGGGTTGTGTTCCTTTATTGGTAAGCTTTAGAGACACAATTGCTGTTGGGCAAAAATATGTTTGGCGTTTTGGAGATGGTTCTCCAGATACAACAACAACCACTGCATTTGTACAACACACGTACAATTTTATTGGTGATTATTCTGTAAGATTGGTTTCTATTGATTCAAATACTTGTAATATTTCCGATACATCGTACACTACTTTACGTGTAAGAAATGATGATGCCTTTCTAGGCTTCACTCCTAGCAAACAATTGCCTTGTCAAGATTTAAAATATAACTTCATCAACAACTCAGTTTCACCAGCAAGTAAACCATTTAAGGCCAATAGTTTTAAATGGGAATTTGGTGATGGTTCAACTATTATAAGTGGCAATCAAATAGTTTCACATTCGTATGCGTCTGCTGGCAACTACAATGTAAAACTCATATTAATTGATACAAATTATTGTAACGAACCCGATACTGTAGTGCAAACTTTACGTGTTGCACCGTTGGTTAAAGCTCAATTTACTACACCTCCTTTTGGCTGTGTGCCTTATAACGCAGCATTTACCAATACCTCTTTAGCTGGTACTGATTTTATATGGAATTTTGGTGATGGTTCTCCAATTTCAACTCAAGTAAATCCTACACATACTTACAATTCAACAGGTATTTTCAATGTAAAGTTGACTGCTATAGATACAAGTACTTGCAACAAAGTTGATAGTGTTACCATTACTATAAATATTAGTCCAAATCCAAATTCTAGTTTCACGTTTAATCCAAATCCTCCAGAGGTAAATGTTCCAGTCAACTTCAACAATATTTCTACAGGTGGTACAAATTATACATGGCAATTTGGCGATGGAGATAGTTTAACAACAGCATCACTAAATGCGATTGTTCGTCACAATTACAATGCATCTCAAACTTATAATGCATGTTTATTTGTAAAAAATAATTTTAATTGTATTGATACATTTTGTTTGCCAATTACTGCAAGAATTATTCCTGCGGCAGATGTACCCAATGCTTTTACACCCAACAATGATGGGAAAAATGATGTAATTTTTGTTCAAGGATTCGGCATACAAAAAATGGCTTGGAGAATTTTTAATAGATGGGGCAATTTAGTGTTTACAAGTGTTAGCCAAACTATTGGTTGGGATGGAAAATACAATGGACAAATACAACCACAAGATGTTTACAATTATGTGTTAGATATAGAGTTTAGCGATGGTACAAAATTTATTAAAAAAGGGGATATCACCTTGTTGAAATAAGTTTAAATAATACAACCACGAATCATTAGAGGACAATTAATTTTTATTGAATGAACAAATGCTTCAACATATTATTAATAATAAGCAGCTTATTTTTTGTTGAAAAAGTAAATAGCCAAGATTTGCATTTTTCACAATATTTT
>ERZ724523.2579-NODE-2579-length-10293-cov-4.375366_pt1 | contig 10293 bp, 8 predicted proteins | sample MGYA00376056_ERZ724523 | MGnify/ENA primary metagenome ERZ724523 (study PRJEB28724, sample SAMN07190888) | wastewater metagenome | isolation source: influent of sewage treatment plant in Hong Hong | place: USA: Christiansburg, Virginia | collected 2016-03-01 ... | reverse complement strand
CGTGAGAAGGCATCCAAAGTACTCAAGGATGCTGGGCTTGATCAACTCGCCTCACTGCGCGATGCGTTTGAGCCAGCACCAGTTGGCACCAATCTCATCACCAGCACGGAAGCAGTAGGCACTAGCCGCTCCATGCTGACCAGCCGAGCTGGCTCAGGCTCAGGCGCATTGGCTTCTGCTGGCTATGGCGGGCCTATTAGTACTGGCTTTGGTGGCGGCGTTGCCGGCGGCAAAGGCAGTAAAGGCATGATGGATGGCGGCAAGCTGCAATCTGTTGAAAGTGGCATCAAGGGGGCACAAGTCGCCGCTCGCCCGGTCAACAAAGATGGCAAGTCGCGTCGTTCTGCCGAGGATATCCGCAAGGTTTTCGATCGTTACGGTACTCGTCTGAACAATCCCTATCAGCGGGCATTGCGCGACGATCCAAACTTGGCGGGCAGCCTAACCCTGAAGCTGACCATTGCTGCCGATGGCTCTGTTTCTAACTGTACGGTGGGATCCAGCCAGCTCAACAACGCTGAACTGGAAGCTAAAATCGTAGCGTTGGTAAAGAGCTTTGACTTTGGTGCGGATAACGTCGAGGTCTATAGCGGGCAGTACACACTGAACTTCTTCTCAAGTTAAGTGCCTGTCGCTTCGGACCCACGACAAGGGCGCGATTTTCGCGCCCTTGTCGTTTCTGTATACAAGCAAACCTGCTACATCACTTCCTCCTCAATGCCCTACCAATGGCAAGTTACTAAAAATAGGGCCGCCACATTCCAATCAGCGCTTGTAGGTTGAGAATTCCGGAGTAAAATCGCGCCGCTTCGTCGAGCCCTTGCAAACATTAAGGCACGCCGACAGCCATTGTGGTGTTTTCAGAGTTATCACTCCATAATTAGCAGCCAATGCAGGCTTTTTAGGCCTTTTTGAGTCTTGCAGTTGTGCTGTGATCTCAACCAGGGGATATATCGTGCCGACTGTTGTCGAGTCCTCCTCCAGTCTCTGGGCCCTTTCCGCCTATATGGGCGGTGTCGTCTTTCTTCTCGCCTTTATGCTCGGCGTTCCCGTCTGGCTTGGCGGCCGTGATTGGGGCCGCGCCAAGAACGAGCCCTTTGAATCGGGTATCGTCTCTCAAGGCACTGCGCATCTGCGTATGTCTGCCAAGTTTTACCTAATAGCCATGTTCTTCGTTATTTTCGACGTAGAAGCACTGTATCTTTATGCGTGGGCCGTCTCCGTGCGTGAGTCTGGCTGGACTGGCTTTATCGAAGTTTCCATCTTTATCGGCGTACTCTTGGCCGGTCTTGTCTATATCTGGCGCATTGGTGCCCTTGAGTGGGCTCCCGCCCAACGCAAGCGCCGCGCTGAACGCGAAGCTGCCCGTCGCGCCCGGGAGTCCCAGACATGAAATACACCCTCAGTCGTATTGATCCGAATGCTGCCAATGACCGCTACCCGGTTCAGCAAAAGCAGACCGGCGTCAGTGACCCAATAGAAGATCAGGTTCACAAGAACATTTTCATGGGCAAGCTGGAAGATATCATCCACTCGTCTGTGAACTGGGGCCGCAAAAACTCGCTCTGGCCATACAACTTTGGCCTGTCCTGCTGCTACGTAGAGATGGCCACGGCCTTTACCTCCCCGCACGATCTTGCCCGCTTTGGCGCCGAAGTGATTCGCGCCTCGCCGCGTCAGGCCGACCTGATGGTGATTGCCGGCACCTGCTTTGTGAAGATGGCTCCTGTGATTCAGCGCTTGTATGAACAGATGCTGGAGCCAAAGTGGGTGATCTCGATGGGAGCCTGCTCCAACTCTGGCGGCATGTACGATATTTATTCCGTAGTACAGGGCGTCGACAAGTTTCTTCCTGTCGACGTCTATGTTCCGGGTTGCCCGCCCCGCCCTGAGGCTTTTCTGCAGGCACTGATGTTGCTGCAAGATTCGATTGGCCAAGAGCGTCGCCCTCTGTCATGGACAGTAGGCGAACAGGGCGTGTATCGCCCGGAGATGCAGCCCGAGCGCGATCGCAAGCACGAAAGCCGTATTGCGGTGACCAATCTGCGCACTCCAGACCAGGTTTGATCGGTGGGCGCGCATGGTGTGCGCCCCGAAATGACAGTATTAAATAATGGCTGACAACACTCCCCTGCCGTCGGAGCCCGCTGTTGTAAGCGAGCTGATGACTCAATTCGGATCGGAAGTCTGCACCGTGCAGACTACTCTGGATCGTGTTCCCACGCTTTGGGTATCACGCGAGCGTCTGACCGAAGTGCTGCGCTTTCTGCGCAACCTGCCCAAGCCTTATGTGATGTTGTATGACCTGTCAGCAATTGATGAGCGTCTGCGCAAGCACCGTCAGGGCCAGCCTGCATCTGACTTCACCGTGTTTTATCACCTGCTCTCTATTGAGCGTAACAGTGATGTTCGCATCAAAGTTGCACTGAAGGCCGATGACCTGAATCTGCCCACGTCTATTCCTATCTGGCCGAATGCCAACTGGTACGAACGCGAAGTCTGGGATTTATTTGGTATCACGTTTGCCGGGCACCCTTTACTGACCCGTATTCTGCTGCCACGTAACTGGACTGGCCACCCGCTGTGCAAAGATTATCCTGCACGTGCCACCGAATTTGATCCGTTTATGCTCGACGCGGCGAAGCAAGATGCAGAGCAAGAAGCGTTGCGTTTCAACCCCGAAGAATGGGGCATGAAGAAAGGTACTGAGCATGAGGACTATATGTTCCTCAACTTAGGTCCTAACCACCCTTCTGCGCATGGTGCCTTCCGAATTGTGCTGCAGCTCGACGGTGAAGAAATCGTCGACTGCGTACCAGACATCGGCTATCACCATCGCGGCGCCGAAAAAATGGCCGAGCGCCAAACTTGGCACAGCTATATTCCTTACACCGACCGCATCGATTATCTCGGCGGCGTAATGAACAATATGCCCTACGTGCTGGCCGTGGAAAAACTGGCCGGCATCGAAGTGCCTGATCGTGTGAAAACCATTCGCGTGATGCTGTCAGAATTTTTCCGCATTACCTCGCACTTACTCTTCCTGGGCACTTACATTCAGGACGTAGGCGGGATGACGCCGATCTTCTTTATGTTCACCGATCGCCAAAAAGCATACGACGTGATTGAAGCTATTACCGGCTTCCGTATGCACCCGGCCTGGTTCCGTATTGGCGGCGTGGCGCACGATCTGCCGAAGGGCTGGGATCGCTTGGTGCGTGACTTCCTTGACTGGATGCCTAAGCGTCTCGATGAGTACGAAAAGGCCGCTATGAAAAATGGCATCCTGCGAGCCCGTACTATCGATGTGGCGCAATACAACTCGAAGGAAGCACTGGAATGGGGTGTGACTGGCCCTGGCCTGCGTGCAACCGGCATCGACTATGACCTGCGTAAAGCGCGACCATATTCCGGTTATGAAAACTTCGACTTTGAAGTGCCGCTGGCCCACAACGGTGATGCTTACGACCGTGGCATGGTGCGTCTGGAAGAAATGCGCCAGAGCCTGCGTATTATTCGCCAGTGTCTCGAAAATATGCCGGCCGGCCCATACAAGGCCGATCATCCGCTCACGGTGCCGCCACCCAAAGAACAAACCCTGCAACACATTGAGACGCTCATCACGCACTTCTTGAGCGTGTCATGGGGCCCCATCATGCCAGCGGGCGAGTCCAGTCAGATGATTGAAGCCACCAAGGGCATCAACAGCTACTACCTCATCTCTGACAAGAGCACGATGAGCTACCGCACCCGTATCCGTACACCGAGCTACCCGCATCTGCAGCAGATTCCTTCGGTGATTCGCGGCAGCATGATTCCCGACCTTATTGCCTATCTTGCGTCCATCGATTTTGTGATGGCCGATGTGGACCGTTAAAACCATGACGACTTCCAACGCAAAACTTATCGCGACTGACCGATTTCAACTTTCGGCGGAAGAACGCGCTGCCATAGAAACGTCGATTCATCACTATGATGATCCGCGTGCCGCAACAATTGATGCGCTAAAGATCGTGCAGGAAACGCACGGTTGGGTGCCGGATGGCGCTATTTACGCCATTGCTGATGTACTGGGAATTCCTGCCACTGATGTGGAAGGTGTGGCGACATTTTATAACCTGATTTTCCGCCAGCCCGTGGGTCGTCACGTGATTACCGTGTGCGACTCCATTGGTTGCTACCTGACCGGCTCTGACGATCTTATTGCCGGCATCAAGCAGCACTTGGGTGTGGAACTGGGCCAGACCACGGCTGATGGCCGCTTTACGTTGCTACCGATTTGCTGTCTCGGTAATTGCGACAAAGGCCCCACGCTCATGATCGACAAGGACACCCACGGCCCAGTGGCCGTTACCGAGATTTCTTCTTTGCTGGAGCCTTACGCATGAGTACGGTGAAAAGCGCTGATACCCATCCGCTGACTTGGCGTCTTGATCCGACCAACCCTTGCCTCGACCTGAAAAGCTACGAGGCAAAGGAAGGTTATGCGGCACTGCGCAAGGCCATCAAGGAAATGACTCCCGCTGCTGTGCAACAGGTAGTCAAGGATTCCAACTTGCGTGGCCGTGGCGGCGCCGGTTTTCCGACAGGCGTGAAGTGGTCTCTGGTGCCCATGGGCCCGGATGCCGGCCCTAAATATCTGGTCTGTAATGCTGATGAAATGGAGCCGGGCACCTTTAAGGATCGCATGCTCATGGAGCAACTGCCACACCAGCTCATTGAGTCCATGATCGTTGCCGGTTTTGCTCTGCAGGTAACACGCGCCTACATTTTTCTGCGCGGTGAATACATTCTGGCGGCAGAGCGCTTGAATCAGGCGATTGCTGAAGCAAAAGCCGCGGGCTATCTCGGTGAAAATATTCTTGGCTCTGGCTGGGGCATGGATCTTCATGTTCATACCGGTGCTGGTCGCTATATTTGTGGCGAAGAAACTGCCCTCATCAATTCGCTGGAAGGTCGTCGCGCCAATCCACGCGCTAAACCGCCATTCCCACAAATTGCTGGCCTGTGGGGCAAGCCAACGATCGTCAACAACGTCGAAAGTTTGAATAACATTCCCGCTATCGTGTTGCGTGGTGCGGATTGGTTCAAGGGTTTGTCGCAAGGCAAGTCGCCTGATGCTGGCACCAAAATTTACGGCATTTCTGGCAAGGCCAAGCGTACTGGTCTGTGGGAGTTGCCTATCGGTACAACGGGTGAAGAAATTCTTGAAGAATATGCTGGCGGCATGCAAGACGGCCTCAAGCTGCGTTGCTGGCTACCAGGCGGTGCCTCCACCGATTTTCTTCTGCCTGAACATCTCAAGCTGGCCATGGATTACGACACCATCATGAAAGCCGGGAGCCGTATGGGTACTGGTCTGATGATGGTCGTCGACGACAAGCAAGACATCGTGTCGGTCGTGCGTAATCTTGAGCAGTTCTTTGCGCGCGAATCCTGCGGCTGGTGTACGCCTTGCCGTGATGGCCTGCCATGGACAGTTAAGGTGCTGCAATCTCTTGAAGCCAAGACTGGCCAAGTGGGCGATATCGAATTTCTCGAAAAAATGACGCGCTTCCTTGGCCCCGGTAAGACCTTCTGTGCGCATGCGCCTGGTGCGATGGAGCCATTGCAAAGTGCGCTCAAATTTTTCCGTTCCGACTTTGAAAAAGGCATTCCGGCTGCGCTGGCAACACCGGTCGACACTGGAGTGAATGTGTAATGGCCACAATTCATGTAGATGGCAAAGATTTCGAAGTTAATGGCGCTGACAATCTACTGCAGGCTTGTCTATCGCTGGGGCTCGACATCCCTTATTTTTGCTGGCATCCAGCACTCGGCTCCGTGGGTGCCTGCCGCCAGTGTGCGGTAAAACAGTATGCCAATGCTGACGACACGCGTGGTCGCTTGGTAATGTCATGTATGACACCTGCCACAGACAACACATTTATCTCGATTGATGACGAGGAAGCGAAAGAATTTCGCGGGTCTGTCGTCGAATGGTTGATGACCAATCACCCGCACGACTGTCCGGTGTGTGAGGAAGGCGGTCACTGTCATCTGCAAGATATGACGGTGATGACGCAGCACCACAAGCGTAGCTACCGCTTCAGTAAGCGCACACACGACAACCAAGATCTCGGTCCATTTTTGAATCACGAAATGAACCGCTGCATTGCCTGCTACCGTTGTGTGCGGTACTACAAAGACTATGCCGGTGGCGAAGATCTGGGTGTCTACGGCGCTCATGACAACGTCTATTTTGGCCGCGCCGAAGACGGTTTTCTGGAAAGTGAATTCTCTGGCAATCTGACTGAAGTTTGCCCTACTGGTGTGTTCACCGACAAGACTCACTCCGAGCGTTACAATCGCAAATGGGACATGCAATTTGCGCCCAGCATTTGTCAGGGTTGCTCGGTGGGCTGCAACATTTCGCCAGGTGAACGCTACGGTGAATTGCGTCGCATCGAGAATCGTTACAACGGCTCTGTTAACCACTATTTCCTCTGCGACCGTGGCCGGTTTGGCTATGGCTTCGTGAATAATGAAGATCGTCCGCAGCAGCCTGAGCTACATGTGGATGGTCAACGCCGCAAGCTGGGCACCGATGAAGCACTCGATCACGCAGCGGCCCTGATAAAAAATGGCAAGCGTGTTATCGGTATAGGCTCTCCCCGCGCAACTCTGGAAGCCAACTTTGCCCTGCGTGAACTGGTTGGCCCAGCCACCTTCTTTGCAGGAGTAAATGCCGCAGAGTGGACGCTGATCCGTCGCGTTCGTGACATCCTGCAGAATGGCCCGGCCCGTACACCATCACTGCGTGAAGTCGAAGAATGTGATGCCGCGTTTGTGATCGGCGAAGACCTTACTCAAACTGCGCCACGCATTGCTCTTGCTCTGCGCCAGACAGCCAAGACCAAGGCTCTCGCCATGGCTGCCGACAAAAAAGTGGGTGCATGGCAAGCTGAGGCCGTCCTGAATATTGCCCAGCATGAGCGTTCACCGATATTCTTGGCTAACTTGGCTCCCAGCCGTCTTGATGACATTGCAGAAGCCACAACTGTCGGCACCGCTTCCGCGGCCGCACAACTTGGTTTTGCTGTTGCACATGCCATCGACAGCAGCGCACCCGCTACTACTGTCGATGCCGAAACGCAGACACTGGCCGCACGTATTGCGGAATGTCTGTTGGCAGCTGAACGCCCACTGGTGGTGGCGGGTACCGGTGCGGGTGAAATCGGCACGCTGGATGCTGCACTGAATATTTGTCGCGCCCTGAAAGCCCGTGGCAAAACGCCATTGATCACGCTCACCGTGCCAGAAGTGAATAGTCTGGGGTTGGCACTGATCGATGCAGAGCCACTGGAAGCCGCACTGACTCTGCTAGAAAGTGGCGAAGCAGATCGTATCGTCGTGCTGGAAAACGATCTCTATCGTCATGCTCCTGCCACTCGTGTGGATGCCGCGCTGGCCAAGGCCCGCTTACTGGTTATCGATCACCAATTCACAGCCACTGCGGCGCGCGCTGATGTGCTGCTCTCTGCTGCCAGCTTTGCGGAAGGTGATGGCACCGTAGTGAATAACGAAGGCCGCGCTCAGCGATTCTTCCAAGTCTTCGATGCCACCTACTACCGCCCAGATGCCAACATTCATGAGAGCTGGCGCTGGTTGCGCGGCGTACAGACCACTCGTGATGGTGAGCCGGTCGATTGGGATCAGCTTGATCATGCCACGCGTGCCTGTGCCGATGCTTTCCCGCTGTTAGCGGGCATCGTAAATGCAGCACCTGATGCAGGGTTCCGTATCAAGGGCATGAAAATTGCGCGCTCACCACGGCGCTGGTCTGGCCGTACATCACTACGCGCCAACATTTCCGTGCATGAGCCACGTACGCCGCAGGATCAAGACACGGCCCTCGCCTTCTCGATGGAAGGTTACTCGGGCCCGAACGAGCCTTCTTCTCTAATACCGTTTGCTTGGGCACCGGGCTGGAATTCGCCTCAGGCTTGGAACAAGTTCCAAGACGAAGTTGGTGGTCATCTGCGCGCGGGTGATCCGGGTGTGCGCTTGCTAGAAGCCGGTGATGTTATTGGCTACGCCTTACCAAGCACCAGCACCCAGCACGACTGCACTCTAGTGCCGCTCTACCATATGTACGGCAGCGAAGAGCTCTCTGCAAAAGCCAAGGTGACGGAAAGCCGTATCCCAGCCCCCTATGTGGCGCTGAATACTGCCGATGCCGCCAAGCTTGGCTTGAGCGAAGGCCAGTCCGTATCGCTGCGGGTGGGTAGTGAAGTGTTGTCGCTGCCACTGCAAATCGTGGAAATTGCCAGCAATACCGTCGGCCTGCCAGTTGGCCTGCCGGGTATGCCCTTTGTGGCTGCAGGTAGCCGTGTTCTGGTGGGAGGTGCTGCATGATCGACAGCATCATTGCTTGGTTCACACCTGAGCTCATTGCCAATTTGATTGCTGTCGGCAAAGCACTTGTGCTGCTCTTTGGCTGCGTGATCTGTGCTGCGTTGCTCAGCTTCGTCGAGCGCCGCCTGCTGGCACTGTGGCAGGACCGCTACGGCCCCAATCGCACGGGTCCCTTCGGTCTGCTGCAACTGCCTGCCGACATGGTGAAGATGTTCTTTAAGGAAGACTGGACGCCTCCCTTCGCAGACAAATTAACATTCTGGTTGGCCCCGGCCATTGCCATGAGTGCCATGCTGATCGCATTCTTGGTTGTGCCTATTACCCCAACATGGGGCGTGGCCGACATGGATGTAGGGCTGCTGTTCTTTATGGCGCTGGCAGGGCTTGGCGTTTATGCCGTGATGTTTGCTGGCTGGTCCAGCAATAACAAATACGCTCTGCTGGGAGCCATACGCTCCACCGCTCAAACACTGACGTATGAAGTGTTTATGGGTTTGGCTGTGATGGGCGTGGTGGTACAGGCCGGCTCCTTCAATCTGCGCGAGATTGTCGAAGCGCAAAAAGACATGTGGTTCATCGTTCCGCAATTTCTCGGTTTTGTAACATTTGCAATGGCCGGCGTGGCCGTTGCTCACCGTCCTCCCTTCGATCTACCGGAGGCCGAACAAGAACTGGCTGCGGGTTACCACACCGAATATTCCGGGCTGAAGTGGGGCATGTTCTTTGTGGGAGAGTACGTGGGCGTGGTGGTGATTTCCGCCATGTTGGTCACGCTATTCTTTGGCGGCTGGAATCCACTTCCCTTCCTTGAATTCATACCACCTTTCTTCTGGTTTGCTGGCAAGACCGCCTTTTTCATCATGTTGTTCATCCTGATTCGTGGTGCCTGGATGCGTCCTCGCTACGATCAAATGATGGATGCTGGCTGGAAAGTCTGCCTGCCGCTTACCCTGATCAATCTCTGGATAACCGGCGCCATCGTGCTCTGGCAATCCGGCGGCGCAGGCTGAGGATTCTTATTATGTTTAATCAGACCAAAGCCGTTATCGTTGGTATCTACAGCCAGTTTCGTAGTCTGGTGATGGTGTTCTCGCACGCTTTCCGCAAGCGTGACACCTTGATGTACCCGGAAGTCCCCATCTACGTGCCGCCACGCTACCGTGGTCGAATTGTGCTAACGCGCGACCCGGATGGTGAGGAGCGCTGCGTAGCATGCAACCTGTGCACCGTGGCGTGCCCGGTCGGCTGCATTTCGCTGCAAAAAGCCGAACGTGAAGATGGCCGTTGGTATCCGGAGTTTTTCCGTATCAACTTTTCGCGCTGCATTTTTTGCGGCATGTGCGAAGAAGCTTGCCCCACTACAGCCATCCAGCTAACACCTGACTTTGAAATGGCCGAATTCAATCGCCAAAATTTGGTGTACGAAAAAGAACACCTGCTGATTTCTGGCCCGGGCAAGTATCCGGACTACAACTTCTATCGCGTTTCAGGCATGGCCATTGCTGGCAAGCCGAAGGGAGCCGCTCAGAGTGAAGCTGCCCCGATCAACGTGAAGAGCCTGCTGCCTTAAGGAGACCGCTGTGTCATTTGCTTTTTACAGTGCAGCACTGGTGGCCATTCTGGCCACGCTGGGTGTAGTTACCGGAAAAAATCCGGTACATGCCCTGCTCAACTTGATCGTGTCACTGTTGGCAGTGGCGATGATTTTTTTCGCGATTGGCGCGCCGTTTGCCGCCGTACTGGAAATCATTGTTTATGCCGGCGCCATCATGGTGCTGTTCGTGTTTGTGGTGATGATGCTGAATTTGGGGCGCCCCACCGAGCAACAAGAGCGCAACTGGTTAACACCATCGGTGTGGATCGTGCCGGGAATTCTGTCATTCGTTCTTCTAGCCC
>ERZ724523.2578-NODE-2578-length-10294-cov-3.341440_pt1 | contig 10294 bp, 4 predicted proteins | sample MGYA00376056_ERZ724523 | MGnify/ENA primary metagenome ERZ724523 (study PRJEB28724, sample SAMN07190888) | wastewater metagenome | isolation source: influent of sewage treatment plant in Hong Hong | place: USA: Christiansburg, Virginia | collected 2016-03-01 ... | reverse complement strand
CGTTGCTACTTCTTCTGCTCGATGACCAAGCGATTGTCCTTACCATCGACACCGATGTCGTCGACTTCCTGCTTACTGTTTCCGGAGGCATTCCCGTACTGGCCGATCACCATGGAATTTGTCCCTCCGCCGATCTGAATTTTTCCGATTCGCTGGGTCTGTGTCCCGGCTGGCTGCACGGAGGGTTCCTTATCAGCAACTTTTGCCTCTGTCGGTGTGGCGGCAGCGAAGCGGATCTGCCGTGCGTCTTCCCCTGGGCGAACGACGAGCTTGGGAATGTCAGAAGTTCCGATGAGCCGTGGGTCCGTGAGCTCTACCTGGGTCAGTCCAAGCTCGAATGCATCCGCAACGCTCTTTCCAAACGCGAGCGCCTCGTAAAACCCGGCAGAGAATGCGATTGCCGTCGCATCCGGCACGGCGCGCGTCATTCCCACCACACAGGGAATCGACTCCGCAATCGCTTCGGCCTGAATGGCTGAGAAGCAAGCGTTCAGCACCACACACTTTACGCGGTCGCGGAACTGACGGAACACCCGCGCCAGCGTGGGTGCAGGAATCGCAACGGTCTGAAGATCACCGTCGCGGACGAAGCACAGCTCACCCTTGTCTGTTCCATGTCCGCTGAAGTGAACGATGTCCGGAGTCTGATCCATCAGTTCAAATGGCAAGTCCGTCGCACGAATTGCAGGGGCCGAACGAATATCGAACAGCTTGCGGTACTCACCACGACGGATGCGAGCGCTGGTCAAGCGAATCTCTTCATCCAGATGCAGAGCGGCGGTATCCGACGGATTCGCGGTCAGAAATAGGATCTTGGTGGGGGTCGTCATGTGGGCAAGCTTATGACGGTTACACGTTCGCATCAACCGGACCGCACTTGCCCTTCCGTGATCGTCGAGAAATATTACCGGACGATCAGTCTAGTTGATGTCGATCGGCGCTGCGACTATGTTTTCGTCATGTCGACAGAACTTCCGATTCACAGTGCACTGCTTCACTACGCCGACCCGGCTCACAATGACGAGGCACAAACCAGCACGATCAGTGCGTTTGTGGATCGAATTCAGTATCCCACACTCGGCGCTCCCGCGCTCTTGACTCCCCAGCAGAGTCTTCGAGTTGTTCTGAGTCTCCCGCAAGGTGACGATCCGAGTGGTTACAGTGTATGTCTCGTAGCAAGGCACGAGCCACCAAAGTCGAAGCCAGAGATGAACATCACTCTCGATGAAGATGGGAAGCCAAGCTACTCGCATACCTGGCCCGAAACGGAACAGGGGCGCGTGGGTGGAGTGCTCTCTCTTGTGCATCCCGCGTCTTCTCTCGGTGTGGGACCGCAAGGTAAGTCCGGACAAAGAGAAGCATGGCTTCTAGAGTATTCGGTGCAGGATCTGGCGCCGCGGCTTTTCGATTTGCAGTTGCGGAAAGGAACGGCGGTTGTGGAGACGCAGTCGAATTCCGTCCGTATCTTTCGGGAGATTACCGGGAAGGAGCGGGTGATCTTTTGCGGCGACATCCAGTTCCATGATGGGAATCAGGAATGTCTCGATCGTTTCATCGCACGCATCAACGCGCTCGATGGAATTGCGTGGGTGGCGATCATTGGTGACATTTGCGACAACGGCGTGCGGAAGCCATCGAATGCGATTCGGTTGGCAACCGAGGCCAGTGCTCAGCCCGTGCGGACGTACTACCAGTGGGAATACGCGGAAGCACATCGCAAGTTGTCGACGCTAAACAAGCCCATCGTGCTAGTCCCAGGGAATCATGATGGGATGGCGGCCAATGAACTCTACGGAGAGGGAGTTCAGAGTACGGTCTACCTTGGTCACGATCCGCAGAATCACGTCGCCTATGACGGCCTACACTATTTTCGACGGACCTTTGGGCCGCTCTATCACAGCTTTCGCTGGCACACCACCAGCTACATCTGCCTGAACAGCTTTGAGCTCGACAGACAGCAGCGACTGGGATTCCACTGCGTGGTCGCCAACTGGGGCGGCTGGATGCGGGATGAGCAGACAACCTGGCTCCGTGAGCAGCTGTCTTCCGCCAGTGATGCGGGGCTTCATAAGATGGTGCTCATGCACAATGATCTGCGCGGAGGCAGCAAAGGAAAGTTCCTGGGGGAATACTCAGCATACAGACCATACCGCTACCAAGACGCAGGCCGTGCGTCGCTGGATTACTTCAGATACGCACTTTCTCACATCCGGAGCTTTCAACAGGAATGGATGTGGTGGAAGACGGAATCACTGGCTGCGCATCCAGCTCGCAACATTTTGGCGATGCTGCTTGACCATCGTGTCTGGAATGTCGTCATGGGCCATGATGATGAGAACTGGGTCGAGTCCTACGAGCCCGATGACAACATCTTTGCCGTAAAGCCCAAGCATCAGGAGTATGCGCCACCACCCCGGAACGTAAGGTCGGCAGCGCTCGTCAGCGATGCCTCGGATCTGATGCTCGAAGGCAAGATGAAGGAAGCGATGGATCTTCTAGACACAGAGCTGGCAAACGACACCGCTCGACAGAAGGAAGACACCCTGGCAGCGGTTGTCGAGCGAGTCGCTGCATCGAGCAAGTCAGCGCCCGAGATGTTTGGAACAAATCCTACCGCCGACTGGAACTTGCGCGCAAACGAGACAATTCACTTCATCCATGTGAACGACGTGGGTGGCTATGACCATGACAGTGAGAAGGACTTCGCGACATACGGCTATGTGATTGCTCAACTCGACGAAGGGCGTCCGATCAGCCTGCAAGGGTATAACCTTGGGAATGTGACAGAAGGCGCACTGTTCGAGCTCATGAAGGGTTAGGAATCGAGCATGACCACGCAGCGCAATTTCTCTCTGTCATTTCCTGGTTGGGATGCGCGTCAGCAGAAGGCAACGACGGTAGAGCTGACTCCGGACGAAATCCTAAGCGTTGCGGCGCAGCTCCATGCGGCGGCCTATGCCCCGGCAGAGAATGACACAAGCGAAGGCCATGATGAGCGGCAGGATACACAACAGCCTCTCGACAAGTTGGTCTATCGCGGCGGTGGTGGTCTACGCGACGGGGGTCGGGGGTCTCATTCCTCCAGCCTGATCGCTCGCCTGAAGCGGCAGTCGGACGCCACGCGGGTGCGTTCGTTCGATCCCTTGCAGGTCCGATCTCCGGGTGACCCCATACTGATGCACGTCCGTGGGCCACGCAGACCGCGGCTTCGCTGGGCTGCGATCGTTCTGGAAGAAGACAAAGCGAAGGCAACGGAATCGCTTGCACCGCTCTGCGCGCTGCGCAAAGAACAACAGCTCGCGATGAGTTCAGCGCCTAGTGCAGGCCATCCCGAGGGGCTTATCGTGATGCCGCGTCCACGATCGAGCGATCCAGAGCGGTGGGCCGCGCGGATCTCGGAGGCCGCAGGTGCACCGCTCCCCGACTATCTTCTGTTCGTGGGTGGACCGGATCGATTTCCGTTTGATGTGCAGGCTCTGCTGGACATCTCCAAGATGACAGGGCGGCTTGACTTCGACGGAGAGGGTGATACGTACTGGGCACAGTGCAGTAAGTATGCACAGAAGGTCGTTCGTTTTGAAAAGGGACAGTGTCTGGTCGAGCCCACGGCGTTGTTTTACGGCTTTGGAATCGATTCTGCGACCGCAGCGTCTCGTCAGGATCTGATCGGCAGATTGCTGCAGTACGTGAAGTCGGAAGCGTTTCCAAGCATTGATGGCCGGACGCTTTTGCCGCCAACGGAGCTGCTCGACAAGCAAGCCACCAGTGCGGCACTGCGGAGTGCTCTACAAGCCAAACGCCCAGCGCTGGTTTTCACAGCGTCGCACGGACTGGAATATCCTCAGTCTACTTCGCAGTGGGGAGCGCTGACAGACGCAAGTTTTGTGGGGAGTACGGGCAACGATCCGCTGACCGCAGAGACGATTCCTGACGCTGCCTTCGCAGAGGGATCGGTGATCGTTTCTTTCGCGTGTTTCAGTGCAGGTGTCCCTCGCAGAAGTGCGATTCGGTATCTGTTTAGTGGCGAAGATGTCGACATCGCTGGGGCTCCCTTCGTCTCTCCACTGCCGAAGCGACTGCTCGGACATCCGCGTGGTCCGGTTGCTTTTCTTGGGCACGTTGACCGAGCGACGTCCGATTCGTTCGCGATGCTCGCCGGAGAAACGGTCCCCGCATCCTTTGCGTCTTTTTGTGAAGACACGCTCGGCGGCTTTGGAACGCTGGGGGAAGCGATGGCCAAGTTCCGCATCCAGACCGGGGAAACTCGCGAAGCCCTGATCCGGAGCTTCCCTGCATTCGACGGTCGACCATCGCTCGCTTCCGCAGAAGAAAAAGTTCGTCGCTGGATTCGCTACTTCGATGCCCAAGGATATCTACTGCTCGGAGATCCGGCCCTGTCTATTGGTAACACCAGCCTGATTCGATAGCTAGGTCGGTAACTCGCCCACTTCTGAGGATTTCTTGGCGTACCATCAAAAGGTCAGACGGCGTACCCGCTGTTCGAGTTCTAGTCGAGTAGACCATAACAAAGAATATTCTCTGCGAGCTTTGATCTGAAATCAACCCCTCTCATGTTACCGTCTACTGGCCGGTAGCTAGAAGGTCAATAGCAACGGTGCTTGAGTCACATCAAAGCGTGTTCTCAAAAACTGTGCGAGAACATACATGGGGATCTGGAGAAGACGAGGTTAATAGATTCTCCTGAGTCGCTAAGAGAGAAACCGGCACATAGCACTGTATGAATTTATCGATTTCTTGGCCATCAAGGTGCGATGGCTCAGCATTCCAAATTTTTACAAACCCATCACTTCCTGTTGTGACAACCTGCGTTCCACTAGGGTTATAGGCTGCGCAGGTCATCTGATCGCTGTGTCCTATTATCATATCAACTAAAGAGCCTGTGTCTGTGTTGTAAATATATGCAGAACCGTCCCCATAAGAAGCAATTATCTGATTCCGACTCGGGTGAAACCCGGTTCCACACTCAATATATCCCTTGACACTAAATGAAATATTAGCGGACCGTTGATCCCACAGGTGAAGCTTACCATCGTCAGTGGTTATTGCAAATTTGCTGCCATCCTGATTCGTATATAGATGCTTTGCCTTTGAACTATGGCCTCGGAATTCGCGAATGTGTGTCTTTTGTCCGTGTGCATAAAGTCTGGGAACACCATCGCTGTTCGCGGTAATAATGAGATCTCCGGCTCCAAGGTATGCTGCATCAATGATATCTACATCTTGCACCATAATTGTATTATAAAGCTTCTTTTCCTTTAAGCTCCACTCGTAGATCATTCCATGAGATTTACTTGATTTAGATGGCGCAAGCAATCCAATGAGATAATTTCCATCTTGCCGATACTGTAGCTTATTCAACACGAGACCATCGTCGTTATGAGGTTCCAATAACCAGGGCTCTTCATCCTTATCGGGCACGCTCCATATATACGCCTTACCGGTTTCATCTGCTGTGGCGGCATGGCGTCCATCAGGGCTCAATGTAGCGGCCGATACACTTTCGGTATGTTTATCAAATACACGTAATGGTAACCCACTATTGATGCTCCATACGCGCACCTTGAATGCATCTTTCCCATTGAATGGTGAGATTGCAGCGAGGGTCAATATTGAGCCCTCGGGGCTGAACCAACCCCGCTCCAAGTCACGCATTTTTCCAGTTGTTAATTCTCTAAGTTGATTCTTTTCCTGATGCTCCCATAATCGAATATTTCTGTCCTTGGATCTGATGAGAACACGATTTCCTACCGGACTGAAATCCGCACCGACCAAATTCGAGCCATCCCCATCGATCGCGAAGATGGCGGCAATGTTGCGTCTCATTTTGACGGGCCATACACGAACAGAACCGTCTTCACTTGCTGTCAAGATGTGAGAGTCATCAGGAGAAAATTCGGCCGAGATCAAACCGGATGTATGACCTTCAAATTCCCACTGAAGCTTAGCCGACGAGGCAGACCATATCCTTGCAATATTATCCTTGCCCGCTGAGAGAAGATACTGACCGTTATGGCTGAATTCAATACTGGTGATCGAGTCAGCATGTCGAATTTCCTTACTCATCGATCTAGAGAGTTCCCATAATGTTGCTCGCTGACCGGCAACGGTAACGACGGTTTTTCTGTCTGGACTGAATCGAACACTCTTCTCCCAGATGGTGTTAGAAGCAATGGGCGTAGTCGTACTCTTCTGCATATTCCAAACTAACACCTGGCCAGATGAGGTGGATGTGACGATAGTACTGGCATCATCTGAACATGCGATCTCCCTCGCCGCGCTCGGAAGATTGATTTTATGCAGCAATTTTCCATTCGATGCATCCCAGAGTCTGAGCGTTCCGCCTTTATCGGTGGTAATGATTCTCTGTCCGTTCTGGGAGAAATTTACCACTTGAACAGGACCAGAGTGCCCTCGTAGCGGCGGAAACAGTTGAATGCCGGTATTGACATTCCAAACTCTCGCAGTACTATCGGCGCTCCCAGTGACTGCACGACCACCATCCAGGCTAAGCGATATACTAGTAATTTGGGCAGCGTGGCCGATTAGCTCGGTACTCCACTTTGGATTATTTGCATCCCATACCCGAGCTAGTTTTCCATCTGGAAAATCTTTCCATTCTTTTCCGGCAACAGTAGCAAAACGTGGACTCCTTGGTGATGATGAAATGGCATAAATACCGAATTTCGACATATCCATTGTCCTGATTACTTTCCCAGAGGTGGCATCCAAAAGACTCAAGGACGTATCAAGAACATCTCCGAATGCCGTTTCTACATTACCAGACAGTATTAGAATGTGCCGACCATTGGCGATAAACGATGCTTTCGTGATTTTATCTTTTAGTTGCAGATTCAGTACAAAGCCAACGCCAGGAGTTGTACGCGCTACATCTAATAGCCCGGCGAGATCTGCATGTTCGCTGCCTAATTTTTGAGCACTCCTCAACCGTAGCAGGGCCTGTGCAGGGTGCTTATCCTTAAATAGGAGTTCGCGTCCGCGCTCAACTTGCGAATTAAGTAGAAGTTGAGTCTTTTCATGAGAAATTTTCGCTGAAAGAGCTTTGGCCTCAGTGGCTATTGTTTCCTGTTTCTTTGCTCGATTTTCCTCGTTCTTTGCTTGACGAAACAGACTGACAACGATGACCAGAGCGACCGCCATCGTCACGACCAACAGCGCGAGGAAGCGATTGGTTCTTGCGCGGAGCAGCGCTTGTGCCTCGACCCTTGCTAGCTCAAGCTTAACTAGCTGCTGTTGTCGCCTTTGTTCTTCCTCTGCCTTGCGCTCCCGTTCCAGCACGCTGGCATCCAGAAACGAGGTCTCTGCTTCGGTGAGTCCACCAAGCACCGTCGCGAAATCACCATGAGCCTGCAGCTCGATGGCTTGCTGGAGCCGCGTTCCGCTCCACAGCTCTTCGCCAGCCAGCTCCGGTTGGCTCGCCTTCACTTCCGTCCAGCGATGCGCATCAGCGGAAATTCGGTTGCGGACGTAGATGACCTCGCGCGCCTGTTCGATCCAACCCTTGAGTAGTGGCCACGCTGACAGCAGCGCCTCGTGCGCGATCTCGACCGTGCTTTGTGTCTTGCCGCTCACATCGATTCGCTGCGCGCTCGTCACCAGCAGCTTCTCATCGGCCAGCTCGCGAATCAGCTGCTGCTCATCGGTTCGTGCGAAGTCCGTAAGCGATGCACGTCGCGACACCGCGCGTGCTTCCGTTCCTTGACTGGTCAGATCCACCACGCGCAAGAACAGTTGCCTCATCAGCTCCTGCTGGTCTTTGCTGCGCGGAGTCTTTCCCTGCGGATCGGAATTCCGATAGATTGCATCGGCTCGCTGACGGAGCGCACCCTCGACGCCACCGAGTTTGTGATAGCTGCTCGTATTGAGCGTCCGATCGTCCGCAGGATTGTCGCTGCGCCACAGCAGATCGAGCGTGTACTGCAAAAGCGGCAGCGCCCCCGGACGTCCTTTCACATCGGCGATAATCTGCTCGACCAGGCCTTCCTCAAACACCACTCCATGCTTGGCCGCGGGTTGCTCGATCGCCGCTCTCAGCTCGCTTGTTTCCATGTCCAGCACAAGCTGCAAGCCCTGCTGCGCGAGCGCTCCGAACGTCGGATACGGACCGAAGCGGTCGAAGAAATCCGCGCGCATCGCCGCCACGATCTTGATCTCGGACTGTGCAGCTTGCGCAAGCTGGGTGAGTCCCGAAATGAACGCCTCACGATGTTTGGCATTGGCACAGAGCGTGAAAATCTCTTCGAACTGATCGACGACCAGCACCCACCGCTCATCGGGGGGGCGCGTCTCTGTCAGTACTGACTTCACAGCGTCCGCGGTGCGCGCATCAAGTTCCGTAAGCCTGCTCTGCGCGATTCCCGCACTCTGCAAAGCCGCGCGCAGCGAAGAAAACGGATCACGATCCGGTGTTAGTACAAGCGCGCGAAAGCAGCCCTGCGCAAACTGACTCGCAACCAGTGGAATCAGTCCCGCACGCACCACCGAAGACTTGCCACTTCCCGATGGTCCCGCCACCAGCACAAAGTTGCGCTGCAAAAGCAGTTGCAAAATCTGCTCGACCAATCGATCGCGACCGAAAAAGAAGTCTTTGTTGCGCTCCTCGAACCGACGCAGTCCGACGTACGGAGAGCCGGGCACAAACGCCCGAGTCTTCACTTCTGCGACGGCAATCTGCACGACCTGATTGATCGTAAGCTGCCCCTGTCCCTCGATGTGAATGTCCCCAAAGTGCTGAGCTTGATTGACGGCTGGCATGACGTGCGGATGGTACTGCGAATCATGGCGGGCCGTCGAGTCAATCCAAATCTGGAGCGGCGGTGTCGCCGGGCTGGAAGGTCGCGTCGAACGCCGCTGCTGTCGTCAGCGCTTCACCAAGAGCATCGCCATCGGCGCACGGTCCGATTCCCCAATCGGCAGACAGACAAGCTTCTCCCAACCAAATCGGGCCAGGCTTTCGGCCAGCAGTCCTTCATCGTACCGCTTGAACCGAAACATCGAAAAACGGCGCTCGGCCTGGCTACGGGTACCTTGTGTAGCATCAGCCTAACCTGGACTTTCGGAATCCCCCTAAGATTGTAAGGCAGGCTCCGGAGCGGAGAACCGGGAAGCCGATGTGGCTGGGCGTGCAGGGCGCAGAGAAAAGGCGTGCGGAGACAGAAGCGGACCGAACTCGGTAGAAAAGAAGAACCGACAACCGCAGCCGAATGGCGGCCTAACCGAGCCCAGCCATTACAATCTCAGGGCCCGAGAAAGGTCCAAGTTGACCAGAAGCGCAACACTGGTAACGCGATTCCGTGTTCGGTCTGGCTGTTCCAGAAGCAGTAGGAATTGTTGATCTGTCGCGACAGCAGCATGCCAAATTGATCTGGAATGAAGGTCCGCCTGACGAACCACTGCGTTCTCTCTGTCACGGCTCCTTCAACTCCGCCACCTTCTCCCGCAGGGCTTGAATTTTGGTCTGGATCGTGTCGAGCAGCTTCTGTTCCGAGCTGTCGGCTAGGCGATACGACCAGTTCAGCGTCGGGGGCTGTGCCAAGCCGCGGCGTCTCTGAAGACTGAAGGCACGCGTCAGCGTTACGAAGCGATGGGTTTGCTCGTACAGAGTCTGGCTCGTGCTTATGCGACGCTCCGTCTCAACCTCCCCGCGCTGCCGCTGAAGATAGGCTACGTTGTGCTGGAGTCTCAGCATCCGAGCGACGAGCTTTGCGGCTGGATCGTAGTAGGGATCATGAGGACCAAATAGCTCATCGAGGTCCGCGTGATGATCGTGGCGAGGATCAGCCTCATCCTGTTCCTCGTCCTCCGATTCGTCCTCCGATTCGTCCTCCGATTCGTCCTCCGATTCCGCGTCGGACTGGAGGTCCATCGTCTGCTGACTCACCTTGTGTGAAGGCGAACCAGGCATGGCTGTTGTCGGCGGCGACAACCGACTCGACGAAGCCACCGGTTGCGGCACCGGACTGGCGATTGTAGCGGGAGACTGTCTGATGGGCGGAGCGCTATCGGGCTTCAACTCCTCAACCTTCTGACGCAGGGCTTGAATTTTGGTCTGGAGGGTGTCGAGCAGCCTCTGTTCTAAGCTGTCGTCCAGCCGAGCCGACCAGTCCAGCGTCGGGGGCTGTGCCAAGCCTTGAAGTCGTTGAAGACTGATTGCCCGCGTGAGCGTTGCAACTCGATGGGTTTGCTCATACAGAGTCTGGCTCGTGCTTATGCGACGCTCCGTCTCAACCTCCCCGCGCTGCCGCTGAAGATAGGC
>ERZ724523.2577-NODE-2577-length-10301-cov-24.459594_pt1 | contig 10301 bp, 8 predicted proteins | sample MGYA00376056_ERZ724523 | MGnify/ENA primary metagenome ERZ724523 (study PRJEB28724, sample SAMN07190888) | wastewater metagenome | isolation source: influent of sewage treatment plant in Hong Hong | place: USA: Christiansburg, Virginia | collected 2016-03-01 ... | reverse complement strand
TTGTTTATGGTTTGTTTTAGTTATTCGTAATCGTTAAAGGAACGCGTTATGCCCCAGATGGTAGTGAAAAGCCCGGACTGAAAAAACTGTTATTTTTTCTTGATAAAAAAGAGCGACCAACGGAAGCTCCTTTTTTGTCTTAGAAAAATACAGTTTTGAAGGAGGACTTGTAACGTACAGCTGGATTAGGCACATTATAAAAAATAGGCTATTTTTACTTTTTATAAAAGTAGTAAAATGACCAAACAGGAGCGCGTAACATTTGTTATAAATACGTTAAAAGAATTATACCCAACGATTCCGATTCCCTTAGATCACAAGGATCCGTACACTTTATTGATTGCTGTTTTGCTCTCGGCGCAGTGCACAGATGTTCGGGTGAACCAAATTACACCACTGTTGTTTGCCAAAGCGGACAATCCGTATGATATGGTAAAATTATCGGTAGAGGAAATTAAAGAAATCATTCGTCCTTGTGGCTTGTCGCCTATGAAATCGAAAGGGATTTATGGTTTGTCTGAGATTTTAATTGAGAAACATAATGGTGAGGTACCACAGAGTTTCGAAGCGCTAGAAGAATTGCCTGCTGTGGGGCACAAAACGGCTAGTGTAGTGATGTCGCAAGCTTTTGGCGTACCAGCATTTCCTGTAGATACTCACATTCACCGCTTGATGTACCGATGGAATTTGACCAACGGAAAGAATGTGGTACAAACTGAAAAAGACGCCAAGCGATTGTTTCCTGAGGAGCTTTGGAACGACTTGCATCTGCAAATTATTTGGTATGGCAGAGAATATTCGCCTGCGAGAGGTTGGGATATAGAGAAAGATATCATCACCAAAACCATTGGTCGAAAATCTGTTATTGAAGACTATTATAAAGGAAAGTAAATAACTCGGTAAAAAAATATAAAAAAGCCCAAAATCGAGAATGATTTTGGGCTTGCTTTTTTTAGTGAAGTGCTAAAAAAGTGCTGATGCAATTCCTAATTGGATACAATTTCAAAGCTGTTAGTCTTTGTTTTTAAGACGGTTAAAGCTTTGGAATAATTCAAAAGAAAAGAAACTACTTCTTTTTTAGGTTTTAATTCTTTTGAAATTGCATTTTTTTTAGAGTAAATTTTGGCCATATACAATGAATATAATTAGTGATTAGACTGATAATCAAAGTACAACGGCAAATTTTACCATTTAGTATCAATTCGTTAAAATAATTTGATGTTTGTCTATAACTTTTCTCAAATTAAGCAAAGCATATCGCATTCTTCCTAGGGCGGTATTGATGCTAACCCCTGTTAATTCTGAGATTTCCTTGAAACTCATATCTTGGTACATACGCATCATTACCACTTCTTTTTGATCATCGGGTAATTCGTTTATGATGCGACGGAGATCCATTTCGACTTGGGAAGCTACCAATTGATTCTCGATAGTTAGCGAATCATCGGACATTACAGAAAAAATCGAAAAATCTTCGGTCTCTCTGTAGAGTGGCATTTTTTTGTTTTTTCTAAAATGATCAATAATGAGATTGTGCGCAATACGCATTACCCAAGGTAAAAACTTGCCTTCTTCATTATAAGAAGTTGATTTTAAGGTACGAATTACTTTGATGAATGTATCTTGAAAAATATCATTCGCTACATCACGATCTGGAATTTTAGAATAAATGAATCCGAAGATTTTAGATTCGTGACGTTTGATTAACAGTTCTAGTGCTTTTTCGTTACCAGAAACATACTCTTGAACTAAATACGCGTCGGTGAAATGTTTAGCAGCCATAGTCTTACCTTTTAGTTTAGTTTTAAATTTGGGGAAATTCTCTAAAAAGTAGTTTTGAACTATAGGCTTTATTTGGTTTTGGTTAGTTAATGGCCAAATTTAACAAATTTTTATCTTAATAAACAAATAAAAAGTGCAAAAATCAAGAACTATCGTTAAATAAATAATAGAAAAAAGCCTGAATTCTTAAAAATAAGACCAGGCTTTCCTCGTTAAGCATTTTTGGATATAACTTGTTTTTGGAAAAAGTTATTTCTTAAAAAATTATTGATATACTTTGATGTAATCAATATAAAAATAATCCGGCAGTGCCGCATCGTCTACAATTTGTCCACCAAAATTCCCTCCTATTGCCAAATTGGCTAGGAAGTAAAACGGTTGATTGTACGGCCAAGTGTTTTCATTCTTTTCTTTGGGCTGAAAGGTATAAGTCAATTGATTGTCTACATAAAAAGCAATTTTGTCCTTATCCCAATCTATCGCATACAAATGATAGCCTTTCTCGATATCTGGAATGGTAGTTTTCTTAGTATTTATGGTATTTCCGTGACTGTCTTGTGTATGCAATGAATTAAAAATAACGTGTGGTTCACGGCCTACGTATTCTAAAATATCTATTTCACCGCATTTTGGCCAACCTGCTTCTTTAAAATTTGAACCCAACATCCAGAAGGCAGGCCATAAACCATTGGCCACAGGTAATTTGGCTCTAATCTCAAATCGACCGTATTGGAACTCCTTTTTGCTTTTGGTATTGATTCTGGTTGAAGTGTATTTATTGCCTTCTTTTTTGGCTTTGATTACCAAATTCCCCTTCTCTATCGCGTGATTTGAATCGGTGTACAATTGTCGTTCGTTGTTTCCCCAACCGCAGTTAGGACAGCCATCTCCAATTTCAATATTCCAGACTTTTTCGTCAAGGGTTTTTCCGTTAAAATTTTCTTCCCAGACTAGTTTTCGTTGCGTTTGCTGAGCAAAACTGCAACTCACCACTCCTACTATTAGTATTATATACTTTTTCATCACTAAAAATTAATGCGTTATTGTTTTTACCCAGAGAAAGGGCAAATCATAAAATATAAAGCGTTGATTTAAACTTGTATTTCTAATTTTTTTCAGGTATCCTCATTAAAGAGTATACGTTCGAAGTAAAAAAAAACACCATTAAAAATTAATTCATCTTGCAGCAGTAATGAAAACGAAATACAAGTTAAATCAACTACTAACTCCTTTATTATTGGGCAAATTGAAAATCTGCCTGTAATGTTTGTGCTGAGCTTCCGCCAACAAATACTTTGAAATCACCAGCTTCAGCTTCCCATTTTGCATTGGCAGTATAGAATTCGATTGTTTTTTCATCAATCGTAAAAACTACTTTTTTGGATTCATTGGGTTGCAACTCTATCATTTCAAACCCTTTCAATTCTAAAACAGGTCGAGTAACACTAGCAAATAAATCCCTGATATACATTTGAACCACTTCTTTACCAGCCACTTTACCAGAATTAGTAACCGTAACTGAAACTTCAATTTTACCATTCGTTGTAAATGAAGGTGACGATAATTTCAAATCAGAATAGTCAAATTTGGAATAACTCAATCCGTAACCAAACGGGTAAAGAGGTGCATTTTTCTCATCGATATAATGCGACCAAAAAACACTTTCTGGCTCATTTGAGGATGGTCTTCCTGTATTTTTATGATTATAGTAAATAGGAACTTGAGCTACATTTCTAGGAAACGTCATAGGTAATTTTCCGCTAGGATTGTAATCGCCATATAACACTTGAGCAATTGCGTTACCGCTTTGTGTTCCTAATTGCCAAGCTTCAACAATCGCTGGAATATGTTCGTCAGCCCAAGGCAATGCCAGTGGACGTCCATTATTTAAGACTAAAACAATTTTTGGATTTACCGCATAAATCGCCTCAAGCAATTCTTGTTGCACGCCTGGCAAACCAATATCAGTTCTACTACGTCCTTCTCCAGATTGCAATCCGTGTTCTCCAAGAACCATTACCACAACGTCTGCATTTTTGGCTGCTGTAATCGCCTCTTCAAAACCACTCTTGTCTGTAGTATTGATTTTGGTTTCAAAAACAAATTTAGGCTCCCCTAAAGCTACATCAGCGCCTTTGGCATACGTCAACTGGTTGTCTTTATAAGCTTGTAATCCTTCTAAAACAGAAACAGCAGTATTGTCATCTGCTGCAATACGCCAACTGCCCAATGGACTTGTTTTATCAGCCGCAAGTGCTCCAATTAACGCTATTTTTTGACCTGATTTCTTAAGTGGCAAAATCTCATCGTTGTTCTTTAACAATACAATTGATTTTTTGGCCATTTCTAAAACCTGCTGATGAAATTCAGGTTTACCAACAGTCGCTTTTTCATATTCCTCGTCACAATATTTATAAGGATTATCAAATAAGCCTAAAACAAATTTGGTTCTAAGGATACGTTTTACAGCTTCATCGATGGTGCTTTCTTTCACTTTTCCTTCGCGAACAAGCTGAACCAAATGCTCTACATAAGCACTAGACTCCATATCCATATCAGAACCCGCATTGATAGCCAACTCAGCAGCGTGTTTTAAATCTTTTGCATAGCCGTGCGCTTGCATTTCCATAATAGAACCCCAATCAGAGACCATAAAACCTTGAAATCCCCAATCTCCTTTTAGGATTTTTCGTTGCAAATAGGCATTACCCGTTGCAGGAATTCCATCCAATTCGTTGAAAGAGTTCATAAAGGTTCTTACGCCAGCATCGACCGCAGCCTTAAAAGGTGGAAAAACAATATTTTGTAACGTAGATTCGCCAATATCGACAGTGTTATAGTCTCTTCCCGCTTCGGCAAAAGCATAACCAGCGAAATGTTTAGCACAAGCCAAAATGTTTTTATTGCTACTAAAATCGCCTTGAAAACCAACTACTCTAGCTTTGGCAATCAAACTTCCAAGATATGGGTCTTCTCCAGCACCTTCCATTACTCTACCCCAACGTGCATCGCGAGAAACGTCTACCATTGGTGCAAATGTCCAATTGATTCCAACAGCTCCAGCTTCTTCTGCTGCCATAGCTGCTGATTGCTGGATAGCTTGTAAGTCCCAACTTGCCGATTCTGCCAACGGAATTGGACTGATAGTCTTATACCCGTGAATTACGTCAAAACCAAATAGCAAAGGAATACCCAATCGGGTTTGTTCTACGGCAATTTTTTGTAGCGTTCGAACTTCTTTTACTCCTTTTACATTGAGCATCGAGCCTACTAATCCTTTCTTTAAATTTTCGTATTTTTTAGCGGCTTGACCTTCTTTTGGTGAAGGACCAGTAACATCCCAAAAACCATTGTATTGGTTTAACTGTCCAACTTTTTCCTCCAAAGTCATTTTCTTTAATAAAGAAGTAACTTTTTTATCTAAGATAACTGCAGAGGCCACGGGTTTAGTTTGAGCAGTTATAGAACCGAGGTGCAAACCTGCAATAACTAAAGCCATTACAAGTTGTTTTTTCTTTGTGAGTATCATAAGCTCGCTGTTAAAAAATAGAAGATTGATTATGAATCAATCTTCTATTGGTATTAGTATTTTAAATTATTGGTACACTCTAATGTAATCCACTTCCATAGTAGATTGCGTAAAGGCTGGGTCAATTGTTCCTCCAAAATTTCCACCCATAGCCACATTCATAATCAAGAAAAAGTCTTTATTGAATGGCACTGTGTTGCTGTTTGCAAATGAATGAAATAATTTATCATCTACATAAAACTTTATAGACGATGGGGTCCAAATGGTTTTGTATACATGAAATTCAGTGGAAGCATTAGCAATTGTTGTACTAGCTGTATTGGCATTCCCTCCAGAATTTCCAGGATAATGCAAGGAACCGTGAATTACATTCTGTGAGTTTCCTACATGTTCCATAAAATCAATTTCTCCACAAGCAGGCCAAGAATTTGTTTTATAATCTTGCCCTAAAGACCAAACGGCAGGCCAAGTTCCTCCACCAGCAGGCAATTTAGCTCTAAATTCAATTTTACCATAAGTAAACTCATATTTGTCCTCAGATTTCAAACGAGCTGAAGTATAAGTAGATCCTTCTTTTTTTGCTGTAATTTTCAATACTCCACCTTGAACAACAACATTCGAAGCGCTATTTGTATAGGTTTGAGATTCATTATTACCCCAACCGCCAGCACCTAAATCAAAGCCCCATTTGGTTGCATCTGGAGCTCCATCAGTGTTGAACTCATCAGACCAAACAGTATAAAAACCGTTCCATTGTGTTTGTATCAAAAGCCCTTGGTCTACGGCGAATACATTGATGATTTTATTGTTTTTCAGTACAGGGTCATTCGAAACCAAACTTTCTTTTCCACTAACAATTTCAAAAAGTCCATTAGAAACGGTCTGGTAATATATCCCATTTGATGTTCGATAAGCTTTCAAAATACCGCTTTGGGGAGCAATTACTCTAAAAGCTTCTTTTTTTGAATCATAAATAAAAATTTTATTCAATGATTGAAAAATAATCCATTGGTCATAATTCAAAATATTCCAAAACTGCTCATCCTCTTGAATTTTACTTTTAATCTTTTTGCTTAATGAAGTATAGTGCAATTGTCCATTTTTCTTGCGTACCCAATAACCAAACTCCATATAACAACCAGTGTAAATTCGATGTCCAATTACTTTTACTGAACGTATAATTGTTTCATTGGGAGATGGGTACAAATCCCATTTAGAACCATCAAAAGTGAGTAAACCCTCATTATTGGCAAAATATAAATATTGATTTTGGTCCTGAGAAATCATCCAATTCTGATTGCCAGCACCATAAGTATTAGGTGCGTATTTTACAATTGGTGGCAATTCTTGAGCAAAAAACTTGATGACCGAAAATAGTGTTACTAGTAGTACTGCTTTTTGTAATCGCATAGGATAAATTATTTATGTAAAACTATAGCTTAATATTATAAATTCTAAATAAATCAGAAGAAACAAAAGAATCAAACTACAAAAAACAATTACAATAGCGCATCATTTATATCAAATAGAACTAAAATTTGTGATTCGTTCAACCTCAACAAACAGGGCAAAATTGATTACTTTTGTGCAAATTCATTTTACTATGCCGATTGAACTTTCTACTATAGACCCAAAGCAAAATATCATCATTAAAGGTGCTCAGGTTCACAACCTAAAAAATGTGGATGTTGTAATTCCAAGAAACAAATTGGTCGTGATTACAGGACTATCTGGTTCAGGAAAGTCAAGTTTGGCTTTTGACACGCTTTATGCAGAAGGACAACGCCGATACGTAGAAAGCTTATCTTCGTATGCAAGACAATTTTTAGGGCGATTGGATAAACCCAAAGTTGAATACATCAAAGGAATTGCTCCAGCTATTGCTATAGAACAGAAAGTTAATACAACCAATGCCCGCTCAACTGTAGGAACCTCAACAGAAATCTATGACTATATTAAGTTGTTGTATGCACGAATTGGAAGAACCTACTCTCCTATTTCTGGTCAAGAAGTAAAGAAAAGCACAGTAACCGATGTGGTTAATTGTGTTAAGGAATTAGCATTGGACAGTAAATGGTTACTCCTAGCACCTCTACATATAGAGGAAGGACGTAAACTACAAGATAAATTAAAGATACTACAACAACAAGGCTTTGCAAGAGTACTTGTCAATCATGAAATGCTTCGTTTAGACGATTTCATTACTTCTATTGCCGACAAAAAAGAGAAAGAGTTAGAAAAACTAACCATCGAACTTATCATAGACAGGATTGTAGTAAAGAATGAAGAAGAGTTTTACAATCGATTGGCAGATGCGATTCAAACGGCTTTTTACGAAGGAAAAGGAGAATGCTTTTTACAAGAACTTAACCAAAATAATCGTTTTAGCTTTTCTAATAATTTTGAGTTGGACGGCATTACGTTTTTAGAACCAAATGTTCATTTATTCAGCTTCAATAATCCTTATGGGGCTTGTCCTTCTTGTGAAGGTTACGGAAACATTATCGGGATAGATTCAGAACTTGTTATTCCTAACACCACACTTTCTATTTTTGAAAATGCCATTTACCCTTGGCGAGGAGAAAGTATGAGTTGGTTTAGAGATGAACTTGTCAAAACCGCTTACAAATTTGATTTTCCAATTCACAAACCTTATTTTCAACTCAGCGAAGAACAAAAAGAGTTATTATGGACTGGCAATCAATATTTTCAAGGACTTAATGATTTTTTCAAAGAATTAGAAGAAAAAAATTATAAAATTCAAAATAGGGTCATGCTTTCTCGTTATAGAGGCAAAACCAAATGCCCTACATGCAAAGGAAAACGCCTTCGCCCAGAAGCATCCTATGTCAAGATAAATCAAAAGACAGTATCAGATCTTGTTGATTTACCAATAAAAAATCTAGTCGATTTCTTTAAAGAAATTCAATTGGATGAATATGAAAAACAAATAGCAAAACGTTTATTGATTGAAATTAATAATAGATTGTCTTTTTTGACCGAAGTAGGATTGGATTATTTGACCTTAAACCGAAACTCGGCAACTTTATCAGGTGGAGAATCACAAAGAATTAATCTAGCCACATCTCTTGGAAGCAGTTTAGTAGGGTCCATGTATATTTTAGATGAACCCAGTATAGGCTTGCATCCTAAAGATACCGAACGTTTAATTAATGTGTTGCTTTCGTTACGCAATTTAGGAAATACAGTAATCGTGGTAGAACATGATGAGGATATTATGAAAGCCGCCGATATGATTATTGATATTGGTCCTGAAGCAGGAACATTGGGAGGAAACTTAGTAGCCCAAGGAACGTACGCAGAAATCCTCAAAGCAGATTCGCTGACAGCTAATTATTTAAGTGGCATTAAAACTATTGCAACTCCTAAAAAAAGACGTGCTTACAAGAATTACATAGAAATCATTGGAGCAAGGGAAAACAACCTGCAAAATATAGATGTCATCTTTCCATTAGATGTACTCACCGTTATTACAGGCGTATCTGGAAGCGGAAAAAGTACTTTAATCAAAAAGATTTTGTTTCCTGCTATGCAAAAAAAGCTAGAAAACATTGGTGAAAAAGCAGGGCAATTTTCAGAAATGAAAGGTTCATTTTCTCATATTAAACATATCGAATATGTTGATCAAAATCCAATTGGAAGAAGCTCTCGTTCAAATCCAGTAACTTATATCAAGGCTTATGATGACATTCGCGATGTATTTGCAAAAGAAAAATTATCAAAAGTTAGAGGATACCAAGCCAAACATTTTTCTTTCAATGTAGATGGTGGTCGATGTGAAACTTGTAAAGGTGAAGGAACCATCAACGTAGAAATGGTTTTTATGGCTGATGTGCAATTACCCTGTGAAACATGTAATGGAAAACGATTCAAAAAAGAAATTTTAGAAGTTACCTTTGAAGAAAAGAGCATTCACGATATACTTACAATGACAATTGATGATGCCATTGCCTTTTTTACAAAACATAAACAAAATAAAATCATTCAAAAACTGCAACCTTTACAGGATGTTGGTTTGGGTTATGTACAGTTAGGACAATCCTCTTCAACTTTATCTGGTGGAGAAGCACAACGTATAAAATTAGCTTCTTTTTTAGTAAAAGGTGCCACCAAAGAAAAAGCCTTGTTTGTTTTTGATGAACCAACCACAGGTCTTCATTTTCATGACATCAAAAAATTACTAGCTTCATTCAACGCTTTGATTGAAAAAGGGCATTCCATACTTGTAATCGAACACAATTTGGATTTAATAAAATGCGCCGATTGGATTATTGATTTAGGTCCAGAAGGCGGAGAAAACGGAGGAAAAGTATTAGCCGTTGGAACACCAGAAGAAGTAGTTAAAGATAAAAACTCAGTTACAGCAAAATACTTAAAAGAGAAACTATAGTAAAACTGAAACACATTAAAAAAGCCACGAATCATGTACCTAAGTACAAATATTCGTGGCTAATTTTTTATAAAGTAATTGATTAAATCTAACCCATATAGCAATTTTCTTGAAATACATTTCCATCTTCATCTAGGCCTACAACAATTTTTTTAGCCTTTGAAATGTGATTCAAATAAAGCCAAACAATAGACCAAATTCCTAAAGTAATACAAGATAATTTAAAGTTTAATCTGTGGTCTACCTTTTGTGGCTTTTTAGATAAAACAGCGAAAGGCAATGCGTCATTACGTTCCTCTAAGATAAATCCTTCTTCTAATTTAGAATTAATAGATTTTGTAAAAATGGTTAAATCTTCTTGGTTTAATAGTTGGTTACTTTTCATAATTCTAAGGTTTTAAAGCTAAAACTCAATCAAAATTAAATTTTAATACTTGACAAATTTACCCCAGAATAACAGTATTCACAATACCCACATTTAGTGATATTTGTTATAAAAAAACAAATAATTCACAACTAACTGTAAAGCAGATAGTTAAAAAAGTCACTCGAAAAAAAATAGATGAATGGTAAAAAAAA
>ERZ724523.2573-NODE-2573-length-10310-cov-3.722184_pt1 | contig 10310 bp, 6 predicted proteins | sample MGYA00376056_ERZ724523 | MGnify/ENA primary metagenome ERZ724523 (study PRJEB28724, sample SAMN07190888) | wastewater metagenome | isolation source: influent of sewage treatment plant in Hong Hong | place: USA: Christiansburg, Virginia | collected 2016-03-01 ... | reverse complement strand
TGCCATCCTTGTCTACCTCCAGATGGCAGGCGTTGTATTAGTTAATTACGTACCGAAGCGTCACAACACTTCGACTGGCCTTGTTCAGTAGGGAGGCGGCGGAAATCTGCCGTCGTGGCAGCGCGAGGAGGTACGTGGGTGTGGATGGAACGGTAGCACGGACATCAGACTGCGGCTCGCTCAAATCAGGGGGGGCTGTGGTGAAAGTGTTGGCGGCCAGTGTCCTGCACGACGATCGGGTTCGATAAGAGGATAATCAGCGACTTGGAGTGGTTACCAAGTTTTTGAAGTATTGCGGTAGCGGACACCCATTTTGCTGCAAAAGCTCTTGGGGATTGTCTCTTCCAGGGCGACGTACTTTGTATAGCTAAATATCGTTGGTACGCTGGCCAGGAATTGATCTACCCGCATGTTCAAATTATGCGCACGGAAGTCGGCTTCGACGAAGTTCCAAAATGCGGACTCATGCCGCAGTTTTCCAGTCGCGACTTCTTTATCGGGCCCCAGTAGTGGTTCTATGTCGGTAAAAATACCGACCACGACCCTGGTTTGATCTGGATAATATGACCAAACGAATAGGTCGTGAGAAGCACAGTTCGTGAGGTCTGCACAGCACATCGCAAACTTCATCCCGCCAGTCAATAGAGGGATGACAGCGTTGTACTCTTCGTGGCCAACACCATTCTGGGATGGCCAATCGCTATCTCCACCTGTGCGCACACGCGAAATTCGAGAGTATTCCGTCGTCGAAAAGACGACTCTGGCAAGAGTGCTCTGATTTGGCTGGATGGGACGACCTGCGTTTTGGGCAATCTTCGCGAGGGCAAGCAGGAAACGGCTGGTATCGTCGAGGTTCGTCATGATGGCTCTCCATTCAGTTCACCGACCACAAGGGGCTGGTGAGTGGTTGAGTCAAGGGCACGCGGCATCCTGAAGATGCTTTGGCCAAGAACAATGACAATCTATGTCCCCCATAGGCTGGTGCCAAGGCGATGTAGCTGATCGCTCGCTTCGAGTTCTACCGACGGCGAACCTACTTCATGATGCCACACGGGTCAAGGACACCCGATCCAGGAAACGGCCCACGGCCACGCTCGCGTATGCTTGGCAGATGCGGAGTGAGGAAAGCGTAGAACCTGCACAGGGGAGGCTGGCCAGCCAGCCAACCGCCGATGGACCAACCCAACCCGGACCATGCTCATCTCACAGCGTCGTCGTGTTGGCTACTTGCAGAGGATGCGTCATGAGAACACGAAATAGCGAGCCGAATCCGACACTCGGAATGGTCGCCAATCCGATTTTACATTCTGTTCAATAGAAATCCCAGCGAAAGAGCACTCATCAACGCTTCTTTAGTCTTTTCGCTCGCAGAAATTCCTCCGAGTGAGATCGGTAGATCATCTTGTTCAAACCAAAGAGGGATGATCATTCGCAACAGTTCTTGCATCTCTTTTCCCGGATTTTTCCAGTCCGACAAAACACTTCCTAGGAGTCGTCTTACGCTAGAGGCCAAGATATCAGAGGCTTGTAGCATAGGTGTATTTTTTGAATCGGCCATAGTGAATGATGCGAGATTTCTAAAAAGGACGCGGTGTGGACGCCCATTCTGAAGATAAATATCGGGTTGCGTCGCCCCAGGATGCCGATATCTGATTATGTTCTCTGCAAATACTGACTTGAATTGATCCACTTGATCATGAACTACATCATACGTCCCCAGACCATCCATCATGATGTCCACATTTCTGATCAAGTGCATGAACGCTGGAAGGTTGAGGGCCGCCCACTCGGCATGCTCTACAGGGGTATCACCATAGAATTCCTGCTCAACGATGTATTGAAGATTATTCAATGCTCCCTTGAACCCATGGGACAATTTCTCCTCTCCAAGCGTCTCCAGCCGCTTAATAGTAGCCTGAAGGACATCGCGGAATGGCTCGACGCCTGGGCACCGATAGGCTCGGGCAAACGAAGCGAGAACCTCGCGTGGAAGCAAGATAAGCAATTTCTCTGTGATGACCTCTCGCTGGGCAAGATCGCCTGTTGGCAGCCAATCGACAGAGTCTTGGTGCGCTGGGTCCAGAAATACGTCAACGAGCTTGCCTGCGACTGAGAACCATCGCTCCATTGCTATGAAGAACGGTATTCCACCATTTGCGCCGATGCTGTGAAGCAACCGGATTGCTCGACGCTGGCCAGTGGGGGATTGTAGTAGTTCCTTACCCTTGACCTCTCCTCGGGGAAATTGGGCGCGAATTGCAGCTTCCGCCTCAGCCCGGTGTGCGGCCGCGATAAGGAATCCGGCTGTTACGTGAAAGGGCTGGCCGTCGTCGAGGTAGTTGATCCCTGCGTTCCCAGATTCGTCTGCGAAGAATGCATGACTCGCTGACATGAGTGTTCCTGACATAGACGTTGGGTTCACTAAATTGCTTACAGCGGTTGTGGGCGCTGCGCGCCGCGCTGGCATACTGCCCCGGCCTCGTCCGGATCTCCATATTCTGCAAAGGATCCCTAATGTGACGATCGGGCAACGGCACCAGTGTGTCCACTCCAAACAGTGGTCGTTCTGGAGTTTGTCGCCAACATGAGTGTTCGCCGGAGTAGGTTAGCGCTGCGCACCCGCTCGCCGGGGCGCGATTGGCCCGCCATCATCGAGGATCTTCAGCAATCGGCTGCGCAAGGCTTGAACCTGGGTCTCATCGGTCATGCGCAAGCCAGTCTCTCGACGAACCGCTTTTCCTGGCCGTGGGTTGAAAGAGAGGAAGTTGAAGCTCGTGATGATGGCGTAACGTTCATCCACAACGACGATCTTCTCGTGTGTGTTGCCGATCTTCACGAGTCGGAGCCGTCCCCGGAATTCTTGAGAGACTCCGTGAAGGCGAGAGATAGCCTCCTCTTGACCGCGTGCCTTGCGGGTCTGTTGGCCTCGGCGGTCAGGTTCCTCATCTTCGATTCCGTAGCCGATGGTGATCCGAAGCTCCTTATTCCGCTCCATCCCTTTGCGGAACCAGTCCAGCATTTCTTGATCTACGGCAGCCGGACGAATCCAGGGGGAGATGATGATCAGGTTACGCGTTGCATCCTTGATCGCCTGCTCCAACGCTGGCCGATGATCAGCAGTGTCAAGAATGGCAGGGGTCGCAATCTGCGATACCTCGCGGAGCGCGGTCTGAAGTTCCTCCTCTTTCGGTCCTGGCTTGAACCTGTCTAGATCCTCAACTGGCAGAACTTGCTGCCCGTCTGCTTCCATTTGCTGAAGTTTCTCAGTGGCTTCACCAAAGACCCCTCCTCCCATCAGCAAGCGCCAGCGCCACTCCTGCGCGCCAACGTCGCGGTGCCAAATCTCAAGATCGGCCGTCCGATAGGCGACATACGCCTTGTCTGGTCGAACACTGAGAACTTCTGGGCGACGAATCCGATCGCCCTTCGACTTCTTTCGATCCACAAAGGGCAGACCATCCCGCTCGACCATCTTCTGCAACTCAGGAAGTCGGAGCTGCACTTGGGTGTGACTCAGACCTTCTGGTCGTGGCAACGCGACCAGGCCAGCGGGATCGAGATCTTTGTCCTTCAGTTCTATCCCTTCGTTGAACTCCCACAGGAACTCGTCACGATAGGGGTCATGCCGGAAGTCCACAGAATAAGTGCTCCGTTCCCGCGCCAAATCTTCCTGCACGGCCCTCTTGCCTAGTGTTGTCACGACTAGGCGGTCCTCTACGGCTGCCAGAAGTCCGTTGCGCATCAGCTCCGCAATGTAGCGTGGAACGATCGGCTCATCCTGCATTCCGAGAAGGCGTTGAAGCAGTGCCGGATCACTGACCCCAGCACCCACAACTTTTAGGAGAGCTTCCTCTACCACTCGAAGCCTTCGATCGTACTCAACATCGATCTCGGCCTTCCAGACATGGTGCGGGATGGCAACCGGACGAGTCGCGATGTGCTGAAAGCCTTCCGACAGGAGAGAATCTCGACTGGTACTCATCGGCGACCTCCGGTCAAGCCAAGGAAGGACATCGACAGGATATTCTGCTCTGGAATCTTCTCGATGACCTTGACGAGCTGCGTGCTCTGGACGGCGCTCTGCTTGCTGCCGATGATGATCAGCAAACGACGGGCGCGAGAGAAGGCCACATTTAGCCGACGACGATCCGAGATGAACGGTTTTTCGCCCTCGGATGTACGCACCATCGAGTAGATGATGATGTCTTTCTGTTTGCCCTGGAATGCATCGACGGTAGACACTTGCATCTCGGCCAGCCGTTTCCATTTCGTTGAGGATGGCACGATGCGCGTCACCAACCGACTCCGCTGCTCTGCATAGGCTGCGATGACACCACACGAGTAGGAAAGACCGTCATCTCGGCGCGATAGCTCAGCATCAAAGCGCAGCAGTAAGGACTCGATTACATCGCACTCTTCGCGATTCCAGAAGCTGTCATCGACATTTCGTTCTTGGCCGTTTACATCAACCCAGAACACTCGATGGTTTCGATTGAACTCCTTGAGTTCAAGTGTACGCTGCTCATCAGGCACGCCTGTCTCTAGCCCGCCATCGTCGGCGTAGTACAGTTCGCTGACGAAAGTGCCGATCGACCTGTGCATGCGGAACTGGGTGCGCAACGTGTCGCGATTTCCCTCGGGAACCTTTGCTCTCAACTCCTCGAATAAGGAGGTCTTGGCGCGCTTCACATCAAGCTGCTCGACTTTGAGCTGCGCCTCCGTTTGGGAGTCCAGGTACGGCGGAAGCTGCTTGTGATCGCCAACGAGAATGAAGTGCTTGCCGACGATCAAGCTGACCAATACCTCGGTGGGAGTCGCCTTTGCCGCTTCATCCACGATGACCCACTCAAACGTGAGTTCTCGCAACAACTCCCGTCCGAGCTTGGGAACTTTGAGGCAAGTGACGCCGAAGACGTTGACCGTTCCAGCGAAGTCTTGTCGTGCGTCCGGCAGCGTCTTCAGTCGGTCCCAATAGGTCTCCACTGCCGCCCGAACTTGTTCGAGCTCAAACGGCCCACCAGACTGCTCTACTTCGCCAAGTGCCTCGACACTTTTCTTTACGACCGCCTCACTCCACTCCCGAAATGCGTGATTGAAGCCGCCGGGCTCGTTGTCCTGCTTATCACCGCAGAAGCGGACGATTCGCCATCGTGGCCCATGCTTCTCTGCCAGCTTCCGAAGATCTCCCAGCGCGTGGTTCACTGCTTCGTTGGCCTGCGAGGTGATCAAGATCCGGACGCGAGGGCTGTCTTGAATGAGCTGCCCAGCGACCTCCGCGATGAAGGTCGTCTTACCAGTGCCTGGTGGTCCTTGAAGGAAGAAGAAGTCTTCAGATGCGATCGCCCTCTCGACGAGTCCCCGATATCGTTCTGCCGGTTTCAAGTCTTGGAGCAGAGCACGCGGCCTGATCTCTCCCAGTCGATTCTCCTCCGGAAAGAGAATTAGACTGCGGAGTCGCGGATTGACCGTCTCCTCCGTTCCAAGTATGGTGAGTGCGCTCTCCTGCCGGTCCAGAGATGTCTCCGTCCCCTTGTCCACCAGTTCTAGGACGGCGCGCCCCTTCAGCGTGCTGGCCGATGTCGAGCGGACGGTGAGCACCTCGTTCAGGTCGTCGTAAGCGTGGAACGAACCGATCTCTCGCTTGCCGATGTAAAAGCGACTCTCTTGGTTGAGTTCGAGGTACCAAGACTGGTTGAGTTCAGTGGTTTGTCCCGTATCCCCAATCGGGATCGAGGCACCATGAACACGGAATCGAAGGAACTCACCTGCCTTGGTTTCATAGGAGTCGGGCGTCGCTGACACCGAGGGCGGCGGCTCCTTCAGCATCCCCGCCGCTTGAAGTTTGTCCCCGAGCGTCCCGAGCTTTCCGCCCCCCCCGCTCCGGACGCTCTTCTCGGACTGCAACTCGTAACGAATCAAAATCCGAGCAAGCCGCTCACGCTCGATCTCAAGGACACGCTTCGAGTAGTTGAAGAGGCTATCCTGTTGTGCCAGGGCTTCCTTTTGCTGACGAAGGGCGACGTATGCCTCGTATGCAAATGAGACGAGTCCTTGACCATCTTCTCGTCCTTCCGCCAACCGAAAGGGGGCCTGGGTTTCGTTTTCCCGTTCGCGTTCGTGTCGATCAGGCGGATTCCTGCCCGCGTCAATCAAGACGAGATGGCCCGTTCCGTCTTCCGATTCCTTGACGAAGGACCAAAGGGTCCTACCCCACAGGCGAACTTTGGCCTTGGAGGTCACACCACCCTGAATCTGCTCGTCCTCATATCGCACGCGAAGATCTGTGCCGAGATCCTGAAGGAAGTCGGTGGCGTTCTTGAACCCCAACCGGGGCAGCTTGCCCTTGATGTTGTGGGTCAAGACCACGCGAATCGTGGTGCGCTGCGTGGTTCGCTCGATCAATTCCTGTAGCACCAGCAGGACATCAGAGCTGCGAGGGCGCTGCTCCGGCTGGGGCAGCAGCAACCGTTGCAGCACATCGGACACTTTCTTGAACAGCGCCGGATCGGATACTTGCTCCCGAAGCGGAGCTAGGAATGCAGTAAGTTGCTGCGGCTGAAAGTCGTCCGGTGGAAGCTGCCACGTCAGCAGGCTTGCGCAGAGCAAGCCGAAGGCATGGAGGTCCGTCGCTACAGTTGCGTTCGTGGTACGAAGTACTTGCTCTGGGGCAGCGAAGGGCCGGGTGTAAAACTCGCGTAGCGTGCGGCCAGTGTCGGCACGTCCAAAGTTCTCCAGAAGAAGCGCAACGCCAAAGTCAGCGAGTTTGAGGCGCTCTTCATCGCAGTGGTACAGGATGTTCGCGGGCTTGACATCGCGATGGATGACGTTGCGCTGGTGGGCTTTGTCGAGACCATCGAGCAACGCGGAGAGCTGCTGTGCGCACCAGCGAAGCTCGAATCGTGGCCGCTTGTTGGAGCGGACCTCTTGGATGAGGTTCTCCAGGTTCGTTCCGCCTGGAATCAATTCCAGCACGATGCCGAGATGGTTTTGCTCCCGCTCCTCAAAGTGGCCCAGAAGCCGCACGATCGCAGGATGTTGCAGTCCCTCCAGCGCACCCACCTCGCGCTGGACCATCTCCTCTGCCACTTCGCGATGGCTGCCGGTCAGAGTCAAAACCTTAAGAGCGACGCGCTCACGACTGCGGCTATCGAAAGCGTCGTATACCGTCCCGTAGTGGCCTCGCTTGAGGACAACCAAGTCCTGATAGCGTCCTTTGGAAAACTGAGAGGCGTCAGTGGTCATCCGCATGCCCCGATAGTAATTTGTGGATGGTAAATCTGCTCGTGCGACACTCGCGAAGATGGGTTTGTCTTAGCAGACTGTCCCACAAGGACTCAAGCTCGACCAACCGAGCACGGCTTTGCCGTCGAATTGGCTTGTGATTGGCGATGGCGTACGCGCTACGTAGACCACAGTGCCCCTCGCCGATCTTTCTCCTGCGAGTTGGGGCCAAGGGGCTGGTCAGGATGAGCGTGTGGCGCACGCTAGCTCTCTGGCCGCCCGGATGTGCCCAAACATGAACCTGGTTGCCCTGCCATCGCGCCGCTCTACCGTCACCATCGACAACGTGATCGTCGCGTGTCGCGAATCACGGCACGTCTCGCCGTCCGTGACTCACATTGCATGTGCGTCACGCTTGCCAGCCGAACCCGTCCATCCCAGGAGATCGGTCAAATGCAAGTCGGAGTCGGACGGCAATGAGCGACTTGACGAATGCCCTGCTCGAAGGACTTCCTATCGTGAGAAAACGCACATCGTGCCACAGCAATGCACCTGAACGGGCTGTATTGATCGATCCGTACCCTTGGTGTCGGCGTTATAACGGGAAGGCCCCTTGCGGTTTTCCTTAAACAATGGCAGGCGCACCGAGTCACGGACGCTGGCAATCATGGGTTGGGATGAGGTTGGCCACTTGTGCGTTCCAGTTCACTTCACAGATCGAAGCTCCGCGCCTGCCATAGCTGGCGGTCGTGGATTCGGGGTGAGGTTGGCCGACTCCCCGTAGCATCGAAGCGGTGGTGATCGTGCCAAGCGGTCTACGATTGCTACGGAGAGAGGACTCGATAGCCTGACAGGTTGCGCAGCGCTTTGAGTCCGTTCCTTACGCTATCGAGCGAATGGCCCATCTGGGGATTATGTTTGCTACCTACGGAGAACTCCGATGAACCGTACGAACGCATAATATCTTAACTTAAGAGCTGATCCGAGCCAATTGTCGTCTAACTTGGCGGCTCTTCTTTTCTAATTGTTTGATTTCGGATTTCACTTCTTCGATAGCATTTTCAAGCTCAAGGGGGACAGCCGCGCTCCATCCATACTTCGCCTTTCGTTCTTCGTATCTATTTAAATTCCCGTATTGAATATTGAGCTGAGTCTGAAGCCCTTGTAATTTTGTATTTAATAGTTGAGCCTCGAGCCGTCCGTCTGTGCCGGTGTTCTTCCTTCTCTGTGTGCTCAACTGTCTTTGAGCATTTGTTGATACGGCAACAATTTCTTGAGAAACGCTATTTAGCGATATGACCGTTTGTGATGGCACTAGGTCATCGTTATTCCACGGCTCTTTCAGCAGACGCTGTTGTGCTTTAAGAAGCGTCTGGGTAAAATCTTCGACCTGGCGAGTAATGCCTGGATTTTGGAGTCCGCCAACGATTAGGCGTAACTCTTCTAGTAAGACACCTAGCCTCTTGCTTTGAGTGTACATTGCTGCAATTGAAGCAGCTCGTGCGTACGCTGCTGGAGTATTATTGTCAAAACCATGTCGTGGATATAGCGAGAGAATTACTTGTTCGATCCTAGTTGCACCGAGCAAATATTCTGAGATGGTCCGCGTCATCAATTCAGCCGCACGTTGCGCAGCAAACCCCGCAGCACCTGTACCCAATGCTGGAAACGAGATACGACGCCCAGCTAGTGTATCCGCGAGTTGCAGGCAACGTAGGGTGCCTCGACCAACCGCCTCTTCATCGATAGTCGAGTAGTCGTCATACATTATTGTGACAACATGAAAGATGTATTTCGCAGAAAGCCCCCCAGCTGATGTCACAGCTACATCTCCTAACTGTTTTAATGGAATATGTTTGCGTGCTTCATCTCGTATTCTCTCTCCAGCCGAATAAAGAATACTCCTAGAGACCCCACCACTCATAGTTAAATGATTATCATCAGAGCTAACTAAGATGTCCGTGGGAACTTGAAGTATTGATCCATGCCTGACAATGAATTCAGATTTGTTTATCCTGTAGTGACTGCTCATCTCCTCTGGTGAGTTATGCGATATCATTTTGAGATACTCCTACTCAATGATTGTCGTCGTTTCAATAGTCTGATTTCCTGTTGAATGTCGTCGATTTGGTTTTCGATGCTTAGTGGCACGTCCAAAGGACCGTACTTTGCTTTCCTAATTAGTAACTTTTCTAAATTGCTTTTCTGTATTCGGATTTGAGACACAGTGCTACTATTTTGATTATTTTCGTTATGGTTTTTTTGTCTTTTATGTTGGAATATATGAAATCTATCAGCGTCTATATCTCTGCGGAAAAGCAGCTCTGGGATATCCCGCTGGCTGATGTATTGTACTAATTCTATCTGTGAACATCCAAGTTCAAATGCAGATTTAATACTTCGACCAAATGTCAAGGCTTCATAAAACCCAGCAGCAAAAGCAATCGCCGCTTTGTCTTCTACTGCACGATTCATCCCAACGACGCATGGAAGTATGGCGGTCAATGATTGTGCCTGCATCAAAGAATAGCAAGCGTTTAGTACTACGCACTGAACACTGCCTGCTAGAGCTTGAAAGATCCGGCGCAGTGTATCAGGTGAAACGGGAGACGGGATTTCACTTGATTGATTGCTTATGAACAGCAACTCACCAGTCACGCTACCGTGGCCGCTGAAGTGGACGACACGGGGTCTATGCCTCATCAAAGCGACCGGAAGTTCCTCTGCGCGAAGTGCCCACTCTGCGCAAAGCTCAACGCGGTCAGCAGCTCCACTTGTTCTCAGCCTTTGCTGGATCGTATGCAACTCCTCATCGAGGGCAAGCCGCGTCGTCGATAGGGGGTTGGCCGCCAGAAATAGAACTCGAAAGCGAGACATAGCCGACATCCTACTTAATTTGTGAAGCTGAGGAAACAATGCAGCGGTTTTCCCAATAGCTTCGTCACAGCATCGCACAGTGTTCCCGATGGCGTCTGACCCACTCGGCAGTTCGTAACTCATCGGTGCAAGCTCACTTCGTTCGAAACCGCCTCTCAGTCCACTGCACGGATTCGCCACTGTTACATTCCGATCGGTACGTAATTAACTAA
>ERZ724523.2572-NODE-2572-length-10313-cov-3.671866_pt1 | contig 10313 bp, 7 predicted proteins | sample MGYA00376056_ERZ724523 | MGnify/ENA primary metagenome ERZ724523 (study PRJEB28724, sample SAMN07190888) | wastewater metagenome | isolation source: influent of sewage treatment plant in Hong Hong | place: USA: Christiansburg, Virginia | collected 2016-03-01 ... | reverse complement strand
AAATTTTGACCTGCAAAACAGTTCAGATGGTTTTAATAAACATCATAAGTCTCGTCCTTTCAAAAAGCCCAAAAATAAGAAGAAACGCAAGAAAGTGGGCTTTTGGAAAAAATTACGACGCTTTCTTTTGCTAGTTCTAGTTTTGATGATTGGTTTCTTCATCTATGGGTACCATCGAGGTAAGAGTCGGGCACCAGAGGGCTTACAAACTGAGAAGTTTTCCGGACAAAAAACGCCATCTGGCGCAACCAATATCCTAATCTTGGGGACTGACCAGCGTGACTTCCAGACGACTGGTGATGCTCGGAGTGATTCTATCATGGTCATGCAAGTCAATGCCAAAGATAATAAAGTCAAGCTGGTAAGCTTCATGCGGGATACCTTGGTCTACCAGCCAGGTGTCAGCCAATATGGCGCTGATACTAAAATCAATGTGGCCTATAACATTGGTGAGCAAGATAATCATCAAGGGGCCGAGTATATGCGCGAGGTTTTGAAGAAAAACTTTGATATTGATATCCAGTATTATGCCTTAGTGAACTTTAATAGTTTTGCGACTGTCATCGACTCTCTTTATCCTATGGGGGTTAAAATTGATGCTAAGTTCTCAACGATTGATGGGCAAGTTGTTAAGTCCGTTGATGTGCCTGATGATTTGAATTGGACACCAGAACATCAAGATCCGATTCAAACGATTAAGGTCGGAACACAGCGAATGGATGGTCGAACATTACTGAACTATGCACGTTTCCGTAAAGATGATGAAGGCGACTTTGGTAGAACGAAACGTCAGCAGCAAGTCATGCAAGCGATTATGTCAGGTGTGAAGAGTCCGTTGACCCTTTTCACAGGGAGTTCAGCTCTTGGCACGATCAAAGGCGTAACCTCGACTAATGTCAGTGACTTCTTTATGCTGACGCATGCACCAGGATTGGCTTTAGATGCAGCAAAAGGTATTGAAAGTTATACAGTACCTGAAAATGGAGACTGGGTTGAAGCTCTAGATCAGTATGGTGGTTCAGGATTATTGATAGATTTTGATAAATACCAAGCTAAGTTGAAAAACTTATTAGGCTAATATGCACCATTAATCAAATCCAAAAGTCTAGCTAAACGCTAGGCTTTTTTTATAGCAGTAAAATATCTAAGCAAGCAAAAAGCCTGTCAAGTAAATGACAAGCTTTGTCGATTTTAACCTTTATCAGCCCCAGCAGTAATCCCATTGACATAGAATTTTTGCATGAAGATGAAGAGTAAAGTAATCGGAATCGCGATGATCACACAACCTGCGATAAATTGAGTAAAGTAGGTTGTTGCAGAGCCTTTTGAGTTAAAGACCATGGTATAAAGACCATAGGCAATGGTAAATGATTTTGAATCATTGTTACCTAAGATAATACCTGAGAAGATAAAGTCTGTCCAAGGCGCAATGAAAGCCATCAGCGCTGTATAGACGATAATCGGTTTTGAAAGTGGCAAGGTAATATTGGTAAAGACTTGCCATTTGTTAGCACCATCTATTTTAGCAGCTTCATCGATTGACGGCGGAATCGTATCAAAGAAGCCTTTAGCGATGTAGAAACCAAGTCCTGCGCCACCTGCATAGACCATGACCAAACCACCGATACTCAGCATATTGAAAGACTTCAAGATGTAGTACAAGGCAATCATTGACATGAAGCCAGGGAACATACCGAGTACCAAGGCGATTTGTAAGAAAGGTTTACGGAAGGCAAATTTCAAACGTGAGAGCACGTAACTCATCATGATGATGATGAGGGTAGAAATCACAGTTGATAGAACAGAAACGATCAATGTGTTCACCAACCAGTTGACAAATGGGAAGACACCATTTTCATTTTTAAGAAGTGAAACATAGTTGTCGATTGTAAAGTTATCAGGAATAATCGTGTCTACGAAACCTGTTGAGTTTTTGGTAAATGACACGAGGACAATTCAGACAATCGGGAATAGCCATACGATTGCAAGGAAGATTAGTAAAGCGTAGCGTCCGACTAATGATAAGAGACGTTGATGTGCATAAGATTTCATGATTTACCCCTCCTTAAATGCATTAGTACGGCGATAAGCAACAAGTGAAATGCTGGCATTAACGATAAAGATTAAGATACCGAGCGCTGCAGCCACATTGTATTGTTGCGTCTGACCAAAGACCAGTTTGTAGAGCCAAGTTACTAGCAAGTCCGTCTCACCAGCTGAATTATAGTTGGCATTCATCGGCCAGCCACCCGTTAAGAGGTAGATGACGTTGAAGTTGTTGATATTTCCGATAAACTGTTGGATCAAGGCTGGAGTCATGACAAACAAAATTTGTGGGAAAGTGATTGATTTGAAGATTTTGAAGCTATTGGCACCATCAATACGGGCCGCTTCAATTTGATCTTGCGGTAAGTTTTGGATGATCGCTGTTGAGGTTAACATGGATACAGGAATCCCAATCCACATGTTGACAACAATAACGGTAGCACGTGAGACCCAAGCATTTGAATCTGTTGTGATGAATTTAATTGGTTCAGAGATGATGTGCCAATCCATGAGCAGGTTATTTAAGGCACCTTGCGTGTTAAGGAATTGCGCCATCAAAAGTAAAGTGACAAATTGTGGCACCGCAAAGACGATGACAAAGATTGTACGCCACATGCCCTTACCTTTGATCCCTTTTGATTCGATCAGCATGGCAAGTAGTACACCACCAAGGAAGGTTGTGACAGTTGCAAGAACAGCCCAGATGAGTGTCCAGATCAGAACTGGGAAGAAAGTCCCAGCCAAGTTACCAGAGAGAATTTGACCAAAGGACGTAAACCCAGTCCAAGAAAAGGCAATGGCATGCTCTTTATTGTAGTTGGTGAAAGCCATGGTGATCATGTAAAGCGTTGGTAAAATTGTGAAGAGGAAGACGCCCAAGAGTGGCACAGCCATCAAGGTTTTGTGCAAGTTGCTATCCAGAAGTGATGCCAACTCTTCTTTGTTAGTTGGCACGTGCTGCCCTGTCTGTTTCAAATAAACCAAGTGCTTATTTGACTTGTAGTTTTGAATGAAGAGGACGATAAAAGCAGCGATAATCAGAAACGCAAGCACGCCCCAAAGTAAGATGATAACAGAGTTGTCGGGCTGAATCGTGACAGGAATTCCGTCTTTATCAAGCCCAGTTGTCATCTCCTTATTCGGTCCAAGTGTTGTCATGAGCGACAAGGCACTGATACCACTAAAGATGAGCCAACCGAGAAAGGCAACTTCCAAGGCCAAGAACATGGCACCTTTAGCAAATTGTTTGTGTTTGAGCTGATTTAGACCCATGATGAAGAAGGTTAGCTTTTCTGCACTGCCGGCATTCCAGACATCTCGGATAGTCAGATTGCGTTCAGCTTCCGAAATGATGGATTCTGCATTAATTTTTCTTTTTTTAGCCATAATGTTTCTTCCTAATTTTCAGTTAGTGAAATAAATTGAATAAGACCGAGCCCGCATGACGGGCTGATATTGGTTAGCACTAACCATGACGACTAGGCTAACTTAAAGTATAAAAAGTTAGTTTCACCTAACTCTTTATGTTTGTTTTATCACTGATCGAATTTATTATTTATTGATGTCTTTAGCAAATGTTGCCAATTGTGCTTTGTAGTCAGCTTCTTTGATTTGACCAGTGTAAGCACCGTTGATAAGTGGTGTTGCTTTGTCCCAGAAGATAGACATTTGAGCTAATTTAGGCATCAAAGTAGAGTGACCTGTTTGTGCCATTGTGATAACTGTTTTAGTCAAGTCTGAAGCCTGAACATCTGCATTTTCTTGTGCTTTAGTATTTGTTGGTACGAGACCTTGATCTTTAAAGAGAACAAGTTGTGCTGCTTCAGAAGTGAGGTAGGCTGCGAGTTTTTGTGCGCCGGCTTGGTCAGGTGCTTTAGAGTTAACAGCGATTGATTTAATACCAAGGAAAGCTTGCATTTGTTTTTCTTCACCACCGATAGTAATCGTTGGGTATGGCGCTACTGCCATGTTGTCACCAAGAACTTCTTTAACTGAAGTAGATGACCAAGGGCCGTCGATGATAGCAGATACTTTACCAGATTTCAATTGGTTAAGTGTATTATCTGTGTTCATAACACCTTTGTTAGATTTTTGTTCTGCAAACCATTTCATTGCGTTGACACCTTTATCTGAGTCAACGGACATGTCACCAAGAGTTTCACCATTTTCTCCATAAAGTGTTGTACCAGCTGAGAAGAAGATAGGGTAAACGTTGTATGGTACGGCAAAGTTTGTACCAATTACGCCTTTAGATGTTAAAGTGTCCCAAGATTTCACATCATCAGCAGTGAGTTTTGATTTATCATAGTAGATGAATTGTGATTGTTCTTCGTAAGGAAGTGCGTAAGTTTTACCTTTGTAGTTAACAGCGTTGAAAGCAAGTTCGCTGTTTTCTGCTTTAGAAACATCCACATATTTAGGTGCGATTTCATTGATATAGCCTTTTTCTGCCATATCGCCCAATTGATCATGAGGTACTTGGAAGACATCCCCATATTTTGCAGGGTCTTTTGCGATGTCAGTTTTAGCATTAGATGCACCTGAGTTGTTTGCTTTAACTTCAACTTTGACATCTTTGTTTTCTTTTACGAAGTTAGCGACGATTTTATCGTAAGCTTTCTTTTGTTCAGTATCAACATAAAGACGGACAGTTTTACCATCTGTTTTAGCTTTTGAGCCACCATCAGATGATTTAGACGAGCCACATGCAGCAAGTGCTACAGCTGCAGTACCAAGGATTGCTGTTGAGAGCAAAGCTTTTTTCCAAGTTTTCATAAGTTAATCCTCCATCGCTTTTATGAAAGCGTTTTTATTTTACATCTCTATTATGCAACCGTTTGTCTAAAAAGTCAAGCATTATTTTTATTTTTTTGAAAAGTCTTCCTTTTTTCTCTCTTTATCCAGTAATAGCGCCTATCTGATAAGGTTGTCACATTTTTTAATATCGTGGGATGATAGAGTTTGACTCCTATATAAATAAAATATTGACCATTCTATGTGCAAACGGTTGCAATTTAACTTTATTATGTTAAACTATTTTTGAAAGCAATTACATTTCTAAAAATTGACAGAATACCTATCTATATAGAGGAGATCATAATGATGAACTTATCAGCAATTTACCACAGACCCGAATCTGAGTATGCCTATCTCTACACGGCAAGTGAAATGCGAGTCCGTATTCGTACCGCTTTAAATGATATCGCCAAAATTGTCGTCGTATATGGTGATCCCTATGACTTTTCAAATGGGGTATGGCAAAAAGAAGCCGATATTGAAATGATGCGAGGACTTGCAACAGAGACCCATCAATACTGGGAAGCCAAGCTACAGGCGCCCCATAATCGACTGAATTACGGTTTTAATATCACAGGACTTGATGGAGAGGAACTCTTCTTTGGCGATCAAGGCTTTGAACCATTAATTGATGAAACGGCTGGCAGTGATGGTCTCATGGGCTCTAATGCTTACTTCAAAATGCCCTATTTCCAAGAAATTGATCGCTTCAAAGCACCTGAATGGGTCAAGGAAACCATCTGGTATCAAATATTTCCTGAGCGTTTTGCTAATGGCGACCCGTCTAATGATAATGAAGGCACACTGCCATGGGATCCAGAAGCGCATCCAACACGGGAGGCTTTTTATGGCGGTGATTTACGTGGGGTAATTGATCATCTCGATCATCTGGTAGATTTGGGCATCAATGGTATCTATTTCAACCCGATTTTCGAAGCACCTACCAATCATAAGTACGACACTAGAAATTACTTAGAAATAGATCCTCATTTTGGCACCAAAGCTGATTTTAAAGAACTGGTCGATAAAGCCCATGCGCGTGGCATTAAAGTCATGTTAGATGCAGTCTTTAACCACATAGGGGATGAAAGCCCAGAATGGTTGGATGTACTGGAAAATGGCGAAAATTCTAAATATGCGGATTGGTTCCACATTCATTCTTGGCCAATCACAACGACACCAAAAAGCGAGTATGACGATAATTCTAACTATGAAACCTTTGCCTTCACGCGCCACATGCCGAAACTCAACACGGCCAACCCTGAAGTTCAAGATTACCTATTAGATATCAGTACCTATTGGATTCGTGAATTTGGCATTGATGCTTGGCGAATTGATGTGGCCAATGAAGTTGACCACCATTTCTGGAAAAGATTTTACAAAGCAGTCACTGCCATTGATCCAGATTTTTATATTCTAGGTGAGATTTGGACTAGTGCCCAGTCATGGCTTAATGGCGATGAATTTAATGGCGTGATGAACTATGCCTTTACGGGTTCAATTATCGATTATTTCGCCAATAGAAAAATTTCAGCAGACAAACTTGTCAGCAATCTCAATGCCCAGCTCATGCTCAATCGTGATCAAACCAATCAAATGATGTATAATTTATTGGATTCTCACGATGCTCCGCGTGTGCTCAGTCTTGCTAATGGTGATAAAGACATTGTCAAACAAATGTATGCCTTTATGTTCCTGCAACAAGGGACACCGGATATTTACTATGGTAGTGAATATGCCGTGACTGGCGGCAATGACCCCGATAACCGTAAGCCCATGGAATGGCGTCCTGAAAAGCAGGATCACGATATGTATGCTTTTATGAAGGCCTTGATCCAACTTCGCAAGGATCAGTTGGCGGTTCTTGTTGACGGTGATTTGGCTTGGCAGATTGAGGGTGATGTCGTAAGCTTGACGCGTTGTCTATCTGGCAAGCGTTTGACCGCTGTTTTTAATGCGAGTGAAGTTGCCTATGAGATGCTAACTGTCGGTAGCCAAGTGATTTTTGCTAATCATTTTAATGACGGCAACTTAGAACCTAAAGGATTTGTTGTTATCTTAGAAAGCGAGGTCATTTAATGGCAGTAGATACACCTAAAACACTTCGAGGACAAGTCATTTACTCGATTTTCCCACGTAATTTCAGCGAGGCTGGCACTTTTGCGGCGATTGAACCTGAGCTTGACCGCATCAAGGCCTTAGGGACAGACATCATCTGGCTCATGCCCATTCACCCGATTGGCGCCGTCAACCGTAAGGGTTCTCTCGGCTCACCCTATGCCATTCAAGACTATCGTGAAATCAATCCAGAGTATGGCACAAAAGCCGATTTTATCCACTTAACTGAAGCGATCCACGCTAGAGGCATGAAAGTCATCATTGATGTCGTCTATAACCATACCTCGCCAGATTCTTGGCTCATCCAGCATCATCCTGAATGGTTCTATCGCAAACCTAACGGAGATTTTGGTAATAAGACTGGAGATTGGACGGATGTCAAAGACTTGGATTATAGTCTGAACCATGACCTCTGGGATTATCAGATTGAAACGCTTCAAATGTGGGCAGAATTTGTGGATGGTTTCCGATGTGATGTCGCATCTCTTGTGCCGTTAAATTTTTGGTTAGAAGCCCGTCAAGGTGTCGCGAAAGTACGTCCTGATGCTATCTGGTTATCCGAATCAGTCGAAGAGAGTTTCGTCAGCTATAACAGAAGTCAAGGTCAAACGGCGCTTTCAGAATCTGAGATCTTCCAAGCCTTTGACATGGCATATGACTATGATGTCTTTGAGGTTTTTAACGGTGTCTTGACAGGCAAACGTAGCTTGGCAGATTATGCTGAGGCTCTGGCACGTCAAACCGTTATTTATCCGGATAATTATATCAAGATGCGCTACCTGGAAAACCATGATAATTTCCGGGCCGCAGCCCTGATTCCTGACCCAGAAAAACTCGCTACTTGGACTGCCTTCATGTACTTTCAACAAGGCACAACACAACTTTATGCCGGCCAAGAAGTGCATGCCAAACACATCCCAAGTCTTTTTGATGCGGACAAGGTGGAGTGGCAAACTGGCCTTGATCAGAGTGACTATCTGGCAAGGTTAGCAGAGATTACCTCAGCAGAAATTTTTAAGACTGGCTATTATACGATTGAAGCGGATGGTCAAGCTTTGATTGGTAAATATGTTCTAGGCGCTGAAGAAATCGTGGGTCTTTTCCCAGTTCAAGGCATTGGCATAGCACATCTCAATGGCAAGTATGAGGATCTTTTGACCGGTGATATCGTTCAAAGTAATAATGGTAAGGTCGCCTTTCATCAGGCTATGATTTTGAAAGAAGTTTAGTCAAACGTTTGAAAATAAAAATTGAACATAGATACTGTTGCGTATCTGTGTTTTTAGTATTTTTGAATCTAAAACTATCAATTGAGTCACTTGACCATAATTTTATATATGGTATAAATATATCAGAAATATGGAAACGTTTACATATCAAAAGACTTGTGTTAAACTGTACTCGTATCCTAAAAAAACACATTACAGATGCCTGAGGAGGGTAGAAAATCATGACATTCGAGAAAAAATGGTGGCAGACGGCTGTTGCCTATCAAATTTATCCGCGGAGTTATCAAGATTCTGATGGCGACGGGATTGGTGATATTAAAGGGATTACCAGCCGTCTTGATTATCTGGAAAAGCTTGGCATCACAGCGATTTGGCTCAGTCCGGTTTATGCGAGTCCCATGGACGATAATGGCTATGACATTTCAGACTATGAAGATATTGCCAGTATTTTTGGAGACATGGCAGCCATGGACGAACTCTTAGCGGAGGCAGATAAACATGGCATTAAAATCATCATGGATTTAGTGGTCAACCACACTTCTGATGAACATGCTTGGTTTGTTGAAGCTAAAAAATCTAAGGATAATGATTTCCGTGATTACTACGTTTGGCGCGATCAACCCAATAATTTGACGTCAGCTTTCTCAGGTTCTGCCTGGGAACTTGATGAAGCAAGTGGTCAATACTACCTCCATCTATTTTCTAAAAAACAGCCCGACTTGAATTGGGAAAATGAGAAAGTTCGTCAAGCTGTCTATGACATGATGAATTTCTGGATTGATAAGGGCGTTGGTGGTTTCCGAATGGATGTGATTGATTTGATTGGAAAAATTCCTGACGATGAAATCACTGGGAATGGGCCTAAGCTGCATGACTATCTCCATGAAATGAATCAAGCCACTTTTGGCGATAAAGATCTATTAACAGTGGGCGAAACATGGGGCGCAACACCTGAAATCGCCAAACTTTACTCAGCACCTGATCGTGAAGAGTTGTCCATGGTCTTCCAGTTTGAACATATCAGTTTGTCACACGAACCTGATCAGCCAAAATGGGATGTCATCGACCTTGACAAGGCGAAATTAAAAGCGGTTATCTCTAAATGGCAGACTGATTTAGCGGTAGGTCAAGGTTGGAATTCACTCTTTTGGAATAACCATGACCTGCCTCGTGCCATCTCTATCTGGGGCAATGATACGGCATATCGTGTGCAATGTGCTAAGGCTTTTGCTATTTTGCTTCACCTCATGCGTGGGACGCCTTTCATCTATCAGGGTGAAGAAATTGGCATGACCAATTATCCATTTGAAACGATTGACCAAGTCGAGGATATCGAATCGCTCAATATGTATGCTGAACGTCTTGAACAGGGCTACAAACCTGAAGACATTATGGCGAGTATCCGTGCTGTGGGTCGCGATAACGCTCGTGTACCAATGCAATGGGATGCGACTGATCATGCAGGTTTCACGTCAGGTCAACCTTGGTTAGCCGTTAATAGTAATTACAAGACGATCAACGTTGAAGCAGCCTTAGCGGATAAGGACTCTATTTTCTATACCTACCAGAAATTGATTGCCCTGCGCAAACAAAATGACTGGGTGGTTTATGGGGATTATGAGTTACTCGAAACGTCTGACAATGTTTTTGCTTATCTTCGCCATTTTGAAGGCAAGCAATACTTAGTTGTTGTCAATTTCTCTGACGAAGTTGCTAGTTTTGACAGTCAGTTTGTGGGTGGAAAAGGCATCATCGCCAACCGTCAAATTCCTAAAGATTTGACGCACGTAGCGCTTCAACCATGGGACGCTTTTGCAATTGAAGTGGCTTCAGAATAAGTTTGACAGTTTAACATAAAAATTGACCGATGACCATCGGTCTTTTTTGTCAGAAAAAAATGGTCAGACTGTGGTGAAGCAATATATAAGTTTTAAATGATAAGAGTTTTCCTTGACAATGCAATCGGTTGCATTGTATAATGGTTGCAAACGATGACATAAAAAATGGAGTGACACATGAAAAGTAATTGGTTTAAACAAGCAGTAGGCTATCAGATTTATCCCAAATCATTTCGCGATACGAATGGCGACGGCATTGGGGATATCAATGGCCTTATCGAAAAGT
>ERZ724523.2563-NODE-2563-length-10322-cov-4.964741_pt1 | contig 10322 bp, 12 predicted proteins | sample MGYA00376056_ERZ724523 | MGnify/ENA primary metagenome ERZ724523 (study PRJEB28724, sample SAMN07190888) | wastewater metagenome | isolation source: influent of sewage treatment plant in Hong Hong | place: USA: Christiansburg, Virginia | collected 2016-03-01 ... | reverse complement strand
AGAAGTCACCGTGTTCCATGTGGGAAACGTGGGTCTGCGACCATTGCTTCCATTCGCCCATGGAGTGCGGGCGTTTCCTGGCGAAATTCTTGACAGCGCCCGGCGCCCTGCGATCGGAGTTGCCTTCGCGCAGCACCGGATTGACGGCGGAACCAATACACTTGCCGAAACGGGCCTTGAGGGCCTTTTCTTCGTCGGTATTGGCAGTTTCCGGGTAATCAGGAATGGCGTAGCCTTTTTCCTGCAGTTCCTTGACGCAGGCTTTCAGCTGGGCGACCGAAGCGGAAATGTTCGGCAGCTTGATGATGTTGGTTTCCGGCAGCAAGCACTTCTTGCCCAACTCGGCCAGGGTATTCGGCACTTTCTGGTCATCAGCGAGGAATTCAGAGAACTCGGAGAGAACTCGAGCAGAAACGGAAATATCCGCTTTTTCAATTTCAATACCAGCCGGTGCGGTAAACGCGCGAACGATAGGCAAAAAAGCACAAGTCGCCAGCAGCGGTGCCTCGTCCGTTAGTGTGTAGATGATTTTCGACTTCCCTGCAGCCATGGTATCCCCTCAATTTGGATTGATTTGTTTGGGCCGGCCTTGCACCGTCCCCCTGTGGCAAAAAAATTACAGCAGCAAAACGTCGAGTATCGTTCCACTAGGCATCGGCGTCAACGCCGTGCAGCACGGACAGAAGGTAGCCAATTGTTTCAGATGAATTTTTTCCCTCATGGCCAGTGTTAAAATTTACGCTTCACTGATGCCCGATCACAATGAAAATCTCTGTCGGCCTTTACGGCACCAATGCCCATCGGATTGCGTTAGCCTTGATTCAGGGCTTCAACAAACACTATTCCCTGTTCCGCGAAACCAGCAAGGAAGCCAAAACACGCTTTGAAAAAGCGGATTGGCTAGGCGTACACAAAGCCGTTAAGGAGCGTATTCGCTTCTATGATGATCGCGTTAACGAGTGTGTCGAACGCCTGAATACCGAATTCGATGCCAGCGAGATCGACCAGCCGACCTGGCAACAGGTCAAATTGCTCTACATTGGCCTGCTGCTCAATCACAAACAACCGGAACTGGCCGAAACCTTCTTCAATTCGGTGACGACCAAGATTCTTCACCGCAACTACTTTCACAACGACTTCATTTTCGTCCGCCCCACCGTATCGACCGAAAACATTGAGTCCGATAACACCCCAACCTATCGCAGCTATTACGCTCAGGACGAAGGGGTGCGCGGCGCGATCCATAACATCATCAAGGATTTTGAATGGCGCCGCCCATTTGAGGATCTGGAACGCGACGTTGAGAGCGTTTATCAGGCCATCCTGCACCACCTGACCGAAATGCCGGCGCGTGAGGTCAACTTTCAGATTCAGGTGCTGGGTTCCGCTTTTTACCGCAACAAAGCCGCCTACATCATCGGCAAGGCGATCAACGGCGCCGTTGAATACCCCTTTGCCATCCCGGTTCTGCACAGCGACGATGGCAAGCTGTTTCTCGACACCATTCTGCTCGACGCCTGGCGCATCGGTCTTCTTTTCTCGCTGTCACGCGCCTATTTCATGGTCGAAATGGAAGTGCCTTCCGGCTACGTGCAATTCCTGAGAGCCATCCTGCCTGCCAAGCCTCGTTCCGAGCTGTACATCATGCTTGGCCTCGGCAAGCAGGGCAAAACCATGTTTTTCCGCGATTTCATTTATCACCTGCACCACTCAGCCGACAAATTCATCATGGCTCCGGGCATTCGCGGGCTGGTCATGCTGGTTTTTACCCTGCCGTCCTATCCTTATGTATTCAAGATCATCAAGGATGTCTTCGGTGCGTCGAAAAACATGGATAGAGCGACAGTCAAGAAGAAATTTTTAATGGTTAAGCAGGTCGACCGCGTCGGTCGCATGGCCGACACGCTGGAATTCTCGAACGTCGCTTTCCCCCTCGACCGTTTTAACGAAGAGGTTATGGAAGAACTCCGTACGCTCGCCCCAAGTTGCTTTGAAATTGATGGCAACACGCTGATTATCAAACATATTTATATTGAGCGACGGATGGAGCCACTGAACATCCACCTCGACCGGATGGAACGCAGCAACAACACGGCTGGTCTGGAGCATGCGATCAAGGAATACGGCAGCGCCATCCGCGAAATGGCTCAGGCCAACATTTTCCCCGGCGACATGCTGTGGAAAAATTTTGGCGTAACACGCTATGGCCGAGTCGTGTTCTACGATTACGATGAAATTGAATACATGACCGATTGCAACTTCCGCCAGATTCCGGTTGCCCCCGATTTTGAAACAGAGATGTCCGGCGAAATCTGGTATCCGGTTGCCAAGAACGACGTATTCCCCGAAGAATTCAGCACCTTCCTCCTTTGCTCACCGATTTTGCGCAAGGTTTTCCACAAACATCACAAGGATCTCTTGTCGCCGCAATTCTGGCAAACTGCGCAGCAAAAAATTCGCGAAGGCCACGTCGAAGACTTTTTTCCTTACCCACAGGAAATCCGTTTTTCCCATATCAGGGATAATGCTTCCTAAAACATTTTTCAATACATACTAATAACGGGGTGAAAGCCCTTTCCCCAGGAGAGTTAGCCATGCCGCTTACCATTGCGGTTACAAGAGAACGCACCCCCGGCGAAAGCCGGGTTGCGCTGGTGCCGGAAACGGCAAAAAAATTCATTGCTCTCGGCGCTCAATTGTGCATGGAGCAAAGTGCCGGCGTTGATAGCCACATGCTCGATTCGGATTACACCGAGGTCAGCATGGTCAACGGTATTTCAGAAGCCTACGCGCCTGCCGGCCTGATTTTGCGCGTGACCCCGCCGAGTCCGGAAGAAATTGCGGCGCTGCCGGAAGGCTCAGTCCTGATTGGTCTGTTGAAGCCCTTTGAAGACAAAGCCCGATTAGCCGCCCTGAACGCGCGCAAGATCACCGCCTTCGCCTTGGAATTGCTACCGCGCATCTCGCGCGCCCAAAGCATGGACGCGCTATCCTCCCAAGGCTCCTGCGCCGGCTACCAATGCGGGTTAATTGCCGCCGCCCGCTGCACCAAATTCTTCCCCATGCTCACCACCGCCGCTGGCACCATCCGCCCGGCCCGCGTCTTAGTGATTGGTGCCGGCGTCGCCGGCCTGCAAGCCATCGCCACCTGCAAACGCCTGGGTGCCATGGTCGAAGCCTACGACGTCCGCTCCGCTGCCCGCGAACAAATCGAATCACTCGGCGCCAAGTTCGTCGACACCGGTGTTTCCGCCGATGGAGTAGGCGGCTACGCCCGCGACCTCACCGCCGAAGAAAAAGCCCAGCAAACCGAGAAACTCGCCAAAGCCGTCGCCCTGTCCGACGTTGTCATCACCACCGCCGCCATCCCCGGCAAAAAGGCACCGATCATCATTACGGTCGACATGATCAAACGCATGAAATACGGCGCCATCATCGTCGATATGGCCGCCGAATCAGGCGGCAATTGCGCACTCACCCAGCCCGGCGAACACGTCATCGCCAACGACGTCAATATCCACGGCCCCTTGAATCTACCCTCCCGCATGCCGACTCACGCCTCAGAGCTCTACGCCAAGAACATCTACAACTTCATCTCCCCGTGGATCAAAGACGGCGAACTGGTCATCGACTGGACCGACGACGTCGTTGCCGGCACGCTGCTCTGCAAGGACGGTGTCACCGTTCATCCGGTGGTCAAACAAGTTCTGGGAGAAGCGTAATGGACGGCTTGCTCGCGTTGTACATCTTCATGCTCGCCGCCTTTACCGGCTACGAGATCATCGCCAAGGTGCCGGTTATCCTGCACACGCCGCTGATGTCCGGCTCCAATTTCATTCACGGCGTCGTTGTCGTCGGTGCCATGATCATGCTTGGCCAGGCCGACACGCCAGTCCAGCAAGCCATCGGCTTTTTTGCTGTCGCCCTCGGTGCCGCTAATGCCGCTGGTGGTTATGTCGTTACTGAACGCATGCTTGCCATGTTCAAGAAAAAGGAAGACTGAACATGACGATGCCACTTTACGTTCAAAGCGCCTGGTTCCTCGGCGCCGCCCTCTTCATCTTCGGCCTCAAAGGCATGAGCTCACCCGCCAGTGCCCGCAAGGGGATCATCATTGCCGGTTACGGCATGCTGATCGCCATTGCTGCCACCTTCCTGATTCCCGGCTTGCAGAACATCGGCCTGATGGCCCTGGCCCTCGTCATTGGTGGTGCCGCCGCCTGGATCTCCGGCCAGAAGGTCAAGATGACCGACATGCCGCAGATGGTCGCCATCTATAACGGCATGGGCGGCGGTGCCGCCGCCGCGATTGCTGCCATCGAGTTCGCCAAGGGCGATGCCCACAGTACGGCCACCACCATTCTGGCGGTGATTGGCGCACTGATTGGCGCCATCTCCTTCACCGGCTCCTGCGTCGCCTGGGCCAAGCTGCAAGGCGTCTTGAAGAAAGCCCATCGCCTGCCGGCGCAGAATGCGGTCAATGTCATCCTCGCCCTGGTGGCCATTGCGCTGGGCGCGGTGATGGTGATCATGGCCCCGGCCAAGCCGGAACTGATCTTTGCCTTCTTCGCCGTCGCTTTGATCCTGGGCCTGATCGTCACCCTGCCGATTGGTGGTGCCGACATGCCGGTGGTGATCTCCCTGTTCAATGCCTTCACCGGCCTGGCCGTCGGCTTTGAAGGCTATGTCCTGGGCAACCCGGCCCTGATCATCGCCGGTATTGTCGTCGGTGCGGCCGGTACGCTGCTGACCCAATTGATGGCCAAGGCGATGAACCGGCCGATCTCCAACATCCTCTTTACGCCAATGGTGGCCAGTGGCCCGGGTGAAGCGATCAGCGGCTCGATGAAAGAACTGAGTGCACTCGACGCCGCAGCCATGATGCGTTACGCCAGCAAAGTGATCATCGTGCCGGGTTACGGCATGGCGGTGGCGCATGCCCAGCACAAGGTGTGGGAGATGACGTCAATTCTCGAAGAAGCCGGCGTTGAGGTGAAATTTGCGATTCACCCGGTGGCGGGACGTATGCCGGGGCATATGAATGTGTTGCTTGCCGAGGCCGGCGTGCCTTACGACAAGATCTTCGACCTTGAGGAAATCAATGGCGAGTTCGGCCAGGCCGATGTGGCGCTGATTATTGGCGCCAACGACGTGGTCAACCCGAGTGCGCGTACCGACAAGGCCAGCCCGATCTACGGTATGCCGATTCTGAATGCCGATATGGCGCAAAACGTGATCGTGATCAAGCGCGGCAAGGGCACGGGTTACTCCGGTGTCGAAAATGCGCTGTTCTATACCGATAACTGCCGTATGCTCTATGGCGATGCCCAGCCCATGGCCGGGGAAATTATTCAGCATTTAAAGGCAATGGGTTGAGATGAAACGACTTGATGACGTACTAATCTGGCTCTCCATCGTTGCCAGCATCGGACTTTGGTTGTGGTCGGTAAATGCTGGTCCGGTTTCGCCGCACTTCATCCTGATCGTGACCGGTCTATTGGTCGTTGGTGCCATTTTCTCTTTTGGCGAGAGACGCCGCTGGAAGGATAAGCAACAGGACTACATTGCGGAATTAAAAGATGCGATGTCGGAGTACAACACACTGTCGACTGATGCAATGGCCCATGCCGAAATGCAGTTTTCTTCACTCGAACAAGACATGATCGAAGCGCAGGAAATCATTCGCACCTCGGTCAATAAACTCTCGGGAAGCCTGACCGGGCTGGAATCACAGTCCTCCAATCAGCGCGAGGTACTGCGCTCACTGATCGATGAAATGCTGCAAATGACCGGCTCGGATGACTCTCAAGCCGCCGACCAGGCAGGCTTGCAGCGCTTCTTTGATGAAACCCACACGCTGATTGCCGAATTTGTCAGCAAAATGAATCAACTGCAAACCACTAGCCAGGGCATTGCCGTCAGCTTTGAGCAAATGCAGGATCAAGTTGGGCGTATTACCACCACCTTGAATGATGTAGCCGGCATTACCAAGCAAACCGACTTGCTCGCCCTCAACGCGGCCATTGAGGCTGCACGCGCCGGCGAAGCTGGGCGTGGTTTTGCCGTGGTTGCCGATGAAGTGCGCAAACTGGCCTCGCGTACGGGGGGGTTCAATATCGAAATCCGCGATGCCTTGGGCGATATTTTGCGTTCTTTGCAAGCGGTTGGCGAACGAGTTGCCGATGCCGGCGCTGTCGACATGAGCATTGCGGAAAGATCGCAAACCACCCTCGCCGAACTGGCCAGCGAGTTGCTCGAAGTAACCGAAAGAGCTCGCCAACACTCGGCGCACATCACCGCTGTTACCGAGCAAATGCACAAACTGACGCAGGAAGGTGTCCTCGCCATGCAGTTTGAGGACATCGTCACTCAAATGATCAGCCGCATCAGTCAACGCACAACCAATGTCGGAGAATACCTGCACGCTTTCCTGCGCCTGCATCAGGACCAAAAGGAAACCAACGGCCTGGAGCGCTTCCGCACACGTAGCCAACGCCTGGTCGAGTTGCTGGTCAATTCACAGGTCAAGGCTGATGCGATGAAATCACATGGCCCGGCCAAACATAGTCAGGCTAGCAACGATGGCGACATCGAATTGTTCTAAAACCAAGCTGTTGCGGTCAACACCAAAAAATAGTGATTTTTTCGCGTCGACCGCACTGCGCAACAAGTCCCCTTGTGGGATAACAAGCTCAAGACTTGCCCGTACTCCCGAAGCCGCCTTCACCGCGCTTGCTGGCATCAAAGTCATCAACGATATTGAAACCAACCTGTAACACCGGCACGACGATCAACTGCGCAATACGATCAAGCGGATGCAGTTTGAAGGTTTCCTGGCCGCGATTCCACATCGAGACCATCAATTCACCCTGGTAATCCGAGTCGATCAGTCCAACCAGATTGCCCAGCACGATGCCGTGCTTATGGCCCAGACCCGAGCGCGGCAGGATCATGGCGGCAAGGCCGGGGTCAGCCAGATGAATCGCCATCCCAGTCTTTACCAAAATCGTCTGACCCGGCACGATTTCCACGGGCCCGTCGATACAGGCGCGCAGATCAAGCCCCGCCGAACCGGGCGTCGCGTAATGCGGCGGGTTATCACGCAGGCGGTCATCGAGAATTTTTACGTCAATACGGTGCATCAGTTTTTCCCTGTCAAATGAGCAATGTGTTGTATTAGTTGGCTGGCCAGCACTGATTTCGCGGCCGGTTTAAGCGGGTGCGCCCCCGCTTCGTCAAACAGAATCAGCGTGTTGTCATCGCCACCAAAGCCGTCCTGTATCAAGTTGCCGGCAATCAGCGGTATGTTTTTCTTCTTGCGTTTGGCCTGCGCGTAAGCCTCCAGATTCTGGCTCTCGGCAGCAAAACCAACGCAGAACGGACCATCCTTGAGCGCGGCAACTTCAGCCAGAATATCCGGGTTTTCAACCAGCTCGATCGGCGGAATCCCGCCCGTATCCTTCTTCAGCTTGTGCTCCGCCGCATTTGCCACGCGGTAATCGGCAACCGCCGCCACGCCAATGAAAATATCCGCCTCGCCAGCCCGCGCCATCACCGCTGCGTGCATTTCCAGCGCGCTGCGCACATTGTTACGGTCAACGCCCTGCGGAGCCGAAAAACTGACCGGCCCGGAAACCAGCGTTACCGTCGCCCCGGCATGCTGCGCCGCCCGCGCCAAGGCATAGCCCATGCGCCCGGAGGACAAATTCGTGATGCCGCGCACCGGGTCAATCGCCTCAAAAGTCGGGCCGGCGGTAATCAATACCTTTTTGCCAGCCATCAATTTGGGCGTGAAGAAGGCAATCACCTCCTCAAGAATTTCCTCCGGCTCCAGCATGCGACCGGCCCCGACTTCACCACACGCCTGCTCACCGCAGGCCGGGCCAAGGATATGCACGCCGTCAGCCGCCAGTTGCGCCACATTGCGCTGCGTCGCCGGGTTTTCCCACATCTGACGATTCATCGCCGGCGCGACCAACATTGGGCAATCGCGCGCCAGCACCATAGTTGCCAGCAAGTCATCGGCCAGGCCATGCGCCGTGCGCGCCAGAAAATCAGCCGAGGCCGGCGCCACCAGAATCAGATCGGCTTGACGTGACAAATCAATATGCGCCATTGCATTCGGCATCCGCGCATCCCATTGATCGGTAAACACCGGCTTACCGGAGAGCGCCTGAAAGGTGGTAGGCGTCACGAAATGGGTGGCCCCTTCGGACATCGCCACCTGTACCTCGGCACCCTGCTTGCTCAGCAAACGGAGCAATTCAGCCGCCTTGTAGGCTGCAATACCGCCCGTCACACCAAGAACGATGCGTTTTCCCTGTAATTCCATTGTCGTGCCTTAGAATATTAGCCGGATAATTCTACTGGAAATGGCAGATGGCGATCACCGACTGGCCGGAAGGCGAACGACCGCGCGAACGCTTGCTCGCCCATGGCCCTGAAGCGCTCTCTGATGCCGAATTGCTGGCTATTTACCTGCGCGTCGGCGTGCGCGGCAAGAGCGCGGTTGATCTGGCGCGTGAACTGATCCAGCGTTTTGATGGCAGCCTCAGCAGTCTTGCGGAAGCCTCTTTGGACGAACTGGCCAGCGTTTCCGGCATCGGCATGGCCAAGGCGGCGCAGCTGAAAGCCAGTTTTGAACTCGCCCGCCGCGCGCTGACTCAACAAATGACCACCCGTGACACCTTCGCCAACCCCGGCAAGGTGCGCGATTGGCTACGCCTGAAACTGGCCACACGTCAGCATGAAGTATTCATGGCACTATGGCTGGATGCGCAAAATCGCCTGATCAAAGCCGACGAATTATTTTCCGGCAGCCTGACGCAAACCAGCGTTTATCCAAGGGAGGTTGTCAAAACCGCACTGGCCCACAATGCAGCGGCGGTTATTCTCGCCCACAACCACCCATCAGGCGTTTCCGAGCCTTCGCGGGCCGATGAAATGCTGACTAAAACCTTGAAAGAAGCACTCGCCATGGTCGATGTGAAGCTTCTTGATCACTTCATCGTCGCCGGAAATGCCACCCCGCTATCCTTCGCTGAACGCGGCTTACTATAAAAATCACAAAACTCCTTGAAACAATGAGGAAGTTTTGTTTATAATAATCGGCTTTCTTCTAGCGAATTCTGGAGCACCAATCATGGCGCGTGTCTGCCAAGTAACGGGAAAAGCCCCGATGGTTGGGAACAAGGTTTCCCATGCCAACAATAGAACCAAACGCCGCTTTCTGCCGAACTTGCAGTACCGTCGTTTTTGGGTCGAGTCTGAAAACCGCTTCCTGCGCCTGCGTGTTTCCAACGCCGGTCTGCGCCTCATCGACAAGAACGGCATTGATGTCGTCCTGGCCGATCTGCGTGCCCGCGGCGAAGTCTGATTAAAGAAGGATAGATAAAATGGCTAAAGGCGGTCGCGAAAAAATCAAGCTGGAATCTACAGCTGGCACCGGTCACTTCTACACCACTTCCAAGAACAAGCGCACGACGCCTGAGAAACTGGAAATGATGAAGTATGACCCGAAGGCCCGTAAGCACGTTGCTTACAAGGAAGTTAAGCTGAAGTAATTCAGCCGTTTTCCTGCTTTCAAAAAACCCGCTTTTTAGCGGGTTTTGTTTTTTCTGCTTAGTTTTTCTTACCGATCAGCAGCGCGGCGTAGGCAATGATGCCGAGGTATATCAGGAATGACCAGTTAGCCATCGACAAGGTCAAGAAAACCCATTCCTTGCTGCTACAGAAGCCGGTGGCGAGAAAGAAGTTTGGCAACTGCATGCCGAGCCAGTCGACCAGCCGTTCAATCGCATTCGGATCACTGAACCCGCACTCATTCACCAGATGCGGAAAAGCCTGCATCCAGCTTTGATAGCCAGCCACGCCGGCACCCAGCAAGGCCAGTAATGCTATCGCGCCAAGCCAGATCAGACGGCCAATCGGCAATATCACGCCAGCCAGGGCCAGCACACCAATCACCATATAAAGCAGGCGCTGGAAAATACAGAATGGGCATGGCGCAAGGCGCAGCAGGGTTTGTAACTCCATGCCGACAGCGACCAAACCCAATGATCCCAAGGCCAGGGTGGCAAACCAGGCACGCAGGGGTACTTTAGAAAAATCCATAAAATCCTTGAAATTTCGAGCAACAGAAGGATTCTAAGACATGGCCGGGCGAACCACCATGTAAAAAAATGGCTCGAAAACTGTGTTGACCGTAACAAAGTGGACCAGCGCCCCCGCCACCGCTAAGATGTGCACATGACTATACGTATCCTGCTCGTCGAAGACGATGAACGCCTGGCCGAACTGACGGCTGAATACCTGACCAAGAA
>ERZ724523.2562-NODE-2562-length-10326-cov-4.811508_pt1 | contig 10326 bp, 8 predicted proteins | sample MGYA00376056_ERZ724523 | MGnify/ENA primary metagenome ERZ724523 (study PRJEB28724, sample SAMN07190888) | wastewater metagenome | isolation source: influent of sewage treatment plant in Hong Hong | place: USA: Christiansburg, Virginia | collected 2016-03-01 ... | reverse complement strand
GATCAAGGATCCAATAATTGTTTAAAGCAAAACCGCTGTTAGTTGCCGCCAAGCGCTAAGGATAGCCGGCAACCAGCAAAAACTCAGGCAAATATGGAGTTGGCCTGCAGGTATTTCAAGGCAAGGGGCAGATTGTCGTCTGCAAGACTGTCTAGCCAGTGCAGTCCGTCCCAACCGCGCAGCCAAGTAAATTGCCGCTTAGCCAGCTGGCGCGTGGCAATCACACCGCGCTCCTGCATCTCAGCACGACTAAGACGCCCCTCAAGATAATCCCAGGCTTGGCGATAGCCAACCGCCCTTATAGACGGCATTTGCGCGTGCAAGTCACCTCGCGCGTGCAACGCCTGAACTTCATCGACAAAGCCTTGGTCCAGCATTTGCTGAAATCGTTCCGCAATACGCGCATGCAAAACGTGGCGCTGCAACGGGGCAATCGCTAGCTGCGCGACAGTATAAGGCAATAGCGACGTGCTCGATGCGTCTGAATCGGGGCTTTGCCCATGCTGAAGCAAGCGATGAGCCGTCATGCTCTGGCCGCTCAGGCGATAGACCTCCAGCGCCCGCAGCAGACGCTGTGGATCATTAGGATGAATCCGCGCGGCCGACTCCGGGTCTACAGCGCGCAATTGTTCGTGCAGCGCCAGCCAGCCATCACGGGCGGCCTGTGCCTCCAACTCCGCACGCAGCGCTTGGTCAGCGGCCGGCATATCCGCCAGCCCTTCCAGTAGCGCCTTGAAATACAACATGGTGCCGCCCACCAGCAGCGGAATGCGGCCGCGCGCAGTCGCTGCAGCCATGGCCTGTAAGGCGTCGGCACGGAACTCCGCGGCCGAATAGGTTTGTGCTGGATCACGAATATCGATCAGCTGGTGCGGATATTCAGCCAGCACAGCCTTGCTCGGCTTGGCCGTACCGATGTCCATGTCGCGATAGACCAGTGCCGAGTCGACACTGATCAGTTCGCACGGCAAGACACGCGCCAGAGCCAGGGCCAGATCGGTCTTACCAGCAGCCGTCGGACCCATGAGGAAAATTGCAGGCGGCAAGCGCACTGACATAAAAAGCCCTTAACGTCCGCGCAAGAAAAGTTTGTCCAGATCATCCATGCCCAGCTGGGTCCAGGTTGGACGCCCATGGTTGCACTGGCCACTGCGCTCGGTGTGCTCCATGTCGCGCAGCAGGCCGTTCATTTCCGGCAGCGTCAGACGCCTGTTGGCGCGCACCGCGCCATGGCAGGCCATGGTACCCAGCAGCTCATTGATATGCGCCTTAATTCGATCGCTGCTGCCGTACTCAAGCAAATCCGCCAACACATCCCGCACCAACTGCACGCTTTCAGCCTGTTTAAGCAGGGCCGGCGTTTGACGAATGGCTAGGCTTTCCGGCCCTAGACGCTGCAACTCAAAGCCCAGACGCTGGAACCACTCGCCGTGCTCCTCAGCACAATCGGCCTCGCGCTGACTGACCGCCAGCGATTCCGGCACCAGCAACGGCTGGCCGCGTAAGCCTTCAGAGGCCATGGCGGTTTTCAGCCGCTCATAAGTGATGCGCTCGTGAGCCGCGTGCATATCCACCAGTACCAAGCCCTGTGCGTTTTCAGCGAGGATATACACGCCTTTGAGCTGAGCCAGCGCGTAACCCAGAGGCGGAATATCGCCCTGATGCTCCGGCAGGCTCGGCGCCGCCGAATTCAGCGGGGCAAAATACTCACGATAGGCGCCGGCAGCTTCCGCCACTGGCATGCCACCTTGCGCGCGCGGCGCTTGGTAACCGGCACCCGGCGCCTGCCAGGTCGACGATGCCTGCGGCGCTTGCAGCAGATTACCAGCCAGGCTCATTTCCGCCTGCGGACCGAACTCGCCACCTTCCAGCCCCGTAGCGCGGACCATACTGCTGACCGCCGCAGGCGCGGCCAAATGATCCTCTGGACGCACTTCGCCCAAGGCGCGATGCAACGTGCCATACAGAAAGTCATGCACCATGCGTCCGTCACGGAAGCGCACTTCGTGCTTAGTCGGGTGCACGTTGACGTCTACGGCGGCAGGGTCGATTTCCAGAAACAACACAAAGGTCGGATGCCGGCCATTGAACAGCACGTCGCGATACGCCTGACGCACGGCATGGGCGACCAGCTTGTCGCGCACCATGCGGCCGTTGACGTAGAAGTACTGCAAGTCCGCCTGACTGCGCGAGAACGTCGGCAAGCCAACCCAACCCCACAGATGCAGGCCGTTGCGCTCGATCTCGATCGGCAGCGCCTGCTCAAGAAACGCCGGGCCACAGACCGACGCCACGCGCCGCGCACGACTGAGGTCATCGACCGCCTCATGCAGCGCCAGCACGCTCTTGCCGTTGTGACGCAGATGGAAAGCCACGTCGAAACGCGCCAAAGCCAGGCGACGGATCACTTCCTGTAGATGCTCGAATTCAGTCTTCTCGGTTTTGAGAAATTTGCGCCGCGCCGGGGTGTTGAAGAACAGGTCGCGTACTTCCACCGACGTGCCTACCGGGTGGGCCGCCGGCTGCACCCGCGGGGCCATATCGCGACCCTCGGTCTCTACTTGCCAAGCCTGCTCGGCCTCGGCGGTGCGCGAAGTGAGCGTTAAACGGGCAACGGAGCTGATTGACGCTAACGCCTCACCACGAAAGCCGAGACTGAGCACCTGCTCCAAGTCTTCCAGCTCGCGAATCTTGCTGGTGGCATGCCGCGCCAGAGCCAGCGGCAGGTCATCAGCGGGAATACCGCCACCATCGTCACGCACCCGCAACAACTTGGTGCCGCCCTGCTCGACGTCTACGTCGATGCGACGAGCGCCAGAGTCCAGGCTGTTTTCCAGTAATTCTTTGATAACCGAGGCTGGTCGTTCAACCACCTCGCCGGCGGCGATCTGGTTGGCTAGCCGTGGGCTCAGCAGCTGAATACGCAGCGCATCGCTCATGGTTGCGCGGCCATCGCGGTAGCTGGAATGCTTAAGGTCTGGCCAACCTTGATGGTGTCGCTACTCAGATTATTGGCACTGCGCAGCACCGCCAGCCCAACCTGATAACGCTGGGCAATCAATGCCAAGCTCTCGCCCGAGTTCACCACATGCTCACGCGGCCCCGGCGCGATCTTGCCCGAGTCCCGCAACCAGGCCACGTAGGTACCCGGCGGCGGATTCTGCTGGAAGAACTGACGAATACCACTCTGAATCGAACGCGACAGGCTCTGCTGATGACTGAGCGTGGCCAGCTTGACCGCCTCGTTAGGGTTAGAAATAAACCCGGTCTCGACCAAAATCGACGGAATATCGGGTGACTTCAACACCATAAATCCAGCCTGCTCAACTCGGCGCTTATGCAGCGGCGTGATGCGCCCCATGTTGTTCAGCACTTTATGACCGACATTCAGGCTGGAAGACAGCGAAGCGGTCATCGACAAATCCAGCAGTACGCCCGCAAGCATCTTGTCCTTGTCGTCCAGACTGACGTTGCCGGCACCGCCAATCAAGTCAGATTGGTTTTCACTGTCGGCCAGCCAGCGCGCGGTTTCTGAGGTAGCGCCACGGTCCGACAAGGCATATACCGACGCCCCAAAAGCTGACGAGCGCGGCGCCGCATCGGCATGAATAGACACGAACAGGTCCGCGCCCTTCTTGCGTGCAATCTCGGTGCGTTTACGCAGCGGGATGAAGTAATCGCCGGTGCGTACCAGCTCGGCACGATAGCCGCGCTCGGAGTTGATTTGCCGCTGCAGCTCCTTGGCAATTGCCAGGGTCACATTCTTCTCGCGTGCGCCCTTAGGCCCAAGAGCGCCAGGATCTTCGCCGCCGTGGCCAGCATCGATGGCAATTACGATGGCGCGCTTACCGTTGGGTATCGGCAGAGGCGGCGGCAGTTTGGCCGATGCCGACTCTATGGCCGGCGGCACTACTGGGCGCACGCTCGGCAGCGGGTTGAGCGCCACAGGCGTGCCGCTGACCACGGTGCTGCCAGCAGCACCGGGTTTGTCGGCCGGCGCAGCCGCGTCGTCGTCATAAAGATCGACCACCAGACGATGACCGTACTGTTGATTGGGCGCCAAGCTGAAACTTTTGGGAGTGACCGACGACGACAGGTCGATGACCAGACGCAAATCCGTTGGACTGCGCTGCGCAGAGCGAATACTGGTGATCGGCGTATTGCTCAGCGACAACGCCTCAAGCTTGGTCGCCAGTTGCGCCCCACTCACATCAATAACGATACGGTTCGGCGCGCTCAAGGTGAAGACGCTGTGCTGTACCGGCCCAGACAGATCAAATACCAAGCGCGTGTTATCCGGCGCGCGCCACAAGCGCACACCGCGTAAATCCGCGGAAGCAAAGGCATCACCGACCATCAACGCCAGCAAAACGCCGAGTCCTGCCGTGCGGGCGCGCAAGCCCATTGCCCATCCCATTATTATTGTTCCTTGGCTAGAGCAGCACACCACGACTCACCACGCGCGCCCTGAGGCTGCAAAAGCAGCGAGCGAGCGCCCGCCTGTGCGGCAATGGTAATGTCCAAGTCGGCCTTTGGCAAAACGCCAACGCCGCGTTCGGGCCACTCAATCAAGCACAGTGCGTCGTCGTCGAAGTAATCGCGGATGCCCATGAACTCCAACTCCTCCGGATCGGCTAAACGATATAGGTCGAAGTGAAAGACTTTGAGCGTGCCGATTTCATAGGGCTCTACCAGGGTAAATGTCGGACTTTTTACTGCACCAACATGACCCAGGCCACGGATGATACCGCGCGACAGGGTGGTTTTGCCGGCACCTAAGTCGCCATGCAGATACACGATTCCACGGCCTTCAGTCAGCGCCGCCAAGCGCGCACCTAAGGCCAACATAGCGTCTTCGCCTTCGACCTGCAGGGTTACAACAGACACGGCGAAACCTCCTCTAATAACTGACGAATAGCCGGCAGCAGCTCACTGGCGATCAGGCCACGGCCCTGCTCAGCCAGGCGTTCGCCGGCACTGGCGTGCAACCAAACACCCAGGCACGCCGCCTCGAACGCCGGCAGACCTTGGGCACGCAAGGCGCCGAGCAGCCCCGCCAATACATCGCCCAAACCCGCGCCGGCCATGGCCGGATGACCACGATCACACAACGCCAGCCGCCCATCAGCGCTGGCGATTAGGCTGCCGGCGCCTTTGAGTACCACCACTGCTTGATAACGCTGGGCCAGCGCCAGCGCAGCAGATGGCCGATCAGCCTGCACCTGCGCAGTCGTCATCCCCAGCAAGCGCGCCGCCTCACCAGGATGGGGCGTCAACAGCGCATCTGCCGGCAACTGCACGCCACCGAGCGCGAGTAAATTCAACGCATCTGCGTCCCACACTTGCGGCAATGTACGACTAGCAGCAGCACTCAGTAAGCTGCGCCCCCAAGCCTGCTGCCCCAGACCCGGGCCGACCACCAACACATCGGCATTGGCGACCAGCGCCAGCAGTTGATTGGCCGACGCCACACCCTGAGTCATCACTTCTGGCAAGCGCGCCAACGCTGCCGACACGTGTTCAGCCCGGCTCGCCAGCGAGACCAAACCGGCGCCGCCCCGCAGTGCGGCCTGCGCAGCCAGTAATGACGCACCGCCTAAGCCACGATCACCACCGACCACCAGCACCCGACCGAACAGACCTTTATGCGCCGTGCGCGGCCGCGCGGCCAAGCGCGGCAGATTGGCCGCCGCCAAGCGCTGCGCGGTGGCCGGCACGCTGGCGAGAGTCTGCGCATCAGCGCGCAGATCATCCAACTGCAACGCCCCAACTCGATCCGGCCCGGCGCCGGTCAGCAATCCAAGCTTGAGAGCAATAAAGGTCACCGTCAGCTCGGCCTGCACCGCCTGCCCCAGCTCGGCGCCGGTGTCGGCGCACAAGCCGGAAGGCAGGTCCAAGGCCAACACTGGCAAGCCACTGGCGTTGATCTGCGCGATGGCTGCGGCAAACGGCTCACGCACCACCCCGGTCAAGCCGGTGCCCAGCAACGCATCGACCAGCACTCCATGCAACGGCACACTATTCTGCCAAGGCTGAACGACTACGCCGGCGGCGACGGCTTCGGCATACGCCTCGGCGGCCGTATCACGCAAAGCGTTTGGCGCTACGACTGCAAACACCTGCACCTGCCAGCCGGCACGCTGCGCAAGGGCAGCCACTAAGTAACCATCACCGGCGTTATTGCCACTGCCCGCCAGCACCGTAACGCTGCCGGCCTGCGGCCAACGTTGGCGCAAGGCGCGCCAAGCAGCATGGGCCGCACGCTGCATCAGCTCGAACGCTGGCGTGCCAGCGGCGATCAGGCGCGCATCTAGCTCGCGCACTTGGGCGGCGCAATACAGCGGCAATGGCAATTGATGATGGGGAACAGGCATGCGTTGACTCCAATGTCTGGCAGAATTATACGCACCTCTGCCCCGGTTTCTCGCCCATGTCCGCATCCAGCCTCGATCTTCCCGCCCTCAGCCAGACCATCAAGGACTTGGGCCGCGAGCTGGGCTTCCAACAGGTCGGGATTGCCGGCCTGGATCTGGCAACCCATGAAACCCACCTGCAGCGCTGGCTGGATGCCGGCTATCACGGCGAGATGGAATACATGGCCGCCCACGGCAGCAAACGCTCGCACCCCGAAGAGCTAGTGCCCGGCACCCTACGCGTGATCTCTCTGCGCATGGACTACTTGCCCGGTGACACCGAGATGAGCAAGCGCCTAAGCGAGCCCGAAAAAGCCTATATATCGCGTTATGCGCTAGGTCGCGATTACCACAAGCTGATCCGCAAACGTATCCAGCAGCTGGCCGAGCGCATCCAACAACTGATTGGCCCGTTTGGCTATCGCGCATTTGTCGACAGCGCCCCGGTGCTGGAAAAAGCTATCGCCGAACAAGCAGGGCTCGGCTGGATCGGCAAGAACACGCTGGTGCTCAACCGTAAAGCCGGCAGCTGGTTTTTCCTTGGCGAGTTGTTTATCGATCTGCCGCTCCCGGCCGATGCGCCGCATGCCAGTGAGCATTGCGGAAGTTGCAGCGCCTGCCTGGATATTTGCCCAACCGCAGCCTTTGTGGGCCCTTATCGACTGGATGCGCGGCGCTGTATTTCTTACCTGACCATCGAACTCAAGGGCGCGATCCCCGTCGAGCTGCGCTCGCTGATTGGCAACCGGGTGTTCGGCTGCGATGACTGTCAGATTGTCTGCCCGTGGAATCGCTTTGCTCGCCCGACCAACCAAGGCGACTTCCAGCCGCGTCACCAACTGGACAATGCCGAGCTGGCGACGCTATTTCGCTGGAGCGAAGAGGAGTTTCTCAGCCGCACCGAAGGCTCGCCGCTGCGCCGCACCGGCTATCAGAACTGGCTGCGCAATCTAGCCGTCGGCTTGGGCAACGCGCCGTCGAGCATTCCGGTGCTGGAGGCTCTAGAGGCACGCCGTGACGACCCCTCGGAGCTGGTGCGCGAACATGTCGAATGGGCCCTTGAACAGCATCAGCGCTAGGATCATTGCCAGCGCAGCGCACTCAAACCGCCACGCAGCACAGCTCAAGGCTTGTTACTTCATGCCTTGATGAAGTGCTCGCGGTAGTACTGCAGCTCGGCAATCGACTCGCGAATATCGTCCAGCGCCTGATGAGTGCCCTTTTTCTGAAAGCCCTCTTTAAGCTGCGGCGCCCAGCGCTCGGCGAGAATCTTCAAGGTCGAAACATCCAGGTTGCGGTAGTGAAAAAACCCTTCCAAAGTCGGCATGTAGCGGCACAGAAAGCGCCGGTCCTGACCGATACTATTGCCGCAAATCGGCGACTTACCCTTGGGCACCCACTGCTCAATAAAAGCAATGGTCTGTGCTTCAGCCTCGGCGGCACTGATTTGGCTGTCGCGCACGCGCTGAGTCAAACCACTTGCACCGTGGGTTCGGGTGTTCCACTCGTCCATGCCAGCCAGCAGCGCATCGCTCTGATGCACCGCAATCACCGGGCCGGTGGCGAGAATATTCAGCTCGCTGTCGGTAATGATGGTGGCCATCTCGATGATGACGTCATGCTCGGGCTCTAAGCCGGTCATTTCCAAGTCAATCCAAATCAAGTTCTGCGGGCTTTGCATAGTCGTGCTCCTCGGCGTAGGCCAGCAGTTTAACCCAGCCACCGCAGTGCCGCATGGGCCACCAGAGCGCCCGCATGATGAGCGCAGACGCATGCTAAACTGGCTACCGCTTTATTCACCCGCCGCACTCCTCACTCGGAAGCCCCATGGCCAAACGCCAACTCAACCGCCGGCAAAACTGGCGCATCGAGAAGATTCAGGAAGAACGCGCTGCCCGCGCGGCCAAACGCGAATCCCACACCCTGGAAACCCTTGAAGGCGGCGAACTGGGCCCCGAACAGCTGGGCCTGGTCATCGCCCACTTCGGCGTGCAAGTGGAAGTCGAGGCACTGGATGGCGAACTGGCCGGGCAGATCTGCCGCTGCCACCTGCGCGCCAACCTGCCCGCCCTGGTAACCGGCGACCGCGTGGTCTGGCGCGCCGGCAACCAGGGTATCGGCGTGATCGTCGCGCAACTGCCGCGCAACAGCGAGCTGTGCCGCCCAGACAGTCGCAACCAGCTCAAGCCGGTGGCCGCCAACGTCGACACCATCGTCATCGTGTTCGCGCCCATGCCTGAGCCCCACGCCAACCTGATCGACCGCTACTTGGTGGCCGCCGAACACGCCGGCATCCAGCCGCTGCTGCTGCTGAACAAGGCCGACCTGATTGACGAGCAGAACGCCGTGGCCCTGAATGCCTTGCTGGCGGTCTATCGCCAACTCGGCTACCCGCTACTGGAAGTGTCCGCCCACCACGGCAACGGCATGCAGGACCTGCAGGCGCGCCTGGACGGTCACGTCAGCGTGTTCGTCGGCCAGTCCGGGGTCGGCAAGTCGTCGCTGGTCAACAGCCTGCTGCCGGGCGTTGACCTGCGCGTCGGGCCACTGTCCGAACTGAGCGGCCAAGGCACCCACACCACCACCACCGCACGGCTGTTTCACTTCCCCGGCGGCGGCGAGCTGATCGACTCCCCAGGGATTCGCGAATTCGGCCTCGGCCACGTCAGCCGCGCCGATGTTGAGGCGGGCTTTATCGAGTTCGACGAACTGCTTGGCACCTGCCGCTTCCGCGACTGCAAGCACGACCGCGAACCCGGCTGCGCCTTGCTCAAAGCGCTGGAAGACGGGCGCGTGCAACAGCAGCGCATGAACAGCTATCGCAGCATCCTAGCCAGCCTACCGGCTTCAAGTCACTAAGCAACGCTGCGCAGCACCGACAGCAAAAGGCCGCGATCAACGCGGCCTTTTGCTATGTGCTTATTACTGATCGGCAGGCGGGCGATCCAACTTTAGGGTGCCATCTTCGAAGATATTCAGGCGCTGACGCAGCTCAGCATCCTGCACCGGCGCACCTGTTGCTGCCGGTAATACGGCCCGTGCGTCGCGCATAGACGGCGGCGCCACAGCCGGCGTCGAGGCCGAGCTTACAGACGGCTCACCGCCAGCCTCAGGCTCAGCACCATCTTCGCTGTCGCCTTCAATACTGCGCTGCGCTTTTTTGGTCAGCACGATGATATCGATGCGGCGGTTCACCGGATTCAGCGGATGCTCGCGATCAAACAATGCCGATGAGGCATAACCAACTACCCGCGCGACTTGATCGTCGGGATAGCTACCAAACACCAACGCACGCCGGGCGGCGTTAGCACGGTTAGCCGACAACTCCCAGTTGCCAAAATCGCCGCGACCGACAAACGGCTTAGCATCGGTATGACCACTGATGCTGATTTTGTTCGGCACAGCCTTAATGGTGTCGGCCATGGCCAACAGAATGTCTTCAAAATACGGCTCTAGGTTGGCGCTGCCGCTGGCAAACATCGGTCGATTCTCAGCATCCATGATCTGGATGCGCAGGCCGTCCTGAGTGATCTCGAAAAGAATCTGATCCTTAAACTGCTTGAGCTGCGGATTCTCTTCAACCTTGTTCTGCAACTCCTGCAGCAACAACTCCAAGCGCTCGCGCTCGATCTGCTCAGCAAGGCTTTCTGCCTGCGCCGGATTGACCTCGACCTCTTTACCGACATCCTGTTCAGGCCCGGCCTCTAGCTGATCTTTAACTTCGGGATTAAGGGTTTTATCCGGCGCAGGCGTTGGCGTACCACCCAAGTCGATCACGTAAGGGCTGGCGCTTTCAGTGAAACCAACAGGGTCTTGAAAGTAGCCAGAAATAAGCCGCTTTTGCTCCGGAGTGGCCGTCGACATCAGCCACAGGAGCATAAAGAACGCCATCATCGCGGTGGCGAAGTCGGCA
>ERZ724523.2552-NODE-2552-length-10357-cov-9.358765_pt1 | contig 10357 bp, 10 predicted proteins | sample MGYA00376056_ERZ724523 | MGnify/ENA primary metagenome ERZ724523 (study PRJEB28724, sample SAMN07190888) | wastewater metagenome | isolation source: influent of sewage treatment plant in Hong Hong | place: USA: Christiansburg, Virginia | collected 2016-03-01 ... | reverse complement strand
CTGTTCAATGGTCTATTACAGTATTTAGCAACCAATCATTATACCGATACCGATTTTATTGCAAAGCATACTCAAGGGCTAGAGCAAGCGCTGGCAAGCAGCGCATCTGAAGCATCAATAGCGAGTGTGAGCGAACGGACGGGGATTTCTGTTGAAAAATTAGCACTCTTTTTTGAAAAATTTGCTCAAACAGAAAAAGTGATGAGCTTATTTTCAATGGGTGTGAATCAGTCTTCACGTGGGGTAGACAAAGCCAATAGCATTACCAACTGTCATTTGTTAACGGGCAAAATTGGCAAATTGGGCGCTGCACCTTTTTCGATGACGGGCCAGCCGAATGCAATGGGCGGGCGTGAAGTGGGTGGCCTTGCCAATATGCTGGCTGCCCATATGGATTTGGATAATCCAAAGCATCAACAATTGGTACAGCAGTTTTGGCACAGCCCAACGATTGCAAAGCAAGTGGGTTTAAAAGCTGTCGACCTTTTTGAAGCGGTCGAAGCTGGAAAAATTAAAGCCATTTGGATTATGGCGACCAATCCTGTGGTGAGTTTACCCAATGCCGATCAGGTGAAACGCGCACTAGAGAAATGTGAGTTTGTGGTGGTGTCAGACATTTGTCTAGATACCGATACCACTCAATATGCCGATGTGTTACTGCCTGCATTAGGTTGGGGGGAAAAAGATGGCACAGTCACCAATTCTGAACGCCGTATTTCAAGACAGCGTGCTTTTTTAGACATTCCAGAACAAGCACAAGCGGATTGGTGGTCAGTTTCACAAGTTGCGAAAAAATTAGGATTTCAGGGTTTTGACTTTGAAAGTAGTCATGACATTTTCAAAGAACATGCCCAGCTCTCAGCTTATCAAAATGCAGAAATTGCTTTACGTTCATCGACTGAAACATTCCGCTATTTCAATTTGGCAGGTCTGACGAATCTTTCATTTGATGACTACCAAGAACTTGAACCGACGCAATGGCCTGTACTCGTACCTTTGAAAAATGGCCAAACCAAACCAAACACTTTTGCTCAATTATTTAAAGATGGTCAGTTTAGTCACGCAGATGGTAAAGCCAAGTTTATTGCAACAACGGCAGTTGGTGCGGTGAATCCAATTAGCAGTGAGTATCCATTGGTGCTGAATACAGGACGCATCCGCGATCAATGGCATACCATGACACGTACAGGTTTATCAGCCAATTTAAGTACGCATAAAGCAGAACCTTATTGTGAAATTCACCCAAATGATGCCCTGAAATATGGTCTGAAAGATGGGGAATTGGTGGAGATCAAATCGGCTTGGGGAAATTGTGTGCTGCGTGCCACGGTCAGTGACAATATCCGCCGTGGACAGATTTTTGCACCGATTCACTGGAGTGATCAATTCGCATCTGATGCACGGATTGGCAAAGTGGTGAATCCTGTAGTGGATGCTATTTCGGGAGAACCTGAGTTCAAACATACCCCTGTGATGATTCATCCGTTTTATACGCAATGGCAGGGTGTCTTTTATGTGCGAACAGGCTTTGAACATTTGGTGCAACAAAGTATTGAACAAAGCATTTGGTGGACCAAAATCAAAACGTCCAAAGCTATTCGTTATGAGCTGGCAGACCGTCGACGTTTTACGGAAACGACCGAACAACTCAAAGCTTTATTGCCTTTTGATGATGAAAGTTTTGAATGGCTCAATGTAGAAGATCAAACCGCTCATATCAGTCATAGTGTGGTGTTACAAGATGGACACCTCATTGCAAGTCTGTATATTGCGCCCAAAGCGTTATTGCCAGATCGAGACTGGGTGGCAAGTCTGTTTAAGCGCGAACGCTTAAGTGCTATGCATCGGAAAGCTTTATTGGCAGGGCAAGCGATGTCAATGACTAATAGTGATGGCCCACTGGTCTGTAGCTGTTTTAAAGTTGGGAAAAATCGTATTATCGATGTCATTAAAGAAAAAAATATCACCCATGAAAAACAAGTCACTGCATGCTTAAAGGCAGGAGGCAATTGCGGTTCTTGCTTACCTGAAATTCGAGGTCTGATTAAAGCTTGTCAAACGGAGGATGTAGAATGAGAAGAAAAATATTCAAATCCGTGAGCTACCCAGAAACTGAAGTTGTTATTTTGGCGGGTGGTCAGGCGCGCCGTATGAATGGTATTAATAAACTCTTGCAAAAATTTGATGATGAAATTCAACTTATCAAAATTCATCAGCAGTTAAAGTCACGTGCAACCAAGGTATGGGTCAACAGCCATCGTGATCATTCCATTTATGAGCGGTTGATTCCGTCGATTGGCTTTTTTGAAGATGAGGCAACAGGCTTTCAAGGGCCCTTGATGGGGATGAAAAGTGCATGGACACATGTGCAATCAGACTATGTGCTGTTCGTACCCTGTGATGTAACTTTTATTCCGAAAAAAGTGTTTTCACGGTTACATCAAGCGATGCAACAAGATCCGAACTGTGGTGTCGTTATTGTAGAAATCAATGACCGTGCACTGTATCCGTTTTGTTTGTTAAAACGGAGCAGTTTGCCGACATTGATTCAGCACCTTGAGCAAAATCAGCGCAGTTTAAGGCAGTGTTTTGCAGATTTGCACCCACAAGTGGCACGATTTAAAAATCATGCACTGTTTTTTCACAGCATTAACTCGTTGGATGAGTTACAACAGCATCGGCAACTCAATTTTTTATAAATACCTCAGATATTGAAGAGAGGAGGTTTGTGTCGAGAGTAGAAGATGTTGCCATAAACCGATTTGACTGTTTAAATAAAAATCTATAAAAGAACCAAATAAGTATTCATGTTGATATTAAATTTTTTATAAAAACAATCATTTGAAATGGTTTTAGGGAAAGGCATTATCTTATTTAGATATTGAACGTATGTAGCAGTGATCACTCATTACGGCGGTGATCTGAAATACTCAAAATTTAGAAAGTGCACAAAGTTGGAACAGTTATTGCAATTTATACTTTAGAAAATAGGGCGTGAAATATGAACTGCACCCACATCGCTCAAAGGACGCATAGGCAAGACAGATGAACAGCATGACCCATGTATCCGCAGTTAGAGTATTCCAAGATCAGTTTGGACGTGAAAAGCGCAAACTACGAATCTCGGTGACGGATCGTTGTAATTTTAAATGCGTCTATTGCATGCCCGAACATCCCGAATGGATGAAAAAACACGACTTGCTCAGTTTTGAAGAACTTTATCATTTTTGCAAATTGATGGTGCAGCATGGCATTGAGCAAATTCGTATCACGGGGGGTGAACCGTTGATGCGCCAAGGTGTGGTGCATTTTATCGAACAGTTACAAAGCCTAAAAAAACAGGGGCTGAAGCGTATTTCCATGACCACCAATGGTCATTATTTAAAACAATATGCCGCTGCTTTAAAGCAAGCAGGGCTGGATGATTTAAATATTAGTCTAGACAGTCTAGATGCCGAGCAATTTCAACACCTCACAAAAAAACAACTACATACAGTGCTGGAAGGAATTCAGGCCGTACAACAGCTTGGTTTTAACATCAAAATCAATACCGTGCTGATGAAAGGTATCAATGACGATCAAATTGTCCCTTTGGTGCAGTGGGCAAAGCAGCAAAAGGTAGAACTGCGTTTTATTGAGTTTATGCCTTTAGATGGCGATCAAAATTGGTCGCAAGCCGATGTTGTCACTGAACAAGAGATTTTGTCCCAACTCAGCTCGCAATTTACGGTGCAAGTGCTTGAAGGACAAGGTGCCAATCCAGCTCGTAGTTATCAGGTAGATGGTGCGAACATTGGGATTATCTCCACCATTAGCAACTCGTTTTGTGGGGAGTGTGACCGACTGCGGTTGAATGCACAGGGTGAGTTTTATAATTGTCTTTTTGCCAAGCAAGGCTTAAATTTAAAGTCAGACATTCAACAACTTGCCCAAACCAATCAGCATGAACCCTTTGTTTTAGAGGGGAAAATTTCAACTTATGTTTGGCATAAAGAGCAAGGCTTTCATGCTATTCAAAAACAGCAATTGCATCAGCCCGTACGAAAAATCAGTATGCATATGATTGGAGGTTAGGATGACTCAGGAATTAAACAATGTGATTAGAGTGAAGATCGAAGCTTTTGGTGCGATTGAACGGCAGTTACCCCCCAATTTAATGCTGCAATGTGAGCCTGATTCATCGGTTACGGTGGTTTTAAAGGATCTCGTTGCTCAATACCCAGCTGTCCACACGTTATTGGAGCGCTGTGCCTGTGCAGTCGGTGAAGACATTATTCCAAGGCAGACCATTTTAAGTCGAGATTGTACTTTGGTGTTGTTGTCCCCTGTGGCAGGAGGTTGATATGGAATTAAAACAATTTCCGCGGATTCAAACAGTGACTTTTACCCAAAATGACTTTGATGGCATCCAGCATTTTCCTGAGTGTGGCGGTATAGGCATATTCATTGGTACGGTGCGGAATCACCATCAAGGCAAAGCTGTAAAAGCGTTAAAATATACCGCTTATGCACCAGTCGCTGAAAAAATGATTCGTCAAATTGAACAAGAAATCCAATTAAAATATGGCGTGTCTTATGTTCGGGTGGTGCATCGCATTGGTGCTTTAGATATTGGTGATACTGCGATTATTGCGATGGCGTACGCTGCGCACCGCCGTGAAGCCTTTCAAGCCTGTGAGGAAGCAGTAGAACGGGTGAAACATGAAGTTCCTGTGTGGAAAGAGGAGTTTTATGTGGATGGTACCAGTCAGTATGTCGAGGGTTGCTGTATTCGAACAGATCATGAGGCGCCAAAACCTCATAGCCATGAGCATTGCGAGCATGCACATGTTCATCCTTAGCACAGTGCGTCATGTAGTGCCAATATTTACCAGTAACCCGTTTAAGATTTGGATAATGGAAATTTAGAAATAGTTGCGTATGAATGAAAAGTGGCGAGATAATTGAAAGAAAAATCTTCTGAAAACTTTATGAAAAATAATGCTTAGGTTAAGATGATCCATTCTTATATTTGAAGTCTTTTGAATCGCTATGCAACCATTTGTTCTATATAACTCAGAGCAACGCAAAAAAGTAGAATTCGTACCTCGTGTTGAGGGGCATATTGATATGTATGTCTGCGGTATGACGGTATATGACTACTGTCATATTGGACATGCGCGCGTGATGGTTGCATTTGACTATATTATTCGCTTCCTGCGTAGCCAAGGTTGGAGCGTGAAATATGTACGTAACATTACCGACATTGACGACAAAATCATTAAACGTGCCAATGAAAATGGCGAGTCGATTACTCAACTGACAGACCGCTTTATTCAAGCGATGAATGAAGATGCTGAAAATCTAGGCTGCCTACATCCAGACGAAGCACCGCGTGCAACGGACTATATTGATCAAATGCAAAGCATGATTGGTAATCTGGTTGAAAAGGGTACAGCTTATCCATCTGCCAATGGTGATGTGTATTTCCAAGTGGAAAAATTCGCCAAGTATGGTCGTCTTTCGGGTCGTAAACTGGAAGATATGCAGGCGGGTGCATCTGAACGTGTCGATGTTGAAGTTGAGAAAAAACATCCCTTTGACTTTGTACTTTGGAAACATGCCAAAGAAAATGAACCTGCATGGGCTTCGCCGTGGGGCAAAGGTCGTCCGGGCTGGCATATTGAATGTTCTGCGATGTCGACTTGCTGCCTAGGGAACCATTTTGACATTCATGGTGGTGGTTCAGACTTGATGTTCCCGCACCATGAAAATGAAATTGCACAGTCTGAGGCTTCAACTGGCGAGCAGTATGTCAACTACTGGATGCATGTCGGTTTCATCAACGTTGATGGCGAGAAAATGTCGAAGTCATTGGGCAATTTCTTTACCATTCGTGATGTGATGGATAAGTTCCACCCTGAAGTGATTCGCTACTTCATTGTGTCATCACACTATCGTAGCCCTGTGAACTTCTCTGATGTTGCTTTAAAAGAAGCAAAAACAGCGCTGTCACGTTTCTATCATTCATTCAAAGCTTATCAACAAGCCTATGGCGATACACAAGTCGATACCTTAGATGAAACATTGCTTGAGCGTTTCAATAGTGCCATGCGTGATGACTTCAATACCGCTGAAGCCATTGCGGTATTGTTTGAAGTGAACAAAGAATTGAACCGTGCCGTGAAAGAGCAACAAGCGGAACAAGCGGCGATTTACTATGCAACTTTGCGTCATTTAACCAATATTCTAGGTTTGGTTCAGCACAATGTTGAAGAGTTCCTGAAGTCTGATATTGGGCAAGAGGCTTTGGCTTTGTCTGAAGAGCAAATTGAAGATTTGATTCAACAACGTCAAGATGCGAAAAAAGCCAAAGAATTTGCCAAAGCGGATGAAATTCGTCAGTCCTTGTTAGATCAGGGCGTTGTTTTGGAAGACACCCGTCAAGGGACAATTTGGCGTCGTGCTGATTAATTCAGCAATTGCATTATAGAGTGTTGACAGTTTGATGAAACTCTCTATAATGCACATCCATATTGCGGGAATAGCTCAGTTGGTAGAGCACAACCTTGCCAAGGTTGGGGTCGCGAGTTCGAGTCTCGTTTCCCGCTCCAAAATTTAAAAACCTCAAGTTCAACTTGGGGTTTTTTTATACCTGTAATTTGAGTGTATTGAAAATAATTCATTTAAATGTGAAATTATCTCGGCGTTTCAGCCCATAATTTTGACAAAAATATGCTTAAATTATTCATCCTAATTTGTGAATAAAATTGTGTTTCTTCAACCCCATAGCACTGTAGTACCGACCGAAGATCGAGACTATCCTGAATGGCATTTGGGACGAGAACGCTATGCACTTTGGTATATTGAAGTGGATGATCCCGTTTTGATCAACTATTTAAAACAGCTTCGTGAGCAGTTTTCAGATCTACTTTATCAACCAAACCAACGGCAGTTCCATATCACTTTATTTGTTGCTGGTTTTTGGGTGGAACAGGTGACACAGTCGGATGACTTTAGTCGAGCGCAACTGACTCAGCAGATTGAACGCCTTAAAAATTTAAAACTAGAATCTTTTCAGTTACAGATGGGTGAATTAAATAGTTTTGAAAGTGCCTTATTTTTAAAAATGGATGATACCGCAGGCGTGTTGGATAAAATTAGAAAAACATTGCTGCATACATCGCAGGAAGTCGCGGCATTAAGTTATTGTCCACATATTACATTAGGTCTATACCGTGAAGCAGTGTGCAGTGATCATGTATTGGCACGGATGGCTGAAATTGAAGATATTAGCTATAGCTTAAACGTCTCAAAGCTCACGTTTGGTTTTTATCAGGCCCATGTCCTACAAGGGCCATTGTTTTCACATACACAGATTGAGTTGGGGAATGCACAATGCAGCTGATTTTAGGTGGTGCACGTTCGGGGAAAAGCCGCTTGGCGGAGCAGATTGCACAACAGTTGGCGCAGCCTGTGGTTTATGTGGCAACTGCACAAGCCTTGGATGGAGAAATGCAAGCGCGTATTCAACACCATCAGCAACAACGACCCGAAGATTGGGGGCTGTGTGAAGAACCCATTTATCTTGCCGAACAGTTGGTCAAATTAGATCGCCCAAACCAAACCATTTTGGTCGATTGCCTGACCTTATGGATGAGTAATTTACTGATGCATACTGACCCAGATTTACAAGTTCAGGAATGTCAGAAGTTGTTAGATGTAGTCGGAAATTTACAGTCCGAGCTGATTTTAGTGAGTAATGAAACAGGCTTAGGTGTGGTTCCAATGGGACAAATCAGCCGACGCTTTGTCGATGAAACAGGGCGATTGCATCAGCAGTTAGGTCAAATCGCTCATAAAGTGGTGTTCTGCGTGGCAGGATTTCCCATGATTTTAAAAGGAGAACAAGTGTGAGTTGGTGGTTAGAAGCATGTCAAAGTCCGAGTGAGTCTGTATTGGCTCAAGCCCTAGCACGCCAGTCACAGTTGACCAAACCGACAGGCTCGTTGTCGGAGCTTGAATCGGTTGCAGTGACTTTAGCCAGTTTGCAAAACACTGTAAAACCCAAGATTGACCGCCCATGGATTACAATTTTTGCAGGTGATCATGGGGTGATGGAGGAAAATATTTCTGCCTACCCACAAGCGGTGACACGTCAAATGTTGCAGAACTTCGCAACTGGCGGGGCGTGTATTAGTGTGATTGCCAAAGAGTATCAAGCCAAGTTACAAGTCATCGACTGTGGTTCAGTCGGTGAAGCGTATGAATATGTCGGGGTTGAACGCCACTGCATCCGCGCGGGGACGGCTAACTTTGCTCAAACCCAAGCCATGACTGAAGCTGAATGTGAAGCTGCTTTTGCTTTGGGGCAAAAAAGTGTGGAAGATGCCATCGCTTATGGGGCAGATATCTATGTCGCGGGGGAGATGGGCATTGGAAATACCTGTTCAGCCTCAGCCGTGGCTTGTTTTTTATTGGCTGAACCCGCTGAAAAGCTCACGGGTGTTGGAACAGGTATCCGTACTGAACAATTGATACATAAAAAACAGGTGATTGATCAAGCACTTGCATTGCATGCACAATATGTCGGGAACGATCCGTTTAAAGCCTTATGTGCCGTGGGTGGACTTGAAATTGCAGCCATGACAGCTGCGTATATTCGCTGTGCACAATTGGGTCTACCGATAGTGGTGGATGGGTTTATCAGTACTGTTTCGGCATTGCTCGCAGTACGTTTAAATCCAGACGTTCGCGCTTGGATGCTTTTTGGGCATCAGTCGGCTGAATATGGTCATGTCCGTTTGTTAGAAGAACTTAAAGCGATGCCTTTATTGAAGCTGAATTTACGTTTAGGTGAAGGCAGTGGAGCAGGAGCTGCACTGGGGTTGATCAAACTAGCGTGTCGCTTACATAATGAAATGGCGACATTTGCTGAAGCAGCCGTGATTGGTGAGAAAGTTTAGAGATGTTGTATTTAGATTTTCTGCGCCACGGCGAAACCAGCTTAAGTCATACTCTACGGGGTAAAACGGACGATGCTTTGACGGCGAAAGGATGGATGCAAATGCAGTCTACTATTGCTCAGGCTGAGCAGCTTAGTCAGGCGTGGGATGTCATTTATAGCTCACCATTACAGCGCTGTCGTCTGTTTGCAGAGGAGTGGGCGGAGCAAAAACAGCTCCCTTTGTATATAGAACCGAATTTGCAAGAAATGGATTTTGGAGAATGGGAAGCTCAGCCGACCGAGCGACTCTACCAACTCTTTCCAGATGAATTGGCTCAATTTTGGCAAACGCCGTTAAGTTTTACACCGCCTCAGGCAGAAAGCTTATTGGCATTTAAAAGCCGTGTTCTCGAGTCTGTAGAGACCTTGACCCAGCAAATGCATAAGCAGGGCTGGCAACGGGCGTTGATTATTTCCCATGGTGGAGTGATTAAACTCTTAAAATGCCAAGCGCTGAAGCAAAATGATAACGATCTTTTAAAAATGTCAGCAGAGTTGGGACAATTGAACCGCTTTGTATTCGATCAAGGACAACTTCAGTTTATTCAAAGTGAGGATGTGTAATGACACCTTTTTGGATTGCACTGCAGTTTTTAACGACGTTTCCAGTTCGTTTAAGCACAATGCCAACGCCTCAGCAAAATGCGCAGGCATTGTTGTTTTATCCTGTAGTGGGTTTGCTTATGGGAGGCATTCTATATGGGATAACCCTGTTATTGCATGCTTTGCCACTTGTGCTGTTAAGCAGTGTGATTCTGGTGCTATGGATTTGGCTGACGGGTGGTTTGCATCTGGATGGTTTGGCCGATACCGCAGATGCTTGGGTCGGTGGTTTTGGCGATAAAGCACGCACACTTGAGATCATGAAAGATCCGAGTTGTGGGCCGATAGGTGTACTCAGCCTTGTCATTGTATGCATATTAAAGTGGTCTGCACTGTATGTGTTATTGCAGCAGCAGTGTTATAGCACACTCATTTTATTTCCTGTCTTAGGGCGTCTCGTACCGCTATTTTTCTTTTTAAGCACAGACTATGTGCGTGCTCAAGGACTCGGCAGCCAGTTGAGCCAACATTTAGCACGACCAATTGCAATGGCACTTTTACTGCTGATACCTTTGGTGGCTTTGTATTGGGCATGGATTGGTGTTGTGGTGATTGCCACTTTTTATCTGGTATTATGGTATTTGCGGTATAAATTTATACAGCGTATTGGTGGTGTGACGGGAGATACCATTGGTGCCAGTATTGAAATAATTGAATTAGCGACATTGTTTAGCTTTGTGGTGGCTACTTTTTATTTCACTTAAGTTAAGAAATTGGTGGTGTATCAAAAAGTATGCTAAAAAAAAGCAGGTTGAATTTTGATAAAAT
>ERZ724523.2548-NODE-2548-length-10370-cov-3.913233_pt1 | contig 10370 bp, 9 predicted proteins | sample MGYA00376056_ERZ724523 | MGnify/ENA primary metagenome ERZ724523 (study PRJEB28724, sample SAMN07190888) | wastewater metagenome | isolation source: influent of sewage treatment plant in Hong Hong | place: USA: Christiansburg, Virginia | collected 2016-03-01 ... | reverse complement strand
GCAGGTACGCGGCCAGCTCGCGGCGAATGATAAGACCGATGGGTTTCACGACATCCACCTCAAAGCTTCGATAGACAAAGGGTTTCGCCTCACGTCGCGGGAGGCTGTGGGTGTAAGGGATGAACAAGTCGCTGGAAGATCGACTCCAGTTCGAGCGCTTTTCGCTGTAACAAAAGCAGACCCAGACCCGATTCGACAACCGCACGAGCCACTTGGGACCGACGGTCATCACTGCACTCAACCTCGAGCCGAATCCGTCGCGCCTGTTTGGCAACAACCCTGGCGACAATGACGCCGGGGACTCGACCGATGGCCTGACGAGCCTGCTCACTGACGCCGTCGCCCTCCCCTTCGATTTCGACCTCGAGCACGCCGCCCTGGGCACTGCCATGAGCTTGCTGAGAGATCGACTCTTCGGTTCCGTCCGCTACCAGTTTTCCGCGATCGATGACCAGCAGCCGATCACAGGTTTGGCTGATCTCGGTCAAGATGTGACTCGACAAAAGCACCGTGTGATCACCGCCAAGCCGCTTGATCAGCTCACGCATCTCGACGATCTGCACCGGATCGAGCCCACTCGTCGGCTCATCGAGAATCAGCAGTGACGGCTTATGAACCAGCGACTGAGCCAGACCGACGCGCTGACGATAGCCGTGTGACAGCGTCGAGATGTTATCTGCCGCAACCTCGGTCAAGTTGCATGTCGAAAGCGCATCACCGACGTAGCGTCGCAGGTTCTTGCTCGACACGCCCTTCAACTCAGCAACGAAGCGCAAGTAATCTTGCACCGACATTTCGTCGTAGAGCGGAGGCGTATCAGGCAGAAAGCCGAGTCGCTTGCGGATTTCATGCGCGCTATCGGCGAGATCCATCCCATCAATCCGAACCACGCCAGACGAGGGAAGGATCAAACACCCCAAGATCCGAAGGGTGGTCGTCTTTCCGGCACCGTTTAGGCCCAAGAAACCAACGATTTCGCCCTTCTCTATTCGGAAGCAGAGATCATGAATCGCCCGCTTCCCTCCATAGTACTTCGTGAGGTCCTCAACTTCGATCATCGAGCACTGTCTCCACCAAAAAACAACGACTGATCACGTGTTCCCGTCGCGACGAACATCTGGCGTACCAACACACCAGCGTGGAACGTGCGCGGCCAGCGTGGGCGGAAGATACGCATAGCGTTCGGGCATTTCAACCCCCCAACATCACAGTCTGAATTCAAAGGTGCGTACGTGAAGACTTGACCGTGAGGAAGGCTCTGCATACCATCCCGCTTCGCGCAAGGTGCGCGCTTCCTTCCAGAAAAAGGAGAATCCCATGAAGACGGTTGTTGCTTTCGTCATGGTCAGCTCAATGTGGCTGGCCGCCTGCGGACCCAAGGCTCAGACCACCCCGGCTGCCACCCCGGCTGCTGCTACGCCCGCTCCGGCGGCTCCGGCTGGCGCTCCCCCTCCGTAATATCGGTGGGTGCGCTGGGACTTCAGCGGGCATCGCCTGTCTGAGGTCTCACCAAGAAGGCCTGTCACCTTGTGTGGCGGGCCTTTTTTTTGCCCCAATCTTTCCGAAAAAACGGCGGCCGCGAAGCCGCTCGATCAGCACCGGATCTCGCACGTTCAGATCCGTCATGCTCAGCAAGCGGTCCGGTCCACCGGATGCGGTCCGTAGGGTCGGTTAGGGTGCCCCCGCTGAGCGACCCGATTTACCGCTCTGTTTTCATTGATCACCGAGATCACCGACGAACGCAGGCCAGCTCTGACTCCGCACGGGTGTTGGCATGGCAGTTGCTTACAGCTCGTAAGCGAAACCCTCGCCGTTATCCCGAGAGGAACCCCGATGAGCCAGCCAGCGACATCCTTGCCTCCCCACGACCCCCGTGACCCGACACTGATCAAGATTGCACATTCCGTGCTTTCCACCGATGAGGAGCTGTGGCGACGCTGCGCGTTTGTCGGTCTGAGGCTCCTTGATGGCGGTCTCCATGAAGCGCGGCAGTGCCCGCAATGTACGACGGTGGTCCTCCGCCCCACTGGTTTTTCGGAAGCAGCCCGTGCACTGGCAGGGAGACTCGCCACGTTGGGCGTTCCCCTCAGTTTGAGCCTGGCTGCGCAGTCGCTAGCAGAGTGGGCGTCGCGAACCGCCCCGACACCAGCAGATGGCCCACCGGCGAACAGTACCGTACTGATGGCACCGCAAGATGAGGCGCTGATTGTGCGCATTCCGATCGGTACGTCGCTCAAAGAAGCAGAGCGACGACTCATCCTCGCTGCGCTGGCATCGTTTCAGGGCAGCCGCAGCGAGACCGCCCAGGCCCTGGGCCTATCCCGTCGCACGCTCTACAACAAACTAGCAAGCCTACGCCGTCGACAAGCCAGCACCGAGCCACCGCCATGCGCGCCCAACCAACGCCCGGACGTCCCCGATAAGCTGCCGCACTTCGCCCGCCCTCATCAACAAAAGCGATCGAAACCGCAACGCCATTGTGAGTGGATAGCCTCCCATTCAAAATGGAAACCCCGAGGGAGCAGACGACTTCCCTTGTAGCTCGACCATGCTAGACTGGCCGCATGTTCGCCCCATTTGTTGCTCGTCTGTCGCTCGTCGGAGTAATTCTTCTGACGTCCTCATCGCTGTACGCGGCCCGGCTGGCAGTCTTGTCGCCCAAGGTCGACTCAGACTCTCCGGTGTCGGAAGGTCGGCGCAACAAGTTCCACGACTCACTCGCTCAGGGTCTCGTGGATTCCGCAGGTTCGGGCTGGACGGTACTTTCTGCGGAAGAAGTCCGTCAGCGACTCACTGGTCGCGACGATCTACTGTCCTGTCAGCAGGGAGCCTGCATCGGACAAGTGGCCGCTCAGCTTCAAGTCGATCGGGTCGTGGTCCCCAAGATCGCCATGAAAAGCGCCGTTGGTGGCACCGCATATCAGATCCTCCTCACGGCGATGGATCCGAACGGCAAGCATAGCAATGTGATCTTCGCGGAGCGCTGTGGCGATGACAATGAAGGCTGTAACCTCAGTCGGGCCTTTGATGCGATGCGGAAGACCGCTGCCGCTCTGGTGCCAAAGCTCACCATCGCGGCCCCGCCGCCACCTGTTGAAACGACTCGCCCATTGCCGGAACCTCCCGTACCAGCACCCAGTGCTGAAATGACGCTAAAGGATCCCGGCAGTGCCGCTACATCACCTTCCAACGCGACCTCGCCGTCCAATCCGAACCCGAATTCACCGCCGGCACCAGCAACGCGTCACATCGGATATCGCGTGGGCTGGATTGCTTCAGGCATTTTGGCGGGTGGAATGCTGATTACGTCGATTCCGTTTCTGATTCTCTCGCCTCGTGACGGCCAACCGACATGCACCGATCGCCCCTCGAACCAGTGCCCGACACGTTATCAGGGCAACTTGGCCACCGGCTTGGGTTTGCTTGGTGGCGGGCTCGCGGCAGCAACGGCCTTTGGCGTGCTCTATTACCTGGACCGGCGCGACCTAAGGCGCTCGACAGGTCAGGTTGCAGTGTTCCCGATGGTGCTTGAGCAAGGAAGTGGGCTCAGCGCCATTGCACGGTTCTAATGTAGCCAAGGAGGTTGTGAGGATGAGGCTTGCAATCGCTCTTGCCCTTGGCCTAGCCGTACAAGCGATATGCTGTACGACGGCGAACCCAGACTTTCCGGATATGTCTGCGTGCATGCTCGGTGAACGTCGCTGCGACCAGAGAGAGCGCGCCGTCGCTCTCGTTTGTGGTCGCGATCCCACGGATCGACAGGTCTTTTTGGAAGAAGTCTGTCCGGTGAGCGCACTGTGTGAAGCGGGACGATGTCAACCACCGACGGCAGCCAAGACCTGTCAGAGCCAGAACGAGTGCTCAGCGAGTGAGGTCTGTACGCCCCTGGTCCAGCCAGGACTAACTTCAGTAGCGCTGTACTGCGTGCCCGCCGATCCAAGTGGTATGGCTGGCTCATCCCCATGCGCCAAAGACGCTGACTGCCAGAGCTATCGCTGTCTCCAGCAAAGCCAGGGCAAGTTTTGCCTGAAATCTTGTAATACAGATGCCGCCTGCGGCAGTGGACATCGGTGCTTACCGTTGTCGCTCACCGTCACTGGTGTGCAGGCCACAATCTCAACCTGTAGTGCCCCGTAAGCGGGCTGTAGCCCAGTAACCGACCTGACGGATCAGGAAAGAGGACAAGTGATGGCCACCGCCCGTTGCACCAAGTGCGGAAGCGAGAATCCCAAGGAAGCGCTGTTCTGCACCGCCTGTGGGCAGGCACTGCACCACGAGCAAAACGATCCGCTCGTCGGACAGACCATTGGCGGACGTTATCACTTGGTCGAGCGGATTGGGCAGGGAGCAGCGGGAACGATCTATCGTGCAGAGCACACGACGCTACGGCGACGGATGGCCGTCAAGCTTCTGCACCAACAGCTTGCGCAGAACGAAGATGCGGTAGAGCGGTTCCGCCGGGAAGCGATCACCGTCTGCGAGATCGACAACGACCATATCCCGCAGGTCTTTGATTTTGGGCGGGCCGAAGATGGTCGACTGTTCTTCGCGATGGAGTTCCTCGATGGGGTTCCACTGTCGATGGTGTTGGAGCGGGAAGGTCGGCTCACACCGGAGCGAGTCGCAGACATCCTCTCTCAGATCGGTGACGGACTGATGGAGGCGCACACGCTTGGCTATATTCACCGCGACCTCCGGCCACGAAGCATTTTCCTCACACGCCGTCGTGGACGTGCCGATTTCGTGAAAATTCTCGACTTCGGCTTGGCCAAGCTGGTGCAGCCCGAGCTCACGGATGCGCAACGAACGGCGATGGGAATGACCTACGGCGATCCGCGTTATATGGCCCCCGAACAAGCTCGCGGCGAGGTGGTGGACCGTCGAGCCGACATCTACTCCCTCGGCGTACTCGGCTATGAAATGGTCTGTGGTGAGCAGCCGTTCAAGGGAACCGGCACTTTCGATATCTTGAGCAAACTTCTCGAAGCGCCGGTACCTCGTCTCAGAGACAAGCGGCCCGACTGTCCGCCCTGGCTGGAATCGGTCATCCGCACCGCGCTGGCCAAAAAGCCTGCCGAGAGATTCCAGACGGTGGCGCAGTTCCTCGATGCGATGGAACGCAAAAACGTCCTCGCCAATCAGCCGCCGCTGCCAATGCAGGTCGCACCAGGTGCCAAGTCTGATGCGATGAAGAAGCTGACGCCGATGAGTGCCCCCGAGCCCACCGCATCGAAGGGCCAAGAGGTTCGAGCCTTTGTCAGCTATCCAGCGATGAAGAGCATTAGTGTCCCTGTCGATGATCCGCCTCGTGCGGCCGCCCAAGGAACCCACTCAATGCCCACGGTGGCACCGGGAACTCAGCTCGCAGCCCTGGCAGCAGCGGTTGAGGCCATCGATCCCCCACAGCATCAACAGCCACAGTCGATCAAAAAAACTCTCGCCTATCCGGCGATTCGAGTCGGTCAGCGCAGCGAACCTGCAGTCACCACTCCGCCCGCCGCTCCCCCGCCAGCGGCAGCACCGAACACCACGGTCGGTTCACCTGTCCGTGTGCAACCTACGCCGGAAGCAGCGAAGCCGGTCGCCCCAGCAGCCACAGTTCAGCCCACAACGGCAGCCCCTTCGAGCCCGAAACCGCCGGCAGCAAAGTCAGACGCTCCGGCTCTGCCACTCAAGAATGGTTTCGTCAACATCGTAGCGACCAGGCTCGATCGTGGAGATCCAACCCCACGCACGGCTCGGGCGATGCTGGAACAGGAAAGCCTCGCCTGGGAAGAGGCGGCGCTGCCGGCGCTGCGCACTCATGAGGTCGACCTGACCGAATCGGCAACGTCATCGGACCTGACTCGGTTGCCGCCGTCTGCGGACACACCCGTCGAGGAAATGAAGTTCGATGCCCACGCTGCGAGCCCGCCAACACCGGTTCGACGCGAGCCAAGCACCCCGGCGGTCATCAAAACAGCAGTCCCGCGAGAACCGATCGCCAAAGAAATCAGTGCACCGTCGGCTCAGCGGGACTCCAGTCGCATTGCGGCAATGTCGACTCCAGCCCCTCAGCTCAATCGGGAACCGAGCGGCCCGGCAACCAAACAGAGCGAGGCACCGCGTCCGGTAGCTCCGGTCGTGACACCGTCTCCTTCCATCGAAATTCCACGGGCCAAGGCCACTGCCTCATCGTCGGAGCTTCGGCCCTTGTCTACCCCATCCATTGGCCGACCCACCAAGCCTGGAATGGGTCCGCTCTCACCAGAGGCACCACCGCCATCCGCTCCGGTCCTCGAGCTAGCACCGGTCCCCCCGATTGCCGCGCCAGTCCTGCCTATTGACGAGACAGCTCCGAACGAAGACGAAACGATCAGAGTGCTCAAGGTCGAAACGGTCGATGCATCATCAACGGAGACGCTGAAACACCCCAAACTCTCCCCCGCAGAGTTGGAGCATGGTGAAACGGCCAAGGTGATCAAAGCCAATGCCGAGGCGGTCAAGCCGACCGCCGAATCAGAGCGCACCCCAGAGTCACCACCTCCCGAAATGGGCGGAGAAGGGGATGCCGGCTGGTTCGCACAATCAGCCCCAGCCACCGCCGCGATGATGGATGACGACGACGCGCTGAGCCTGAAGAAAAAGACTCCGCGCTGGGTGGTTCCGGCTGCCCTGTCGGCGGTGGCCGTCGTCGGACTGCTGATCTTTTCCCAGGGCGGCTCGCACAAGGGCCCAGAGACTGGGCCCTCGGTAGTGCCCCCCACCATTCCCAGTAATCCACCGGTTGCAACGGAACCAAAGGTGGAAACGTCCGCAATCCCTGCGACGACGGTAGTTGCACCCGAGAATAAACCACCGGTAGTTGCCGAACCGCTCGCCGCACAACCTATGGCAGCCCAGCCGGCTGCGAAGCCAGAAGCCACGGCGGTTCCGCCCACAAAGCCCGAAGAGCCAGCCAAGTCGGTCCCAAAAGCCGAGCCACTTCCGATGAAGGCCGAACCCAAATCAGAAGCGACTCTCGCCAAGCTAGAACCGAAGGCCGAGCCTAAGCCGGAGCCTAAACCCTCCGTCGCTAAAGCCGAGCCTAAGCCCGAGCCTAAACCCGCCGTCGCCAAGGCCGAGCCCAAGCCCGAGCCTAAACCCGCCGTCGCCAAGGCCGAGCCTAAGCCGGAGCCTAAACCCTCCGTCGCCAAGGCCGAGCCTAAGCCGGAGCCTAAACCCTCCGTCGCTAAGGCCGAGCCTAAGCCGGAGCCTAAATCGGTTGCGGCTGAGCCGGCTGCCCCCAGACCATCGGGAGAGATTGTGGCGCTGGTGAGTCTTGGAAAACAGAAGCTCGACGATGGGGATGTCGATGCGGCGGTTGCCAGCTTCCGACGAGCCGTTCAGCTCGACGGGAAAAACGCCGACGCGGTGGCTGGTCTTGGTGAAGCCAACTTCGAACAGGGCAACTTCGACGGAGCCGCGAGAAATCTGGCCCAGGCCGCCAAGCTAGCGCCACGCAAAGTGTCCTATCAGGAGCTACTCGCTCAGGCCCAGTTCAAACTCGGTCGCTACAAAGACGCAGCCGAGACTTGTCGCAAGATCCTAAAGGACCACCCGGGCTCGACTCGCGCCAAGCAGACTCTCGAACAGGCCGAAAAGAAGCTCGACGACATGTAACGGGCGTCGAGCGCTCACCCCCAACTGAAGTAAGGTATTTTGTCCCGCGCCACGATGGCCGGGTCTGAAGGAGACACCATGCGTAGCGTCGTCAAAGGTTCTGGTTTTGTGGTCGGGGAGCATCTGGTCCCAAACGCTCGGTTCGAGAAGATCATGGACACGTCGGACCAGTGGATTCGCGAGCGATCAGGCATCGAACAGCGCTACTTCGTTGCTGATGGCACTTCGACCTCTGATCTCGGAGCACGAGCCAGCAAAATCGCAATGGAGCAAGCCGGCGTCGGGCCCCAGGACATTGATTACGTCGTCTTCGCGACGATGACGCCCGAGCACTACTTCCCCGGCTGTGGCAGCATCATGCAAAGCAAACTGGGGCTGCGGAACATTCCCGCTCTCGACATCCGTCAGCAGTGTACGGGCTTTGTGTACGCCCTCCAGGTCGCCGATGCACTGCTCAAGGGAAAGGTTGCCAAAACGCTGCTGCTCGTCGGAGCGGAGACGCACTCGCCGTTTATGCCGTTTTCCGATTGGCCGACGATTCTCGGCCTGGCCGATAACGTCCCAACACCTGAGCAGCGTGCGATACACACCTCGGTGCGAGACCGAGCGGTGCTGTTTGGCGATGCGGGCGGTGCGATTGTCCTGCAACGAGAAGACGACGAGACCGAGCGCGGCCTGATCGACTTCGAGCTTCACGCCGACGGATCAGCATTCAACAAACTCTATGTTCCGTCGGGTATGGCCCATCGACCGTATGTGTCACCGGAGATCATCAATCGGCTCGATCACGTTCCGCACATGGACGGCAAGTTCGTGTTCCGCATGGCCGTGACCAAGATGCCCGAGGTCGTGCGCTCGCTGCTTGGACGACATGGCTTGGCCATCGACCAGATCGATCACTTCATCTTTCACCAAGCGAACCTCCGCATTAACGAAGCGGTGCAGGTGTCGCTCGGGATCAAGCCGGACCGGATATATAACAATATCCAGAAGTACGGCAACACCACCGCGGCGACGATTCCGATTGCCTACGACGAGTGCCGACGCTCGGGTCGGATCAAGCGCGGCGACCTGCTGTGCTTTGTGGGCCTAGGTGCAGGTTTTCACTGGGGTGCGGCACTGCTACGCGACTAGTTCCCGCAGCGCCACCGCACTCGACCCTCCGCGCACCGCTCGCCTCCACCCTCAAAGCTGCGATATTCTGTAACAAACCCGGACACGGGTTTGGGGAGTCATCGCATGCTCGGGGGATGGGGATGGCGACTGCTCGTGCTCCACGTGCTGCTGGGCGGCGGCTGCGTGTCGCAGGCGATGTATCAAGCCAAGGTCGATGAGTTAGAGCGGCTGCGTGCGGACGGTCGACGAGGCGAACAGCTCCTGGTGGAGCGCATCGATCGGATGTCGGCGCGCATCGGCGATCTCGAAAAGCAGTTTGTGCAGAGCGACACCCGGCTGGTGGAACTATCGCGAAGCATGCAGCAGGTCCGAGACCTGGCGGTGCAGCTCGATCAGCGGCTTACGGTGCTGGGCAATCGCGAGCTGCGCAACGATTCCAGCTCTCGCGATGCCCATCGGCCTGAGCCGGGCATAGGACTTCGTGATCCGTTTGCTCGGCCCAAGTAACGCTTACCAAGTCTTTCCCATGTCGGCTGGCGCTGGCTTATGCGTAAACAACGCCCAGCGATGACCAAACGGGTCCGACAGAACGCCGTAGCGATCGCCCCAGAACTGATCAGCAAGCGGCATCTCGACCTTGCCACCGGCGGAAATCGCCCGCTGCCACACCACGTCGACATCGGGACACTCCACTTGGATGCTCACGCCAGAGCCACCGAGCGCCAGCGGGTTCTGTGACTTACCGCCCATGAACTCGGGGAATTCGTCGCAGAGCATGACGACGCCGCCATTCACGATCAGCGTTGCATGCATCACCCGCTTGCCATCCTGGGCGTGGTGTAGGTCTCGAACCTCTGCGGCAAACGCCTTCTTATAGAACTCAATCGCTGCGGTGGCATCAGACAGCGTTAGGTAGGGAATGATTGGACCGTACGGGAAGGGCTGGTTGTTCTGCTCGCTAGTGGTGGTCGACATGTCGGACTCCTTTTGCCGCGCACCATCCCTTATCCCCACAAGACCTGTCAACCGGCTCCCTACGTATCCCTTCCGCGAGCAGCGGCCAGCCGGAATGCCTACAGTTCATCGCAAGCAAACGGCAGGACGTCGCGAATGTGAGGCGCATCGAGCAGCAGCATCAACAGTCGATCAATGCCGAGTGCGACCCCGCCCGAAGGCGGCATGCCTTCTGCAAGAGCGATCAAAAAACGCTCATCCATCGGATACTCGGGCAGACCGCGACGGTGACGCTCATCTTGGTCATGGACCAGGCGCTGCCGCTGTTCGAGGGGATCGCACAGCTCGCCAAAGCCGTTGCACAGCTCAAGGCCCGCCACATAGGCTTCGAAGCGCTCGACCACTTCCGGTGAGCCGGGCTTGCGACGAGCCAGCGCACACAGCGGGCTAGGCCAGTCGTACAAAAGCAGCGGCCGCAGCACGCCATCGTGATTGGGCAGACCCAGCTTTGGTTCGACATGGTCAAGGAAGACAGAGAAGAACAAGTCATCCCAGGCCCAAAACGGCTCGCCGTGGGCATCAATCAGGGTGGGATGCGGCACGCGATGGCCGCCCTGCTCAAGCTTCTGCGCCAGCTCGCGGCTTGTCTCATCACCGCG
>ERZ724523.2545-NODE-2545-length-10376-cov-8.516423_pt1 | contig 10376 bp, 12 predicted proteins | sample MGYA00376056_ERZ724523 | MGnify/ENA primary metagenome ERZ724523 (study PRJEB28724, sample SAMN07190888) | wastewater metagenome | isolation source: influent of sewage treatment plant in Hong Hong | place: USA: Christiansburg, Virginia | collected 2016-03-01 ... | reverse complement strand
TATTTACACCTATAGTTTATCAATCACGAACGCAGGGTATTTATGAGCACACACACAATTGATACGGCAATGGCGCGGCGCATGGTTGAAGCCAGCGCTATCCGTGGTGCATCCATTATTGGTTTGCCTGGCGGCTGGTCGGTCATGCTCAAATTGGGGATGACCGAAAAACCGTTAGGTACCCAGCGCACGGATAAGCCGCGCATGTGGCGCAGTCTGGATACGTGCATGGACTACATCATGCATGAGTTGCACATCGCCAAGGTTGATTTGCTTGACGGCAGTAATCACAGTTCGTGTGATGCGGCACGCTCAACCAGGGCGGATGCTTCTGAGCGCATGAAGCGCGCACACGAGGCAGCGGCTTACGATAAATGGTTTCGCGCCCAGGTGCAGGAGTCAATCGACGATCCAAGGCCGAGTATTCCGCACGAGCAGGTGATGGCCGAATTTGCCGAGCGCCGTGCGGCACTGCGTAAGCAGGCCGGCACTAAATGATTCGCCTGGTGTGGCGACCTCTGGCGCGTGAGGATCGCGCCTCAATCATGGATTACATCGCCCAGGACAATCCCGTTGCCGCTTTGGAACTGGACGAGTCCATCGAGGACAAGACCAACGCCCTTGTCGATCATCCCAAACTCTACAAACCAGGACGGATGAAGGGCACGCGGGAAATGGTGATCCGGCCCAACTATGTCGTGGTCTACCGGGAGACGGGCGACGAAATTACAATTTTGCGCATACTGCACGCGGCCAGGCAGTGGCCGGTATCGGCGCAGGGTAGCTAACTTTACTTTGTTGGGGGTTGGGCACATTTAGCCAACTTAGCCAGGTCCGCGGGCGTCATCTGACCGCCCTCGCGGGCGATCTTGAGCAGCCGATTCTGGTGAACCAAGCGCTCGATGCCCGAAGGCAAGTCGAGGGCGTGCCAGGCTTTGAGGCGTTCGATGTGTTCAAGCATGTGCCGCGAATTCGGCTTGGCCGGTGACTGGCGCAGCCAGGCCAACCAGGTTGTCTTGCCGTTGTCACGGCGCTTGAGCAGATCGTCGAGGCGGCGGCGATGCACGTCCGATAGCGGTTCGGCCAGGGCATCGTAGATGCGCCGGTTGGCGCGGGTAATCGCTTCGGCGGTCGCTCGTTCGACGGCGTTGATGGCAGGCAGAATGACCGACTGCCGCCGAAGATGATCGACCAAGGCGCAGGCCAGCACGACGCCCTTGTCGGTTTGCATGGCCAGCTCAGTCAGCGTGTGGACGGCCTGCCGGTAGTGGCTCATGGTGAACGGCCGGAAGCCAAACACCGTTTGCAATTCGACCAGGTGCTCGCGCCGGGTCTGCTCCCGCTGTCCATACTCGTCCCAGCTTTCGACGCTGACCTTAAGCTGGTCGGCAACATGTTTCAACAAGGGCGGAAACGGCAGCTTGTCGGTGCCAAGGATGACGCCAGGAAAGCGCAAGTAGCAAAGCTGAACGGCGAAGCCCAGGCGGTTGGCCGGGCCGCGCCGCTGCCGAATGATGGACAGGTCGGTGTCGCTGAACGTGTACTGACGAATCAGTTCTTCCTTGGTACCCGGCAATGCCAGCAGGCTGTCACGCTCGGCAATGGACAGGATCGAACGGCGTGGCATGACAGCTCTTCTATCTGTGGCCGAGTAAATCCAGTTTCGCTAAAAAAGAAAGGATACGAGGTAGCCCATAAAAACCGCCATACCCAGAATCACCGTCAGAAACGCCACAATCATCGGTGTCCTGAACATCGACTTCAGCAAGATAACTTCCGTCAGACTAGCGCCTGCGCTACCAATGATAAGGGCAAGTACCGCCCCGATGCCCATACCCTTCGCAAGCAAAACGGAGGCTAAAGGAATCACGGCTTCGGCGCGGATATAGAGCGGTATCCCGATGACCGCACTCAAGAGAATAGCCCAGGGATTATCACCACCGGCATGATCGGCAATCCATTCAGACGGGATGAATCCATAAATGAACGAACCGATCAGGACGCCCAATGCCAGATAGGGCAAAACATCCTTGAACTGCTGCCAGGCCTCCGTGCAAGCGAGGCGCATCCCGGACGGGGCGCTGGAAACCACGGGATCGGCGGAACTGCTCTTTGTGCAGCAAGCTGCCTCGGTCGAAGGTTTGGCGGGAGTACAGCACGATTTAGCTTGCGCGGGAGAAGCGATAGAAACGGGAGGTGTACTTGTGTTGCAGCAAGCTGCTTTTGACGAAACGGGCTCCGCATCCGAAGAGGAACACGTAGACGAGCACTTGCCTTTGGCCCCGGAGTCCTCAATGACATAACGCTCGAATCCCCACTGGTCGAGCAGAAAGCTGGCAATGACCGAAACACTGGCCGCAATGACGGTGTATAGCATCGTCACTTTCCAGCCAAAGGTCACCCACATCAAGCCGACAATAATTGGATTGAGTAAAGGTGAGACAAACAGGAAAGTCAGGGTCGGTCCAAAACCAGCCCTTGCAGACAACAGCCCTCGTAACATCGGGATCGTCGAGCAACTGCAAAAGGGTGTCAGGGAACCTAACGCCGCAGCGATTGCATAGCCTTTTCCGCGCCGGCCTCCGAGCGTTTTCTGGATTTTCTCATCAGGAATTCGTTGCCTTAACCAACTGACGCCGGCACTGATGATCAAAAACAAAACCGAGAGTTCTAACGCCAAGAACAGAAACATCTTTGATGCTTCAATGAGCATCACCGTCCAGTCATTCATTGATGTTATCCAATTTCGTATGCATTTTTGGACAGTTCATTCTTCATCTCGTGAGCATGTCCGCAAACAGCGCTCCGCTCGCATCAAGTGAGACTCAGGCGCAGTGCCAGCGCTGCCAGGGTAGCCGCGAGTACGGGGACGGTCAGCACAACGCCCACCTTGAAGTAATATCCCCATGTGATTGTCATTCCCTTGCGCGCCAGCACATGCAACCAAAGCAGCGTCGCCAGCGAGCCGATGGGGGTGATCTTCGGCCCCAGGTCACTACCAATCACATTGGCGTAGATCATCGCGTCCTTCACCACGCCCGTTGCGCTCGTGGCATCAATGGATAGGGCGCCCACCAGTACCGTAGGCATGTTGTTCATGGCCGAGGACAGGAGCGCTGTGAGGAAGCCAGTTCCAAAGGCGGCGCCCCATACGCCGCCTTGTGCGAAGTAATCCAGCAGCCTTGCGATATGCTCCGTCAGTCCTTGGTTACGCAACCCATAGACCACGAGATACATTCCCAGCGAGAAAACGACGATTTGCCAAGGCGCTTCACGGATCACTTTGCGGGTGCTGATGACATGCCCGCGCGCAGCGACTACGAGCAACAGCAGGGCGCCTGCGGCAGCCACGGCGCTAACCGGCACGCCTAGCGGCTCAAGGCCGAAGAATCCGACCAGCAGCAGGGCCAGAACCACCCAGCCGAAACGAAACGTAGCCACATCGCGAATGGCCTCTTTCGGCTGTTTCAATTGATTCACGTCGTAGCGTGCGGGGATGCTGCGGCGGAAATAGATCGACAGCACGGCCAGAGAGGCAATGATGGCGACAATATTCACTGGAACCATCACCGCAGCGTAGTCATTGAACCCGATATTGAAAAAGTCGGCAGAGACGATGTTAACCAGGTTGGATACGACAAGCGGCAAGCTGGCGGCATCTGCGATGAACCCTGCCGCCATGACGAACGCGAGCGTTGCCGCCGGACTGAACCCCAGTGCCAACAACATGGCCATGACGATTGGCGTGAGAATCAGCGCTGCGCCATCGTTGGCAAAAAGCGCGGCGACGGCTGCACCAAGCAGGATGATCAGCGCAAACAGCAGACGTCCTTTCCCTCCGCCCCAGCGTGCGACGTGCAAGGCTGCCCATTCGAAAAACCCGGCCTCATCGAGTAACAGGCTAATGATGATGATGGCAATGAATGCGGCTGTGGCGTTCCAGACGATCTGCCAGACGACAGGAATGTCACCGAAGTGAACGACACCGGACAGTAACGCCACGACAGCGCCAAGCGTCGCACTCCAGCCAATGCCCAGCCCGCGCGGTTGCCAGATCACCAGAACGATAGTGGCAAGAAAAATCAGTAGGGCAGCAATCACGTCAATTCTCTCTTTTCAGAGGGTTTTCGAGTTCTTTAAGAAGGCTTAAGAGGTCAATCCGGGAGATGACGCCGATCACTTTCCCATCCTCCACGACAGGAAGGGACGTTAAGTGATGGTCCACCATCAGCCGGGCTGCAACGGAGGGATGCATGGCAGGCGCGACGCTGTGCACATCCGTGGTCATTACCTCTGCGGCAGTACGCCCCTCGGCCTTGTCGTGGTGCGACCCCTTTGGACCAAGGAAGGAAACCCAGAAATTCTCCTTCCAGATTGATTCACGGGGTTCAAGCCGTTCGTCCGCTCCCCGGTGAATCAAGTCCTCCGCAGTCACAACGCCGATCAGCCGACCAGCGCCTTCGACCACTGGAACACCATTGATACGATGGGCAAGCAGCAGCCTCGCAATGTCCTCAACCGGTGTGTCAGGTTGAACGGTTACCGGATCGGGCGTCATGAAATTTCGGATCAACATGGTCGATCTCCTATGCTTGAGGATGGATGAGCGCACGCAGTCGTTCTGCACCGATCGGTTCTTCCTTCAGCAGCGGGACAACCGCGTAACGGTCCGCGTGCTGATTCGCCACGGCGCTGATTTCGCGTAGCTCGTTGGCCGCACGCTGACGCAGTAACGGCGACTTGGCCGAAGCTGCCGCCACGCTGGTGTTGATGATCCAGGCCCAGGGCTCGATCCCGGCACGGCGCAAATCAGCTTGCAGGTTGGCGGCCTCCAGTACCGGCGTCGTCTCCGCCAGCGTGACGACGAGTACCTTCGTTTGTTTCGGATCCTGCAATTGCATCATCGGCGTCGTGAAGTGCATGCCGGTCTTGCCCATTTGTCGTGACACTTCGCGGTGATACGCACCCGTCGCGTCGAGCAGGAGCAAGGTGTGCCCGGTCGGGGCCGTGTCCATGACGACGAACTTTTTCCCGGCCTCGCGAATGATGCGGGAGAACGCCTGGAAGACCGCAATCTCTTCCGTGCAGGGCGAACGCAGATCTTCTTCCAACAGCGCACGGCCTTCGGCATCGAGTTGAGCGCCCTTGGTTTCCAGGACGTGCTGGCGATAGCGCTCGGTCTCGGCACGCGGATCGATTCGGCTTACGGTCAGATTATCGAGCGAGGACTCCAGGGTGTCGGTCAAGTGGGCAGCAGGATCGGAGGTCGTCAGATGCACCGGCAAGCCGCGATGCGCCAATTCGACCGCGATGGCGGCCGCCAGGGTCGTCTTGCCTACACCACCTTTGCCCATCAACATGACCAGCCCGTGTCCATCCGCCGCGATGCCGTCGATCAGGTCGGCCATGCCGGGCTCGTCGAGTTCGATCGGGGAATCAACCGCTGCGGGTGCTTGTGGAGGAAGGTCGGTCAGCAACTGCCGCAGTGCTTCAAGGCCGACGAGATTGAAGGGCTTGAGTTCTACATGATCACGCGGAAGCGCAGTCAACGTAGTCGGGATGTTCTTCAGCGCCGTTTGTTCCCGTTCGTGGATTGCTGCGGCCAGCGGGTCGGTAGCGGCTTCGACGTGCGGCAGGATGCCGTTGATGACGAGATGTTGCTGTTTGAGGCCTATGGCTGCCAGTTCTTCGTGGGTTCGGGCTACCTCGCGCAAGGTCGCCTGCTGGGCGCGAGCGACCAGCACCAGACGGGTTTGCAGCGGATCGGCCAAGGCTTCAACAGCCGCCTTGTACTGGTTCCGCTGCTTTTCCAGACCGGCCAGCGGGCCTAGGCACGAGGCATCGCCCTTGCCGGCTTCCAGGAAACCGCTCCACGCGCCCGGCAGTTGCAGCAAGCGGATGGTGTGGCCGGTAGGTGCCGTATCAAAGATGATGTGTTCGTAATCAGCCGTGAGTGCCGCGTTGGTCAGTAGCGCAGTGAACTCGTCAAATGCGGCGATTTCGGTAGTGCACGCGCCGGACAACGATTCTTCGATGCCCTTCACCACGTCATCAGGAAGCACGCCGCGGACCGGGCCGACCAGGCGCTCGCGATAGGCACTGGCCGCTGCCTCGGGATCAATCTCCAGAGCAGAAAGACGTGGAACTGCCGGAATCGGTGTGACGCGATTACCAATATCGACACCAAATACCTGCCCGACGTTGGATGCCGGGTCAGTACTAACCAGGAGGACGCGCTTTCCGGCTTCGGCCAACTGAATGGCCGTGGCGCAGGCAATCGAGGTTTTGCCGACGCCACCCTTGCCCGTGAAAAACAAAAAGCGGGGAGGAATTTGCAGGAATTTCATCATTATTTTCTCCATGTTGTTCAGCAGCAGCCACGCGGGCCGGAGCAGCAACCGCCCGTCGCCGGTTTGGCGGCATCTGCAGGTTGATCAATGCCGATCCAGAGGGCCAATTCAGCCCGCTTTGGATAACGCCCCGCGAGGGCCACTTCACCATCGACCAGGATCAGTGGCAGAGCATCCTGACCGGAGCGCTGCAAAAATCCTTTTACGGTCGCATTGTCGGCAAACATCTGTGGCTGCTGCGCCAGGTTGTAGCGCTCGATGTACGCGCCGTTCTGCTTCGCCCAATCGACATCAGCGGCAAAAGTCACCAGGGCTTGGTCAACATCCACGCCGCAGACGCCGGTGCTGCAACACAGCGATGGGTCAAACACTTCGATCCTCTTCATTTAAAACCTCCATCAAGTATTGAAATAACAGTCAAATAAAAACTACGCTGAAAGCGCTCCAATCCGATCCAGTTCCACCTTCAAGCGTGTCCGGTCGTGTACAAGTTGCTCCAACGGCAGCGCGAGGAAGGCTTCGATGCGACGTCGCAAGATACGGTAGGCCGTCGTGAACGCGGCTTCGATTTCCGCTTCGGTCCCTGTGGCATGAGCGGGATCGTCAACACCCCAATGCGCACGCAGTACCGGACCAAGGTAAGCCGGACAGGTTTCTCCTGCGGCGTTCGAGCAGACCGTAATGACCACATCCGGGACCAGCGGCAAGTTCTCCCACGACTTGCTGCGCAGTCCATCTGTGGCGATGCCTTCACGTGCCAAGAGCGCTAGAGAGCGTGGGTGAACAGTCCCGGTTGGTTGACTGCCCGCACTCATCGCTTTCCAACCCGTTGGAGCTAGGTGGTTGAAAGTTGCCTCGGCCAGGATGGAACGGCAGGAGTTACCGGTGCAAAGAAACAGAATATTCATGTTGTCGCTTTCGCTAGGGTGGGTGACAGTGGCGGCAATAGTTCCTCGACACATTTCGAGGCAGCACGCATTTCAACGCATTGCGCGGGGCTGCCCGAACAGCATTCTTCGGTGAGGTACGCGATTAAATCCAGCATCAACGGGATGTCCGCGCGGTAGCGCTGGAAGCGGCCCTCCTGCTCTACTGTCACCAAGCGAGCTTGTGACAACGCCTTTAGGTGAAAGGAGAGGTTGGCCGGAGGCACGTCCAGCGCGGTGGCGATCTCGCCTGCCACCATGCCTTCCGGCCCCTTCTTGACTAGCAGTCTGAACACATCCAGACGCAGCCCCGATGAGAGGGATTCAAAAATTGATGTTGCGGTTTGCTTTTCCATATTCAAATAATACTACAACTATCAAAATGATTCAACCATCCCGTCGCGTCCGATTAGGCTATGCCCTAACCGGACGTCAGGACAGCCTACCCAGAAACGTCCGGATAGACTCCATCGCTTAATTTATTGACACAAGCTGCGCAAGGTCATAGATTTATTCCTGACACTTTTCTGTTTGGGGGCATCTTGCAAGGTCAACGTATCGGCTACGTCCGGGTCAGCAGCTTCGACCAAAACCCGGAGCGGCAACTGGAACAGGTCGAAGTCGGAAAGGTATTCACCGACAAGGCATCGGGCAAGGACACCCAGCGCCCGGAACTTGACTCGCTGCTGGCCTTCGTGCGCGAAGGAGATACGGTGGTGGTGCACAGCATGGATCGCTTGGCCCGCAACCTCGATGACCTGCGCCGCCTTGTGCAAAAGCTGACCAGGCGCGGTGTGCGCATCGAGTTCGTCAAAGAATGCCTGACCTTCACCGGTGAGGATTCGCCGATGGCGAACTTGATGTTGTCGGTCATGGGCGCGTTCGCCGAGTTCGAGCGAGCATTGATCCGCGAGCGGCAGAGGGAAGGCATCGCGCTCGCCAAACAGCGCGGAGCTTACAGGGGCCGCAAGAAAGCGCTTTCGCCCGAACGCGCCGCTGAACTTCTGCAACGCGTCAAGGCCGGCGAACAAAAGGCAAAGCTGGCCCGTGAATTTGGCATCAGCCGCGAAACGTTGTACCAGTACCTGCGCGAAATTGGAGCTTAACGTGCTTAATTTTCCGTTTTCTGAGACGACCCCTAATTGTTGTGCCGTTTTGCGCGATTTGTCCAAGACACCCGAGGAGATCAGAGACATGGACCGAGAGATTCAAGACCTGTTGCAAAAGGTCAAAGAGGCGAACCGCAAGCCCTTCTGGCAAAGCACGCCGCAGGAAGCCCGCAGCGGCCCGATGTTGATGGCACTGCTGTTCGGCGAGCCGCCAGCGGTGGAGCGTGACGAGAGCTTCACCATCCCGTCGTCCCAGGGCTTCGACCTGCCGGTGCGCCTGTACGTGCCCTCCAAAGCGCCCAAGGGCCTGATCGTCTATTTCCATGGCGGCGGCTGGGTCATCGGCACCGTGGCCGGTTACCACCCCTTCACCGCGACCCTGGCCAACCGCACCGGCTGCGCCGTGCTGTCGGTGGACTACCGGCTGGCGCCCGAACACGCCTTCCCGTTGCCGGTGGACGACGCGCTGGCCGCCGTGCGCTGGGCCACTTCCAGCGAAGCCGTCCAAGCCTTGGGCGTGGAGCCCCGCACCGTGATCGCCATGGGCGACAGCGCCGGCGCCAACCTGGCCACCGTCGCCTCCCGCATCCACAACAACGCCAAGCCCGCGCGCCCGGTGGACTTGCAGGTGCTGGCCTACCCGGTGACCGACCACAGTTTCGAGACCGGCAGTTACCACGAGTTTGCCGAAGGCAACCTGCTCACGCGCAACGACATGAAATGGTTCTGGGACCATTACTGCCCGGACGCATCGAAGCGCTCGCACCCCGATGCCTCGCCCCTGCACGCCAAAGACCTCGCGGCCTCGCCGCCGGCGCTGATCGTGACGGCGGGCCGCGACCCGCTGCGCGACGAAGGCGAGGCCTATGGCCAGAAGCTGAAAGACGCAGGCGTGCCCACCGAGGTGGTGCGGGGCGAGGGCCTGGTGCATGGCTTCCTGGCCATGATCCATTACGCGCCCAGCGCGGGCCGCGCCTTCGAGAAGATGGTGGCCGCCATTGAGAAGGCCGCGAAATGAGCGAACTCGCTTCGCTGTTCAATCCAAGCTCGGTGGCGCTGGTGGGCGCCACCGATCGTTCGACCTGGTCGAAGATGGCGTTCGACAACCTGCGCCTGCTCGGCTTCCAGGGCCGGGTGCACCTGGTCAGCCGCAGCGGCGGCCTGGCGCATGGCCAGCAGACCTTCACCTCGGTCACCGAGATCGGTGAACCGGTGGACGTAGCCTTGCTCATGCTGCCCATTGCGGCCATGAACGACGCGCTGCGCGACCTGGGCGCGGCCGGCATTCGGAGCGCCGTGGTGCTGGCCGGCGGCTTCGCCGAGACCGGCGAAGAAGGCCGTGCCTTGCAAGAAGAGCTGGTCGCCACCGCGCGCGAACTCGGTATTCGTTTGCTCGGCCCCAACTGCCTGGGCTTCATCAACTTCACCACCGGCGGCGTCTGCTGGACCGGCTCCATGCGCACGCCGCCGCTCAAGGGCGGCATCAGCATCGTCTCGCAAAGCGGCGCCGTGGCCACGGTGATGAAACACTTCGCGCACCAGCACGGCATTGGGCTGAACGTGGTGGCCGCCACCGGCAACGAAGCCGTGTTGGGCCTGGCCGAAGTCATCGACTACCTGGTGGACGACCCCGCCACGCGCGTGATCACCGTGTTCGCCGAAACCGTGCGCGACACCGGCCTGCTGCGCAGCGCGGCCGAGCGCGCGCTGCGCCAGGGCAAGCCCATCGTGGTGCTCAAGGTGGGCCGCTCCGAGATCACGGTGCAGGCCGCGCAATCGCACACCGGCTCCCTGGTGGGCGACGACGGCGTGTTCGACGGCGTCTGCCGTCAGCTCGGCCTGGTGCGCGTGCGCTCCATCGAAGAGCTGATGTTCACCGCCGCGCTGCTGGAGAAAACCGGCGTGCTGCAAGGCGAGGGCGTGGCCGTGCTGTCGGCCTCGGGCGGCATGGGCGAACTCGCGGCCGACTACGCGCACCTGGAAGGCGTGGG
>ERZ724523.2541-NODE-2541-length-10385-cov-4.734850_pt1 | contig 10385 bp, 9 predicted proteins | sample MGYA00376056_ERZ724523 | MGnify/ENA primary metagenome ERZ724523 (study PRJEB28724, sample SAMN07190888) | wastewater metagenome | isolation source: influent of sewage treatment plant in Hong Hong | place: USA: Christiansburg, Virginia | collected 2016-03-01 ... | reverse complement strand
TTAATGGCTTTTGTAAAGTATAAAGACAGCAGCTTTGCGTCAAGTAAAATAAATGTTCAACATTTACCCGATTCTTTTTTTAAAGCCATTCCCGATACATTAAAAGCAACAGTTTATGATAGAGCCATCAATCAAATAGCTTTAGTAAAAAATAGTGTTGGTATAATGGCTGATGAATATCTTGCTAAAAACAAATCATTGCGTTATCACGAAATTGAATGGCATAGAAAGTTCACACTCAGCTTTGCTTGTTTGGTACTTTTTTTAATAGGAGCACCCTTGGGCTCTATTATTAGAAAAGGTGGTTTGGGAATGCCGTTGGTTTTTTCTATTGTGTTTTTTGTAATTTTTCATTTATTCAACACTTTTGGCGAGAAGTTTGTAAAAGAATCGGTAACAACGCCATTTGTAGGAATGTGGTTAAGCACAATGGTATTAATTCCTATCAGCTTTTTCTTGATATATAAAGCCATGAGAGATTCTCAGTTATTCAATCAAGAGTTTTATTATCGTACTTTCAATGTAGTAAGAACTTACTTTCAGCAATTAAAAAGTAAGAAACAAATTGTAAAAGATGAGCTGTAAAAAGCTCAATTGTTCATTCATAAAATATACACACAATGAAAAAATCAATAGATCGAAGATCGTTTATTGGCAACACAGCCAAAATTGGATTGGGGTTGGTAATTGCCCCATCTTTACTAAAAGCAACTACAACAAATCATCTACAAGGAGTTATTACACTTGTTCAACAACCATTGCCTTATGCATACAATGCTTTAGAGCCTTTTATAGATGCAACAACAATGGAAATTCATTATACCAAACATGCTGCAGGCTATGCTAAAAATTTAGTAGATGCATTTAAGGCAGAATATAAAAAAGCTGGTATGGATGGTTTGCCAACTTTATTAAGTGAAATTTCTACCTACTCAACAAAGATGCGAAACAATGCAGGTGGCCATTATAACCATGAAATGTTTTGGCAAAGTTTAACCCCAAAATCTACAGAACAACCAACTGGTAAATTGGCAAAAGCAATTGAAGAAAATTTTGGTTCTTTAGAAAAGTTTAAAACACAATTTAGCGATGCCGCCAAAACAAGATTTGGTAGTGGTTGGGCTTGGTTAATTGTTGATGAGAATGGAAAACTTGGAGTTACGTCAACCCCAAATCAAGACAATCCATTAATGGATGTTGCAGAAGTTAAAGGCTTTCCTTTATTGGGTTTAGATGTTTGGGAACATGCATATTATTTAAAGTATCAAAATAAACGGGCCGATTATGTGGCCAATTTTTGGAAAATTGTAAACTGGAATTATGTTGAGCAACGCTTTAATGAATATAGAAAAAAGTAATTAAAATATAGAAGTATAAAGAGAGCATTCAATGTTGAATGCCCTCTTTATTTTTATCGAATCCATTTAATGCTAAACCAAAAGTTGCTTAATAAACTACCTGCTGTTAAAGAGGAGCTTGCGTTAAAACCAGAATATTTTCTTTCGTAATTGTTAAGTGCAAAATCGTTACTTGTTTCTTTATTATTGAAGTAACCAATACTGCCAATACTATTTAATGCAGCATCTAAAATTAAATTTTTCTTTAACTGATAAGTAAATCCAGGTGTTATATAAACACTAATACCATAACCATTATTGGTCGATGTATAATTATTTGAAGGAGCTAGTGTGCTTTCGTTTACTGATTCTCCAAGATTATAGTTGCCATAAAGTATAACATCATAATAAAAGTTTAATTTGGGTTTTATTTGAATAAAGTTTCTTGTAACATAGCCTATGCCAACTTCATGAATATTTCGAATATTTTTTCCAAAATTAATAGGCGTTGAATTTAGTGCTTCAGTTGTGTTTTTAAAATTTGAGAATGTATAATTCAATTTCCAACCATTAGCTTTCTTTGATGAGATAAATTTTAAAGCACTAAATCCCAAACCAATTGAAGTAGCATTTTCTTTTCTTTCGTAAATGGGTTGGCTGTAATTGTTTTTTTCAGTTGAGTTATTGGTATTAAAACTTAAACTTGGTCCAATTAATTTTTGGCCTTGTGTAAATTGTGCATTGGCAAATCCAATACTTAGGCTTCCAATTGCAATAAGTAACATTTTTTTCATACATATTTTTTTTGGTGAATTAACAAGACCACAATTTTAAACGAAACATTGTTAACCAATTTATAAATAGTAAATTATTTTTTTCATGTGTGTGGGTGTTGAATTATCATTTCTAGCTTCTTCATTTCAAAGCTTATTTTTGTAAAACAAAATACCTGTTTTGCAAAAAGCCCAACAAAATTTTAAAGTACAACTTATTATTACTTTGCTAAGTGTAGTATTGTTTGTTGTAAAGATTGTGGCTTATTCTTATACCCATTCCTTGGCTATTTTAACAGATGCATTGGAAAGTATTGTAAATATGATGGCAGGCTTTATTGGCTTATTTGCATTGTTTGTTGCAGCCAAACCAAAAGATCAAGATCATCCGTATGGGCACGGAAAAGCTGAGTTTGTTTCGGCAGCTGTAGAAGGTACTTTAATTATTACTGCAGGCCTTTTTATTATTTATCAAACCATAGAAACATTTTTTACACCCACACATGTACAGCGTTTAGATGTTGGTATTTGGTTAATTGCAAGTACTGCCATTGTTAATTTTATAGCAGGTACAATTTGTGTTGCAATTGGTAAAAAAAATAATTCATTAGCACTCACATCAAGTGGAAAACATTTGCAAATAGACACCTATTCAACTGTAGCCGTTATTGTGGGCATTTTGCTTATGTTGTACACAAAATTGTTTTGGTTAGATAAAGCAATTGCTTTTGTTTTAAGCTTTATTATTTTATACAATGGTTATAAAATTATAAGGGCATCGTTAGCAGGAATTATGGACGAAGCCGATACTGCTTTACTTGAAAAATTGGTAACATTATTAAACGCCAACAGAAAAGAAAATTGGATTGATTTGCACAATTTACGTGTAATTAAATATGGTAGTTTATTGCATATTGATTGTCATTTAACATTGCCTTGGTTTTTAAATATTAACGAAGCTCACAAAGAAATTGATGAATTAACTGAACTTATATCAAACAACTTTGGTAATACTGTAGAGTTTTTTGTGCATACCGATGGTTGCTTAGATTTTAGTTGTACCATTTGCAGTAAGTTAGATTGTGTACAAAGAAAACGTCCATTCCAACAAAAAGTAGAATGGACGTTAACCAATGTTTTAAGCAATAAAAAACACAACAGTACTACTTAATTTCGTAGCTCTGTAGCTCGTACTTTTCATCTAAACTAAATCCTAAAGTAGAGTTCGACAATAAAATTTTACTTTCAACAATACCAATATTTTTTGCAAAATAAAATTCTGCTGTACCCAATGGTAAAGTTAAAATAGATGCAGCTGCACTCAATGTAGCTTCTACTTTAATTACATTGCTATAAGTTGTTCCACTTACAACTTTTGTACTACCTTTTTCTTTAACGGTGTAAACTATATTTACTGTTGCAGATGTGATACCTCCAGGTAAACCTGTTAAACCTGTTAATATTTGAGAAGTATTCCAAGTGCCATTCACTTCTTTATCATCTTTTAAAAACAACAATTCCAATCCTTGTCCACTGAGCGTTCTAAAATTATAATAATCGCTATTGGTTTTGTTGTAGTATTGGTTGGTGCCATTGTTGCCCTCAATTACTTTATAACTTCTTGTTGCAGCAGTTGTATCTCTATTACTTACTGTGTATTTAACAGTAGTACTAGTTGTGCCTCCTGTAGTTATTTTATAAGTCCAATTAGAACCTGCTGTACTAGGAAAATAATTATCAGTAGAAGTTCCTCCACTGTCGTTTTTCTTACAGCCTCCTAGCACCAATAAAAATGCAATAAACGAGTACAAAATTTTTTTCATGATTTTTTCAGTTGTTTGGTAAAGATACTAGTTTGATTTATAGAGTTCAATTATGTTAAAACGGCTGTTTTAGAAGTAAATTATAAAAGCATCCATATTTTTTTTACATCTTTTATGTAATTCTTCAAAAAATACCATCTAGTGGGTATTCTTTTATAAAATTATTTCAATTATGCAACAGTTAACATTTGTTTTATTATTCATTTCAACAAGTTTATTTGCTCAGCAACAAAAAAATAGCATTCAAGTAAATACTCAATTAACCGATGCAAATGTATATTATGGTTATGGTGCAGAGTTGTTACATAAAGGCAAAGCAAGTATTGGTATTGGTCAATACGAAGTAGTGTTAAATAATATTAGCACCACTTTAGATCAAAAAACAGTACAAATAGCTTGTCCCGAAAATGTAGTTTTGTTGAGTTATAAATACAATACTAAAGTAGATAATACACCACCTCCACCAAATCCATTGTATAAAAAAATGGAAGACAGTATTAAAGCTTTTCAAAAGCAAATTGCCGCCAATACCCAAGAACAAACTGTAACCGAAGAACTGTTAACCAAAACATCAAAAATTGTAGATGGCTATACAGCATTACCAGAAAAAACAATTAATACAGCCGATATATTAAAGTTGATAGAATTTTATAATGGAAAAATTCAATTGTATCGCAATTCTGTGTATGCACTAAAAATAAAATCAACCGATATACAAGAACAAATCAGTGAAATTTACTCACGTATGAGTGATTTGAAAAGAAAGGATGGAGTGTACAGTGCCAAATATTCTGGACAGCTTATTTTACAAGTACTAACAAAAGAAGCTACAACTGCCGATATTGCTGTATCCTACTACACACAAAGAGCAGGTTGGGTGCCAACATACGATATGAGGGTAAAAACAATCGACAACTCTTTTAAGCTTGTATACAAAGCATCTGTAAGTCAAACAACAGGTTTAGATTGGAAGCAAACCAAACTTACTTTAAGCACCAACAATCCAAATTTAGGCACCAATATTCCTGTATTAAATCCTTGGAATTTGCAATTGTATGTACCAGGTGTTTATGCAGATATGCAAAAAGGGAGAGCTGTAGCTGCTGCAAATACATACAATAGAGCACAAAGTATGCAAGTAGATGAAGTTGTTGTAAGAGGTTATGATGCAAAAAAAGAATCGTATACAGGTTCTGTAAAAAGCATTACAGCAAGCGATATTAGTAGTTATACTACACTTAACGAAAGCCAACTATTTACAAGTTTTGAAATTGATTTACCTTACGATATTCCTAGCGATGGAACAGGTTATAGTGTTACAATTAAAGATGAAAAAATTAATGCAACCTACAAACATTACGGTATTCCTAAATTAGATAAAGATGCTTTTTTATTGGCTGAAATTAGCAATTGGGAAAGCTTAGATTTATTGCCAGGAGAAGCAAATATTATTATGGACAATGTGTTTTTAGGAAAATCTTTTATAGATCCAAATACAACAATGGACACTTTAAATCTTTCTTTAGGTAGAGATAGAAGAGTTGCAATAAAGCGTTTATTGATAAAAGAAAATAGTAAAACCAGATTTATAGGAAGCAATAAAATTGAAACCTTTACGTATGAAATTACTGTTAAGAACAATAAAAAAGAAGCTGTAAATATGATATTGAAAGATCAGTTTCCTATTAGTAAAACAAAAGAAATAGAAGTAACATTAGACGACAATGGCAACGCCGAAGTAAATGAAGAATTGGCATCGGTAAACTGGAAAATTAGTTTGCAACCTGGCGAACAAAAAAAATACAGATTTACTTATAGCGTTAAATATGCAAAAGATAAAAAGATTGTAAACCTGCGATAAATTTTTTTTATAGTTCAGTTGTTACAACAGCATATAAAGTAAATACTTTGTATGCTGTTTGTTTTTGTAAAAATGGGAATAAGTTTTTTGCAATAGCAATCAATTTTTTTTGTTTCTTAGAGCAATAAATTTTTTGAATGAAAACATTGTTTACTGCACTAATAATTAGCTTTTTTTGTTTTGCTTGTAAAGAAACCAAAAAAGAGAAAAAGTTTGATGAAGAAACCTATGAAAAAAGCAAAGAAAGCTTGGCTGATAAAGAAAAAAACAACCCCGCCAGGTTTTTAATTGTTGACAATAAAGATAGAAAAAATATTATTGGGCAAACAGTAGTTATTGGGCATTTATTCAATAAAGCAACCGTTTGTACCTATAAAGATGTTGAAGTAAAATTGAGCTTTTACAGTAAAACTGGTGTTAAGTTAGATGAGGGAATGGAAACCATTTATGAAACAATTCCTCCTGGAGAAAAAGTAAAATTTAAAACTAAATATTTTGCACCAAAAGGTACCGATAGTGTTGCTGTGCAGGTACTAAAAGCAACAGGAGAAGTAAAGCAGTAGTTGCTTTTAACTATCAACAGATTCTTCTGCAATACTTTTAATTACTTGATCTAATTCTAGTGTAGATTTTTCTAATAAACTAACAATTTCTTTATTTTCTTCAGTAAAATTTTTTGTATCGAACAAGGAAATTAGACCTATTATATTGGCTACAGGTTTTCTAAGTTGATGAGAGTTTTTGTGTGCAATATTTCGCAGCTTAATTTCTTTAGAGATGACATTCGTTAAATCTTCTGTTAGTGTGAACTGGCAAGTACGATTTTTAAAAGTTAAACTGTGAGAATATTGCCTTACGTACATTTCAGAGCCATCTTTCTTAATTAATTTACAAATACCAGAATCTGAAAATATGTTGTGATTTATAATGCCAGATTCTGTATTACTTTCTACTTCTGTGGCAATAACAATTTTATCAACTTTCATCGACAAGAATTCTTCTCTGCTATAACCATATTTTGATACTGCAGATTTATTGACTGCTAAAAACTGAAGTGTTTCAGTATCATAAATCCACATAGAAGTAGGATTGTGTCTAAACAAACTTAAGTAGCTATTTAAACTTTCGTTTAGTTTTTTATTGTGTTTTTGAAGTAAAAGAAACAGGGAGATCGACATTACCGTAATAAAGAAAATGCCCTTATACATTTCTGCATAATGAAATTCTTGATTGGGAATATCTCCAAATAAAACATACAATAATTTACCAGAAAATATAATCCAAGAAATGCCCACCACAAAAATGATGAAGGTTATTTTAATTTCAGATTTTAGTGAGGCAAATTTCATATCTCGTTAGAGTTGAGTTTAAATATAAATAAATTTTTCTATTTCATTACAAACTCAAATTTTTCTCCATCAAACAATCCTTTGTCACTCAATTTTAAATAGGGAATTACCAGTAAAGCCATAAAGCTCAAAGTCATAAAAGGTGCAATTAACGTGCTGCCTAAATCGTCTTTAGTCATTTTGTCAATTGCTGTATAAGCATTGGCAATTTCGTATCCATCATTGGCACTCATTAAACCAGCAATTGGTAAGCCCAATACCATTTCTTTCTTAGAGCCAGTTGTGGCCACAGCACTTACGCCACCCTTTTCTTTTATTACCAAGTTAATGGCTTTGGTTAAACTTTCATCATCGCAACCAACAGCAACAATGTTATGACTATCGTGTGCAACAGATGATGCCATTGCTCCATGTTTTAATCCAAAGTTTTTAATGAAACATTTTGCAATGGGTGCATTGTTGTATCGGTTTACCACCACCATTTTCAACATATCTTGTTCAACATTACTCACCAATTTATGATCAATTATTTTGCCTGGCAACATTAATCTATTGGTAATTAATTGTCCATCTAAAGCTTCAATTACAGGAATATTTCCATTCACATTTAAATATTCATTTACATTAATTTGTAATTGATCTTGTTTTATTTCATCACAATTAAATTGATTAATAGGTGCAACAGCAACAGATTGTATAAATGACTTTCCTTTTTCTGCTACCAATATTCCATTAATATATGTTTGAAGAATATTAAACTTTTTTAAATCTTCAACAACAATAAAATCTGCGGAATCACCATTTTGCAATAAGCCAACTTTCATTTGATAATGTACAACAGGGTTTAAACAAGCAGCTTTTAATACTTTAAAAATATCAATGCCTTTTGCAACTGCCCTTGCACAAAGTTGATTGATATGACCAACAGCTAAACTATCTGGATGTTTATCATCACTACAAAACATAATGCTATCTGCATAATCATTCAATAAATCAATCAATGCTTCAAAATTTTTAGCAGCACTTCCTTCACGAATAATAATTTTCATTCCATATTTCAACTTATCCAATGCTTCTTCTTTTGTAAAACATTCATGGTCGGTACTAATGCCAATTTTGCCTTCACCCAAACCTGCTTCAATGTATTGTTTGGCTTTATCACCTCTCAATCCTGGTGCATGGCCATCAACAGGTTTTCCCAATTGCCATGCAGCTTCTAACTTTTTCATTACTTCTTCATCCTTAAACAATACTCCTGGAAAGTTCATCATTTCACTCAAATAAATTACTTCTTCTCTTTCTAAAAGAGATCTAACATCATCACTATTTAATACAGCTCCTGCAGTTTCAAATGTAGTAGCTGGCACACAGCTTGGAGCTCCAAAATTAAATTTAAAATTTACTTTTTTCCCATTGTCAATCATAAACTCAACACCTTTCATTCCACAAACATTGGCAATTTCATGAGGGTCGCTAATGGTTGCAACTGTTCCATGCACTACAGCCAAACGTGCAAATTCGCTTGGCACAAGCATACTACTTTCTACATGCACATGGCTATCAATAAAACCTGGTAAAATATATTGTGTTGCTTGCTCATTGGGTGTATGAACAATGCTTGTGATTTTTCCATTTTCTACAACAACCTTTCCAACAAAAATTTGTTGATGCACTACATCTACAATATTTCCTGAAATTGAATATGCATGTTGTTCCATAATATTTTATTAAAATTGAAGGATTAAAAATTTGGATTGTTTCCTTAATATATATTTGAATATAAATATAAAATTATGATGAAAAAGTTACCACTGTTTATTTTTTCTATATTGATTGCGACAATCAGTATGGCACAAACAGTTGAAGAGGTGATTGGTAGATTTATTGACGGCAACGGAGGAAAAGAAAAATTAACCAGTATAACAAGTTTACAGGTTGAAAGTGTTTTGAACTTAGAACAAATGGGTCTTACTGTAAACATTACCAATATTAAAGAGCATAAAAAACTTTTTCGTATTCAAAGCTCAAGCTCAATGAGTGAAGGATCAAGCTTTACATTAGTTACCGATACTGCTGGTTATACATATTCTCCTGCAATCAATAGTCCAATGGGAAGCATGGAAGCTAGTTTAACCAAACTTACTAGCGAAGAAATGAATAAAATGAGTTATCAAAAAGATTGTGAAGGTTATTTTGCACAATTGGTAGATTATGAAGCCAAAGGTTCAACAGCTGTTTTAGCAGGAAAAGACAAAATAAACAATGTTAGTTGCGATAAAGTGAAACTAACTTTAAAAACTGGCCAAGAAATGATGTATTATATTTCGGAAGGCAATGGACAAATTAAAAGGGTACAAGTTGCAGCACCAGTTGCTATGGAAATGATGGGCATGAGTGGTATGATGAGAGGAATGGGTGGTAATAGAATGGGTGATAGAAAAATTGATATTGATTATGAAAAATATAAGTTGTTCGACGGAATTCCTTTTCCTACAAAACAAAGCATTCAATTAGGGCCAATGACTTTAGTTGTAGAAAATACTTCTTTTATACTAAACAAACCAATTGAAGCAAAATGGTATTTGGTACAATAATTTTTCGATAAAATTTACAAAGCCTTCATTTTAAAAGATGAAGGCTTTTTTATGCACTTACAAATAAAATTCTACTAAATCATTATCTTCATAGCTTTAATAAAGCTTACATAATATGAAGAAAATACTCAGCATATTGTACATTTTTTTTGCAGTACAATTTCTATTTGCACAAGATGTACAATTGGCATCAAATACAGGTGCAATAAGCTTTTCAACCAAAGATGCAAGTTGGAGTTTAACACAATATGCACCCAATATTGTAAAAGTTGTTTATACACCTAAAGCATATACCACCAACGAAAATATTAGCGATGCTGTACTACTAAAACCATTAAACACAATGGTAAAACAATGGTATTCAAACAACAGCTTTAATCGTTCTATTCAATGGAAAGATTTTGCAGTAGAAGTAAAAGATGATACACTTTATTTTGGACCCAAAAAAACTGTTGCTTTAAAACCTGCATTTGCCAATAAAGAGTTTAAAGGATTTGAATTTAAGTTAGGCGAAGAAGAAAAAATTTTTGGTGGAGGAGAAAGGGCATTGCCATTAAATAGAAGAGGCTATAAATTTAATTTATACAACAATCCTTGGTATGGTTATAGCGAAGGAGCAGACAATTTAAATTATTCAGTTCCATTTTT
>ERZ724523.2536-NODE-2536-length-10395-cov-3.717602_pt1 | contig 10395 bp, 7 predicted proteins | sample MGYA00376056_ERZ724523 | MGnify/ENA primary metagenome ERZ724523 (study PRJEB28724, sample SAMN07190888) | wastewater metagenome | isolation source: influent of sewage treatment plant in Hong Hong | place: USA: Christiansburg, Virginia | collected 2016-03-01 ... | reverse complement strand
TGCGTGATGTCATCAACAAGAACATCACCGAAGAGGACATCAGTCGCTCGGCAGAAAACGTGTTCTCTCGCGGTTGGTCTCGCATGAAGCTCTACTTCATGATTGGTCTACCGACGGAAACTGACGAAGACGTCGCTGGCATCATCGAGACAGCGGTGCGGCTCCGGCGACTGGGTCGGCGAATTCGCCGTGATGCCGAAGTCACCGTGTCGGTGTCAAATCACGTACCCAAGCCGCACACACCGTTTCAGTGGTGCAGCCAGGACAACCTGAACGAACTGGCGCGTAAGCAGCAGCTACTGCGCGAGCTGGCGCGACGAGAGCGCATCGAGTTCAAGTACCACGAAAAACAGATGTCGTGGCTCGAAGGCATCTTTTCCCGAGGCGACCGCCGATTAGCCGACGTCATCGAGATTGCCCATCGCAACGGGGCACGATTCGACAGTTGGGACGATCAGTTCGATGTCGAGATCTGGCAAAAAGCACTGGCCGAGGTGGGCATCGATCCCGAACCATACTTCATGACACTGCCGCTGACGGCTCGACTACCGTGGGATCACCTCGATATCGGGATTGAAGAGGGCTTTCTGCGCAGCGAGTACAAAAAGGCGCTCAAAGATCGACTCTCTCCCCCCTGCGGCAAGCCGTACGGGTCGTTGCTCCACCACAGCAACGTCGATGACGCACTGGCCGATAGCCGGAAGCTGGTCTGTTTTGACTGTGGTATTGCCTGCGACCTGACCCAGATGCGCGATGACAGGCTGGTCGCACTCCGCAAGCTCGGTGCCGAAAACCGCCCCGAAGCACCCCGCTCGAATGAAGAAGTGGCCAAGGAGCAGTCCGAGAGAGGCCAGCCACGTAAAAAGGCAGCCTTTGCCCAGAGTGATGGACAGCGCTATCGGCTGCGCTACCGCAAGCTAGGACGGGCTGCCTTTATCGGGCATCTCGATGCCATGCGACTGCTTCAGCGGATGCTGCGCAGAGCAGGCTGTGAGCCGATTTACACCCGTGGTTTCCATCCCAAGCCCGACATGGTGTTTGGCCCAGCACTCGGACTTGGGGTGGTCAGCCTGGGCGAGGTGGTGGACCTGCGGCTGGAGCGACCCAAAGACAGCAGTGACTTCATTTCAGCGGAGGAGCTACGGAGCAGGCTGCTCGCCGCCGCCCCCGAGGGCTTTATCGTCGATGAAGTGACGCTGCTGACCCCTGAAGACAAGGCCGTGTCACGACTTATCACCGCTGCTGACTTCGCGATCGGTGTTCCCAAAGACGACACAGCTCCGGAGGTCCAAAGCGCTCTCGATCAAGTCCAGACCTGGTCCGAGCGACCGCTGGTCGTTGAACGTCCTGGCAAAGCCGGCAGTGAAGCCAAACGCGTCGATGTACAGCAGTTCCTGATACAAGCCGAGCATCTCGCGGGCGAGTCTTCGCAGTCGGTTCGCAGTGAACTGGGATGGTCGGCTGATTACGAAGTCGTTCGGGCCCGCGTCCGCATCGACAACCAAGGCGGCGTTCGTCCGGTCGAGTTGGCCGAAGCGCTCCTCGGTGCCGTCCCCAGTGGCGTGCGCTACGCACGTCTGGGACTGGTCCTTACCCAATAGACCTCAGCAGCTCCACTCTCGCCGCTCGGCCCCGGACTCTCCTGGGTCGCAACTCCGTAGCCAAGGCTGCCGCGATGGCATGAACCCCAGCCAGTCTGTTTCAAAACCCAACCCTCGGCCCTTCCGAACGCTGGCGAGCACCTTCTCATTCTGGTCGGTATCCCATCCAAACGCCGACCGGTGCCTTCCATACCCAGACCACATCCCTGCGAACCGCTAGCCCGTGCCTTCCATACCCAGACCACATCCCTGCCAACCGCTAGCCCGTGCCTTCCATACCCAGTCCACATCCCTGCGAACCGCTGGCTGCTGCCTTCCATACCCAGTCCACATCCCTGCGAACCGCTGGCTGCTGCCTTCCGCACCCACGTCTTCACCTGTCCTAGCCAAGACACTGGCTATCGGACCGAGCGGATGACCTACCACAGCCAAGCGACTGCCATTGAACCCCTCGGTGCCGCATGCCGACCACTGGTCGTGCTGGGTGACACAGCCAAGTCGGCCAGCGAACCCGCATCTGTCGCGGCGCAACCGTTCGCGTCCGGACCGGCAACTAGTAGGTATAGAGGGCAGCTATTTCCGTGGTGATACCGCTGGTAAACACGACTCGTGCGCAGTGCTCGGCGGCGTGTAGCTGAGCCTTCTCTCCCAGCAACCCTTGCAGATCGTCATAGCGATTCGGTGCCGGAGCAAAGTCCCACACATAGATCACCGGATAGGTATTGACCATCGGGTCACTACCGAACGAAAAGCCCACGCCCCGGTTGTTGGCGGTTGCATCGTGGCGATAGTCCGTCTCATGGCGGATGGTCCACTTGGGCGTGCCCGCCTGCGAAAACAGGATGAGGTGGGTTGGAAAGGCAAAGTTCTTATAGGCCGTGGTCACCCCCCCCGAGTACGTGAGGAGGTCTTGGGTATGCGGAACTGGTGAACTCCACGCTCCACAGGTCGGAGGAGACATGCCAGTGCAGGTGCGGGTGCGCCGGTACAGTGTCGCATCGGCCAACTTTCTGCGCGTGCTCATGCCCAGGACCGTCAAGGCTTGCGCAGAAGACAGCGCCGGATCCAGACAGCTCGCAGGGTCAAACGGATCGGTCGGTGCGGGAGCGGCGTCGCTCTGAGTGCCACCATCCCGTACACCCCCATCACGATCGCCCTGCTGAGCCAAATCCAATATTCCCGAGTCAACCACCGAGAAATCGAGATGAGACTCCAGCGACAGATCCCGATCGTCGCGATTCGAACCGGGATCATCGACGTAACCACCGCTCGAATTCAAACAGCCGACCAATAAGACCGCGCCAATCGGCTGCATCCACTTGAGCAAGCTGGACCTTGTCAAACAGCGTTTCCGCATCATGCGCGGCGAACTGTACGCCTCAGCCAGTGTCTATACCTAAAATTCTGCATCCGCCTTGACACCGGATGGGTCACTAGCTTCTCATCAAAGTATGCTGGCTCAGCTTTCCGATGCGTCGGGGATGGAGTCCTGGCCTGTGCTGGGGCTGCTTGGCCGTGCCTGTTTGGTGGTCCTGGGCATGGTCGCGGTGCTGTGGGTATGGCGACGAACTCAGCAGGCAGGAACCAAGGGGATGCTCCAAGTAGTGGAGCAGCGGCGGCTCTCTACGAACCACTCGCTGTTCCTGGTGAAAGTCGGCTCGCGCTCACTTTTGCTTGGGGCGTCACCTCAAGGACTAACGACGCTTTGTGAGCTGGATCCACCGATGGACCGAGCAGCCCAGGCCTCCCACGCAGAACCAGAGCGAACCACGGTACCGTCCTGGTCGACCATTGGGAGTCAATGGCCGCAATCGGACGTAAGTGGAGCTACGCGTTAATGCTGTCGCATCTGGATCTGTTGCGAACGCTTCTACCGCTGCTGCTGTTTGTGCTGCTCGCGCTGCTCGCGTACGTCAAAGTTGCGATCGTGTTGCAGGTTCTCCGACGAGGTCTCGGAGGAGGAATCCCTCCGTTGCTGGTGACGGTGATGCTCGGACTCACGCTGGCAACACTGTCCATGTCTCCACTTATCAAGCGCAGCCTGACCGAGGTACACACCTCACCACTGACAGCAACGACGGCAGACTTGGTTCAGGTAGGCACAGCTCCGCTTCGACAGTTCTTGATGGAGCACACACCCGCCGGTGACAAAGCGCAGGTCGAAGCACTGACACAGAAGCTGGCCCAGCGGCAAAGAGCGACGATCGAACCCAATGAGCTGCCAGTGCTGGTGGCGGCTTTTCTGCTGGGAGAGCTGCGCAGTGCATTCCAGCTCGCCTTTGTGCTGCTACTCCCCTTCTTGGTGCTCGATTTGCTGGCGGCTCTGCTGCTGTCGGGACTTCAGCTAGGGGGACTGTCGGTGCGTGCGGTGACGCTACCGTTTAAGCTGCTGCTGTTCCTGGTCTGCGATGGATTCACGCTGCTGTATCGCGGCCTGCTTCTGGGGTACTCATGAGCGAGTCGCTGCTGCCGCTGCTGTCGTCGGGGCTATGGCTGGCTGTGCTGTGCAGCCTGCCCGTATTGCTGATCGCCGTGCTATCCGCCGTTGTGACGTCCTGGCTTCAAGCGAGGATTGGCATCACGGACTCCTCGCTGCCGGTCGCCATGCGGTTGGTACTGGGAATGGTGGCCCTGTTTGTGACCGGTCCGTATCTGGTGGCCAAGCTGGTGGTGTTCTCCACTCAGGTCTGGTCAGCCCTCCCCAACCTGCACTGACCCAGCAGCGACAGCGAGCGCTTCTAGCTCAAAGTCGACGCAACGTTTCGCGGTACATTGCAAGAACACGATGAACATGGATCGAACTTCTCCACAAACTGAGTCGGTATCCTCTGTTGCTCAGGAACCAGAGGAGACACCGCGCTCGAACTGCGAGTTGGCCGATTTGCTGGCCGCATCCTATCGACAGACTGGCGTACTGCTCACCGCTGGACACGAGCTGCCATCGCGGGTCGCCGTGTCTGCGGCACTAGAGAATCTGCGCGAGCTGATGCTGCCCGGTTCGGCTGGGTGCCCAGGTCCAGCGCCTTCGATGCTGCGGTCCTCTTTGGAAGGTCGCATTGCCTCGCTCCGGGTTCTTCTCACGGAACAGGTCTGTCGTGGGCTTCACGTCGGATGTCCGCTGCCGCAGCCGTTGTGTGACAAGTGCCAAGAAGAGGCAACAGTTCTCGTCAGCAAGTTCTTAAACCGAGTGCCTGCACTGCGAAACGATGTGCTGCTCGATGTGCAGGCAGCATTCGAGGGTGATCCGGCGGCTCGCAGTCTGATCGAGGTCGCCTGGTGCTATCCCGGTGTTCGAGCCGTCACTGTGTATCGGATTGCGCACACCCTGCTCAACCTCGGAGCCCAGATTGTGCCCCGTTTGATGACAGAGCAGGCTCATACCGAGACCGGCATCGATATCCATCCGGGTGCCAAGATCGGCAAGTCCTTCTTTATTGACCATGGCACAGGTGTCGTCATTGGTGAGACATCCAGCATTGGTAACCGGGTTCGCATCTACCAAGGAGTGACGCTCGGCGCGATGAGTCTACCGACAGGGAAAACCCGCCAGCAACAGAACCGCAAGCGACACCCAACCATCGAAGACGATGTCCTCATCTACGCTAACGCGACGATCCTCGGGGGAGAGACGGTCATCGGTCGCGGTGCAATCATCGGCGGCAACACCTGGGTCACGGACTCTGTCGCGCCTGGTGGCAGAGTCAGCAACCCGTGTCGTAGTTAGTACCCACGCCTCTCCTCGGTGGCAGCGATCCATGAGTTGCCAAGTCGACCATATGGCACCATAGGCACCAGGGGGATTGGATGTCGAGCAGCGAAACCGAAGCGCAAACGCTGGTTTCGCTGGCCGGAAGTCGCGATATTCCGCGTGTACTTCGTCTGGTCAGCGAGCTATGTAAGACGCTGTCATCGCAGCTTACCGATGGCAAAGCACGGCTTGTTCACCCATCGCAGGTCAGACTGGTCAGCTCAGCGACCGGGGATGAATCGGTCGGTGAGCTTTCTGCCATCACGCTTGCCGGGCCCGACGCAGCCAAAGATCCATCGGTCGATTTGGCCGCAGCCTACGTCGCCCCTGAGGTCTTTGCCGGCAAGCCCGAGGCAGTAGCGAGTACGGTCTACCACGTCGCTGCGGTCGCTTACCATCTGCTAACCGGACAGCCTCCGTTTGCGGGAAGCAGCCCCGCCGCCATCCGTATCAAGGTTCTGCTGGAGCGACCCGAGAACCCGCGCAGCATACGACCCGAGTTGTCCGCAGAGCTTGCGCAGGTGCTGTTGCAATCGCTCGATAAGAAGCCCGCTTCACGGCCACGCTCGCTGGACGAACTGACTGCTCAGCTTATGCATGCGGAACAGCATGCAGCCCAAGTCGTACCATCCGCCGCAGGGGTGGAAAACATCGTCGGGTCCGTGCCGGGCGCTCCGGCGCAAGCGGCAGCTCTTGCAGAGGGTTCACCAAGACCCGCTTCGCCAACCCAGGCCAGCAAGAGCAAATCTGCGGTCGCAGCGCTGCTTGTTGCGGTGATGGTGATGCTGGCGTCGGCCTCTTTGCTGCTTCTGCGCGGTGGCGATAAACACGAACCGCTAGCAAGCGCCCCTGCCCTACTCCAACCCGGAGCCCCGCCACCCATTCGGATGGATTCAGGGCGTATCGGGAAGGCCTCTGAGGAGGCAAAGTCTACCGTAGAAGTACAGCCATCACATGAACGCGAAAAGAGCTCCTCCCAAATCGAGCGCAAGTCCAAGTCAGACGCTCAGACGAGACGCACTCTTCGCTCGGCAGGAGAGACGGCCGCCGTCCAGCAAGGCGAGGCCGGACCTTCACCCGGAGCCGCGTCAGATCGGTTTGTCAAAGGAAGCCCGACCCCCAAAGCCGGTGCTCCCGGAGCCGCAGTCGGACCAGGTGCCGCTCCGCGACCAAGTCCGCCTTTCGTGGGACACAAGCAAGTGCCTGCCGAAGCCAAGCGAAAGAAGAAAGTCCCCGCGAAGACCTCGCCGAGCAGACCGTCCACCGGGAAGCAACAGAGCGTACGGGGCGCTGTTCCACAGATCGGCAAAGACAATGGCCACACCAAGGTCACCGAGTCCTCCAAGCAAAAGTCACAACGAGCAGAGCCCTCAGCGGAATCTGCTCAACAAGCGTCCAACCAGGCACCTCAGTTCGTCCCAAGCTCTGCCAGCGGGGAAGTGGTCACCGAAGAGACGCCGCAACAACCCGCTCCGCACACAGACAAGAAAAAACTGTTCTTGGGAATCGTGCTGCTCGTCATCGCGCTAGGGGCAGCGCTAGGTGCCTGTCTGCTGCTGTGGGTGATTCGACGCGACCGACTCTTGGCACTACAAACGGCCAAGACCCAGCGCGCCGGGAGCGAAGCCGACACGTTTCTTACCACCAAAGCCGAGGAAACCAAGTCCAGCAAAGGTGAGATCGATCCGTTCACCGTTGGTCAGTACACCTGCTATGCCCGACTGGGCGAAGGCGGGATGGGAATGGTCTACAAGGCACGCCACACTGAGCTTGGGCGGGAGGCAGCGGTCAAAGTGCTTTCGCCATCGGCAATGGTCGCCCCAGATGCCATCGAACTGTTTCAGCGTGAAGCCAAACTATCCTCACAAATCAATCACCCAAACAGCGTCTTTATCTACGATCACGGCAATGTGAGCGGTGCTCTGTTCTACCTGGTGATGGAGTTCATCGATGGGCAGTCACTCGATGAGATCATCAGTCCAAAAGGCAAAGCGCCACGACCGCTTCCTATCGCACGAGTCCTTACAATGACCCGCCAGATCTGTTCGGTCCTAGACACGGCCCACAGCCAGGGAATAGTCCATCGAGACCTGAAGCCACACAACGTGATGGTCACCAAAAAGGAAGGGCAGCCTGACTTTGTGAAGGTGGTGGATTTTGGAATTGCGCGCTCTCTCGATGCAGCCCCAGGACGACATACCGCAGCGGGTGCGGTCATTGGAACGCCTGCGTACATGTCTCCGGAACAAGCCGCCGGAGATCCAACGATTGATACTCGCTCGGATATTTTCAGCCTGGCGGTGATGGTGTTTCACATGTTGTCCGGGAAGATTCCGTTTGCGGACAAGGCCAAGACACCGATTGAACAGCTTGTTCAGCGGGCGACGATGACCGAGCCACTTGGCAGAGGGACGCTCCGGGCGCAAGGAAACATCACCCGTGAACTAGAAGCGGTGCTCCTACGTGCGCTCGATCCCGACAGGAATCGTCGTCCACAGACCGCAGGTGAATTCTATCAAGAGCTGGCACGTGCGGCAGCGTAAGCAGCCTCCGCACAAGTATGGGTCATTGTGAAAGGTCCACACGTCCAAGGATTCTCTCCAGCGAAGCATCGCGATAACATAGCTAGGGACATGAGTCCTCCGACAAGCCGCTCTGATGCCCATGGTCTACGCTCGGGAGGTGGTCTGCGTGGTCCGTCACGGCCCCTGCTAACAGCTCTTATCGTTGGTGCGGGGTTGCTTCTGGGCTGGTTCAGCTTCCACCTTGTGCGGTCGCGGCAGGCGCTAGAAGTGATGACGCAGACCCTCCGCTGCGGACACGGAACGGCTCAACAGCATCCGCTGTGCGGCAATCTATCTCTTGAAATTCAGCACCATGGCTACCAACAGGTCGCCGTGCTGACGCTACTTTCGCTGATGATGGCAGGGGCTGTCCTGCTGATTGTGCACACTTGGTTGCAGACGCTGCGAAGTCGACTCGACCAAGTCCAACGCTTGGCTCACAACCTGGCGGGCGATGGTTCAAGCGCCGCGTCTTCCCAAGACAACAAGGACGAGCTGGCGCCGCTCGAGCTAGCCTTAGGTAGTGCTGCAAAGGAACGGCATACCCATCTTGCGGACTTAGCCACCGGGGTATCGGCGCTAGCGGACTGCAACCAGGTGCTCGGTCAGCTTTCGACAACGGTGGAAGATGTACGCAAGCGGGACAGCAAGGGCAAAGATAGCCAGCGACTCCTACAGTCCAGTGTGGTGCGACTGATCGAGGGAGTCGAACAAGCTCAGGTGCATACCGCAACCACGCTGGAGCAAGCCGGTAGCGGAGTGTCGGCGGTGGAATCGGTGCATGAGATCATCTCTGATGTCTATGTAACCGTTCAAAAGGCATCCAAGACAATTGACCAACTGCAACGGCGTTCGGCAGGAATCGAAGGCATCGTCAACTTGATTCAAGAGATTGCCGACCAGACGCGGTTGATTGCGCTCAATGCGGCGATTGAGGCGGCTCGTGCGGGCGATCATGGTCGCGGATTCGCGGTCGTTGCCGAGGAAGTTCGGCGTCTGGCAGAACAAACCCAGCGCTCGACTCGCGAAGTCCGCAAGCTCATTGGGAGTCTGCAACATGAATCGCTGGAGGCTGTGCGGCACATGACGTCTGCTGATGCATCTGTCGAGCAGAGTGTGTCCCGTTCCAAGCAAGCCGCCGAAGCGCTGCGCGTCATCAACTCCAGCGCCGAAGAGAGTGCCGGAATCATCGACAATATCGCGGAGATTACGCACGAACTCCTAAACCGTGGCGGAATGAACGATCGAGCAGTACCGGGAACGGAATCGGTGGAGAACGACTCCGCTGCACTCCTTCACGAAGAACAGAGAGTGCTGATAGCGCTCCAGGAACAGCTTGGCGACCTACGAGCTCGCTTTGGAAAATATGTCGCTGATGGTCGAGGACCAGTGACAGGAACAGGGGACTGATGACACACATCCAAACCATGGAAGCTCTGGCAGAGGCTCTCCGTGCACGACTGCCCTTGCCAAGCAATTTCTATGTTGTAAACACTCGGTTGATTTTGCAGACCGGGGTCAACCTGCGAAAGATCAAGGACGAACAGAGCCAGGACCAAGCACTCATCCGCAAAGTCCTCGATGCGCTGAATCGGATGGGCGTAACCATTGAGGGAGGGAGTCCATGATCGCGAACCTAGCAACCCGTAGTGCGTACACCTCCCAAACGGACTCTGCTCAAGCAGCCGCCGAGCTCATTGCCGGACTGGGCGCTGTAACACCAAGGCTGGTGGTGTTCTTTGCCACCGTTGAACAAGACGGTGCCTTGATCGGCAATGCCCTGCGCCTTCGCTTTCCTGAAGCTCACGTTGCTGGTTGCTCGTCAAATGGTGAGTTTAGCGAGCAGGGACATGGTACCGGTGGAGCGGTTGCGCTGGCGCTAGGCTCCGACGTCATCGCGCAAGTTGCCTCTACGCTGGCGATTCTGGACGACGGAGTACCTGCGGGGATCGAAGCCGCTGCCGCCGCACTCAGCGCCCAGCTCGGGCAATCGATCCGTGACCTCGATCCGGAGCACTGGGTGGGACTTGGCTTTTTGGAAGGGGCCACTGGTCGAGAGGAGAAAATCAACGAAGCGCTCGGCAACGTCGCACCGCTGCTACCGTTTGTGGGTGGCTCCGCCGGTGACCGAATTCGCTTCGAACGGACGTGGGTCTATGCCAGCGGAGAGCTGCGCCACAACGCCTGTGCGTTGTTGGTACTGCGACCCGCACGACCGTTTGCGATTCTTAAGACCTGTCACTTTGTAGCCACTCCCGCCGAAGTGACGGTAACCAAAGCCGATCCGGAGAAGCGACTGATCCACGAGCTAGACGGACGCCCGGCCGTCGAACGCTATGCAGAGCTGCTCGGTGTCTCGGTCGCAGAGCTGGGATTTCCGCACTACCTGGCCAACCCGCTCGGGCTGATGATCGATGGTGAGCCATGGCTGCGTAGCCTCATCCGTTCCGTAGGCACGTCGCTATACTACGCTTGCTCGGTG
>ERZ724523.2532-NODE-2532-length-10399-cov-4.346674_pt1 | contig 10399 bp, 12 predicted proteins | sample MGYA00376056_ERZ724523 | MGnify/ENA primary metagenome ERZ724523 (study PRJEB28724, sample SAMN07190888) | wastewater metagenome | isolation source: influent of sewage treatment plant in Hong Hong | place: USA: Christiansburg, Virginia | collected 2016-03-01 ... | reverse complement strand
CGAATATTTCCTCAGCTAGAATGCCCGGGCCGCTCTCTTCGCCGGCTCGGATCGCTCGGACGAAGACATCGTGAGCGTATGTAATCACTTCAGGGTCTCCAGTGCCAAGCGCTTCTTGGAGGTATTCGCTTTGCGAGCCCGCATCGTCCAGATATTTGCTGGCATCAAATGGGAAGGATTCGATAGGCATATCCGTCACCCCATGTCTGCGGTGGGTTGCGCGGGCGCTGGAACCCGGCGGAATATTTCGTCTGAGGTCAGAACAATTTCGGGATCACGTAATCGCAGCGACGAACCGGGCGGATGTGTCATCATCGTCCAAGCGTTATCGGCGGCGCGTACATAGGTCGTCAGAATGCAGTGATCTGAATCGATTTGAACAATCGTGTCGACGCTCGGTAGCCGTTGGTAGGCAATCAGCCTGTTCAGACCGTCGGCATCCGCCGTGGACGCAGACACGATTTCGAATAAGACCCGCGGACGGTTGAAGAATCGCGTGGCGTCATTTTCGGGCGCTACATCGGCGGGGTCACAGTAGATCGCGGCATCGGGGAAACGGAGATCGTGCTCGCCGACCTGAAGGCCCATATTAGCACCGAACACCTCGCACGGCCCGTCACCGAGCCGAACGTGGAGATTTGCAAGTAGGTTGCCCTGAATCCGAGAGTGCCGAGGGCCAGCCCCGACCGCCTCCACGGGCACGCCGTCGACCAATTCATAGCGCTCGTCAGTCATGGAGAATGCATCGAGGAACTGATCTACATTCACCAGACGATAGCCTCCGGTTTCATACTGGCGCCGTATTCATATTCAGGTGGTGATGAGCCGCCAAGCAGCGTTTCGATATATTCGCGTGTCTCGATCATCCGTGGAATCCCGCCCGCGATCATTAAAGCGATTGGAGATTGGTGCATGAAGATTGGCCCGCTGTTGTGAAGCGACGGCCAGCGATCGGCCATACTGTCGGCGAACAGTAGGTGCAGGCTCCTGAAGATGGCTATGACGGCAGAGGCGCGGGTCAATTGGTCCTGACTTAGAACGCCATCCCAACGGCCCGCTTTGATGTGCTCAAACGTCGCTTCCGAAACGCCAAGTAGGGCTGAGGCCTCGCCATTCCCAACGCCCCAAACAGTGAAGACCCGTACAACAGTTTTTGCCGCCGAGGCCGTCAGTCGGCGTCGACTGTCCTCGCCAACAAGGTCGTCTGGGATTTCTGGCGGCTGGCTCATTTCCAATCCCCTCGTTCGCATTTTACGTCGCATGCTATGGCGACGTCTAGATTTGCCGGCTAGTCGACACGATGAGCAAGTTCACTCTGTGCTGTCGGCTTAAATTTACTTGTTTTGTTCCGCCGTCAAATGATTCATAGAATCGTCATGCCGATCCGCCCAAGTCAGCGCTGGTACTACCCGATCGACTGGCGCGAGCTGTCGCAATGCATACGATTCGAGCGTGCCCGCGGTCACTGCGAGCAGTGCCGTCGTCCGCATGGCGAGCGCGTCATGGTTGGTGACAACGGCAGTTGGTGGGATGAGAGCCTAGGGCACTGGCGCGACGCGCGCGGAAGACGGCTACGGGGTATGCCCTCCCCTGCCCTGCTGATAGGCAATCAGCTGCTGCTGGCCGGGTTTCCGGCGCCCGCCTGGCGAAGCACTTTTGTCGTGTTGGCTACAGCGCACCTTGATCAGAACCCGGGTAACAATCACCCGCGCAATCTCGCGGCATTGTGCCAGCGCTGCCATCTCGCCCATGACCGGCCGGCACATCGACGGCAGCGCTGGCAGACGCTATTCTACCGTCGTGCTTTGGGTGATTTGTTCGCGGGTCGGTACACCCCTATCTCCTGAGACCGGGTGTTAGGTCAGTCTACGGTATTACCGGGCTTCGGGATCGGGAACGGGAAGCATCCGGTACAAGATGGACGCAGCGAATGACCAATGACGGCCCACAGCCCTTCGACAGCGCGCACGAGCGGCGCTCAGGGATTGTTGGTGTTGGTGCGCAGGCCATCGGTGGAAACCCGCTGACGGATCAAGAAGTCGAAATGATTGAGATGTTCGAGCGCGAGAACTGGACGCCACACAAGCGCCGCGAATATATTGTGGAGAGCGTTGGTCGGTCTCCAATCCGGAAGCGAGATGCGTAAATCGAGCAAGCGCACCTCAAAGCAGCACCCCTCCCGCTCTGTCGTATTGGGCGCAATCAAAGTGGACGGGCACCTCCCCTCAAATCGCCCACAACAGAGGCCTAGGCGGTTAAACCGGCACATCGAGGACCGGCTTCATTAGCAGGTCCACCAGCATTGGCTGGGTGTGAGACATGGCACCGGCCGGTCCATAGTGGTAATCCTTGCCAGTTGAACCCTTTTTGTGCTTAATTGCTCACATATCGTTCAGTTGGGGATCATCGTGGCAAAAATCGCTACATCGAAACCGGAAGTAGAGATGGTCGGTCAGCTTGCCGACGCCGGTGAGCGGATGATCGAACGGCTACGCAAGAAGTCGTTTCTACCAGAGCGTCGCAAGGGACTCCATCTTCGATTTGGCATCGCTGAAATGGCCACAATGCTAGGCTGTTCGACCAACCGTATACGCCAGGCGGAAGAAGACGGGCGATTGCCATCCCCTTCATTCGACGAAGGCGGTCGCCGGCTGGGCTATGACGTCGCCGACATGTTGCGCATGCGCGAGCGACTCGGCGTGTCGCCGCGGCGTGCCGACACCGACGAACCGGCGATCATCGCAGTTCAAAACTTCAAAGGCGGCGTGGGTAAATCAACTGTCACGACCCATCTCGCCCACTATCTGGCGATCCAAGGTTATCGCGTGCTGGTTGTCGACTGCGACAGCCAAGCGACGACGACCACCCTGTTTGGGTTCAATCCGCACTTCGACGTTGAGCGCGAGCAGACGCTGTACCCTTACCTGTCGATTGATGCGACCCAAGCCGACCTTCTGTATGCGGTACAACCCACGCCGTGGCCAAACGTTGACCTGATCCCGTCGTGCCTTGAACTTTTCGACGTCGAGTACGAGTTGGCGGCAGCCGGCAGTTCGGGACAGAGTGTACTGGCGGCTCGCTTTCGCAAATTAAAACAGGGACTTGCCGATCTCGCCCGTAGCTACGACGTGGTCATCCTTGATCCGCCTCCTGCCCTGGGCACAATCAGCCTCGCAGTCATGCAGGCGGCCAACGCTCTGTTGGTGCCACTCGCTGCGACGACGCCGGACTTCTGCTCAACCGTTCAGTTTCTGAGCATGATGGACCAAGTGCTCGCCCAGCTGGGTCATGCAGGCATCGACGTCGACTACCGTTTCGTGCGGTTGCTGTGCTCACGGCACGATACCAGCAACCCGTCAGAGTCGATGGTAATTCGCATCATGGAGGAAGCCTTCGGCGCAGCGTTGCTGCCAGTTGCAGTGCTTGATTCGGCCGAGATTAGCCATGCCTCGTTGCGGATGATGACCGTGTTTGAACTCGACAAGCCAATCGGAACGGCGCGCACACATAAGCGCTGCAAGCGCAACCTCGAAGAAGCGCTTGGTCAGGTAGAGCAATTGCTCCGCCGCGGATGGAATCGCGCCGCAGTAGCTGAGGAGCTCGCCGATGTCGCGTAAACAGGGCGATTATCTCGCTGGGTTGCTCGCCGATGACGATGAAGCCCCCTCCCCTGCGCGCGTGCGGCGCTCACCTTTACTCGAGCGTGAGTCGGCGCTCGCGCGAATGGCATCGGGTGAAGTGCGTCAGGTAACTGAGGTGCGCCTCGACCCGGCACGCTGCCGCATCTGGCCAGGTAACGGACGTGCATATGAGGAACTGAGTGAAACCCGATGCCGCGACCTTATCGATAGTTTGATCGCCGAAGGCGGTCAGAAGGTCCCGGCGATTGTGCGCCGATTGAAGAACGATCGAGAGGCTGAGTACGAGGTCCTGGCCGGTACACGGCGACATTGGTCAGTCAGCTGGCTACGGGCCCATAGCTACCCCGACATGATGTTTGTTGCGCAGATCGTCGACCTTGATGACGAAGCCGCGTTTCGACTCGCCGACCTCGAAAATCGGGCGCGCGCAGATCTGTCCGACCTCGAGCGTGCGCGCAACTACCGCTGGGCACTCGGGGCCCACTATGGTGGTGTCCAGAGCCGTATGGCCGAACGTCTGAAGCTTTCGAAGGGATGGCTGTCGAAGTTGCTGACGATGGCCACCCTGCCTGACGACGTTGTTGCTGCCTTCGCAGATCCAGCAACCATTCCGGTGCGCGGCGGCTACGAGCTCGCAGTGAAGGCATCAGGGCCCGAGGCCGTCGCACTACTCGCTGAGGCCAAAGCGGTCGTCAGCGAGCAACACAATGCTCGCGTTGCGAGTTTATCGCCAATCGATGCGCCAACGGTGTTGCGTCGACTGTTGGCCGCGGGCCTGACGAGGGTGGGAAGCAAGGGCCACGCCGTGCTTGTTAGTGCTGCCGATGGGCGCCCTGCGATGACCTTGCAAGGCCGCCGCGGACGGGTGCTGACTCTTTGTGTCGATCTCGATGCTGAGGTTGACCGCGCCGCACTCGTCGAAGGCTTGTTCGCGGCAATGAATGATGCTCGCCCGTGAGTTTCCCCGGGGAAACATCGGATATATCGACGCCAAGTTTCCCCGGGGAAACTTTGGGTGACACTGCATCGAGTTTCCCCGGGGAAACATCGCCGGCAACACGTCGTGACAATCAATTTGACTTGTTTCTACCGTACTTGGCCGACCTGTCGCTGCGTGATCAGCGCGAGACGATGGAGCGGCCATTTTTCAGTCTGGCAAAGTCGAAGCGGGTCAAGCCGATCGAATACCGGTCTCCGGATGCCAAGGTCTGGGTGCATGTCTCTGCGAACCCGCTGTACGGCATGGCGACCATCTGGGACGCTGATATCCTGATCTTCTTTGCCAGCGTCGTTAGCGATATGCGTCGGCGCGGCATCAACGATATTCCACAAACACTGCACTTCATGCCGTTTGACCTCTTGAAGGTGATTGGGCGGCAGACAACCGGTCGGGCCTATCAATTGCTAACGCAGTCCCTTGACCGGCTGCAATCGACCACCGTCAAAACGAACATCCGGGCGCCTAGCAATCGTCGCGAGGCGACTTTTAGCTGGATCGACAGCTGGGAGCACAGAGTCGATCCGAAAACTGAACGGGCACGCGGCATGTCGGTGACGTTGGCCAAGTGGTTTCATGAAGGCCTGTTGATGGACGGCGGCGTACTCGCAATCGACCGGGCGTATTTTGATATCTCGGGTGGTCGCGAACGCTGGCTCTACCGAGTTGCGAGGAAGCACGCGGGTGGGGCAGGGGAGGCGGGGTTCGCAATTTCGTTCCCTACGCTTTTCGACAAATCCGGCGCTGAAGGACCCTATCGCCGATTCAAGTTCGAGCTGATCGCCATTGCTCGCTCGGATCAGTTGCCGGGCTATGCGCTAACGGTTGAAGAAGGGAAGGGGGAGCCCAGCTTGCGCATGCGCAGGCGCGACACATCGGGTGCCCGACCAGACAGTGTTTCAGTGCGCAGGCTCGAGACCGCCGATCAATCACCTGCGACCGCGGTACAACGCCCGCAAGTGCCATCTGCGAAAGTGGCCCGTCCTGCTCCACGGCCCACCGAGCAAGGAAAGCCTAATCGCGATGGCGAAGCGCGTCCCCTTGGCGAATTGCTATCGGGAATAGCCGCACGCTACCCAGGATGGGATCAAGACAATCTGCGGGCGCAGTTCGACGCATGGATTGCAATGGACCCAAGTCGTATGCCGCACGACTACGCGCGCGCCTTCGAAGGGTTCGTAAAGCGCTACCATGAGCGCAACCGGCACCAACTCCGCGACTAGACGACGCTGAGCGTTCCCGAAGTGTCGAGCTCTCCACAATGACCGCATCGAAGCGAAATGCTCCGCTCGGGAACGGCACCTGCCAAATCGCGCTTAACCCACGGAAAGATGACTCTATTTCAGTGGCTTGCCCAACAGCCGGCATTGCAACCAAGACCATCCACAGATGGCAATCGACACTTCGGGAACGGGCAACGACACTCCGGGAACGGGCCCGCGATACATCGGGAACACGAGGATCGATATTTCAGGAACGGCTCGGCGACACTTCAGGAACGGCACCTCTAGATTCAGTCCATGAATCTAGTTACTTAGACAACGAATCCAAACCCTTAACTCTTTAACAGTAAGAGTAATCATCTAACTCCCAGAGATCTTTTTTTGTATTTGAGTGAGAAGACAGAGACGGTTGCGCAACCACCGATAAGCGCCCGCCCCAGTCACCATCATTGGGACGACCAAGTTTAGGAGGGTGGGTGCAACCGAGTGTCAAGCGCGAAGGGCTCCTGGCTGACAAGCTGGTAGGAGGTGGTGGCGCGCTGGCTGTCAAAGATCAGGTTCCAGCTGTGTTTCAATACCGCGCTCGGAATGGCCACGAACAGATGGTCGGCAAGCAGCTGGTCGCCAAACGCTTGCTGCCCGGCGCTTGGGATGCCGGGGACGAGCCAGTTCGGGTTGGGCACATCGGGCCGACCGACGACATTGATCAGGGCGGGATCTAGGATCTGCAGCGCAGTCAGCACGTGCGCCACAGTATCCAGTGTCTTGAATCCCTTGTGCACGGCGACCTCGAGGATTGCCGTCGAAGGATCGACTGCGCAATATACGATGCGTCGACCCTTGCTATTCCAACGCCCGCCAGCGCGATAGGCACCTTCACCGCTGTCCCAAGTTGCGGCGAAAGCTGCCATATCGAGACGCCACGCGAGAAAGCCACCGCTGCCAAGCGGTGGGGGGAGGGGGGTCACGCGTAGACGCCGTACTCGAGTCGTTCGAGATATTGTTCGACGATTTCGACACCGGCGGTCGTGGCAAGAAGGTCGATCGGGCGCTGCTGGTTTAAGCCAATCGCTGGACGGCTCAGCCAGAGTTCGGCGTCTTCCTGCGAACCGAGAACACGCGTGGCGCGCGCCAATATCTCGGCGAACTTCCAGGTCCGACCACTCTGCTCCTGGCTGAGGGGCTTGGTTGCACCATCCTTCTTGCGACGCTGGAAGGTACGCAAGCTGATGCCAACGGCCTTCTCCATGATATCTGCCTGCTGCAAAACGGCGACCTTGCCGACCAGATGGGTAAGGGCGCGATTTGAAAAGCCCTTGAGAATAGCCTCATGGGCATCGAGCGGGCTGCGGACGGCGGGCGAAAACACATGATCACCACCAAGCAGGCTGACGATGCGGTCCATTTCCGCCGACGGTCCAGCTAGGGTCGCTTCAATATTGGCCATTGCCCATTTCCGCCATGCGTCGCTGTGTAAATGACACGTGTCGCCGACAAGTTCAAGACAGCTCTGCTCGGGGATGCGAATAGCCATTGCAAGCAAGCCAGCGCGGCCCGGAAGCATTGCTTAAATTGAGGCTGTCTGCCAATATCTGCTTGAGGTCGCTGAACGACCTTGGGGCGTCGTAACCCCGCGCCAGCTTACATTCGGCCCGAGTTCACTCTCGGCCGGGTGGCCGTCACGCATGTCCAAGGCTCCGGCCTAAAGGTGGTGGCGCCTTCGGTGTAAGCTGCGAGGTTACGAACACCCGGCTTTGTGCCGGTGCCTCTTGCAAACACGCGAGGGTCCAATGCAGATTCAATTCAACGAAGTGCTGACGCCGACGCAGTTTCTGGCCCAGCTGAGTTTCGTGATCGGCGAACTCGAGGAACTAGGTGTCAAGCGGATGCCAAATCCTCGGATCGATTTCTGGCTTGGCGGGCCGAATGACCCGTATGCAGCTGCGTTGAAGGACGCTGGTGTCGATGCTGACGCGCTCACTATTGTGAAAGTTCAGCCGGGCACCAAAGCTGGTCGCAAGCCAAAATTCCATCTCGTCCCCGGCAAGCGGCCCGTGGCATCTCAGTTGCCTCAGAATGGCATCAAGTACAAGGATTTGATCGGGCAGCACCGCGACGCGATCGACATCCGAGGTGACACGAAGGCTCTTGGCAACACTGATGATCCAGACGTCATCGTGCCGCGGCTACTGCGAATGACAATGGCGCTGTTGATGGACCTGGCAGCGGTTGCAGCGGGCGGCGATGACGACGCCATTGACCAGGTTGATAGGCCACAGGAAGTGCTTGGTGGCAGAAGCTACTGGGATGCCACGCTCGATGATGATGGGTTCATGCGCATCTTCACGCTGGGCCTTTTCGACGAGACCGTGGATAAGCTCACCAGCAAGCGATACGCCGCCTTTCACCATTTCCCGAACATCTGGCAGCAACCTATCCCGGGCGTATCTCAGGATATGAAGGATGCGTGCCTGAGGGAATTGGGCGACATCTTTCAGTCCAGGCTAAGAGCGGCGTCGGTAATTGCATTGAGGCCAATGCGCTTTGCAAAATTGGGGGCCTCAGCCAGCGAAGGGCAGGCGGGCCATCCGCCCTCGACCGGCAAAACGTTGCTGGAGGCCCTTTACGAGACAGACAATGCCGCCGAATTGATCCGGCTCGAAATCGACGGATACCGTCGCGAGTGGATTCAGAAGGTGGCAGGCAAGCGGCCGAACCTGTGGCGCTGATTGGCTACGCACGCATCAGCACTGGTGAACAGAATTCCGCGTTGCAGATCGACGCGCTGAAAGCGGCTGGCTGCCACCCGGTCTTCACTGACACTGCCTCGGGAGCGAAGTCCGATAGGCCGCAGCTTGAGGCTGCGCTGCTTTACCTTAGAAGCGGAGACATCCTAGTAGTTTGGAAGCTCGACCGCCTGGGCCGATCGATGCGGCATCTGGTCGAGATCATTGGGGATTTAGGTCAGCGCCAAGTCGGCTTTAGGTCACTTACCGAAGCGATAGATGCGACCACGCCGGCGGGCCAGCTACTCTTCCATATGATGGGCGCCCTAGCTCAGTTCGAGCGAGATTTGATCCGGGAACGTACAAGGGCCGGGCTTAGTGCCGCCGCAGCACGGGGGCGCAAAGGCGGCCGCCCGACTGTTGTAACAGCCGATATAGTCGAAAAGGCGTAAGCGTGGCGTGAAGGCCGCCTTGCGGGAATGACTATTCCGGCGGGGGCGACTGGTCTGCTGTCGTTTGAGCTTTGGCTTGCATGTCGCTGATGGCTTCGCGCAGCCAGCCGCGCGCTTTCGTGGGCCGATCGACTGGGGCTCGCGGCAGCTTCAGGCCTTCGTCGCCGAGCCGCAGTAGAATGAGGGTAAAATCCTCAACGTCCAACTCGTGTCGGATTTGGCTCCAACTGAGGCGCCCCTCAGCATAGTCCTTCATGACCTGCGGCGTCAGCGCCGCGAGTTGCTCGTCTCGACTCAAAGGTGGCGCCTCGAACATGTCCATCGACCGATCTCCGTCATGCCATGATGGTAGCTGCTTCCGCACCACTTCGATACCGGCTGCTATCAGGCGGCTTGAGCGACCTTCGGGTCGACGTCGGCTTTCCAGTTCCAGGGCATGAGTTCGTCCCAGAGCGATGCCGGCCAGTTGCCTGCGATCTTGGCGGCGACATCGGCGATGTAGCGCTGCGGGTCGACCTGGTTGGCCTTGCAGGTCTCGATCACGGAGTAGATGGCGGCGGCGCGTTCGCCGCCGACCTTGGATCCGGCGAACAGCCAGTTGCGGCGGCCGACGGCAATGCTGCGGATAGCGCGTTCGGCAATGTTGTTGTCGATCTCGAGCTGTCCGTCATCGAGGAACCGCAGCAGCGCGGGCCACAGCTTGACGCCGTAGCTGATAGCTCTGGCCATCTCGGACTTGGGTGACAGGCGCCGCAAGGCGTCGTCGAGCACGCTGCGAAGCGCATCGACAATGGCGACTGACCGATCTTGGCGTGCGGCGCGACGCACATCGGGCGGCTGGCCGCGTACATCGGCTTCGACTGCGTAGAGTCCGGCGATACGGTCGAGCAGATCACTGGTCAGCGCGGTCGGCTTCGCCTGGTGGATATCGAAGATCTTGCGCCGGAAGTGGGCCCAGCAGGCGACCTCGGTGACCCTGCCGCTGGCGTAGAGCGGGTTGTAACCGGCATAAGCGTCGGCCTGCAGGTATCCGGTGTAGTGGGCCAGATGCTTCTGGGGATGAGCGCCGGTGCGATCGGTTGTGAACTCGTACCAGACCAGCGGCGGGGTGGCGGCGCCCGTGGCGCGATCGTCGACGGCATAGACCCAGAGCCTGCCGGTAGCGGTGCGTCCACGGCCGGGATCGAGGACTGGCACCGGGGTGTCGTCGGTATGCAGCTTGGTCGCCTTCAGCCCTTGTTCGCGGATGCGGGCAACGATGGGATCGAGCAGCGCCGCGGTCTGGCCGGTCCAACCCGCGAGGGTCGATCGGTCGATATCGATGCCTTGGGCGGCCATCATCTCGGCCTGGCGGTAACTC
>ERZ724523.2528-NODE-2528-length-10405-cov-14.363575_pt1 | contig 10405 bp, 6 predicted proteins | sample MGYA00376056_ERZ724523 | MGnify/ENA primary metagenome ERZ724523 (study PRJEB28724, sample SAMN07190888) | wastewater metagenome | isolation source: influent of sewage treatment plant in Hong Hong | place: USA: Christiansburg, Virginia | collected 2016-03-01 ... | reverse complement strand
TCCATCCCCGCCCTGAAGGGCGAGGTTTTACGCGCAACAGATAAAAGATATACAACTCACGCCTTGCCTCGGTAAAATCGCTTGGTTGGGAGGCCTGCACTTGCGTCTTTCAAACCAAGCGTCTTGCCAACCGCTTTTCGGTTATTTCTGCCCTCCCTTCTCCTGCTTGCCTCACGCCGTTTCTTTAGGTGTGGTGGATAGGTAAGCCGTACACCAGAAAAGCCTGTGTGAATCCCCCTTCCGCAACGCCCCCTCCTGACCTCGTCAACCTACTCAAAAAAGCCATTTTTGCAGGGTCAGAAGCGGCTATTCGTGGCTACCTGCGGCAGGGAGGGCAGCCCGATGCGCGGGATAGCAACGGCATGACTTTGCTCATGCTGGCTGCTTCGCGAGACCAAGCCGCCATTTGCACGCATCTGCTGGCTGCAGGGGCAAACCCTGCGCTGAGTCTTTCCGCATCCCATCCTCTCACCGCACTGGAGATTGCCCAGCGCACCCGTTCGCTGACGGCGATGCCGGTGTTGGAACAGGCGGTGCAGCGTGAGTCAGCGGGGATGTTGCTGAGGCGGGCGGCGGCAGTGGGCAGCGTGCTGGCCGTGCGGCGACACATCCAGCGGGGGGATAATCTGAATGCCACAGGGCGTTCAGGCCTCACCCCTTTGATGCTGGCGGCACTGAAGAATCACGCAGAAATCTGTGCCGCGCTCTACCAAGCGGGGGCCGATGCCGCGCTTTTATCGCCAGCAGGTCTGACGGCGTGTGAGTTGGCCGCTGAAGCCCATGCCAACGAGGCATGGGCTGTTTTAAGCCCACCGCCCGCCGCGCCGGTTGCCATCACCCCTACCGCCGCCCCGCCGGTGCTGACTCAGCCGCTGCCGGAAGCCGCAGCCCCCATTGCCCCTGCTGCCGTCGCCGTCACCCCGACCGCCACCATTGCCCCCCCTGCCGTTGCCCCGCCGATGTTGCCCCCGCCGGTGCCGGAAGCTGCCGCCATCACCCCTGCCGCCGCGCCGATTGCCGTCATCCCTACCCCGCCAGCCGCCGCCGCGCCAGAAAACATCCCCAGTCCCCCTGTTTTGGCACAAGAGGCCGTGGCGGCTCCCTGCGTCACGCCCACCCCAGCGGACTGGGCACAAGTGCTGGACGATTTACTTTCCCCGCTCTTGGTTGCAGAAAATGCAACGCCGCCCGTCGCAGACCTTGAATGGGTGAGGCCGACATGGGTAGTGGGTTTGCCGGTGGCGTGGGCGCAGGCCTTGGCAGATTTGCTCTCGCCTTACGTCGCCTATCCCACCGATACCACCCCGCCCGAGCCCGCCGTTATTGAATCGGCTGATGCACCGCCTTTGCTGCCAGCCCCGTCTCTGGAGGCGGTACAGGCGCAAGAAGCAGCGGACAGCACAGTGCACTCGCCCAGCACCGCGCCAGCATCCATCGCGGTAGCCGATGCAGCAGACCAAGCAGAAGAGACAGAAGATGTGCGCCCCCTTCTGCTGCCTTGGCCTGAGCCCGCCGCTGTCGAATCGGCGGAAGCCCCGTTGGCTGATGCACCGCCTTTGCTACCAGCCCCGTCTCTGGAGGCGGTACAGGCGCAAGAAGCAGCGGACAGCACAGTGCACTCGCCCAGCACCGCGCCAGCATCCATCGCGGTAGCCGATGCAGCAGACCAAGCAGAAGAGACAGAAGATGTGCGCCCCCTTCTGCTGCCTTGGCCTGAGCCCGCCGCTGTCGAATCGGCGGAAGCCCCACCTTTGGAAGAAGAACTGCCTTCCTTGTTTTGTTGGGAGGCGCGAGAAGAGCCGTGCTTGCCTGAGCAAGACGAAGCTTTGGTTTTGCAATCCTTGGCAACATGGCAGCAGATTGCCGCCCATACGCCCCGCCAGTCTGGGGTGGAATGGTTTGACGCTTCGCTGGCGGCGGTGACGGCAGAAGAAGACGCATACGACACGGCCAGCACCTTCCTACGCCAGCCGCGCGGTCTGGCGGGCTCACACCCACACCTCTCTTTGCAGAAAATTAAACCATGACCTTGATGCCCTCTACCCGAAATGCCCCGCCCCACGCCGGTGCCATGCTCGAAGCCCTGCGGGGTTTGGGGTATTCCACCGCAGCAGCCTTGGCGGATATTGTGGATAACAGCATTTCTGCGGGCGCGACCGAGGTGCGGATTCATTTTGTCTGGGCGGGGGAGGCCAGCCGCATGACGGTGCTGGATAACGGCAGAGGCATGGACGATGCCGACCTAGAGCGTGCCATGACGCTTGGGGACAAAAACCCCCTGACCGCCCGAGCAGAAAACGACCTAGGGCGATTTGGCATGGGGCTAAAAACCGCCTCTTTTTCGCAGTGTCGGCGGCTGACGGTGGCCTCTCAAACCGAGGGGAATGCCCGCTGCTGCTTGCGCTGGGATTTGGATGCGATTGCGGCTGACCCCAGCGGGGGCTGGCTGCTGTTTGAAGGCGCGGCAGCGGGGTCGGCGGATTTCTTAGCCCCGCTGGCGGCGCAGGCTTCAGGCACTTTGGTGTTGTGGGAGTGCCTAGACCGCGTGGTGACGGCGGAATACACCGCCGACCATTTCTGCGACCTGATAGATAACATCGAGAAACGCTTGGCGATGGTGTTTCACCGCCTACTGGAAACGCCAGAAGAGGGCGAACCCGCCCTGACGCTGTTTTTAAATGACCACCCCGTCAAGCCTTGGGATCCTTTTTTGTGCGGCCATCCGGCCAAGCCGTGGCACTCCCCATCGGCCAAAAAAATGACCCCCGCAGGGATGGTGGCGGTGGAGTGCCATGTTTTGCCGCACCGTGATGCGTTCTCCGAACCAGAATACGAAGCAGCGGGCGGCCCCGAAGGCTGGACGGCGCAGCAAGGCTTTTATGTGTACCGCAATGGCCGTTTATTGGTGGCAGGCGGCTGGCTAGGGCTGGGGAAGGGCAAGGCGTGGCACCGAGAAGAATCCCAACGGCTGGCGCGGATTCGGCTGGACATCCCCAATACCGCAGATATGGACTGGAAAATCGACATCCGCAAGGCCACGGCACGGATTCCAGTGGCACTACGCCCGTGGCTGACCAAACTGGCGGAAGATGCCCGCACCCGCGCACGGCATGTTTTTGCCCACCGTGGCAGTCCGCAGCCGAGAAAAAAAGGCGAGGTACTGGCACAAGCATGGCGCACAGAAACCACCCGAACAGGGGTGCGCTATCGGATAGACGAAAACCATCCCGCCATTGCAGGGGCTTTAGAAAGCGCGAGCGGCACGCTCCGCCCGCTGCTTAAAGCCATGCTGCGCGTGATTGAAGAGACCGTGCCGGTGCAGCGGATTTGGCTGGATACGGCAGAGCACAAAGACACGCCGCGCACAGGGTTTAGCGGTGAGCCTTCCGCCGAGGTGCAAGCGGTCTTGGCCACGCTTTACAACAACCTGCTGCAACGCGGTATTTCTGCGGCGGCGGCCAAACGCACCCTTGCCCATACCGAGCCTTTTCAGGGCTTTCCTGCGCTTGTGGCCGCTTTGCCAGAATAGAACGAAGTGGAGGTGTCATGATGTTGAGCGAACAAGAAGAAAAAACACTTAGGGGGGTGGTGGATATTGCCCAAACCCTGCTCAGCGGCGAGCCTGACCGTGCGGCCATTACGCCAGGCATCATTGCCAAGCACGTTGCTACGGCAGCGATGGTGGTGCCCCAAGGCGCGGCGCAGGCACAGGCTGCAACCCTTGAGCTGATTCGCCGTTTTAGCCAGTGGATAGGCAAAGACACGGTGCTGGTAGCCGAGGAAGACCATTGCCGCTGGCTGAATGCCGCCCGCAAAAAAGACGCGCGTTACTGGCCGCGCTATCAAACCTTGCTTGAGAAAAAAATGCCGCCCACCGTGGTCGATGCGCTCAATGAATCGACCGATACCACCCTCGGCTTGCTCGAAGACCCGACCCGAGAAGGGGCATGGAGTCGGCGGGGCTTGGTGGTGGGGCATGTGCAATCAGGCAAAACCAGCCACTACGCCGGCTTGATTTGTAAGGCCGCCGATGCAGGCTACAAAGTGATTATTGTGTTGGCCGGCTTGCACAATAATTTGCGTTCGCAGACCCAAATTCGGCTAGAAGAGGCTTTTTTGGGCTACCAAACGCCCATTACCGCCGACCGTGTTCGCGTTACTGGGGTGGGCGACATCGACAGCGACCAGCAGATTCGCCCCAACTGCGCCACCAGCCGCAACAACACTGGCGACTTTACCGCTGGGGTGGCTAAAAACTTGGCCATTTCCCCCGAGCAAAGACCGTGGCTGTTTGTGATTAAGAAGAACAAGACCGTGCTCGACCGGCTACTGCGCTGGATTCGGAATCATGTCACCGATAGCACCGATGCCGAGACCAAGCGGCGCGTGGTGTCTAACTTGCCTTTGCTGATGATTGATGACGAAGCCGACCATGCTTCTGTGGATACGGGGGAGCAGGTCTTTGATGAAGACGGCTTGCCTGATGAAGAGCACCAACCCACGGCCATCAACAGCCGGATTCGGCAGATTTTGCACGCCTTTAGCAAGTCGGCGTATGTGGGTTACACCGCCACGCCTTTTGCCAATATTTTTATTCACCGGCGCAATGAAACGCCGAACGAAGGCCCCGACCTTTTTCCCCAGTCGTTTATTTTGAGCCTGTCCGCGCCCTCTAACTATGTTGGGCCGACGCAACTGCTGGCTTTGCGGGGTGCGTTGCCCAAGGGCGGGGCGGCAGACAGCGCGGGGGACAGCCCGTTGCTGATGCGCCCTGTCACCGACCACACCGATGCCAGCGAAACCGGTGGTTGGATGCCGCCCAAACACGGCACAACCCACTCGCCCCCTTCTCCCCTCCCCGCCACCCTGACCGAAGCGATTCAGGCTTTTGTGCTGGCCTGTGCGGTGCGCCAGATTCGGGAACAGGGCCGGGGGCATACCTCGATGTTGATTCACGTCACCCGTTACACCCTCGTTCAAGGACGGGTGCAGGCTCAAGTAACGGAAGAGGTGAAAAAAATGCGGCAGCGACTCAGTCGGGGAGTCGCCAACGAGGACCTCCTCGCGGTGCTGCAGCACCTGTGGGAAACGGATTTTGTCCCCACGACGCACGCCCTGACCCAGCAGGTTGCGGTGCATGACAAGCCTGAGCCCTTGCCCAGCTGGGCGGCGATTCAGGCGGTGCTGCCCGAGGTCTTGGCCGACATTGAAGTGAAGGCCATCAATGGCTCGGCCAAAGACGCGCTGGATTACAACGAAGCCGCGTCGGGTCAGGGTCTAAAGGTCATTGCGATTGGCGGGGACAAGCTGGCGCGGGGGCTGACTTTAGAAGGGCTGTGCGTCAGCTATTTTTTACGCAGCTCAAAAATGTACGACACCCTGATGCAGATGGGACGCTGGTTTGGCTACCGTCCGGGCTATCTCGACCTCTGCCGTCTCTACACCACCCACGAGCTGATGGCGTGGTTTGGGCATATTGCCGAAGCGTCAGAAGAACTGCGCACCACTTTTGATGTGATGGCGGCCAGTGGGGCAACCCCACGGGAATACGGGCTGCGTGTCCAGTCCCACCCCACCCTGATGATTACCTCGCCGCTCAAAATGCGCACCGCTAAGCCCATCCGCTTGTCGTTTAGCGGCGAAGTGGTGGAAACCTCCGCCTTCTACAAAGACCCGCGTATTTTGCAGCGGAATATGCAGGCCACCGAGGCACTGATGGCTGAGATGGGCACGCCCACCGAGACCAACCCTGTGCGGGTTCGGGGCACGCGGCGACATGAGTGGAAAGACTCGCTGTTGTGGTCTGGCGTGCCCGCCCACATGGTTCAAAACTTTTTTAGGGGCTACACCACCCATGACAAAGCCAAAAAAGCACACAGCCCCTCGCTTGCCGAGTTTGTGGCCAAAATGGCCAAAGCTAAAGAGCTGACCACATGGACGGTGGCGTTGATGGGCGGCGGTACAGGGGCACACTACACCTTTACCGGTGGGCAACAGTGCCAAATGCCTAAGCGGGCAGCAGAGGCGACAGTCAAAGACCGGTATAGCGTCGGGCGTTTGCTGTCCCCTCGTGACGAAGCCATTGATTTAACCGAACCAGAATGGCTGGACGCGCTTTCTCTGACCCAAAAACTGTGGCAGCCCGACCCTGCTCGTCAAGCTGACAACCATATCGAACCCACGGCACCGACCCAGCCCAGTGGGGCACTGATTCGAAAAACGAGAAACAAAACGGCGGGCTTGCTGCTGCTTTATCCGCTAGACCCTGCTGACGCGGGGCTTGCCGACCTCTCCGCCCCCATCATGGGGTTTGTGGCGAGCTTTCCGGCTAGCCGTTCAGACGTGACGGTGGATTACCGTGTGGATCATTTAGTGTGGGAGCAAGAATATGGCGCGGCAGATTGAAGATTTTTTTATGTTGGTATGGCAAGCCCTCTCGGGGGATGCCCTGAGCCAAGGCTGGCAGACACTGGCTTTGCCTTCTGCAGGGGCGTGCACACTGCTGGCGGGGCGGCATTTTCCGGGCAACGAAGAAGCCTTGTTGGTGGGCTTTGAAACCATCGCACTGTCTGCCAAGCAAAAACTGCCAGAAGGCCGGGGCTTTCTGGTGGCACCCGCCGACCCCTATGGCGATGGCAAAGCATGGCTGGCACTGACCCGAAAGCCTGAAGGCAGCTTGACCTTGTTTGCCGATATGGTGAGGGATGTGGCAGATGCACTCGATAGCGAGGCCGACCAAGGCGAAGCGAAACAGCTCAGTGCGTTGCTGGGTCGGGTGCGGGCTTGGCAAAACTTTATGAGCAAAACCCAGCAGCCCTTAATGGCCAAAGATGTTTTGGGCTTGGTGGGGGAGCTGACCTTTCTTCGCCGCTTACTGGAGGCGGGTATCACCCCCACCGTGGCGGTGGAAGCTTGGGTCGGCCCACGAGACTACGAGCAAGATTTTGTCTTGGGTAGCGGGGCCGTGGAGGTCAAAGTCACCCAGTCTACGGATGGATTTCCGGTCAAAATTGGTTCGTTGGAGCAGCTCAGTGATGCGGAATACCAGCCCCTGTTTCTTGCGGGGATTCAGTTGGTGCCCAGCGATGAAGGAGAAAACTTGCCTGCCTTTGTCGGGGCCGTCGCCGAGGCACTTGCCAGCGATAAATACGCCCATGCGCAGTTTATGGACCAGCTGCTGTTGGCGGGCTACCACCCCAGCCATGCAGACCGTTATCCACAAGGTTTTGCCCAGCAAGATTTCCGCCTTCTGGCCGTGGACGAGGGCTTTCCGCGCCTTGTCTCGGGCAACGTGCCAGAGGGCATTCGAAAAGTCAGCTATGAAATTGACTTAGACAAAGTGCAAGGTCATAGCGTGGCATTAAGCGATGCTTTACAGCAATTGGGGGTGATATGAGCAGTTCATTAGAAGATTTTTTTCGTGAGAACCAAGCGCAAGTGCGTGCCCAAATGGATGAGGATGCGGACGCGGTTTACCCTGAGCTGGTTTTTTGCGAAATGGCAATGAACCACCTATTTGAGCAGGGTATGACGCATGAAGCGATTCCCTGCCATTACCAAGGCAGACTAGGCCATAGCCACCTGCGGGTAAGCGGTTATGGCCTTTCTGAAGACCATGACCAACTCGACCTCTTTATCAGCCTCTACAAAGGGGATGATGTGCTGTCGTCTATTTCTGATGCCGACACACAGTTAGCCGCCAACCATTGCTTCCGCTTTTTTACTGCGTGTGCCGAAGGCAATATCGCCAACCAGATTGACCACTCTAGCGATGCCCACGACTTGGCCGTGGCGATTCAGCAGCAGCATCAAGCCTTTGAGCAGGTCAGAATCTTTGTCTTAACTGACCGCGTAGCCAAAACCAAGCAATTCCATCCAAAAACCATCGGCGCGACGACGGTGAGCTTAGAGGTGATGGATATTGAGCGGCTCTATCGCCATTTGGTTGCAGGGAAGCCGCGCGATGAGCTGGTTGTTGATTTTGCCGAAGTGTCTGGTAGGCCTTTGCCCTGTGTTTTTGTGCCCAGCGGCGAAGGGGAGGAATACGACTACGCGCTGGCGGCTATTCCTGGCGAAGCTTTGCGCTTTATGTATGACCGCTATGGGGCGCGGCTTCTGGAAAACAATGTCCGTTCGTTTTTAGGGGTGCAAAGCAAGAAAAGCGTCAACGCGGGGATTCAAAAAACCCTACGCGATACGCCAGACCGCTTTATGGCCTACAACAACGGCATTGTGATGGTGGTCGATGAGCTGAGTGTGGTGCAAGCCGAAGGTGGCGGCACCGCGATTGGCGGGCTCAAGGGGATGCAAATTGTGAATGGGGGGCAAACCACGGCCTCTCTGTATTTCACCAAGAAAAAACACCCTGAAACCAATCTGGGCAAGGTCAATATCCCCGCCAAGATTATTGTGATCAAACCGCAAAATCACGCCACCCAAGCGCAGGCCTCTTCGCAAGAAGAAAGCCTGCTGGCGGCTATTTCGCTGTATGCCAATAGCCAAAACCAAATCAAGCAAGCCGACCTTTCAAGCAATAACCACTTTCACCGTCAGATGGAAGAATGGTCGGCCAAGGTCTATTGCCCTGACGGCGCAGGGCGTTGGTTCTATGAGCGGACAAGTGGCAGCTACAACACTTGGCTGGTCAAAGACGGTTACACCCCCGCCAAGCGCAAGGCCTTAAAGACGGCTTGCCCCACGTCTCGCCGCGTCACAAAAATGGATTTGGCACGGTATTTGGTGGCATGGAAACGTCAACCAGAGGTGGCGTGTTTGGGGCCACAAAAATGCTTCCACACCTTTATGAGTCAGCAAGAAGACGGCGGGGCAGAGGTCAATCTCGGAAATTTCAAAGAAATGATCGCCAAGACCATCGTGTTCCGCGCCATCCTGTCTCTGGTGCGGAAACAGCTGAACGGGGTGCAAATGCCCATCGCCATTTACACCGTTGCCGTGTTGGCACAGCAGTTTGGCAAGCGATTTGACTTTGAGCGGGTTTGGTTACAGCAGGGCATTTCTCCGGCCTTGCGTGACCACGTCAGCCTGTGGGTAAAAGAGGTCACGCAGGCCTTGGATGACACCAAGGGCACAGGGTCGCTGTCAGACTGGGTGAAGCACCCCGAGTGCGGTAAAACCCTGCTCAATCAGCGTTTTACCGCCCCTGTAGCCACGCCCGAATGGGTCAAGTAACCTAACCTACACCGCCCCACACCCCACTAGCGCGGCAATCTCCGCCGCAGAAAATCCCCAGTCGCTCAGCACGGCACCCTCTTGGCTGGCGGGGCGCGGGGCGGTCGGGGCGGCGGCGGGGGTGCGGCTAAAGCGGGGAACAGGCGCGGGTTGGGTCACGCCCTCCACCGCGATAAACGTCTGCCGTGATTGGTTGTGCGGATGCAGCGGGGCTTCGTCCATGTCCAGCACCGGCGCGACACAGGCATCGCTGCCGGCAAACACCGCGCACCATTCGTCACGGCTACGGGTCAGCAGCACCGCCGCCAGCTTGGCTTTCAGCGTCGGCCACTGGCTGCGGTCCCACTGGGCGTGGAAGGCAGGGTCGTCGTGCAGCGCGGTTTTTTCCAGCAGCAAGGCGTAGAACTGCGGCTCAATCGCCCCCACTGACAGCCACTTGCCGTCGCGGCACTGATAGGTGTCGTAGAAATGCGCCCCGCCATCCAGCAGATTGCTGCCCCGTTCGGATGACCACTGCCCCATAGCCTTGAGGGTATACATCATGGTCATCAGCGTGGCCGCGCCGTCGGTCATCGCCACATCCACCACTTGCCCCTGCCCCGTGCGGCGAGCCTCAATCACCCCCGCCAACACCCCCATCGCCAACAACATCGCCCCGCCGCCACAGTCGGCCACCAGATTCAACGGCACGATGGGCTTGCCGCCTTTTTCGCCGATGGCGTGCAACGCGCCAGACAACGACAGGTAGTTAATATCATGGCCAGCGGTCTGCGCGAGCGTGCCGCTTTGCCCCCAGCCGGTCATGCGGCCATAAACCAAACGGGGATTACGCGCCAAACACACCTCGGGGCCTAAGCCCAAACGCTCGGTCACCCCTGGCCGAAAGCCCTCCACCAGCACATCGGCAGTGGCAATAAGCCGCAGGGCGGCTTCGATGGCTTCCGGCTGCTTGAGGTCAAGGGCAATCACGCTGCGATTGCGGTTGAGAATGTCGATTTTGGGGTCGAATAAATCGGCAGTTGGGCGGCTGCCCGCACGCGGTTTGCGTTCGATGCGGAGCACGTCCGCGCCAAGGTCGGCCAGCAGCATCACCCCCATCGGGGCGGGGCCGAGCGCGGCCAGTTCAACGATTTTAACGCCGTGTAAAGGACCCATTAAAGCCTCCGTGAATTGCGGGATAAGGGTGGGATGCGGTGGGGGCGGGGGGCGGGGGGGG
>ERZ724523.2526-NODE-2526-length-10412-cov-5.006662_pt1 | contig 10412 bp, 10 predicted proteins | sample MGYA00376056_ERZ724523 | MGnify/ENA primary metagenome ERZ724523 (study PRJEB28724, sample SAMN07190888) | wastewater metagenome | isolation source: influent of sewage treatment plant in Hong Hong | place: USA: Christiansburg, Virginia | collected 2016-03-01 ... | reverse complement strand
GATTGAGCCAGATGGCGGCGAGCAGCGAGGCGACAGCGAAAACCAGTAGTTGCGTCAAGCTGGGCAGAATATCGGCAAAGCTGCCATGACGCAGCATGACGGTGTGGAAACCTTCCAGCCCCCAGGCCATTGGCGAAAGTGCGGCAATTTTCTGCATGCTGGCCGGCATGATGAATTTGGGCACCATGATGCCGCCGACGGCGCCCATCAAAATGTTACCGACGCCGCCAACGATGGTTGCTTGCTCCGAGGTTTTTGCGATGCTGGCGATCAGCAGTGCCCAAGACACGGCGGCCAGGCTGACGGTTGAAGATACCGCCCACCAGTTAAGCAATAGCGGCAAACTGCTCGGCAGTTCCAGCGCTTCGCTGCCGAATTGCGGCACCAGATACATGCCAACCAAAACCATCAACGCGGCCTGAACCTGATTGACGATGAAGAAGGGCAGCAGCTTGCCGGCGAGCACCAAATGAAACGGCACGCCCATCGCCCGCAAACGTTGTAGCGTGCCTTGCTGGCGCTCGATGATGAAAATCGATGAAACCGGGATGACGACAAAGAACATGGCAAAAATCAGCCAGGCCGGAACATTCTGCTGCACCGATGAAGGAATTTTGGCGTTGGTGTTGCCGCGCACTGCTTCACTGCGGATTTCATCCGGCCAATCTTTTTCCAGCGTCGCGCCGGGGGCGACTGGCAGCCCAAACAGCTTGCCGGCCTTGACCGTCAGTTCATCCGCCCGCACTGCGCCGAGTGCTGCCATGACTTGGTTGCGGAAGGCGAGTTGCAAGGTGGGCGAAAGTGCCGGGTCGATCAGCAGGGACAGCGGTTCGGCAGGCTTGCCATCGGTGCCGCCGGGCGTTAACAGTCGGTTGCCGAATTCCTTGGGGAGAACAAGAACGAGACTTTGCTTGCCTTGCAGTAGTTGATTTCGGGCCGAACCAAGATCGTTGTCTCCCTCAATTTTCTTGAATGCGGCTACACGGTTCAGTCGCTTGACCAGCGCTTTGGAAATTGGCGTCTGGTCGAGATCAACCACGCTGTAACTGACGTCAATCGTCACGCCCGGCGTAAATGCATCGCGCAGCGCCATGGTCATGACCAGAATGAAAATGGTCGGCATGATGAAAAGTGCCAGCAGACCATGCTTGTCGCGGGTCAGCGCAATGGTTTCCTTGAGCCAGAGGGCGAGCAGGCGAGGTGACATGGTTTAGTCGCGCAAGGAACGATTGGTAAAACGCATGAACACTTGTTCCAGATCGTGCTGGCCAAGGCTGAGATTGCGCACGCTACAGCCGGCGCTGGCCAGTTCATCGAGCAAATTTTGAAGTGTTGCGGTCGACGGCAAAATTAGCCGATATTTTTGTTCGCCGATAAGCGTTGCCGAGAAACGCTGAGCAATGGTTTCCGGCAGCGGCTGCTCAAGGCCAATGTCGAGCAGCGGTTCCGGACTTTGCAGAATGTCACTCAGCGTGCCCTCCGCCAAAACCTGTCCCTGATCGACGATGGCGATTTTCTGGCAGATCGCCTCAATCTCTTCCATATAGTGGCTGGTGTAAATCACCGTTGTACCGGCAGCGGGCAGGGCGGCAATCGAGTCGAGGAGGAAATGGCGTGACTGCGGATCAACCCCAACGGTAGGCTCATCGAGCAGCAGCAATTGCGGCTTGCCAAGCAGGCCAATCGCCAGGTTGAGCCGCCGGCGCAGGCCGCCGGAAAGCTGTTCGGCACGTTTGCCGACAACTTGTTCGAGTCGCGCAAAAGCAATCGCAGATTCGCTTTGCGACTTGAGTTTTGTCCCACCTAAACCCAAAACACCGCCAAAAAAACGCAGGTTTTCAGCAACCGTCAGCATCGGGTAAAACGCGTAATCTTGCGGCACTAGCGCGATGGCGCGCGGATTTTTACTGCGGACTTCGGCTAGTGGTATGCCATCGAGCGTAATCAGGCCATCTGTTACGGTCAACAGTCCAGAGAGCACAGAAATTAAAGTGGTTTTCCCGGCGCCATTCGGGCCCAGCAGGCCATAAACACCAGCGGCAGGAATATTCAGCGAAACATTCTGCAGCGACGGGGTGGTGGCGTCGCGATAGCGGTAAGAAACGCCATCGATATTCAGCATCAGGTCGCGCTTCGCAAATCGCGGTAAAAGACTTGTTCGTGATCGGCGATCAGGCGTAGCTTGTCGGCCAGTGCGGTTGTCGCCAGCGGTTCGCGGTCGCGAATCATGCGGGCGGCGGAAAGGGCAAATTCACGCCATTCGTCACCAATATCAACCAGTGCTTCGGAGAGTTCGTTGAGCCGTGGGCGGGCGAGCAGGTCGGCTGCTTCCTGCAGGAAAGAGGCGTAGATAAAGCGAAATCCGCCACCGCCGGTCCCGATTTCTTCCTGCATGCGCACGACCTGGCCGATGAACATCTTGGCTTGTGCCGGTTGCAGGCGTTCGATGGCATTGGCCAGGCGACGAATGCCACGCACGCCGATGATGGGCAGCGGCGTATCAAGCATGATACGTGTGGTTTTCTTCAGGGCTTTCGGGATGACGACAGCCCAGTCCGGCGTTGATGGTTTGGCGGTAGCGTAATAGAGCAAGCCCTTGGGGGCGAGCATGCCCTTGGCGAAGCGGGCGCGTTGCAGGGCATTGGCTGGGCAGGTGACCGGGGTTTCAAAAACCGGGTCGGAAAGCTGGTATTCACCACTGGACGTATCGCGGCCAAAGGCCAGCACGTTGTGTGCATTGAAGTGGAAACGCAGGTCTTCCGGCATGTAGGGGAGCCAGAAAACAGAAGTTTGCATGCCGACGATTTCACCGCTGGCCAGTAATTCATCCAGTCGTCGCGTGCCGGCTTGTGGATCGCGAAAAGTTTCAAAGCGCATCTTCAGGCCGAGCGGTTTTTGCAGCCCCTTGATGATGGCCTTGGGCGGCATCCGATAGGCGACCAGCGGCAGGCCGTTGATCTTGACGATAGGCAGGTAGGCAAAAGACATGGCCGATGACAGCCCGAAAGCCATCGGCTCCGAAATCGGCAGGCCGTGATGGCGCAACATGGCGGACATGACTCCGCTTTCGCAGTGGGAGGCTTGGCTGTGCTGGAATTCCATTATTTAGCCTGTTTTAACTGGTCGACCGTAAGCCCCAGCGCATCGGCATAGCGCTGCAGCTGGGCGGTCGAGAGTCCGGCAAAAACGGCGGGCTGGAAGTGGCGGCGTATGCGCCATTGCCAGACACCGCTGGTTTGTGAAAGCAATGGCACATCCATGCGTGCCTTGTGCATGTGGTATTCGAGGGCCGAGGTTTCGCCGCTGGCGACACGCTGAAGGGCATTTGCTGCCAACTGATTGAGGTCATCGACCGCCTGACGAGTGACAATTTCCTCAACTTCCCAGCCTGCCGATTGAACGATCTGGATCTTGCCATCCGCACCACGTGCATAAACTGCCTTGCGATGGCCGCCGAGGGTGACATTGCCTTCCTGCGGAACTTCACTTTCCAGCATGGTCGACCACCGTCAGATACATCAGCGAGCCAGTAAAACGACCGCTTTCCGGGATGAAGCAGAGCAGGCGTTCGCCGGCCTTCAGTTTGCCGCTTTTAAACAGTTCATCGAGCATGATGTAGATTGCCGCCGAGCCCGTGTTGCCTTTGGTGTGCAGATTAGTGAACCATTTCTCTTGCGGCACCGTGAAGCCAGTGGAAGCCATGCAATCAGTAATTGGCCTGCGAAAATATTCAGAGGACATGTGTGGCAAAAACCAGTCGACATTGGCTGGTGTCAGACCGCGTGTATGCATAACCCTTTCCAGCGATTTGCCGAAGGTTTGATAAACCACGCTTTCGTTGAGCAGGCGTACATCCTGTTTGACCGAGAATACTGAACGTTTGGTCCATTCATCGGCCGGAAATTCCTTCCAGCCCTTTAGCGAGCCATCTTCCTGCTTCTCCCCGCCGGCATACATGCAGGCTCCCATGTTGCCAGCCTGCGAGAGGATGTCGATCCATTCGATGCGCAGTGAAAGACCTTCCTTCTCTGGTTGATTCTGAACCAGAAAAGCGCCAGCGCCATCGGAAAGCATCCAGCGCAGAAAATCCTTTTCAAAGGCAATTTCCGGGTTGCTTTCCAGTTCAGAAACGCGATGCTCTGATTCCGCCTCGAAATTGCGTGCATGCAAGACAGCAGATGCCTGTTCGGAACCGGTAGCGACCGCATTGTTCGCTTGTCCTGACAGTACGGCCAGATAGGCATATTTAAGTGCAGTGATTCCGGCAACACAGATTCCGGCAGTGGAAACCACTTCACAGGCCGGAATGCCCAGTTCGCCGTGAACCATCACGCCATGGTTCGGCATCAGTTGATCTGGCATGGTCGTGCCGGTTACAAGGCAATCGATATCGCCGACGACTTTCAGGCCGCGTACCGCCTCGGCAGTAAGCTGGGCATTGTTGTGCGTGGTTTCGCCTGTATTCGGATCAATTGCGTAATAACGCTGACGAATGCCGTTGTTGCGCAGGATAATGCGACGGGCGCGCGAAGGCTTGCCGGCAATCATGCCGAGCACGTTCTCAATATTCTCGTTTCCTACCGGCGCATTGGGCAAAAAGACCGCGCTGCGGGTGATATAGGCCTTGCCGCTACTGTGCATATTTTTCTAGATTGAATTCCTGCGAACCAGAAGGCAGTTCGAGTTCAGCTTTTAGCCGTTCGAGACGCGGTTTGAGCAGAGGGGAAAATACCCATTGTAGCAACAGGCTTAAGGGAACGACGGTTAATACCAAGGTAATCAAATACAGTGCAAATACCAGCAACATTGGCCGACGCCGCCATTGACCACGTTTGCCGAAGAAACGAATCAGCTTCGACCAGACTTTAAAGGCTCGATGTGCCGCCCGTTCGCTCAGGGCCAGGCGTGGGTTGACGGTAGCTGCGCGCAGCCCGGTCAGCATCGGGTCGGCTGATTTCTCGGCGTCACAATTGAGCGCATCGGCCAGCGCACGCCCGAAGCGACTGGCGCCGCGAATTTCTTCCGGCGCAACGCCGGCTGGCGGCAAGCCAAAAAATCGATTGCGTTTGCCAGTCAGCACCCAGCGCGGTGTGGTGATGAAGGTGGCCAGCGGATGGCCCTGGTCGGTGAATACCAGATGATCGCGCAACAGGCCGCCGGCTTCGGCAATCAGTTGCTTCATGGTTTCCTGTGCCGAAAGCCACATATTGCGACAGGCGACCAGCGTAATCACTGGTTTGCCATGGATCAGGCGTTTGCCCTCGGGGCTTTTCAGAAATGCCGTCATGGGCAGCGCTGGTGCCAGATACCAGACCTGATAGGTCAATATGACCAGATCGAATTGGCGATCAGCGGAAATGCTTAGTGGTTTTAAAGGTGGCGCATCGAGTTGCACGCACTCGGGAAAGGCATCAACAAAATCAACTATTGGCCACGGCCATGGGAAAGGGGTTTCAGGCACCAATGTTTCCACATGCACCGAGTGGCCGGCCGCACGCAAGGGCACAACAACTTGTGCGCTGACGTCCGAAAGCTGTCCGGTTTGTGAGTAATTGATGACGAGAACGTTCTTCACGGTGCATTCTGATTAGGGCGAACCCTAAATTCTAGCAAATCGTAGGGTTATTTCGGTGAAACGTAAAAACTCGGCTGGAATACAGGATTTGCGTCGACTTGCTTGGGGTTTTTGCTGCTTATCGGCTATCATTCTGCTTTCCCGCAGCCTGTCTTTTTATGACCAAATACGTTTTCGTTACAGGTGGTGTCGTGTCCTCTTTGGGCAAAGGCATTGCCGCCGCGTCGCTGGGGGCCATTCTGGAATCCCGCGGCATTAAAGTTACCCACATCAAGCTTGATCCATACATCAATGTCGACCCCGGCACGATGAGTCCTTTCCAGCACGGCGAGGTTTTCGTTACTGAAGACGGTGCTGAAACTGATCTTGATCTCGGCCACTACGAGCGCTTTACCAGCGCCAAGATGAGCCGTCGTAACAACTTTACCACTGGCCAGATCTACGATACCGTGATCAAGAAGGAGCGCCGTGGTGAATATCTTGGCAAGACCGTACAGGTCATTCCGCACATCACCGACGAAATCAAAACCAAAATCAAAGCCGGCGCCGAAGGCGCCGATGTCGCGATCATTGAAGTTGGTGGTACGGTGGGTGACATCGAATCACTGCCTTTCCTTGAAGCCATTCGTCAGATGGGCATTCAGGAAGGTCGTAACAACGTCTGCTACATGCATTTGACGTTGTTGCCCTACATTCCGACTGCTGGCGAGTTGAAAACCAAGCCGACTCAGCATTCCGTCAAGGAATTGCGCGAAATTGGTATTCAACCGGACATCCTGCTGTGCCGTGCCGACCGTTCGATTCCGGTCGAAGAGCGTCGCAAGATTGCATTGTTTTGTAATGTGATGCCGGAAGCGGTCATTGAGTGTCTTGATGCTGATTCCATCTACAAAATTCCCGGCATGCTGCATGAACAGATGCTTGATGAAATTGTCTGCCACAAGCTGAATATTCTAGCCAAGGCAGCTGATTTGACGGTTTGGGAGAATCTCATTGTTGCGCTGGAGCATCCGCAGAGCGAAGTAACCGTTGCTTTCGTCGGTAAATATGTCGATCTGACTGAGTCCTACAAATCATTGATTGAAGCGATCAAGCACGCCGGCATTCACACGCGCAGCCAGGTCAATATTGTTTATATCGATTCGGAAGATATCGAAAAAGACGGCATTGGCGTGCTGGAAAATGTTGACGCCATTCTGGTTCCCGGCGGTTTCGGTCGTCGCGGCACCGAAGGTAAAATCGCGGCTATACGCTATGCTCGTGAAAACAAGGTGCCATATCTCGGTATCTGCCTTGGCATGCAACTCGCTGTTGTTGAATTTGCTCGTGATGTGGCTGGCATGGAGGGGGCGCATTCTACGGAATTCGTTCAGGACACGCCTTACCCGGTTATCGGTCTGATTACCGAATGGCTAGATGCTTCGGGCAAGGTTGAGAAGCGCAGCGAGGATTCCGACATTGGTGGCACCATGCGTCTGGGCGGCCAGGTTTGCAAGCTGGCTGACGGTTCTCTTTCTCGAGAGATTTACGGTAAGCCTGAGATCACCGAACGCCATCGTCATCGCTATGAAGTGAACAATACCCTGCTTGCCCAATTGGAAGAGAAGGGCTTGATCGTCGCAGGTCGCGCGCCAGGTACCGATCTTTGTGAAATGGTCGAATTGCCAGCGACGGTTCATCCGTGGTTTGTCGGTTGCCAGTTCCATCCAGAGTTCACCTCCAACCCGCGTCAGGGTCATCCGCTATTCACCTCTTTTGTGAAAGCAGCGTTGACTAATCAACAGGCCAAAGCTAAATGAAGCTCTGTGGTTTCGAGGCTGGTCTTGACCAGCCTTTTTTCCTGATTGCCGGGCCATGTACTGCTGAATCAGAGCAGCTTTGCCTCGATGTGGCCGGCCACATGAAAGAAGTTTGCGGTCGACTCGGTGTTCCGTACATTTTTAAAGCCTCCTACGACAAGGCCAACCGCAGCTCTGGTAAATCGGTGCGCGGTTTGGGTCTTGAGGAAGGGTTACGGATTTTTGCCGAGGTCAAACGGCAAATCGGCGTCCCGGTCCTGACCGATGTTCATTCGATTGACGATGTGGCGGCAGTTGCGTCAGTTGTCGACGTACTGCAAACCCCCGCATTTTTGTGTCGTCAGACTGATTTCATCCATGCCGTCGCTTCTTGTGGCAAGCCGGTGAATATCAAGAAGGGCCAGTTCCTCGCGCCGGGCGATATGAAGAACGTCGTCGACAAGGCGCGTGAAGTAAATAACGGCGCCGACAACCTCATGGTTTGTGAGCGTGGTGCTTCGTTCGGCTACAACAATCTGGTTTCCGATATGCGCAGTCTGGCGATCATGCGCGAAACAGCTTGTCCGGTAGTCTTTGATGCGACGCACAGCGTGCAGTTGCCGGGCGGGCAGGGCACGACCTCTGGCGGTCAGCGCGAGTTTGTACCGGTTTTAGCACGTGCTGCCGTGGCAGTCGGCATTTCTGGTCTGTTCATGGAAACCCATCCGCATCCGGAAATGGCCTGGTCGGATGGTCCGAACAGTTGGCCGCTGGAACGTATGGAAAGTTTACTGACGACACTGGTCGCCCTGGATAGGGCTGTCAAGCTCGCTGGCTTTGAAGAATTACGTTAATAATTTAGTTTAAATAGTCTTTTCAACCTGCTGATAATAAGGAAGAAATATGAGTTCCATCGTTGATGTTGTTGCCCGAGAAATTCTTGATTCCCGTGGCAATCCCACCGTTGAAGCTGATGTGCTGCTGGAGAGCGGTGTCATGGGCCGGGCGGCTGTTCCTTCTGGTGCTTCCACTGGTACCCGCGAAGCGATTGAGTTGCGTGATGGTGATGCCAGCCGTTACCTCGGCAAGGGTGTCATGCAGGCGGTTGAGAACATCAATACCGAAATCTCCGAAGCGATCATCGGTCTTGATGCACAGGAGCAGGCTTTCATCGACCAGACCATGATTGATCTGGACGGTACCGATAACAAGTCACGCCTTGGTGCCAATGCCATCCTCGCCGTTTCCATGGCGGTGGCCAAGGCCGCAGCCGAAGAATCCGGTCTGCCGCTTTATCGCTATTTCGGAGGTATGGGCCCGATGCAGATGCCAGTGCCGATGATGAACATCATCAATGGTGGCGAACACGCTAACAACAGTCTCGATATTCAGGAATTCATGGTGATGCCGGTTGGCGCCGCCAATATTCGTGAAGCCATCCGCTGCGGCGCCGAAATTTTCCATGCGCTGAAGAAACTGCTCAACAAGGCTGGACACTCCACGGCCGTCGGCGACGAAGGTGGCTTTGCCCCGAATCTGGGCAGCCATGCCGAAGCCCTGCAGATCATCATGCAAGCTATTGAAGCCGCCGGTTATGTTCCGGGTCAGGACGTCCTGCTAGCCTTGGATTGTGCAGCTTCCGAGTTCTACAAGGATGGCAAATACCATCTTTCCGGCGAGGGGCTGCAACTGACCTCAGCCCAGTTTGTCGATTATCTGGCCAACCTGGCCGACCAGTTCCCCATCGTTTCCATTGAAGACGGCATGTCCGAAGCCGACTGGGATGGCTGGAAGCTATTGACCGACCGTCTGGGCAAGAATGTGCAGATCGTTGGCGACGATATCTTTGTCACCAATACCAAAATCTTCAAGGAAGGTATCAAGAAGGGCATTGGTAACTCGATTCTGATCAAAATCAACCAGATTGGCACCCTGTCCGAAACCTTCGCTGCTGTCGAAATGGCCAAGCGCGCGGGCTACACGGCCGTGATCTCGCATCGCTCCGGTGAAACGGAAGACAGCACGATTGCTGACATTGCTGTCGGACTCAATGCTGGCCAGATCAAGACCGGTTCGCTGTCGCGTTCTGACCGTATTGCCAAGTACAACCAATTGATTCGTATTGAAGAAGATCTCGGCGATACCGCATCCTATCCGGGTCGTGAAACCTTCTACAACCTGCGTTAATTATTGATGCGTTGGCTGACGGTCGGCCTCCTTGCTGTCATCGGCTTGCTCCAGTACCCCCTCTGGGTGGGCAAGGGCGGCTGGCTGAAGGTTTGGGATTACGACCGTCAATTGCAGCAACAGAAGGAAGTAACACGCAAGCTTGAAATCAGAAATGCGGGCCTTGATGCCGAGGTTCGCGATCTGAAACAGGGTTATGACGCAATTGAGGAACGTGCCCGTTTTGAGTTGGGCATGATCAAGCAGGATGAAAGCTTCGTTCAAATCCCGGAAAAAGTTCCCGGAAAATAAGCGAAATAAAGGCGTCGACCGCAGTAGTCACCAGCAATTGCCTCCGTTAGAATCGCCCTCAGAAGGCCCCCCTTCAGAGCGCTCAAGGAGATCAACATGCTGCTCAAGGTTGGAGACATAGCTCCCGCATTCAAATTGCCGGATGCTGATATGGAATCGATTGATCTGGCGGCCTATCAAGGTAAGAAGCACATCGTCCTTTTCTTTTATCCGAAGGATGGAACGCCATGCTGTACCAAGGAAGCGACCGATTTTTCCGACCATGAGGAGGATTTCAAGGCTGAGGGTTGCGTCCTGTTTGGTATCAATCGCGACGATTGCCTGAAGCACGCGGAATTCCGCGACAAGGAAGGCATCGGGACCGAACTGCTTTCGGATTGTGAAGGGAGTGTTTGCAAGCAGTACGGTGTCTGGCAGGCAAAAGAAGTTGATGGTCACAAGAAATTCGGTGTGGTCCGTTCAACTTTTATCATTGATCGCACTGGCGTTATTCGTCATGCGTTCTACAACGTTAACTACAAAGGCCATGCAATGGAAATGCTGCGCCTGGTCAAGGAACTCAATACATGAACACGCAGGTT
>ERZ724523.2522-NODE-2522-length-10420-cov-5.874192_pt1 | contig 10420 bp, 8 predicted proteins | sample MGYA00376056_ERZ724523 | MGnify/ENA primary metagenome ERZ724523 (study PRJEB28724, sample SAMN07190888) | wastewater metagenome | isolation source: influent of sewage treatment plant in Hong Hong | place: USA: Christiansburg, Virginia | collected 2016-03-01 ... | reverse complement strand
AACAGGCGTCGCTGATGTACCAGATACTCAATGGCGAACGCCAGCCCCTGCGCAGTTTTCGGGCCGACTTGCCGGAAAGCCTCAACGTCCTGCTCGACAAAATGCTCGCGCGCAGTCTCGAGGATCGCTTCCCCGACTGGGCCTCGACGCTTGCCGCGTTGGCCATGAATTGCGCCCGGGCCACCCGTCAGGGAACCCCCGCGGCGGCTGTCGCGGCACCGCCGGCCGAAGCCGAACTTTACGATCAGTTACGCTGCCTGGCTCTTTTGCGCCCACTCAATGACGCCCAGCTTTGGGAGTTGATCCGCATTTCGCGCTGGCGCAACGTGCCGGCCGGCACCAAACTGATCAACGAGGGCAACGAAGCGCGTTCTTGCTACCTGCTGCTCAAGGGCGAAGCCCGCGTCACGCGCGAGCACAAATTGATCGCCATGCTCGACTCTGGCTCCCTGTTTGGTGAACTGGCCTTTGCCGAAGACATTCCCGAGCGGCGCGCCGCTTCCGTCGTCACCACCGGCGATTCGACCATTGGCAAGTGGAACTACAGCCGCCTGCGCAGCGCCTCACCCGGCCTGCAGTCGAAAATGCTGGAAATCTTCTTCCGCCTCGCCGCCATGCGCCTCCGGCAATCGGACGAGCGCTATCTGCGCCTCTACCGGCAATACAACCCCGGCGGGGGCTAAATAAGTCCATTCCCATCTTCTGGCTGGAGTCTGACCATGAGCTTGGTTTCAAATTGATTGAGAAGTTGGCCAAATAATTACGAAGGCAATTGACGCCTTGCGCTCTAAAATTGCTGAGACTATCTTCGCGTTGATGCCATGAAACTCAATTTGCACTCCCGCTTTCTTTTATTGTTCGGCGTCATCTTTGTCCTGGGCGGTGCTGCTGGCTACCAGTTTTTCGTCTGGTATACCGATGAAGTGGTGAGTGTGCTTGGCCAGCGTTTTGCCGAGCGCAATGTGCTTTACGAGAAAAGCAAGATAGTCAGTATCTTGACGCGTGAAGTGACGCTGGCTCAGAAGATGGCGAGTTCGCCAGTACTCAAGGATTGGGTTGCTGCCGAGCTGGATGGCAAGGCGCGGCAGCGGGCGATTGCCGAACTGGAGGATTTTCGAGGGTTTTTCCGCAGCCGGAGTTATTTCTTTGCGCTAGCCGCTTCGGGCAATTATTACTACAACGATGATAGCGGCGGCCATGCGCTTGAAGCGCCGCGCTATACGCTGGATCAATCGGTGCAAAAGGATGGTTGGTTCTATGTCACTTTGCGTGACGTCAAGGATACGCAACTCAATGTCGATACGGACCGCCATCTGCGGCTGACCAAGGTCTGGATTAATGCAGTGGTGCGCGACGGCCAAGGCAAGGCGGTGGCCGTGACCGGCAGTGGTGTCGATCTTTCGGACTTCATCCGCAGCGTGGTCAGCAGCGAATTGGGTGGTGCGGCTAATATCCTGATTGATCGTAATGGGGCGATTCAGGCGCATCAGGACGTTTCGGTAATCGACTTTGCTTCGGTGCGCAAGGCGGCCGGCAAGGAATCTCAGAGTACGCTTTTTGATCTGCTTGATCGGCCGAATGAAGCCGATGCCTTGCGCCGGGCAATGGCTTCTTTGGTTGCTGGTGAGCACGAGGTACAGACGCTGGAGTTGCGGGTGCAGGGGCGCCGGCAGCTGACAGGGTTGGTCTGGGTGCCGGAGATTCAGTGGTTTGTCCTGACCATGACGCAGCCGGATGCGGTTAAAGCTTCTTCCGCGTTGCCGGCAGCATCTCTTTTACTGGTTGTGATGCTCGGCTTGGTCTTGTTGGGTGCGGCCATCATTCTCGAGCGGAGTGTGGTACGTCGTCTGGCGCGGCTTGATCAGGCGGCGAGGACGCTGACTGAAGGCAAGCCCAGGCCGGCGCTGGTCGATAACTCGCCTGATGAGATTGGTCATTTGACACGTACTTTCAATAGCATGGCGGAGCGTATTGCGAGCCATACTGAAGAGCTGGAACGACAGGTGGCGGAGCGCACGGTTGCGCTGGAAGAGATGGCTCACAGTGATTTTTTGACCGGTCTGTTAAATCGCCGAGGCGTCATGGTGCGGATGGAGACGGAACGCAAGCGGTTGGCGCGCAGCGGTGGCAAATTGGGTGTGCTGATTGTCGACCTCGATCTTTTCAAGCGGATCAACGATAACTGGGGACATGCCGTGGGGGATCTCGCTCTGGTTGAAATTGCCAGGGTGTTGAAAGATTCTGTGCGTACTTACGACGGGGTGGCACGCTGGGGAGGCGAGGAGTTCCTGGTCGGCATGTTCGACCTGAGTTGTTTTGCCGAGCTGGAGGCGGTTGCCAACAATTTGTTGAATGCTGTCCGCCAGGTCAGGCTTGATTGCCATGGCGTCGATGTCAGCCTGACTTACAGCATTGGCGGGATTCTCGCCGATGCATCGGTGAGTCTGGATGAGATCATCAAGCAGGCCGACGATGCGCTGTACCGGGCCAAGAATGAAGGGCGTGACCGCGCTGTACTGGCCAATTTTTTGTCTGCTTGATCCCGATATTCCGGCGCTTTTGACAGTTGACCGTAACAGCCATTCCGGTCGATGGTCCCTCGTGCAAACCTGCTAATATTCATCTTCCGCTGCAATGCAACAAAATTAAACCAAAATGTCCCCCCCAACTGACCGCATGAGCCCTGAGGAACGCCGCGCTGGCGCTTCACTGGCTGCCATCTTCGCCCTGCGCATGCTCGGCCTGTTCCTGATCCTGCCGGTATTTTCGGTTTATGCCAAAACCTTGCCAGGGGGCGATAACTTGGCACTGGTGGGCTTTGCGCTAGGCGCCTACGGACTGACCCAGGCGGTGTTTCAGATCCCCTACGGGATTGCTTCCGATATTTATGGGCGCAAACTGGTTATCGTGATTGGCCTGATTATCTTTGCGATAGGTAGTTTTGTTGCTGCCTGGGCGCCAACCATGAACTGGATCATCGTTGGCCGTGTTCTGCAGGGTGCCGGCGCCATTTCGGCTGCGGTGACGGCGTTGGCGGCGGACCTGACGCGCGAGGAACATCGTACCAAGGTAATGGCGATGATCGGTTCGTCGATTGGCTTGGTATTCGCCCTCTCGCTGGTCGGCGCACCGCTGCTTTACGGCTTGATCGGCATGGGTGGATTATTTTCAATGACCGGCGTGCTGGCGCTGGCCGCCATTGTGCTGTTGCTCAAGGCCGTGCCGCCGGCGCCGCCGCCGCATGGCCATGCCAAGCTGCCCTTGCGTCGGGTGGTGCTTGATCCCGATTTGATGCGCCTGAATGTTGGTATTTTCCTGCTGCACATGGTTCAGATGGCCATGTTTGTGGTGGTGCCGCATGCGCTGGTTGATCATGGCGGTCTCGAAGCCGCATCCCATTGGAAGGTGTATTTGCCGGCAGTGCTGGTTTCCTTTGCGGTCATGGTGCCGGCGATTATTGCTGCTGAACGCAAAGACAAAATGCGGCCGATTTTCCTGGCAGCAATTGGTTTGCTGGTGGTTGTTCAATCGGGCTTGTTGATTTTTAGTGGCAGTCTTTGGGCGCTAGCCTTGTGGCTAACACTGTTTTTTGTTGCTTTCAATGTGCTGGAGGCAACGCTACCTTCACTGGTTTCGCGCACGGCGCATCCTGCGGCCAAGGGTGCGGCGCTCGGCGTTTATAACACCACGCAGGCACTCGGCTTGTTTATAGGTGGTGCACTGGGCGGCTATATTGCGCAGAATTTCGGCGATAATGCCGTTTTTGCTGCCTGCACCGGCCTCATGCTGGTCTGGCTGGTGGTGGCAAACTCAATGAATTTTCCGCAACGGCGTGTGACGCCGGCTGCGACACAATCTGCTTAGGAGACTCTGGTTATGGCATCAGTTAACAAATGGATCGGCATCGGCAATTTGGGCAAAGACCCGGATATGCGTTACACCGCCAGCGGTGATGCGATCTGTAATTTCAGCATTGCTTGTTCAGAAAGCTGGAAAGACAAGGCAACTGGCGAGAAAAAAGAGCAAACCGAGTGGGTTCGCATCTCTTTCTTTGGCAAACTCGCTGAGATTTGCGGCCAATATCTCAAAAAAGGCTCGCAGGTCTATATCGAAGGCAGTCTGCGTACCCGTAAATGGACTGACAAGGATGGTCAGGAGCGTTATACGACCGAAATTCGTGGCGACGAAATGAAGATGCTCGGTTCGCGTCAAGGCATGGGCGCTCCAGCAGGCGGTGGTGGTGGCGGTTATGACAGCGAACCGACCGATTACGCACCGGCTCCGCCGAAAAACAAGCCGAAACCTTCGTTTGAAGATTTGGGCGACGATATCCCATTCTGAAAATTAGGCTGCCATGACCAACGCACTCACCTTCAAAATTCTCGAAGACATCGCCAAGGATTTATCCGGCGATCAAATCTCGTTTCCGACTTTTCTGGATATTACCTTTCAGGTGCGTACTGCCCTGAAGGACGAGAATCTGAATGTCGAGAAACTTGCCAAGCTGGTCGGTGCCGAGCCGCTGATGAGCGCCAAGATCATCCGTATGGCCAATTCGGTGGCGCTCAATCCGTCTGGCCGCGAGGTGGCGGATGTCAAGAGCGCCATCGTCCGTGTCGGCATGGAGGCGGTGCGCACGGTGTCCTTCGCGGTGGCCATGGAGCAGCTGCTTAAATCGAAGCAGATGCAGCCGTTTGCTGGTATTTCACAGCGCCTTTGGGAGCATACGGCGCACGTCGCAGCGCTTTGTCGTGTTCTGGCGAGAAAACTGGCCAAGATCAATGGTGACGAGGCGATGTTTGCCGGCTTGGTGCACGATATCGGCGTTTTCTACCTGATGTCGCGCGCCGCAGGATTCCCGGAAATGATTGCCGACAAGCCGGCCTTGTATGACTTGCTGGTTGGTTGGCACGACAACATCGGCCATGCCCTGCTATCCGCACTCGGCTTGCCGGAGTCTGTGTTGCTCGCGGTGCAGGAGCATGAAACGGATCGTGAGATCAAGGAAATCAAGACGCTGCCGGATGTGTTGTATGTGGCGAACAAGATCGCCAATCGTGCCGCTTCCTGGCGTGATCCTGAGTTTGATACTGGGGTCGATACCTCAATGCTCGAAACAATATTTGACCCGGAAATGCTGGCCGAAATCATCGAAGAGTCGGAAGAGGAAGTGCATTCCCTCAAATCAGCGCTTGGCGGCTGATTCTCTGACGCAATGAGTAGCGCGCAACACGGTTCTGCTGAATTGACGGGGCAGCGCTTGGCCGCCATGGCGCTTGCTGCTTTAGGCGTGGTCTATGGCGACATTGGCACCAGCCCGCTCTATGCGGTGAAAGAGGTCTTCGCCGGCAACCACCCGATTGCGGTCAATGAGGCCAATATCTTTGGCAGCCTCTCGCTTTTTTTCTGGGCGCTGATCATTGTTGTTTCGATCAAATATGTGATGTTTATCATGCGCGCCGACAACCGGGGCGAGGGCGGCATCATGGCCCTGATTGCCTTGGCGCTGCAGGACGCGAAGAACAAACCTCGGCAAATGAAGATGATCATGATCATCGGCATTCTAGGGGCGGCAATGTTCTACGGTGATGGCATGGTGACACCGGCGATTTCGGTGCTTTCGGCCGTTGAGGGACTGGAGATAGCGACGCCCGCACTCAAGCCTTTCGTCATTCCAGTTACGCTCGTTGTGTTGTTTGGACTGTTTTATGTGCAGCGCCAAGGCACGGCAGTGGTTGGCACGGCTTTTGGGCCGGTCATGCTGGTCTGGTTTTCTGTACTGGCCATGCTGGGTCTGCTCAATATTGTTGAACATCCGGCCATTTTGGCAGCGCTCAACCCGTTTTACGGCATTGAGTTCCTGCTCGAAAACAAATCCACCTCGCTGATGGCGATGGGTAACGTTGTATTGGCGGTGACTGGTGCCGAAGCGCTCTACGCCGACATGGGACATTTTGGGCGCAAGCCGATTTCGCGCGCCTGGTTTTTCTTTGTGCTGCCGGCCCTGGTGCTCAACTATTTCGGGCAAGGCGCCTTGATCCTTGGCGATCCGGCAACAGCGGTGAATCCCTTCTTTCTGTCGGCGCCGGATTGGGCTCTTTATCCCTTGGTCGGTTTGGCTACGGTGGCGACAGTCATTGCCTCGCAGGCGGTAATTTCCGGTGCCTTTTCAGTGACGCGTCAAGCAATGCAACTGGGCTTTGTGCCGCGCATGGAAGTCCAGCATACCTCTGATCGGGAAGCCGGCCAGATCTATTTGCCGGCGGTCAATTGGGGCTTGATGGTTGCCGTGATGATCCTGGTCCTCGGCTTCAAATCATCCAACAATCTGGCTGCAGCCTACGGCATTGCGGTGACCGGCGATATGGTGATTACTTCGATTCTTGCCACCGTGGTGGTGGCGCGCAGCTGGAAATGGGGCTGGGGACGGGCGATTGCCCTGTTCAGTTGCTTCCTTGTTGTCGAACTGATTTTCCTCGCCGCCAATGTTCTCAAAATTCCTGATGGTGGCTGGTTCCCGCTGATTGCCGGGATGGTTGTTTTTGTGCTGATGACGACCTGGAAACGCGGCCGTCAGTTGCTAGCCGAACGCCTCAAGGGCGAGCGTCTTGAGCTGTCTCTATTCCTTGAGTCGCTGGCCATGTCGATGCCGACGCGGGTAGCCGGTACAGCTGTTTTCCTCAATGCCGACCCGAGCGGTGTGCCGCATGCCATGTTGCACAACCTGATGCATAACAAGGTACTGCACGAGCGCGTGGTGCTGGTTTCGGTCAAATTCTTCGACGTGCCTTACGTGCCGGAAATTGATCGCGTTGAAGTGAAGCCTTTGCGTGAGAATTTCTGGAGCGTGGTCGTTCAGTATGGTTTCAAGGATGATCCGAATATCCCTGCGGCACTGGCCCTTTGTGCCGATGCCGGTGTCGAGTTCAATCCGCTCGATACCTCGTATTTCATTGGTCGCGAAACGCTGATTCCGCGTCTGAATTCGGATATGGCCTTCTGGCGCGAAAAGATTTTTGTCGCCATGTTCCGCAATGGCGGCTCGGCCACCGCCTTCTTCCAGATTCCCAGCAACCGCGTGGTTGAGCTGGGTACCCAGGTTGTTCTATAAGCGGCGGATTTTTTCCAGCAGCGCGGTGGTCGATTTCTGGTGAATGAAGGGGATGGAATGCACTGTTCCGCCCCAACCGAGCACCTCGCTGCAGCCGACAATTTTCTCTACCGGCCAGTCGCCACCTTTGACCAGTATCTCCGGTTTGCATTCGAGAATGCGCTGCAAGGGGGTGTCTTCGTCAAACCAGGTGACCAGCGCCACGCAGCCCAATGAGGCCATAACGGCCAGACGGTCGGCCAGCGCATTGACCGGACGATCATCGCCCTTCCCCAAACGCTTGACCGAAGCATCGCTATTCAGGGCAACCACCATACTGACGCCGAGCGCGGCTGCCTGGGCCAGATAAGTGACGTGGCCGCGGTGCAGAATGTCGAAGCAGCCGTTGGTAAAGACCAGCGGACGCGCAAGTTTGGCGGCGGTTACGGTCAACAGCTCAGGTGGGCAGATTTTTTGTTCGAAACTGGGGGCAGCGTAGGTCATGGTGGTCGTGGTCTATGGGGTAAGCCAGTATTTTAGTCGTGCTGAGCAGCCAGTGCGTGCTGGTGACGCCATGTTGTGATCGCGGTGAGTGCTTCGTCGAGTGAATTGAGTAGCAAAACCCCCTCCATCTTCGCCAGGCGTGTAACGCCGCCGCCACCAGCCCACAGGCTGGTTTCTGTCGGTAGCACCATGCGCAATTGCTGCAATAAACCGGGAATCTGGCGTTGTGGGAAGGCCGATGAGAAAGAAAGTGCAACGATGTCGGCGCGATGTGCATTGGCAGCACGGCCAATTTCGAGCAGTGGCATTTGCGTGCCGAGCGGAATGCACTCGGCGCCTTCCAGCGTAAATAAAGACTCCGCCATCAGCAGGCCGATCACGTGTGGCTCCTCGGGCACGCTGGTCAGCAGGACGCGTGGTGCGCGCAAGCCGCCGGGCAGGTTGGCGATGGCTTGTCGCAGCAGGCGCTTGGTCAATTCAGTGAACAGGTGCTCCTCGAAGACTTCAAAGCTGCCGTCCTCCCAGGCTTCGCCAACGCTGCGCGTGAGTGGTGCCACCGTGTCCTGGACAAAGCCTTGCATTCCTTGCCGAGCTAATCGTTGTTGCATGGCTTGTTGATAGCCGGCCACATCGTGTTGCTTGATCAGACCAAGTAGTGCGGAAAGCTCGTCAGTCGACGCGCTGGTCGAGTTTGGCTGCCTGATGCTACGCCGTGAAGCAAGCATGTTGAGCTCGTCATCGGCCGTTGCGATCAGCTTGCCGGGCCGGTGACCCTGGTCCATCAGGCGTTTGATAAGTCGCAAGCGGTCAACCTGGGCGCTTGAGTAGGCGCGTTCCCCATTGCTGTCGCGCTCCGGTGTGGGGAAGCCATAACGGCGCTCCCATATACGCAGCACGTCTTTGGAGAGGCCGGTCTCACGCTCGGCGGCGGTAATGCTGAAATTTATCGTTTCCATATTTGTCCTGAACAAAAGTTAGACAAACCGTTGACAAAGCAATCCTAGGTCGTTATCTTACGAACAAATGTGTTGTTTGTCTAGGACAAAAAGGATTGAAAATGAAACCTTCGCTAAGTAGCTGCTTGAGCCTGATGGGGCTTCTGGTGCTGGGTGTTGTTCCAGTCGCCTCGGCTGGTGAATGTCCGGCCTTGCTTAACCATAGCTTCCCTAGTCTGGTTGATGGTAAGCCGCAATCGCTTTGCCAATACCAAGGCAAGGTGATTCTGGTCGTCAATACCGCCAGTTTTTGTGGCTACACCACGCAATACGATGGCCTGGAAAAGCTCTATGCCCGGCTTAAGGACAAAGGACTGGTGGTGCTTGGTTTTCCGTCCAATGATTTTGGCGAGCAGGAGCCAGGCAGCAGCAAGGAGATCGCTGACTTTTGCCGGCTGACTTACGGCGTGGAGTTTCCCATGCTGGGCAAGACGGTGGTCAAAGGCAAGGATGCCAATCCGTTTTATCTGAAGTTGGCACAGATCACCGGCAGCTCGCCGGGCTGGAATTTCCACAAATATCTGATCAATCGTGATGCAACAAAAGTCCTCGCCTTCGGCAGTGCAACCAAGCCGGAGGACAAGGAGTTGCTCAAGAAAATCGACGAATTTCTCAAGTGATGCCGGAGACGATCATGAACAAGAAACAGCGTATCGCAGTAGTGGGTGCAGGGATTTCCGGGCTGGCCAGTGCCTGGTTGTTGAGCCGTGACTATCAGGTGACCCTGTTTGAAGCAGGAAGCTATCTGGGTGGCCATACCAATACGGTCGACGTCGAACTGGAGGGTAAAACCCACCCGGTCGATACAGGCTTCCTTGTCTTCAACGAAAAAACCTATCCCAATCTGATCGCCATGTTCGATCTGCTCGGTGTCGACAGCGTTGAAACTGAAATGTCATTTGCTGTCAGTCTGGAAAATCCGGATGTGGAATGGGCTGGCAGCAATCTGGCGACGGTTTTTGGGCAAAAGCGCAATCTGGTGCGACGCCAGTTCTGGTCGATGTTGTCGGACATACTGCGTTTCAATCGCGAAAGTGTCGCCTGGTTGGCGGCGCACCCCGGCAACGAACGAACCCTGCGTGCTTTCCTCGATGAAGGCCGTTACTCAAGCGCATTTTCAGAATGGTATCTGCTGCCGATGGCCGCTGCCATCTGGTCCTGCCCGACCGGGCAGATGCTCGATACACCGCTTGCGACCTTTGTTCGTTTCTGCCAGAACCACGGTTTGTTGCAGGTGTTTGATCGGCCGATGTGGCGCACCGTCAAAGGCGGCGGGCGTGACTATGTACGCAAGATAGCTGCGCAACTCACCGATGTTCGTCTCGCTTGTCCGGTCAGTGCGGTACACCGTGAGGGTGATCATTTGAGGGTCACGCATGCCGGCGGCTCTGAGGCATTCGATCAGATAGTCATGGCTTGCCATAGCGATCAGGCGCTGGCCATTCTCGGTTACACCGCGACGGATGCGCAGCGCGAGGTGCTTTCGGCAATCCGCTATCAGCCAAATCGCGCTGTATTGCATACAGATGCCGCGCTTCTGCCGCGTGATGAAAAACTTTGGTCGGCGTGGAATTACTTTGCCGGTAGCGGCGAGCCGGGTGAGCAGCCGGTGGCTGTTTCCTACCTGATCAACAAGCTGCAACCGCTGCCGTTCAAAACGCCGGTGGTGGTTACGCTCAACCCGGCACGTGAACCGGACCCGGCAAAAATCATTGCCGAGTTTGACTACGCTCACCCGATCTTTGATGGCCCGGCCATCGCCGCCCAGCGCGAGTTGCCGACCGTCTCGGGCGACAACGGCGTCTGGTTCTGCGGGGCCTGGAATGGTTAC
>ERZ724523.2512-NODE-2512-length-10448-cov-3.568363_pt1 | contig 10448 bp, 10 predicted proteins | sample MGYA00376056_ERZ724523 | MGnify/ENA primary metagenome ERZ724523 (study PRJEB28724, sample SAMN07190888) | wastewater metagenome | isolation source: influent of sewage treatment plant in Hong Hong | place: USA: Christiansburg, Virginia | collected 2016-03-01 ... | reverse complement strand
ATGCGCTGCGGCCCGGAAAGCTCGATGAGATCCAGCTTCGGTGTCAGGCTCGGCACGACTCGTAGCTTGGCGGCCACCGGCTCCGAGACATGCTCGCGCCGATCAATGGCGCTATCGACGACCACCTTGGCGTGCCCCTCGAACTCGATGCTGTTGCCGCCAAGCTGCTGGAGAACCTCGGTATCGACGCGAACTTGTGCCTCTGTGGCAGTCACGTACTCAGCGCGAAGACGGACATCGAGGTTTCGTGGCACCGCCCCCGGCAGCTTACTCGTCCCGGTCAACCACAAATACAGTGACCCGTCAGAAGGCCCCGGCAACGAGCGCCCGCGAATCACCAGCCACGAGGCGGGCAGCAGCGTCGTTGGAGCCACCTCGACAATCGCCAACTCGGCGAGCCCTGGGTCGGGATCGGCCAGTGGATCCATCGGTGGCGTGCAAGCGAACATCCACATCAGCAGCGATGGGAGCCAACGACTCATAGCGATCTCCGCAGGACGATGACGTAGCTCTTTCGAACCAGATGCGGACCCGCCTCGGCCTGAATCAACAGCGGATAAATCGTCTCAGCGGCGGCCTGGCTCATGGAGGGACAGAACACCAACTTTCCCCCGAGTTCGTCGGTCTGAAGGATTTCGGCATTGGGAGGCGGATTGACGAGCGACAGTTCCACCTGCGGCGAACTGCTTGATTCCACCACCACCGACACCGCCGAACACGGCATCATTCGCAGATCCAGCGTCGTGCCCTCCCCGACCGGCTCGCGAAACTGCGGAGGATCACCACCCGACTCAATGGTGAACCCCAGCTCCAGCGAACCGGACAATGGGCCGCTTTGCGCCGAAAACTCGATCGCCAAGGGTCCAACATCGGTAGCAAGTGGAGTAAATCGCCACAGCGCCCGACCGCCACTATAGGTACTCAGTGTCGGACGGCTGAGGCGAGTGGTCAGTTCCGGGTTCTCCCGCGAACGCCAGTCCCACGTCAGTGGTTCTTCACCGGTTCCATCGGCCAGCAGCGGAATCACGACCTCGTGAGCGACAGAAACCGAGTGTGGCGCAAACGCCGACAACTTGAGCGAGCCCACCTGTGGACCGCACGCCGTTGCCACAAGCACCCCAGCGACAAACCAATGCCTCACCGGCCATACCATACACAGGAAGACACCGGAGGAAAGCTGCGAATCGGTGCGACCCCAAAAACCCGCAAGCCCAAATAAAAAAAGCCCACCCCATTGCTGGGGCAGGCTTTCTCTCACCTCAACTGAGCAGCTAGGCTACTCAGCGAAAGCAAACGAAAGAGACTACTTGGTCTCTTCCTTGGCGGCCTTCTTGGCCTTTTCCTTCTTGGCGGGCTTCTCGGCCTTAGCTTCTTCCTTCTTCTCTTCGGAAGCAGCGGCAGGGCCCTTCTTCTCAGTCTTCTTGTCGTCCTTCTTCTTCTCTTCCTTGGCCGGGGCGTCCTTGGCAGGAGCGTTGGCGCTCTCCTCGGCGAAGGCCGGGGCAACGAGCGAGAGGGCGAAGGCGAACGCGAACAGGGTGGAAAGCTTCTTCATGGTGATTCTCCTATCAACTTGGGTGTGAAAGATGTGGCGAGTGTGTAGCCCGCGCACTCTGGTGGGTCGCTTCTGCGGAATCTGTGCCAAGAACCCCAGATTCACGCCTACGAGCGCCATCTCAGACGAGAATTCACACAGTTGCTGGTGAAAAGAAGCCGTGTGGCAGTGGCGAATAGGTCCGCATCCAGTGAGGCAAAAACGAACCTCATGCCCAGCACGCCACACAAGTTTGCCTCATAGATCAAAAATAACCCTGTTCAAATTACACAATCAAAATCAGATGACCGAATAATCGGACCAAGATGACTTGGCTTGTTTTTCGGAAGCCAAGCGCCTAGAAGGGAGCCTCGCCATGGGAAACACGCTGCTCAATCGACGGGTCCAGCTTCGGATCAGCGGCAAGGTACAGGGCGTCTACTACCGTTCATCGGCCAGCGAGGAAGCCCGCGTGCTCGGACTGTGCGGCTTTGTCCGAAACTTGCCCACAGGAGAGGTCGAGCTCATCGCCGAAGGACCATCGGCGGCACTCGATGCGCTCATTGCCTGGTGCAAGGTCGGTCCGCCCGCAGCAGAGGTTGCGGCGGTCGATGTTCGGTATGAAAGTTCGACGGGAGAGTATCTGGACTTTCGGGTCCGGCGCGGCGATCCGCTGCACTAGATCCGAATCGAGACGGATTACTTGGCGGGCTTGGCGTCTTTGGCGTCGTGCTTGGCGTCTTTGGCGTCGTGCTTGGCGTCCTTGACGTCGTGCTTGAGCTCTTTCTTGTCCTTGTTGAGCTCCATCTTGTCTTTGTGGAGCTCCTTCTTGTCGGCCTTGAGCTCCTTGGCATCAGCCTTCAGCTCGGCCTTGGCAGCCTTGGCAGCGTCCTTGTCGCCAGCGGCCCGGGCATCCTTGAGGGCCTTCTTGTCCTCTTTGATTTCCTTCTTGTCGGCCTTGATCTCGGCCTTGTCCGCTTTGACCTCGGCCTTGTCCGCCTTGATGGCAGCCTTGTCAGCGGCGATCTGGGCGTTACCAGCCTTCACTTCGGCCTTGCCAGCCTTGGCATCAGCACCAGCGGCAGCGGGAGCCGGAGCAGCGGCCGTCTGGGCAAACACCACCGGAGCGGCAAGCATCATTCCCATCGCAATGGTGAGAGCAGTCTTATTGTTGGTACGCATGGTTCGGTTCCTCCTGTGATCGGTTGATCGGTTCTGGGCTTGAGAGCCTGTTTCGTGAGGTCTGACGAAGGTCGATCAGGTTTTGTTCCCCAGAATTCGCAGCCTACGAAATGTATTACAAAATACATTAAATACAGATTCAGTTGACGAGCTTTCTGATCACTTTGCAGGTAATCTGGGCACCCTTGCGTGAGGCCAATCGTCCGCGATCGACCAGCAGCGCGTTGCGATCGGTGCCAGATCCTTCGCGTGGGCTGGAACGAATCCGGATGAAAGCTCGTCCGCTAACCAGCCCCCATGCATGCAGCCCTGCGCCTTGCCCGTCGCGAACCGACCCGTGCCGTAGCAGCAGCCGAAATGGAGCCTCGTGTGAGTGACGAGATGTTCTGTGGCCCCGAGCTTGCCGCACTGATCAGCCAGGCTCAGCTCGGCGACATCGCCGCGTTCGAGCGCTTGATGTCGATGTATCAGAGCAAGATCCTCAGCTTCTCACGCGCCTTTGTCAGCGATCCAGAGCTAGCCAGTGATGTCGCCCAGGACTCCATGCTGCGGATCTATCGATCGCTCGGTGGCTTCCGGTTTCAGTCTTCGCTCCAGACTTGGATGTTTCGAATCGTGCGAAACATCGTCTTGGACCATGCCAAGAGTCGTCGGAGCAAAGAACGCAAACGCGAGCAGCCTCTCGACATCACCCCAGATCGCGACATCGGAGCAACAGCGGATCGCAATCCCGAAGCCGAACTATTGGCTCACGAGCAAAAGTCACAGCTTTGGAGCGCGCTCAGTGAGATCCCCGAGGCGTACCGCAGCGTGCTGGTACTGGCCGATATCCAAGGGATGAGCTACGAAGAGGTTGCAGCCATCGTCGAGACACCGGTCGGTACCGTCAAATCCCGGCTCAACCGAGGGCGAGAGGCGCTGCGAGCCTTGTTGGTTGCAAAAGGCTGCTTGGTCGATGGAGAACGAACATGAAGTGCGCTGACTGTACAAAGCTGCTCCCATCGCTCACGAGCGGCGAATTGTCGCGAGACAGTCGGGCCTCCATCGATGCCCACCTATCCGGCTGCTCGTCCTGCCAACGCCATCTGACAGAGCTTCGTCAGACGATTGGGATGCTGCGCGACGCCGGACGGAACACAGTCCTGCCAGCGGATTTCCAGCGCAAGCTGCATGCGCGATTGAACGCCGAACCACCGCCCAAGCTACCGATCCTGACTCGGCTATGGTGGAGTCTCGAGCGAATCGGGCTTGATAGTGGTCCACGACTGCTGGCCGGAGCCACGCTGGCCTTCGCGGTGGTGTTCCTGCTGACTGTCCCGTTACGACATCAGCGCGAAACAACGGCCCGCGTCTTTGTCCCCGAAGAAACCGTGGCCGCATCATTTCGGATTCCCAGCCACCGCGTGGCCGTCGTGCAGCTTGACTTCGTGGCCGATGTCTCCGTCGAAGATGTCGAATTTGAGGTCAATCTCCCTGGCGAGCTAGAGTTTGTCGATGGGGGCCAGGCGATACCAGAGCGCCACATCGCTTGGCATGGCTCGCTGTCGGTCGGCTCGAACCCAATTCCCGTCGCCATTCGCGGTGCTCACCCCGGCCGTTATCGACTCACGGCCCATGCCAGGGGTCGCGACATCACCGTCCGACACGAGATCCTGTTAGAGGTCGTTCCGTCATGATGTCCCGTCATCGCATACTCGCCGTCGGATTGCTCGTGCTCGTAACGAGCCATGCCGAGGCGCAGACAACGCCCGCGAAGGACAAGGAAGGCAACCGTCCTCCGCAAGTGCGAACCTATTCGACGGTGACAGTGGTCGACGATCCGGCCAAAGCGCCACGCCTGCCAACGCAAAAAGGGGGTCCGAGTGCGCCTACTCCTCGCCCGCCCGATAGCAAAGAGCCCATCCGACCGGCGACCCCTGCTCAACTTCGAGAAGGAATGGGCCCGCCACCACATGCTGAAGTCCGTGATGGCAAGCCGCTTCAACCCACGCCACCCGTAGTACGTGAGCCCAGGAACCTCGATGCGGTGAGACAAGATCTACGAGCTACTGCCAAGGAACTGCGGGAAGCGGGCAAGCGCGAACCGGGCCGGGACACCGCACCGCCAGCGGTTTTGGTGCCGAATCAGCCGTTCCAGAAGTCGAACAATCCGCCTCGACCACAGCTCGACAAGATGCCGCGAACCCTGCTCCGCGACCGCATCGGCAGAGACAACTAATCAGCCATCCGCCCAGTGGAGGAAATGGGATTCGAACCCACGACACCCGGCTTGCAAAGCCGGTGCTCTACCAACTGAGCTATTCCCCCGCAAAAACAAATCCTGCTTTCGCAAGATTGGGCGGACGGCTGAAGTGCTGGGAAATATAGCGAAAACGGCGAGCAGATGACAAGGCGATAAATCAGCTCGATGCCTGTTGAGTCGTTTTCCGATGACGACGAGCAGTCAAACGAAGCGCCAGCAGCATCGCCACAACGCACAGCCCACTGACGATGACGACCGCCCCTGTGTTGCCCTCCATCCGGCCCAGCACGGTCACGGGCAACACCGTCGTCGCACAGATCGCTCCAATCAGCTCGAGTGTCGGTGGCCTTTCGCGACGCTGACGACCACAATAAACCCCAAGACCGATCGAGGTCACCACCAGCATCAGCAGGAGTTGCCAGCTTGCCGCAAACGCCACCGATTCTGGCAGCGCCTATTCACCGCGATGGAGCAGGACTGCATAGAGCGCTTTCACTCCACTCGGGAACAGCAATCCTCCAAGAAGCACCGAGCCATGCAGCGCGAAAGATCCCACCACCAACAGCTCAAGTCGCAGCGGTGCCCCGGCACGCTGCCGAGACAGCACCCCGAGTAGCAGCACTGCAAGCAGACACGCGTATCCAAAGCTCTCGCCGAGTCGCTGAAACATCCCCCCCGGTGGCAGCAGCGCCATGTCCGCGAGCAGTGTCACCGGCTTCGCATCGGGTTGGAGCTGCGGGTCCACCGACGGACCCTTCTTATAGACACGACCTGCCGCATCGATAAATGCAGAAACGCCCGTGTTGACTGCCCGCACCAGCTCGACCCGATGTTCGACGGCGCGGAACACGGCCAACGCAAGATGTTCGTACGGTTCCGAGGTCGCGCCAAACCACGCATCGTTGGTGATGTTGACCATCAGATTCGGCGGATTCTTGTCGGCAAATAGTCGTCGCCCAAAGGCAGGAATGATGTCCTCGTAACAGATCATTGGACCGAGCGAATAGCGCTTGCCACGAACGTCGATCGGAAACGTCGTGGTCTCGGTACCACGCGAAAAGTTCGAAATCTCGGGGATCGCTTCGCGCAAAAACGCAAGTTCATGAGCAAACGGAAAGTACTCACCAAACATGAGCAGGAAGTTCTTGTCGAACGTCCCCGCCGTTTTACCGTCCTTATCGAACATGACAGCGGTGTTGTACATGTCGAGCTCGCCGGTAGCGGAGCGCTCAGCGGTGAGTGCGCCAAACACAATCGGGGTCTGAAATCCACGCTGCACCTTGCGGGCGTCACGCTCGGGAAAATCGCCCCGCACGGGCCGCAGCAGGGGGTACGGATACGAGGACTCGGGCCACAGCAGAAGCTCGGCACCTTGGCTCGTCAGCTCAGCGCTCAACGATAGGTGCAGGTCATGCTGCTTTTCGCGCAGCCCCGGTACAAATTTTTCGTGGATCCCGACGTTGGCTTGCACGACTCCGACTCGGATCTTTTCGGCACTCTGCCGCGCTGCATCGACTTGATGAATCCGCACCGTGCCGTAGGCGAGGCTGAGCACAATCGCTGCCACCGCCGCAAGGGGCGTCCCCAAAAAGGCCCGCAGCCGTCGCCCTGGCTTGGCTCGACCCAGCGCGTGCAGCACATCAAACAGCGCTCCGTTCGACAAGACGAGGAGAAAGCTCACACCGAGTGGCCCAGTGATATCGGCAATCTGTATCACCGTCGGCACCCATGCCTGCGTAATCGCCAGGTACCACGGAAAGACATAGGGCACGCACAGCTCGCATGCGACCCAGACCAGTGGTGCCAGCCACGTCACCTTCAGCCCTAAGTGCATCCGCAAGCGACAGATGATCACCGCGAACAGCCCGAAGGTCAGCGCCTGGTACGCAACCAAGAGCAAGAACAGAGGGGCCGCGACAATCCATGGCAAGTGCCCAAAGCGCTGCAGCAGACCGACAATCCAGTAGAAACCGCCACCGTTGGCAAAGATACCGGTGACCATGCCGTAGAAAAATGGGTGCTCAGTCCGTGGCTGACCATCGTCGTCGAGTAACACCCACAATAGCGGCACCATGCCGACCCAGCACAGCGGCCAGATATCAAAGTCGGCGCACGCCAAAAAAAGTAGCGTCCCCGATAGGATCGACAGAATCAGGCGACCCCAAAAGCTCGCCAGGACCGGCTCCAAAAAGGGAGGTAGTGCCCCTGAACGCCGAGGACGGGGCAACGGCAGCGATGCAGATTGAGCAGCAGGCGAAGGTGACGAAACGGCTGGAGTTGCGCTTGGGTCGGAGGCTGGGCCAGACATCCTCGGCAGCATAGCGAATCGCTCCGCCGCTTACCGCAACTTCGCGCAGGTCGCAGGCTTACAGGTCGGTGGCGACATGGAGAGCGCGGGCGACGGGACGTAACGTATCGCGGACGAGCTGCTTCACGGGTTCATGTTGAGCGACGAGAAGCGCGATGCCTGGACTCATTGTGTAATAGCTGCCGACGAGCGCCTGACCGAGCGGATTGGTCATCAGATAGCGATCACGAAACCGTCTCAGCAGATTCACCTCTGGTTCCAACTCCGAGCCGAACGCCGCCGTCGCGATGAAACAGCCGGTCAGCGTCGTGAAGTTCGCACTCGAGGTGTCGATCTCGGCGTTCAGAATCGGTCCAGCGACGCCACAACGACTGATCGGCTGCACGGCCAAGTAGTACTTGGTCTTGGGCAGAAGTCCGATGATCTGGGTACCGACCTTGCTGCCCGGTGGTCCCAAGTTCGCCGATGGTGCCGGCAGAGCCCGCGAGAAGTTCTCAGCCGTAATCGGCCCCGTGCTCTGATAGCGAACGCGATACTCCGATGCGGGTGCGCCGGTCGGCACCTGAAAGTCGAGCCGAAAGGTAGTGTCGGTGATGTCACTGAACTGGACCTTGCTCGGCGTCTGGGGCATCTCGCACATGCTCGGATCACACGGTGTGACCGCAACCTTGACGCGCCAGCTCCCGTTTTCGTCGGTGTTAAGCGCCAAGCGATCACCACCGGAACCACCGCTCATGCTGATGGTGTTATCGGGAGCGTTGAGCTTGCCGCTCTCGCCCTTAAAGTCGCCATAACCCGCGTAGTCCGTCGTCGTTGCGATTCGACCGCTTTTATCCAGCCGAAATGGAACCTTGTAGACGATGCTCGGCTGGCCGTAGGGATCCTTGCCCAGGTGATCCCACTCAGCGTGGGGCTCGGCCATGGCGCGACCAGTGGGCCAGTAGGCGTTGAAGTCGCCTTCGATCCCGACTTCAACAAAGAGGACGTAGTCATCGTCGGGAACGAGCGAGTCCGCAAACCAGCGAATCGGATCGATCAGCTTGCCGATGGCAGGCGTGGCCCCCGAGATCGCGGCGACATCGTTGTCGGTGGCAAAACGCTTCACATCGGGACTGTCATTGCCGCCCGTCGTCGACAGATCTGCACGAGGCGGATAGACAGAGTTTTTGCCCGCCGCGTAGTAGCCCTTGCTGCCGTAGAACGCCGAGGCGCAGCTCACCACGTCGACGCCGTTCATCTTCTGGATGCGCCAGCCCGATGGTGAACAGTAGTAGTTTTCCGTCGAAGAAACCGGCCCGTGATAGGCCACGGTGTTGTCGTCGTCCGAAGGTGAACCTTGGAAATCAGGCGGGCAGCTCGGCGAGCATTTGCCGCCCATCATCACATAGCCATAGCTTTTGCCGCGATGGTGCGCCCACACTGGCAAGCTCTGCGGACGACGACCATACGGCCAGCGGAAATCACTCTTGAGCCATGCATTGCCGGGCCGATTGCCGAGTCCCAGCATGCCAATCGAGCGGGTCACGAACAAATCGGTCAGGAAGCTGCCGTTCTGTTTCTCGATCCAGACCGCGATCTGGGGCCGTAGCTCCTCGCGTCCATTTTTTGGCGGGATGCCTTGCGGAGTGAAGCGCACCTCGACCCCTCGACAGGTCGGATCGGCACTCACCGATGGTACTTGCGCCAAGAGCACGCCCAGAAACACCGCCAGCAGAGGTTGTTTCATGGGCGAAGTATACGGCCGTTTCGCAGTCACTTTCATGGACCCACTCCTTGCCCCGGTGGAGCCAGAATGACGCACTCCAGCGGACGCAGCCGAAGCTGATTTCCGTCGAGAAGTAGCGATTCCTGATGTGTTGAAAAGAGCAACTGTCGAGCCTCGGGTAGCGACACCTCGACGAGACGAGGCGCAAAATTGAGCAATACGTCGACCAGTTCGCTGCCACTCCGTCGCTGATACCCCAGAACCGGTTCCGGTAGATTGGTTGGATGCCACAGCGTCAAACTGCCCGAGTGAAGTGCGGGCAGCTTGCGACGAAGCTTGAGCAATCGCCGGTAATGGGACAGCAGTGAATTGGGGTCGGTGAGTTGCACCGCCACGTTGGTCCACGGATAGCTTGGATGCACTGGCAGCCAAGGACGCGTCCCGGGTGGCGAAAATCCAGCATTGTCGGCGGAACTCCACTGCATGGGGGTGCGGCACTCATCGCGGTTGATCAGCACGCCTTTGCGACGAAGCAGCGTCTGTAGCCACGGCGGTACAAACCGATAAAAGTGAGCCAGCGGATCCAGCGCCGAGGCAATCGGAAGATCGAGGTTCGTCATCCCGATCTCTTCGCCTTGATACAAAAAGGGAACCCCACGTGCCGTCAGTTGTAGTGTCGCAAGTACCTTGGCTCGCCGAGGATCGTTGCCGACTCGCTCGATGTAGCGGGCGCGATCGTGGTTACCGAGCACCCACGTCGGCAAAAGCGGTGCGGCAAACTCTCGTTCGTATTCATCGAGAAGTGAGTGAAACGCCTGTGCAGAAAACTCGGTTCGCAGCGTCTTGAACAGAAAGACCAGGTTGAGTCCGTCGCCCATCTCTCCGCAGTAGGAACGCAACAGGCTCGGCGGGCCGAACACTTCACCGACAAGAAACCGCGGGTCACCGGGCACCGCATCGACATGGGCCCGCAGTGTCCGAGCAAACGCCACGCTGTCGGGATGGTTGATGGTGTACAGGTTGCGCTGGAAAAATCCGTCCGCGTTGTCTTCACTTGGGAGGGGGCGCAGCGACGGCGGATTGTCCAGAAAGCCCGCGTCCTTGAACATCGCATTGAAAATATCGAGGCGGAGCCCATCGACCCCTTTGCGCAAAAAGCCCTCGACGATCGCGAGCACGGCCTTCTGCACATCCGGATTGCGATGGTTCAAATCGGGCTGAAATGGCAAAAAGCTGGCGAAGTACCACTCGTCGCTGGCAGCGTGATAGTGCCAGCCGCGAGGACCGATCATCGATCGCCAGTTGGTTGGCGGCGCACTCCCACCCTCGCCTCGTCCCCGTCGGAACAAATAGTAGTCGCGCTCTTTGCTGTCTTTGCGGCGAAGCGCTTCACGAAACCAAGGATGCTCGTCGGAGGTGTGATTCAGCACCATGTCGAGCACGAGCCGCATGCCGCGCCCATGGACGGCCGACAAGAGCT
>ERZ724523.2501-NODE-2501-length-10467-cov-4.563292_pt1 | contig 10467 bp, 10 predicted proteins | sample MGYA00376056_ERZ724523 | MGnify/ENA primary metagenome ERZ724523 (study PRJEB28724, sample SAMN07190888) | wastewater metagenome | isolation source: influent of sewage treatment plant in Hong Hong | place: USA: Christiansburg, Virginia | collected 2016-03-01 ... | reverse complement strand
GACTGACGCCTGCTCCATCCTGCACGGTGAAACAGTTACGGTCGACAGCCTTTCCGATATGGAAAAAAAGGCGGTAAAGATTGTGCATTCAAAAAACTGGGTCAAAGGCAGCGCCGACCGGGATGCACTGATCGAGATTTACGACGCCCTGTTTGCGAGCATCGAAAACCGTATTCATTAAGGTGCTTAAAGCAGCGCCAATACTTCTGCCCCGTGATCCGGACAGTTTGGATCGCTGATCACATCAGCCACCTTGCCTGTTTCGTCAATGATGAAGGTTACGCGTTCGCTGAATTTGGCCAGCATGCGCAGCAAACCGCCAACGCCTGAGCCAGCAACCCCGTAGGCCTTGGCGATGGCGAGATCGGTATCGGCCAGCAAAGGGAAATTGAGGCTGAATTTCTCGGTAAAGCGCTGGTGCGATTCCTCGCCTTGTGCAGAGACACCAAGAATGGCTGCGCCACGAGCTGCGATTTCTGCATTGGCATCGCGAAGGCTGCAAGCTTGCTTGGTGCAACCCGGCGTGTCATCCATCGGGTAAAAATACATGACCAATTTCTTACCGCGATAGTCTGCAAGATTGATGATTTTTCCGTCAGTCGATACCGCAGAAAACTCTGGAGCTAGATCGCCGGCCTTGAGATGCGTCGCCATTAGAAATAAATCCCGCGCATGAACTGTTGGAAGGCAACTTGATCCGCAGACGGCATTTCAGGCAATAGACCGGTTTTCTTTTCCTTGGCCGCGCTGGAGTCGGGGAACATGCGGAAGGTGGTATTCATGATGATCTGTGCGACTCGCGGCAGCAAGGCATGCAGCACCTGACCGGAAATACCGAGGCGGGTTGCAACACGGACCTGCTTGTGAATGATCGCATCGCAGATCAGCGCAGCGGCCTCTTCCGGAGTCAGTGTTGGTACCTGATCGTAGATTTTGGTTGGCGCAATCATCGGTGTTTTAACCAACGGCATGTTGATGGTCGTGAAGTTGATGCCGCGATCAGCGAATTCGGAGGCAGCACAACGTGTCCAGGCATCAAGCGCCGATTTGGAGGCGACATAGGCTGAAAAGCGCGGCGCATTGGTCAGGACGCCAATTGAGGAAATATTGATGATGTGTCCACGCTTCTGTTCAATCATTTTCGGCAAGACTGCCATGCTGACTTTGAGTGAGCCAAAGTAATTCAGTTGCATGGTGCGCTCGAAATCGTGGAAGCGCTCGAAGGAATTTTCGATGGCGCGACGGATTGAGCGGCCTGCATTGTTGATCAGGATGTCGACAACACCATGCTCGGCAAGGATTTGCTGGGTAATGGCATCAGCCGAGGCCATATCGGCCAGATCGCCCACGTAAGCGTGCAATTTGAGGCCGGCGGCAGTGAATTCGGCAGTTACTTCGTCAAGTAATTCCTTGTCACGCGCAATCGTCACTACATGCGCGCCGGCCTCTGCCAGTTTCCAGGCCGTTGCCTTGCCGATACCGGATGAAGCGCCAGTGATCAGCACGACCTTGCCTGTAACCTGCCCACGCAGGCTACGGTCGATGAAGAGATCGGGATCAAGATGGCGTTCCCAGTAATCCCACAATTTCCAGGCGTAATCCTCCAGCGCTGGCACCTTGATGCCGGTGCCTTTAAGCACGCGGGTTGTTTCGCGGCAATCAAAACGGGTTGGGTAATTAACGAAACGGAACATGTCGTCCGGCAAACCCAGGTCTTTCATCACGGCATGACGAATCCGGCGCACCGGCGTCAACGCCAGAAGCGCCTTGCGCATGTGCCGCGGAATGAAACTGAACAAGGCCGCATTGATGCGCATCGTCATTTCCGGCGCATGGGCGGCGCGGGCGAAGGTATTGAGCAGATCGCCAACGCGCATCGGGGTGGGATCAACGAGATGGAAACACTTGCCATCTTCACCCTTGGCATGGGCGATATGATCAACCGCATTGACCAGAAAGTCGACTGGAACGACGTTGATCCGCCCTCCTTCGATACCGACTGTCGGCATCCACGCCGGCAGCAGCTTGCGCATTTTTTGGATCAGTTTGAAGAAGTAATACGGACCGTCAATCTTGTCCATTTCGCCAGTGCGTGAGTCACCGACGACAATTGCCGGGCGGTAAATGCGCCATGGAATGCTGCATTCGCGGCGAACAATGCCTTCCGAGTCATGTTTTGTCTTGAAGTAGGGGTGATCCAGTCCTTCGGCTTCCTCGAACATGTCTTCACGGAATAGACCTTCGAACATGCCAGCTGAAGCTATTGAACTGAACAGATGGAAATGTTTGGCGCCAATCGCTTCGGCAAATTTCACCGTATTGCGCGTGCCCTCCACATTGACCTTGAGCTGAATATCGGCATCCGCAGAAAGATCGTAGATCGCAGCCAGATGAAAAAAATGTGTGGTTTTTTTTCCGAGTTTTTTGCGGTCGACCGTAACAACCCCAAGTTCAGGTTCGGTTAGATCACCAACAATCGGAATGGCGCGCTTGGCATCACATTCCCAATATTCGTAGAGCCCTGCGAGTGCATCTTTCTCGCTCGAACGTACCAGAAAATAAACAATGCTGTCATCGCGTTCCAGCAGCTTTTTGACGAGCCGACGCCCGATAAAACCAGATGCACCAGTGATGAAATATTGCACGAGCGTCTCCTCATAATTTTTTAGAATCAAGGACATTTTAGAGTAGGCTGCCTACGAAATTAGTGTGCCTCCTCTAAATGAATCTCCTACACTGATCTCAAGGGTAGTTCAAAAAACTGCCAAGCCAAATCACACAATAAAGGAGTCAATCATGGTCAAGAAATTCAAAGCCCTGTCGGAAAATCAACTGACCCAAACCGTCAAGGATTCAGCCCAGCAAATCTGGTTAGCCGGTCTCGGTGCCTTTGCCAAAGCCCAGGAAGAAGGTACCAAGGTTTTTGATGCCTTGGTCAAGGAAGGCGAAACCATCCAGAAACAAACCAAAAAGGCTGCCGACGAAAAAATGGCCCAGGTTGCAGGAAAAGCGGCTGGCACTTGGGATCGTCTGGAGCAGGTGTTTGAAGATCGCGTTGCCCGTGCACTGTCAAGCCTTGGTGTACCGACCAAGAAGGAAATCGACAAACTCTCGAAGCGCGTTGCCGAATTAACTGCAGTCGTGCAAAAGCTGACTGAAGCTCAGGAAGCAGCCAAGCCCGTTGCCAAAGTTGCCGCCAAGCCTGTTGCCACCAAGGCCGCTCCGGCAGCCGCTAAAGCTGCTGCTCCCAAAGCTGCGCCGGCCAAGAAGCCGGCCGCGCCTAAAAGTGCCGCCGCAAAGAAACCCGAACCTGCTGCTCCCGTTGCTGGTGCAACAACTGCTGCCTAAGTAAACACGCCGGGCATTTCTTGCCCGATGCAGCTGGACGGCAAACCACGAGATGCCCGGCGATGACCGGGCATCCACCACTTTGGGGGAGACAGGTTGTCCAAAATTGGAATTGCGCTGGCAGGCGGCGGACCGCTTGGCGGCATATATGAAATTGGTGCTAGCGTCGCGCTGGCCGAAGCCATTGATGGTTTCGAGTTCAATCAGGCGGATATTTTTGTCGGCGTCAGTTCCGGCGGTTTGATTGCGGCTGCACTCGCCAACGGCATCAATCCAGCACGGCTCGCCCGTATCTTGATTGATGACGGCGCCGAGGAAATCTTTGATCCTGAAATGCTGCTGCGCCCGGCGTTTGGTGAATACATCAGCCGCGTCATGTCGCTACCAAATTTACTGGTTTCTTCGGCGCTGAGTTATCTTTCCGACCCGTTTCATCACGGTCTCTTTGAATCCTTTCAGCGCCTGTCTCGCGCCATTCCCACTGGCGTTTTTGATAACCGGGGCATTGACCGCGTCCTGCGTAACCTGTTTTCACAGCGAGGGCGAACGAATGATTTCCGCAAGCTGAAGCACCGCCTCTTCCTTGTTGCAACTGATCTCGATTCTGGAGAATCCGTTTCCTTTGGTGAAGAAGGTTTTGACGACGTGCCCATTTCGACCGCAGTTCAGGCCAGTGCTGCCCTGCCCGGTCTCTTCCCACCCGTCGTTATCAATGGTAAACACTACGTTGATGGCGCGCTGATCAAGACCCTGCATGCCTCGGTGGCGCTCAAGGAGGGGGCTGACATTGTCCTCTGCATCAACCCACTGGTGCCATTCGACGCGGAATTGGCGGCTAAACGCAATATCGAGGAGCGCCAGAATCTCAATGATGGCGGGTTGCCAGTTGTCCTCTCACAAACCTTCCGCGCCATTATCCATTCGCGCATGCGGATCGGCATGGATCGCTACAAGCACCAATTTCCGGAAGCGGACGTTCTGCTTTTTGAGCCATCACGCGATGATGCAGAAATGTTTTTCACCAATGTTTTCAGCTACCGCGACCGCCGCCGCCTCTGTGAACACGCCTATCAACGGACCCGCATTGACCTTTATCGTCGCCGCCACGAGTTGATGCCGATTCTAAAACGGCATGGACTCAGCCTCAATTTAAACGTGCTTAAAGACCACCGCTACTCATTATTGCCACGCCCCAGCCATAAATCAAAAGTCAGCTTGGAAACCACTACACATGCACTCGATAGCTCACTGAATGAATTGCAACGTTGGCTTGAATCACGCCTGCCGGCCTGATGTATCCTGACTGGTAAGACAAAACAAAAAGGAAGCCGGCATGGAAAAAAAGCCGAAACGGCGTACCCGTGAGCGCATTCTCGAAACTGCACTGAAGCTGTTTAACGATTTCGGCGAGCCGAACGTGACAACGACCGTCATTGCTGACGATATGGAGATCAGCCCCGGCAACCTTTATTACCACTTTCACAGCAAGGACGAGATCGTCAACGCGCTGTTTGCCGACTATGAGAAAGATATCGAGAACCTGCTTACTGCTCCTGGCAATCGCCTGCAGGGTGCAGAGGACATCTGGTTATTCCTGCACCTGCTGTTCGAGACGATCTGGAAATTCCGTTTTTTCTACCGCGACATCAACGATTTGCTAACTCGCAATCGACTGGTCGAAACCCACTTTCAGCGCATCCTGACGCATAAGGAACAAACGGCAATCAACATCTGCCAAGGATTAGCCGCTTCTGGCGTGTTGACCGCAACACCTGCTGAAATTCCGCCATTGGCCATCAATATGACAGTTATCGCCACTTTCTGGCTGTCCTTCGAGCACGCTCGCCGCCCGCGCGGGGAACCGGATATTGGTCGTGGGGTTTATCAGGTCATGTCACTTGCCGCACCTTATCTGCAAGGCGAAGCCCGACGATTACTGGAAAAATTATCGAACGCCTATATCAATAAATAACCATGGAGACATGTCATGACCAAACCAGCCTGGAGCAAATTTCCATTTCCGAACAAGGCGTTTCTATACCCCGGCACTGCCCTTGAAAAAAACTGGCCACGACTTCATCGTGGTGACTGTGAGCCCTGCCCGGAAACCGATGCGGTGCTCGATGCCTGGCGCAGTTACCATGCCGGCGACTTTGCCAAAGCCGTTGAAATTGGGCTGAAAGCCGGTGGAGCTGGCATTAACGCGGCAAACAAGGCGGCGATGATCTACGCCAACTATCTTGAAGACGATGAAGACAAGAAACTGGCGATCTTCCAGGAAATCACCGCACGTTGCGAAGCTCAGCAAGCCAATGACCCGAAAAACGCCAATGCCTGGTATTACTACGCCTATGCACTGGGTCGCTACAGTCAGGGGATTTCAATTACCAAGGCACTGGCGCAAGGCCTCGGCGGCAAGATCAAAGCTAGTTTGGAGCAGGCACTGGAACTGGAACCGAAACACGCCGATGCGCACATTGCCCTCGGCACCTGGCATGCCGAAATCATCGACAAGGTAGGCGCGCTGGTTGGCGGGCTAACCTATGGTGCCAAGAAAGAAACAGGTGAAAAGCACTTCCGCCGCGCCCTTGAACTCAATCCGGATTCAACCATCGCCCGCACCGAATATGCCAACGGACTGGTTGCCATGTTTGGACGTTCCCGACTTAAAGATGCAGAAAAGTTATACGCCGATGCGGTTGAATGCACGCCTGCCGATGCAATGGAGAAGCTCGATCTTGAGGCGGCCAATGCAGAAATGGAGGATGACTGAAGGCAAGCACCCTGCCATTCAAGATGGCAGGGTTGTTTCAATCATCTGACGCTGATTTCAACCCGACGGTTTTTGGCTTCAGCCACTTCGTCTTCGGTTGGCACCAAAGGTTCGCGTTCGCCGCGACCGGCCGTTTCAATCACGGCAGGATTAACTCCGGCATTTACCATTAGTTCGCGCACTGCATTAGCCCGCTTGATCGAAAAGGCATCATTACTCTGTACACTGCCGACCCGGTCGGTATGGCCGATTACCCGGATTTCACCAGCTGCGCGTGTCGCCAGATCGGCCTTGATCTTGTCGAATTCGAGCAGTGATTCAGGCGTCAGTGTATCGCTGCTACCTGGCAGGAAATAAACGGTATAGCTGTTGGCGCGTGGCGGCAATGCAGCCAAGGCATCAGCAAAACGCTCTTTCACCTCTTCAGGGGAAGACTGGTAGCCGCTGACCGAACCAGAACGCCGTACCGTTGCTGCGTAAGGCTGATCGAGGAGAATTTCCCCGCTCTTGTCACGCACCACAACACCGCTTGGCCGCCCGTCAGCCGACGGAAGCAGAATGACACGCTCACTGGCGCAACCGGCAGCCAATAAGGCAACAGTCAGCATTGAGATGGAAAGCTTATTCGTCACTGCCTTCTCCTACTTCAACGACAAACTCAGTACCACGGACACCCAGAACAGAGGTCGGTGTCAGGAAATCAATCGACTCTGGTGTTGCCTTGGCGATTTTGCCGGTTGCTACAGCCAGCGTTCCCTTGCGCACGCCAATCGACATGCCGCCTGCGTTGGTTGTCGTGTCGTAGCTGAACTTGTTGATAATCACCAACGAATTCGGGCCGCCAGACAGCAGCGTATTGTCCTTCAGCGTGACACCAAAAGATCCATCAGCACCGGAGCGTACCTTGTCGCTGACAAAAACCGGGCTACCAACCGCTGCCGGGACTTTCTCGCCAGCCCGTTCGATATTGACTTGCCCTTTGCTGGTCTTGATCGTTCCAGCTGCTTCATTGGCCCATGCAGAACCAGCCAAGGCCAGTGAAATGAACGTACTAAGTACGGTCCGATATACTTTGTTCATTGATCTCTCCAAAATTGCAACGCAATGCCCATCCATTCTACGGAACTTTCGATTCCTGCGCGCTTCGCCGAGCTGCCGGGCGTACTCGCCAGTGTCGTGAAGCTGGCGCAAGAACTTGGTGTTTCGGTAAACGATGTGTCACGCATTCAGTTAGTTATAGAGGAATTGGTCAGCAACAGTATTAAGCATGGCTACGGTGGCGAGTGCGATCAGTTGCTGACTATCGCAATGTGCCCCCGCTCCGGCGGTGTAACGCTGCTTTATCGTGATCAGGCAGTGCCCTTTGATTTAAGCCTGATGTCTGCCACCGATCCTGTAGAAGGCCAGATCGGCGGTCTCGGTATCAATTTGATTCTCGGTATGGCCCGGCAAATTCGCTACCAGCGCATCGCTGGCAGCAATATCACTGAAATCGACCTGTAAATTGCCTCAAGCACCGGCCCGCAAGGCAAGCAAGGGTGGAGCGCGCAATAGTTGTCGTATTGCCAGCCAGCCAACACTGACCGCCAGTCCCGCGCCGACAATCGCTGCCTGCAGCGGTAGCCAGAGGTTAAGCGGCAGTTCCATCTGAAATATCTGGCGCGCCAGTAGTTGCCCAAGCGCACTGGCACCAAAGGCTGCAATCAGTCCGGCAATGGCCCCAACCACAAGGAGTTCGGTAAGCAAAGACTGGCGCAATTGTCGGCGTTGCGCACCCAGGGCACGCATGACAGATAACTCATAACGGCGCTCATCAAATGCCGTCATCAGGGCTGAATAAAGCACCATACCACCTGCCAGAAGGGTAAATACAAAAATGAACAGAACAGCGCTCGAAACCTGCTCCATCACAGTCTGGATCTGCTTCAGTACCATGTCGACATCAATCAATGTCACGTTGGGAAAGCGCGCAACTAGATCGCGGCCCAGCTCGGCTTTGTCGGCTGGCAAATGGAAACTGGTGATATAGCTGGCCGGCGCATCGTCGATCACGCCCGGTGGCATCAAGACGAAGAAATTGACGCGCATCGAATCCCATTCCAGCTTGCGCAAACTGCTGACCCGCACCTGTGTTTCCTTGCCGGAAATCGTAAACGTTAGCGAATCACCTAGCTTGATTCCCAATGTTTTGGCCAGACCTTCCTCAACAGAAGCCAACCCGTGCCCCGCATCATCGGGCTTGAACCAGGCGCCTTCGCTCAATCGGTTGCCCGGTGGCATGGCAGAACGCCATGAAAGGTTGAACTCACGGTCGATCAGGCGCTGCGCACGCTCATCATCGGGAAAATCAGCAGCACTAACTGACCGATCGCCAATGCGCAACAAACGGCCACGGATCATGGGGGACAATTCAGCGGCGATGCCTGCGGTGTCCAATGCCTTGGCCATCGGTTGTCGCTGTTCAGGCTGAATATTGATGATGAAGCGATTCGGCGCATTGGCTGGCGCAGCTTTCTGCCAGGCAGATACCAACTCGGCACGGGTTACAGTCATCAGCAATATGGCCATCAAACCAATCGCCAACGCAGCAATCTGCAAGGTGCTGGCAGACGAATGGCGCCCCAGATTGGCGAGTCCCTGCCGCCAGCCAAAACCGCCCAGTTGCCTGACACCCGCAAGCAGATTCACGGCTAGTCGCGCCAACCCCCAAAAAACAAGTGCTGCCAGGGTAAAACCCGCAGCCGCCATGCCGCCGAGACGCAAATCGCCAGCCACCAACAAAATCAAACCGCCCAGCATTAACAATCCAATGAAATAGCCACCAAGTAATGAGGCTTGAGGCGCTCCAAGCTCCCGGCGCAATACGCGCAGCGTCGGCACTTTGCTCAATTGCAACAAGGGTGGAAAAGCAAAACCGAAAAGCAACACGAAGGCGACGATAGCGCCCTGCCCCAAAGGCAACCAGCCAGGCATGGGCAACTGTAGCGCAAGCAATTTAGCCAGCCAGGTTATCAGCACAAAATGCGCGGCAAACCCGATCAGGCAACCCAGCAAAGCCGACAAAATGCACAGGCAAATAAACAATGCCGCATGCAAACGAACCAAGCCCCCCTGGGTCAGCCCGAAACAACGCATCACCGCGCAGGCATCAAGATGACGTTGCATGTAGCGGCGTGCAGCCAAAGCAGCTGCAACCGCCGAAAGGATTACGGTCAACAGCGTAGCAAGGCCTAAAAAATGCTGCGCGCGATCCAGTGCATTGCGAATTTCCGGTCGTGCATTGCTCGGGTCCTCAAGACGTTCGCCCCGCCCCAGGCGACTATTCACCCAATTGCGGAAGCCTTTGATTTGATCAGCCTCGCCAGCCAGAAGGAGGCGATAGGTAACGCGCGAACCAGCCTGTACCAGACCACTGCAAGGAATGTCATCGAGGTGCATCATCAAGCGCGGCGCGAGAGCGAAAAAGTTGATGCCACGATCCGGTTCCAGCGTCAAAATGGCCGAAACCGGCAAGGTTATTTCACCAATTCCAACCCGTCCGCCCGGCACAATCTGCAATGCCCCGGAGAGTCGTTCATCAAGCCAGACACTGCCGGGTTGCGGGCCGGCATTGACTGGCTGTCCCGTTTCGTTGGCTTGCAGCGCGGCAGATAGCTTGCCGCGCAATGGATATGCGCTGCTAACCGCCTTGATGTCGACCAGTTGCGGCTGCGCTGCACCCATGACCATACTGGGAAAACTCAGTGTTTCGGCCAGTTGCAATCCACGCTTTGCCGCTTCCTGCGTAATCTCTGGTGACCAGGGGTGATCGGCAGTCAACACCAGATCACCGCCCATCAGTTGTTGTGCCTGAAGCTCCAATGCTAGGCGCACACGGTCAGCAAAGAAGCCAACCGCCGTGACCGCCGCTACGGCAACGACCAAAGCCATAAACAACAGTCGCAATTCACCCGAGCGCAGTTCCCTGCCCAACATTCGCCAGGCGAGGCGCCACATCAGCGAATCGACCAGCGAGCGCGAAACTCTGCAGGCGCCACGGCACGCCCGTGCAAATAGCCTTGTAGCTTCTGGCAACCCAAGTGGCGGAGAAATGCGGCCTGCTCTTCAGTTTCAACCCCTTCGGCGACAACTTCAAAACCCAGGCTTTGCGCCAGCGCCATGACACTGCAAATAATTGCCTCGTCTCCCTGGCTTTTCCCGATCCCTGAAACAAATGATTGATCAATTTTCAATTGCTGGACCGGCAGCATCTTCAAATAACTGAGCGATGAATAACCGGTACCAAAATCGTCTAGCGACAAGGTGATGCCCATATTGCGCAGGCGTTCAAGCAGATTAAAGGCGTT
>ERZ724523.2498-NODE-2498-length-10471-cov-4.368856_pt1 | contig 10471 bp, 8 predicted proteins | sample MGYA00376056_ERZ724523 | MGnify/ENA primary metagenome ERZ724523 (study PRJEB28724, sample SAMN07190888) | wastewater metagenome | isolation source: influent of sewage treatment plant in Hong Hong | place: USA: Christiansburg, Virginia | collected 2016-03-01 ... | reverse complement strand
TCGCGTAGCCAAACAGCACCAGCGCCGCGCAGTACTTGCCGAGCACGATGTCCCAGTCCGTGACCGGCATCGTCAGGAGCAGTTCCAGCGTGTCATTGCTGCGCTCCTCGGCAAACAGTCGCATGGTGATGGCCGGGCCCAGGATCGCCACGAGCAGCGTCGTCCAGAAGCCATCGAATAGCTCGCGCAGCTCGGCCTGCTGTTGCAGGAACAAGGCGTTAAAGAACAAAAACGCCGAGAGCACAAGGAACACCGAGATCACCACGTAGGCAATCGGTGAGTTGAAGTACGCGCCGAGCTCGCGGCGCATGATGGTCGACATCTTTCGCATCGTCAGCTTCTCCTCAGAAGGGACTAGCTTGCGGAGCCGCCCGAAGTCAGGTTGCGGAACACATCTTCCAGCGACGCCCGCTCGCGGTGCAGTTCGAGAAGCTGCAAACCCTTTTGCGTCGCCATCTTGAAGATCTCGGCCCGTGGATCCGAGCCAGTCTTGGCCATCACCACGAAGCGATGCCCATCGGCCTTGTCGTCCTCCTCTGCCGAAAGAGGCCTTACGGACTCCACCGCAGAGATCGACTCCAAACCACTTTTTGCCATCTGGGCGTCGCCAACCAGCTCGACTTGCAGGGACATCTGCCCTTGCGCTTTGCGCTGAAGCTCGTCGGGCCGACCATCCGCAGCAATCTTGCCTTTGCTGATGATCAGCACCCGCGAACAGGTCGCCGCCACTTCCTGCATGATGTGCGTCGAGAAAATGACCGTCTTCTTTTCGCCGATGTGCTTGATGACCTGGCGAATCTCGACGATCTGGTTTGGATCGAGGCCGCTCGTCGGTTCGTCGAGGATGAGTACCTCAGGCTCGTGCAGGATTGCCTGCGCGAGACCGACGCGTTGTTTGAGTCCCTTCGACAGCTCTCCGATGAGAAAGCCCAGTCGGTCGCCCAGGCCACACTGCTCGACCACCTCACGCAGCCGCCGCTGACGCTTCGCTCCCGTCGGGATGCTCCGCACATCGGCCATGAAGTTGAGGTATTCGAGCACGGTCATATCCCGGTACAGCGGCGTGCCTTCCGGCAAATAGCCGATTCGAGCACGGGCCTCCAGTGCCTGATCGAATACGTCGTATCCAGCCACCACCGCCCTTCCTGCGGTCGGCGACAGATACGAGGTGAGGATCTTCATCGTGGTGGTCTTGCCAGCCCCGTTGGGCCCCAAGAAACCTAAGACCTCACCAGCGTGGACGTCGAAAGAGATGTTGTTGACAGCCTTGACCTTGCCGTAGTGCTTGGTCAAGCCGTCGACGTGGATCATGGTCTTGCCTTGCGCGTGTGTCGTCATCCCACAATTCCCAATCTGCTAGACGATTTAGCGGTGCATGATGCAGGTCAGAAAACCGCAGCGCACTCTAAGTACGGGTAGTTAGCCTGTCAAGTTGGGCGCTGCTCGATCTGTTGCGGATTTTTTCAGAGCGCATGCGGCGGATGGGCAGCGCCTGGGGTAGGCAGGTGTCGTACGAGCCGACGAATCGTTATTTCGGACAGGCGTCCACCACGAAGTCTTCGTCGAGCTTTTCGCCCCCTGGGAAGCGTAGCGCCAGCTTGCCAGCCACGTGTTGATAGTGGGTAAGCTCGCTGATTCGGATGTAGCCGCTGGCTCGAAGTGCCCAGTCCGGCTCGCGATTTTTGCCGACTCCATAGTGAGCGAGTGCAGCGTACCGCATGTCACCCGAAGTACCCGTGCTGGCCGGATCGAACGACACGTCGTCTCCCGGCTGCACCGAGTCCACGGTCATCACCAGGGTGTAGTGCTCTTCTTTGTAAGGCAGCACGGGCAAGCCGGGCAGCTTCGGGGTGCTTTCGCTGTAGCGCTTGAGGATGGCGCAGACCTCGCTCTGCGGCATGGTGTCGCGGACAATCGACAGCGAGAAATCCGATGGGAAGTAGGCGTAGGTGCTTTGGAACTTGATGTCCCGGCCCTCAAATGGAGCCTGACCATCATCCCGGGCAAACCCATCGGCTTGGCCACAGCCAACCCCCAGCAACGCCACGGCCGTGAGTAGTGCAACGCGCACGCTCATGAAACACCTCCCAATACCAACAGGGCTTGTCCGCCCTCGACCGTCTGGCCTTCGCGGACGGCTATCGACTCGACGCGACCCTCACCCGTGGCCCGCAGCTCGTTTTCCATCTTCATGGCCTCGATGACCAGCAGAGGCTGGCCACCTTTGACCAGGTCGCCGATCTTGCACAACACCTTCACCACTTTGCCGGGCATCGAGGCACGAACCTCACCGACAGCCGAGCTCGCACCCACCGAGGCATCCATGGTTTGGGCATCTTGGACAGAAACCGCGATCGGATCGCAACCATCGATGGCGAGCTTGAGGTCAGGGAGTGTCCCGTCGACGTCGATGCTACGCTGCCGCCCTTTCTCATCGATGAGAGAATAGCAACCAGCTTCGCTTCGGACCGCCCTGATGGTCGTCATCTCGTTGCCGACGCGAAGGCGGTATTCGCCTCCCTGTGCCGCTTCGAGCTGGACGAGCAGCTTGCGCTGGTCCTTGCCGCTCCCGACGGTGACGTTCCACTCTTCAACCTTCATCGTGACTCCCCAGTCTCTGGTCGTGCGTGTGCCCGTGGCAGCGGCTACACGTCCTCTTCCTCGTAGTCATCATCGTCGTCGAAGAAGTCGTCATCGTCTTCGTCATCTTCGTCGAAGTCTTCATCATCTTCTTCATCGGACACTTCGCCGTCTTCGTCGAAGTCGTCATCGCTGTCTTCGTCGAAGTCGTCATCGCTGTCTTCGTCGAAGTCGTCATCTTCGTCGTCAAGGTCGTCGTCTTCGTCGAAGTCGTCATCTTCGTCGTCAGCCACCGCTGACATCGGGACAAGCCATGACGGCCCTTCCTCTAGCTCCGAAACCTGCATAGGTCCCCTCCTGTGGATACAATGATCGTTTGCCTGGATTTATGGTTTGGACTCGAGCGTGCAGATCGCTTGGGCGCGCTTGATACGCAGCACCGCGCACTCGAACACGCGGAACGGATGATTCATCTGCTCAGCACCAAGGTAGGCGACGCGGAAGTCCTGCGCCACGGCCAAGTCGAAGTTCTGCGGTCCCGTCGACACGAGTACGGCACGGTCACGAGGCAGGACGCTCGACCGGAACACCCCGTCAGTGCATAGCTCGCGAATGTGGCCTAGCTCGGAGACGCCGGTGTTTTCGACGAAGCGCGCCAGCTTGGCGTATAGAAATGGACTGGTTACGAGGCAGTATGGTCCGTAAAAACCAGCTTCGACGAGACGCTCGATCGCCACCGTCACCGATTGTAGCGCGGCACCAACCTGATTCCAGTCACCGAGCGGCATCACGTTGCGACCCGGCACCGTCGCCAAGCCCGGCAGACTCAGCTCGGGAATGCCGTTAAAGACCATGTCGTCTTCGCGATCGGCGACAAAGCTCGCCGCGCCCGCTGCCGCCGACAGATCGATCGGCATCCCAAACTGTTCGGTTGTCTGCAGGTCGCGCCAATACAGCGAAAAGTCCTTGTAGAGGATCGGCACACTCAGGATTTGACGTCCTGCCGCCCGCACCGGCGCAATCGGTTCCTCGCCGAGGATGCCGATCGCAGCACGCTCGGTGCCAGTGTAAACGTCGTTGTGAACTGTCTGCACGCCCGCTCCGAGGGGACCGTACAGATCCAGGAAACGTCGACCGACGAGTCGTCGTCGAGCGACATCCACAACCGACATATTCAATTCGCGCCACCGCGCCTCAGACAAGGGCAGATGCTCGTGGGTCAAAAAGTTGCTGGTGTCAGGCATGGTTGTCTCTTCGTGTTCGCTGTGGTCCAAAGCGGACGAATCGTCGCTGCTTGATCTACTTAGGACTACGTTTGAGGGCACCAACAGACCACGCACCGTCCGGGAAAATCGGAGGGGGCGGTGGCACTGGATCTCGCTCGAGTGCTGCGGCGGGAGCGATCAGTTGCCCACTCAGTCCGGCAGCGGTGGCCGCATCTCGTTCAGAACCAGCCACGGTTGCAGAACTACCAAGCAATGACATCGCCGAGAGCTGCTCATGACTGGTCACCGAACGCGCCCGCTGCTTGGGATCGCGATCCATGATGAGCTGGTACATCTCGGATACGTGTTCGCGTTCTTCGTCGGTAACGTGGTCGATGATCTCGCGCAGCGCTGGATCCGAAACGCGCTCGAGCATTTTCTCGTAGGCGTTAATGGTCTCCAGTTCGCGTTGCAAGATTTCGCGCAGCACGACGAGGTCTTCGCTCATGGTGATTGCCTCTTAGCCTTCTAGCCTGGCCAAAGTCAATCATCATCCGCGACCCCTCACCACGTCGCTGGGCTTTCGCCCGCTCAGCGCGAGTCCGGCCCACTGGCACCACGCGGCGGAATCGCAATCAGCACGACGCCACCGATGGACAAGCCAAGGCCGACACCGAGCAGCGACCCACCGAGCGTCGCCGAATGGATCGTCTCTCGGCAAACCTGGGCTGGTGGCATCAGTGGTGGCACGCAGGCCCCGTCAGACGCTAGGCCCGAACCGCCAAGCCCGATCATCAAGATGCCGGCCCCTATCACAGCCGCTCCCGTCGTGATTCGCCACAGCGGACGAGACCCCAGCTTCGCCAATGGCCGCGATTCGCCAAGAGGCAGCGGCTCCGTGGCCAGTTCCGGCGAGAGCAGCGCCGAAACGACCGCAGTTTGGCCAGGTGTCACCGTCGTCAAGAGCTGCTGACGCTCAAAACCTCGCGCCGACAGCTCGAGCTGTTGTTGTCCGATGAAGACCGTCCCCTTCCAAGGAGTCTTGCCAACCATCCGCCCCGATAGCGAGAGCTGGGCTTCGCTGGGAATGCTGCTGACCGACAGAACACCCCGAGGCCGGTTGCGGCCCCGCCTCAGCACCGCAGCCACTTGCTGAGCCACCGCCGAAAGCTGTCCATCTTCACTACACGGTACGCAACGCACAGACTCTTGCGCGGCTAGTTCCCCGACCTGCGCATCCCACAGCGAAAGCTGGAGATCCTTGCCACCAGCAACCGAGCTAGCTCTCACCGCCAGCGTAAAGCCAGCTTCGTGCTTGCGGGCGGCGTCGATCAGGCAGTCCGGCGCGAGGGTTCCGCAAACGCTCAGCTTGCGGTTGGAGATGGCCGGCGTATAGCCAACTAGCTGGCTCCCCTTTTCCAAAGCAGCGATGAGCCCGATTTCTCCATCGATTGAGACCGCGCCCTCCTGCGCGAACACCACCGTCGGTGGAACCGAAACCAGCACCGCCCCGGTAAGCGTATCGAAGCGCATCTCTCGGGCCTGCCCACTGGGCACTTCGACCTTGCCCTTGGTGGTTCGTCCGCCGCTGCTCAGCGCCACCGATAGGTCTCCCGCCGCAACCCGCAGTGGCAACAGCAGCGGCAAGCTGCCGAGCAGACGATCGTTGACATAGACCAGCGAGTCTTTGTCGCCAGTGACGTACAGGTCACCAAGGGGTGGCAGCGCTTGTCCCGCTGGACGCTGTGCCTCAATGCGCTTCGCCGGCTCGATCGTGGTGCCGGGGTCCGCCAGATACCGACGGAAGAGGTCTTGTGCTTCGACGATGTGGCCTTGCGCCTGCGCGACCTGGCCGAGGACGAACAAGGCTTCCGCGCTCGACTGCTTCTTGAACGCCGACTCTGCCTTTTTTTGATCACCTTCTAGGTCACCACTGGCCAGCGCGGCCTTCGCCTCTCCAAGCAGCGCCTGGACCCGAGGTTTGACCCGCAGCTCGGATGGAGAAGCCATCGCCCCATCATCGCTGTTCGACTCATTGGACACCGCGACGTCGGTCGATTTCTCTTTTTTATTGATGGCTCGCTTGGTCGAACCCCTGCTGTGTCCTGATTTGGCTTTTTGATGCCGGGCCAGAGCCGATGATTCCACTGCCATTCCGACCACGCACATCCCTGCGACGGCCCCGATCAGGCAGCGTACGCTCCCCAGTTTCACTTGCAGCTCCCAACGACCAGTCGCTGCTGCGCGCTCACCTGCACTTGTTGACTCTTACCCTCGACGGAGACAATGTGGGTTCCAGGCAGCACCCACAGACTCGATTGCTGACACTTGCCCTTTTTGGTGCCGGCGACAACCACTTCCCCCATCTGCAAGGACAGTCGATCCACCGCTGACTGAATCTCGCTGCGGCGATCCAGCCGTCCTTTGCCCTTTGGCGCACTCTTCAGCAACTTTTGGTACTGCGACATCGCATCGGGCAACCGATTGGTATGCTCAAACGCCGTCGCCAAATGGTAGCCACCTTCGAATGCCAGTAGCTCACAGGGGGTGGCCAGTGCCTTGTTCTTTTTGCACTGTCCGTGAGCCTTATCGAACAACTTTTGTGCTCGTCGATAATCGGACGCTGCGAGACTGTCGACTCCCTTGCGCAGCAAAAGCTCCGACTCCGATTCAGGCAGCTTCAGCGCAACCGTTTGGGAAGGGACAATCTCAATCGTGCGCTCTCCATCCAGCGAGCGCAGGACGTGCTTCCCGGCCGACAACACGACGGCTGTCGTGGTCGCATTTTGCCAAGGCTTGTCATCGATCTGGATCAGCGTGCCTGGCGAAGCTTCGATCGCCAGCTTGCCCTGTCCCATCGCCACCCCTCCAGCAGGCGGCACCTCACCAGTCGGTTCGGTCTTGGTTTTATCCAGTGTTGGGGGGTCTTTGCTCGGCGGTGGTAAGTCTTTGCTCGGCAACTTGACCGCTGCCGCAGTTGGCTGAGCCGCTTCGTCCCGAGCCGTCTCCATCCGAGCCAAGATACCCCACACTCGAGCCCGTACCGCCGCATCGCTGTCATTGGCAAGCACCCGCAGCACCGGAATACCTGGCGTGCTCCTCAGCGTCGATCCAGGAAGGTCTGAAGCCACTTCGACGACCAATCGACGCACCAGAGGTTCAGGATCACGTGCCGCTTGCATCAACAGTGGAAGCGCGATGCTGGGGTCGAGGTTCTGTACGGATTCTACAAGCTGCATGCGCTTTTCGACTGGAAGAGCCGCCTGCGCCACGGCCCCAAGCTGCGGCTGCTCTGACTTTTCGCCCAGCCGATTCAGCAGCACCAACGCCGTAACCGCCTCGCTGCTTCCCTTCGACACCATTTGCCTTAGCACCGATTTCGCGCCCTGCTCACCACGCTCGGCCAAACGTCGCGCCGCGACAAACCGCACCGCTTCGCTCTTGTCGCCAAGCATTGCCGACAAGAGCTCGTTATCGACGCCCGGCTGCTCGGCCAAGAGCTTGCGCGTCTCTTCATCCGAGGCAGTCGCCAACTCGCGCAGGCCCTGCTTCTGGCTCGTGTCCCCAAGGAGAAGGAGGCCGCTACGTGCCACCACCTGCTCACTGGCACTGCCCTTTAGCACAACCTCGCGCAGCCAGCCGCTCACGCCGTCGACGGCAGGTCGCTGTCCGGCATCAATGAGTCGCTTGGCCAGCCGTACCAGCGCTTGCAGGGACTCCAGCCGAACTGCCGAATCTGTATCCGAAAGCTGCGCTCTCAGAACCTCGAGTGCCGACGCCTCATTCCGACGAGCCAATGCCCGCACCGCAGCCTTGCGAACCTGAGACACTGGATCGCGCAACATCGACACAATCAGTGGGCCGGCCTCGGCCTCTTGGCGGTCGCTGAGCGTCGCGACACCGGCTTGACGGATCGCCCAACTGCCACTCGATAGCGCGTCGCGGGCCCACAACAGGCTGCGCTCGGACATCAACCTGACGTCCGACGCTGCGAGTCGAACGATCGCTTCGGCTGCCGCGAGCTGCACTTGCTCATCGCTCCCTCGCCCAACCTGCCGGTCGAGCATCCGTACGTCGAGTAATCGACCTGAAAGCCCCAGCCCCTCAGAAGCCAAAATCGTCGCGGTGCTGCTCGCCTTGCCATCACTTAAGACCGATCGAAAGACCTGCGCAGTCGCGGAGTGTTCCGTCGATGCCAGATAGCGGGCTGCCAGCAATTGGTCCCGTCCCGGCTCCCCTGCCAGACGCTCCAGCAGCGCCTGTGCCCGCGTCTCCCCGAGCGGCATAAGCTGCTGCGCGGCCTTGAGCTGCGCCTCTCTCGGCTCGGAACGCTGGAGCCGGACTAGCAACGCTTTGTACGCAGGTTCATTCCCCGCACGCGCCAGACAGCCCAACACCGACAGCTCGATCGGCCCACCAACCTGCCCTTTTTCTAGCACCGACACCAACAACTCGACTGCGGTGCGGTTGCCACGATCGCACAGCAGCAACGCAGAGAGCAGCCGCAGCTCGCCATCTTTCCCCGCTAGCCCTTCGTACAGCAACTGGGTGCCACGTGGTTCCCCGAGCCGTTCGAGGGCCACCGCGATCGCAGTCCGCACCGCCGGGTCACTCGATCGACCGCTGCGGGACAAAAGAACTGCCGCTGCCGCTGGATCACCCAGCAACCCCAGCGCCTCCGCTGCCTGTGCGACGACCGCTGGATCCGATTCATCCAGCAGTTTTTCCAGCAGCGCCCGTTGCGAACCATCACGGCTATGACCAAGTGCCCGCAGCGCTCCCAGCTTTAGTCGCTGATCCTGCGAAGTCGCCTGCTTGATTAATACGCCCAACGCCCGACCCCGTAGCGCCAGCAGCTCAGCCTGCGATATCTCATCTGCGCTGCCCTTGTGCGTGCGCAACACGTAGAGCAGCAGGCCAATCAATCCGATTGCAACCGTGCCCCATAGTGGCGCAAAACGACGAGCTGCACGCAACAGCCGAGCACGACCCGTCGAAGCAGCACTGGGGTTCATCTGCTCGATACAGGCTTGCAGCTCGTCCTCGAGCGCCCGCATCGACAAAAACCGCGCCGCCGGATCCTTGGACAAGGCCCGCAGCACCACCGACTCGAGCGCGTCGCTTATTTGAAGCCCCGACACTCGCTGACGCGGCGGCACTACCTTCTGTTTGACATGTGCCGACATGATCTCGTCGGCCTTTTTGCCCGTGAAAACCGGCTGCCCGGTCAGCATGAAGTACAGGATGCACCCGACGGCGTACTGATCGCCCTTGGCATCATGGAGCCCGCTGCGAATCTGCTCCGGAGCCATGTACAGCGGCGTTCCGACGAGCTGCCCCGCCTGCGTCAAATTTTGACCCGGCGTGTCTTCGAGAGAAATATCTGGGTCCGGCTCTGGAACGGGCCCGCTCTCGGTCACCACCGGGATCGAAGCCGCGCTCACCCGCATCTGACCACTGACTTGTAGCGACGGCACGGCGCGCACATCTTTGGCGATGCCAAAGTCGATGATCTTCACAAAGTCTTCGTTACCGTCCTGATTCACCAGCAGGATGTTGTCGGGTTTGATGTCACGGTGGACGATGCCCTGCTCGTGGACGTGATGCATACCGCGAGCAATCTGGGCGGCGATACGGCAGGCCCGCAGCGGCGTCATGTTGCCATCACGCACCGCAGCGCTCACGGTTGGACCGGACAAAAACTCCATCGCCAGATAGGACTTGCCGTCTGGAAGCTCGCCGAAATCGATGACCTGAACGATGTTCGGATGTTTGATCTGAGACAGGAGCTGCGCTTCCTGCAAGAAGCGTCGCCTGCTCACCTCGTCCTTCGGTTTGCGCAGAATCTTGACCGCAAGCAGGTTGCGCAGCGTGGCATGGCGGGCCTTGTAGACCGTGCCCATGCCGCCCTGGCTGGCCTTTTCCAGCACCTCGTAACGGCCATCGATGATCAGTCCGTGGATCTCATCGGTCGCAGCGCCATGGCTCGTAGTCGGCAACGCCGCACCGCTCAACACCGGCATCCCCGCTGCAGAGGCAGATCTGCCCGCAAAGCGATCTGACGTGATCGCGACGGCCCCCGGTACCACCGCAACTGCCGCTGGGATCGGTTGCCCGGTAGCTTTTGTAGATTCCGCGAGCGGTGCTCGCTTTAAATCGCCCGTACCCTGGATCGATTTTGGGGGAATGTCGACGGAGAGCGTCGGATTATCGCCCATCTCAGCGCAGTCATGAGCATCCCCCTCGACAATGGTGCTGTCGCAATACGGACAGACCGAGAGCTGCCCCTCCCCACTCGCAGGTCGCTCCTGCATCTTAGACACACTCATCTTAGCAAGTTGGCGCACGGCTGTGGTAAATGGGGGTGATTGTCCCGCTTGGCCAGCGTATCTGTTGGTCTCTGCGACGGCGTTTGTCCTGCTGTAGCCGCCGCTGGTATCGAACCTTCGGCTCTGAGAAACTTGCTCACTGGAGACCTCATGTTCGGAAACCATCACTCGACCACGCGCTCCCTGACCTTTGGCACACTGGTGCTCTGCTCAGTTGGCCTGTTCGGCTGTCCCCAGCAAGAAGCGGCCAAGCCAGCCGCATCCTCAGAGCCTGCTGCCCCAACACCTGCCGTGGCCCCAGCGCCGCCAGCAGCCCGGCCAGCCCCCCAATCCACAGCAATTCGCCCAGCACCACCC
>ERZ724523.2492-NODE-2492-length-10493-cov-19.464648_pt1 | contig 10493 bp, 8 predicted proteins | sample MGYA00376056_ERZ724523 | MGnify/ENA primary metagenome ERZ724523 (study PRJEB28724, sample SAMN07190888) | wastewater metagenome | isolation source: influent of sewage treatment plant in Hong Hong | place: USA: Christiansburg, Virginia | collected 2016-03-01 ... | reverse complement strand
GCCAGAACATCCTGCACGGCGGCACCGACAGCGATACCGCCAAATTCACTGGCAAGGCCGACGACTACACCGTGGAAAAACACCATGGCTTCGTCAAGGTGATCAACAAATCCGACCCAAGCAAGAGCACGCTGGTGGTCAACAGCGAAACCCTGCAGTTTGGCGATGCCAGCGTGGCGGTGGAAAGCGCACCCGCGCTGAATGCGCTGGCCGGCATGTACCAGCAGGTGCTCGGACGTCAGGCGGATATTGATGGCTTTGACTACTTTGGCGAGCTGCAGGCCAAGGGCGGCAGCATGGGCAGCATGGCGCTGAACATGATGAAAACCCTTGAAGGCCAGGCTCGCGGCTGGGCGCTGACCGGCGACCCGGTGAACGACGTGGAAATGCTTTACCAGGGGTTGCTGGGGCGTAATTCCGACGCCGGTGGCAAGGCAGCGTGGGTGCAGTTGCTGAAGTCGGGTTCGGTATCGCTGGATCAGGTGGCGACGGCGTTTATTGAATCGCCGGAGATGAAAACCCACTATATTGGCCCAACGGGATGGGATTTCCTGGTGTAGGCAGGTTGCGCCCAGGTGCGCATGGGCTACTGAGCGGTAACGTCCGTGTGCACCAACTGCATCAGCAGCCCGATCAATTGGTTTCTTTCCTCCGCCGTCAACGCCCCACGCAGCCATTCACCCGCATTGGCCACGGTCTCCGCCATCGCCTGTTCAATCAGCGCCTGGCCATCTGCCGTCAGCCGCACCGGCTTGATGCGGCGGTCGTCGTCGCGGCATAGCCGGGCAATCAGCCCGCGTGTTTCCAGTTGCGCCATCACCTTGCTTAAGCCCCCGGAGGTCAGCAGCATCTGCGCCAGCAGTTGCGAGGGGGTGAGGGTGTAGTCCGGTTCAGCGTTGCGCAGGGTAGCCAGCAGGTCAAATTCGGCGCTGGATAGCCCGTAGCGGGCCAGCGCCGGCTGCATGGGCTGCAGCGAGCGGCGGTGTGCCCATTGCAGCCAGAGGAACACTGGCACGGTGTGCGGGTCCAGGGAAACATCCCAGGGGTGGTGATGCAGGCTATTCATCCGTTTGCCTTTTTTGCGGTGGCGTGGCGGCACCGCCACGCACGACGGTGTGAGCGCCATGTAACATAACGTAAAACCTCACCAGATATCTTGCTGGAAAGATAGTGTCAGCATACCCTTATCCCCTTGGCTATCCAACTGAATTCCGGCCCGCCGCCAGTTTACCTTCTGATCCCGACAAAGGAACCCGCCATGACGCTTGTGAAGCGCCGTTTTTGTTCATCCTTATCGTGCCGCCCCTCCCGCACGGCCTGGCTGGCCATGGCCTGCGCGGGGGCTTTGCTGGCCGGTTGCGGCGAGAAAAAAGCCGATGCCCCGCCGCCGCCAGGCCCCATGCCGGTTACCGTGCTGGAGATGCAGCCGCAAACAGCGCCGATCCGCGTCGAGGTGATGGGCCAGGCCGAAGGTGCGCGCGAGGCCGAGGTGCGCGCGCGGGTGGGCGGCATTTTGCTCAAGCGCCTGTATCAGGAAGGCGAGCCGGTGAAGGCCGGGCAGGCGCTGTTCCAGATCGACCGCGCGCCGTATGAAATCGCCGCTGCCGAGGCCCGCGCCCGCGCCGAGCAGACCGCGCGCGAAGTGGCGCGGCTGAAAGGGCTGGCCGAGGCCAAGGCGGTGGCACAAAAAGACTACGATGATGCGGTATCGGCCAATGCCATGGCCCAGGCCGCGCTCAAGCAGGCCGAGCTGAATCTGTCGTGGACCACGGTCACCGCACCGGTGGCCGGGGTGGCGGGCCGCGCGGTGAAATCCGAAGGCAATTTGATTTCCAGCGCGGACAATCTGCTGACGGCGGTGCAGCAGGTGAATCCGGCCTGGGTGCGTTTTGCGCTGGGCGAGGGCGATCTGGCCAAGTTTCCGGCGCGGCGGGTAACGGCGGAGGCCGTGCAGAGGGTAGAGCTGGTGCTGCCGGATGGCTCGGTGTCTTCCACACGCGGCAAGCTGAACTTTGTGGCCAGCACCATCGACCCCACGCTGGGCACGCAACAGCTGCGCGCCGAGTTCGACAATCGCGAGCAGCTGATTTTGCCTGGCCAGTTTGTGCGCGTGCGCCTGCAGACCGGCGAGCGCGACGGGGTGTTTCTGGTGCCGCAAACCGCCGTGGCGCAAGGCGAGCAGGGCGCGCGGGTGATGACGGTGGGCGCAGACAATAAAGCCGCGCCGCGCCCGGTGCAAACCGGCGAATGGCTGGGCAAGGACTGGGTGATTCTGGGCGGGCTGAAGGCCGGCGACAAGGTGATTATCGACAATCTGATCAAGCTCAAGCCGGGCATGCCGGTGGCCCCGCGTGCGTCGGGCGCAGCAGGCGGCGACAAGCCGGCTGCTGATGGCAAGAAAGGCTAAGCCATGGCCAAATTTTTTATTAACCGGCCAATTTTTGCCTCGGTGATTTCCATCATTATCGTGATTGCCGGGCTGGTGGCCATGCAGGTGCTGCCGATTGCGCAATACCCGCAAATTGCCCCGCCCACCGTGGTGATCACCGCCACCTATCCGGGTGCATCGGCAGAAACCCTGTCCAAGACCGTAGCGGCACCGATTGAAGAGCAGCTCAACGGCGTGGAGAACATGCTGTATTTCACCTCGTCGGCGGCAGCCAACGGCGTGGTGAGCATCACCGCCACCTTCGAGGTGGGCACCAATGCCGATATGGCGGCGGTGAACGTCAATAACCGGGTGAAAGCCGCCGAGCCGCGCCTGCCAGAAACCGTGCGGCGCAATGGCGTGGTGGTGCAAAAGCGCTCCACCGATATTCTGCAGGTGGTGGCACTGAAATCCGATGGCGGCAAGTACAACACGCTGTTCTTGTCCAACTACGCCTCGCTGAACATTGTTGATGAACTCAAGCGGGTAAACGGCGTGGGCGATGTGACGGTGTTTGGCGCGCAGGATTACTCCATGCGCATCTGGCTCAAGCCCGACCGCATGGCCCAGCTGGCGGTGACCACCAGCGAAATTGCTGCAGCCATCAATGCGCAAAACGCGCAGAACGCCGCCGGCAAGATTGGCCAGGAGCCGGCCCCGAATGACCAGCAATTGGTCTACACCGTGACCGCCAAGGGCCGGCTGCTCAGCGAGGCCGATTTTGGCAATATCGTCATCCGCGCCAGCGGCCCTGGCGGTGTGCTGCGGCTGAAAGACGTGGCGCGCATTGAGCTGGGGGCGTACAGCTACGAGCAACGGGTGACGCTGGATGGCCAGCCAACCATTGCCATGGGCGTGTTTCTGCAAACCGGGGCCAATGCGCTGGAGGTGGCCGAGCAGGTGCGCAGCAAGATGCAGGCGCTGCAACAGAAGTTCCCGCCGGGCATGGGCTATGTGATTCCGGTGGACAGCACCCGCTTTGTCACCGCCTCGATCAAGGAGGTCACCAACACCCTGATTGAAGCCATGGTGCTGGTGATTGCCGTGGTGTTTTTGTTCCTGCAAAGCTGGCGTGCCACGCTGATTCCGATGGTGGCGGTGCCGATTTCGCTGATTGGCACCTTTGCCGGGCTGTGGCTGTTTGGCTTCTCGATCAACACGCTGACCCTGTTTGCCATGGTGCTGGCCATCGGCATTGTGGTGGATGACGCCATTGTGGTGCTGGAAAACGTTGAACGGCTGATGGCAGAAGAAAAACTCTCGCCCAAGCAGGCGGCAATCAAGGCCATGCACGAAGTGACCGGCGCGCTGATTGCCATTGTGCTGGTGCTGTGTGCGGTGTTTGTGCCGGTGGCGTTTTTGGGCGGCATCGCCGGCCAGTTGTACAAGCAGTTTGCCGTGACCGTGGCGGTGGCGGTGGTGCTGTCCGGCGTGGTGGCGCTGACGCTGACCCCAGCCTTGTGCGCACTGCTGCTGAAAGCCCAGCACACCGAAAACAAGCTGTTTGCCCCGTTCAACCGCGCGTTTGACCGGCTGACCAATCGCTACACCGGCACGGTGCGCTTTACCCTGCGTCACGGTGTAGTGGGCGTGCTGGTGTTTGCCGGGGTGATTGCCATGACCGCCCTGCTGTTCAAGATCACCCCCGGCGGTTTTGTGCCCTCCGAAGACCAAGGACGCTTGATCTCGGCGCTGACGCTGCCCGACGGTGCCACGCTCAAACGTACCGAAGCCACCGGCGAGCGCATGCGCCAGATGGTGACCAAGGATGAGGCAGTGGAGCACACCTTTATTGTCTCGGGTTTTGATTTGATCAGCGGCGGCAACAAAACCAACGCTGGCACGGTGTTCGTTACCCTGAAAGACTGGTCCGAGCGCCAGGGCAAGGCGCAGGATTTGGTCGGCAAGTTCATGGGCTACGGCATGCGCCAGCCAGACGGCATGGCGCTGGTGTTCAACCCGGCACCGATTCAGGGCCTGGGCACCACCGGCGGTTTTGAGGTGTATGTGCAAAACCGGGTGGATGGCGACCCGAAAAAGCTGAACGCCGTGCTGGAAGCCTTTATGGAGGCGCTGAAGAAACACCCGGAATTCACCCGGATTTCCACCTTCTTCCGCCCCACCGTGCCGCAGCTGTTTGTTGAGGTGGACGAACAAAAAGCCCTGGCGCTGGGCATTGCCATCTCGGATGTGTACACCACGCTGCAAAGCACCCTGGGCGCTTACTACGTCAACGACTTCAACAAGGCCGGCCGGGTATACCGGGTGCAGTTGCAGGCCGAAGCGTCATACCGGATGAAGCCGGACGACATCAACCGGGTGTACGTCAAGAGCCAGAGCAGCCAGGCGATGATTCCGCTGTCGGCGATTGCCACGGTGAAAAACGTGGTCGGCCCTGAGCAGGTGGAGCGCTTCAATGGCTTTATTGCCGCCAAGGTGATGGGCGACAGCAAGCCGGGGGTGAGCTCGGGCCAGGCCATGCAATTGGTCGAGGACGTGGCTGCGGCCACGCTGCCGGAGGGCTACAGCATTGCCTGGACTGGCCAGGCTTTCCAGGAAAAACGCAGCGCCGGCTCGTCGCTGCAAGCCTTTGGCTTTGCCATCATCATGGTGTTTTTGATCCTGGCCGCCCAGTATGAAAAATGGTCGCTGCCCATCGCCGTGGTGATGTCGGTGCCGTTTGCGCTGATGGGTGCGCTCACTGCCATCTGGCTGCGCGGCATGCCCAACGATATTTACTTTCAGATTGGCCTGGTGGTGCTGATCGGGCTGGCGTCGAAAAACGCCATCCTGATTGTCGAGTTTGCCGCGCAGAAATACCGCGAAGGCCTGAGCGCCGCCGATGCTGCCATTGAGGCGGCACGGCTGCGCTTGCGGCCCATCATCATGACCTCGCTGGCCTTTGTGCTGGGCGTGTTTCCGCTGGTCAAGGCCACCGGGGCCGGCGCGGGCGCGCGCCAGTCGATGGGCACCGGCGTATTTGGCGGCATGCTGGCCGCCACCTTTATCGCCACGCTGTTTGTGCCGCTGTTCTTCAAGTGGCTGGAGCGCGGCAAGCAAGTGGATCCGGCGCATATGGACGCGGACGACGAGGAGAAACAGGCATGATGGCGCGCATCACTCCCCTGACCGCTGCACTGGCGGCGCTGACCCTGGCGGGCTGCGCCATTGGGCCGGATTACCAGCGCCCCAGCGCCGCGCTGCCAGCCAGCTTTGACGCCGCCCCCGCCCCCGCCGCCAGCGCGGCGGTGCAGGCCGATTGGTGGGTGCTGTTCCAGGACCCGACGCTGAACCAGTTGGTCGAGCGCGCCTTGAACCACAATGCCGACGTGCGGCTGGCGGTGGCACGGGTGGAGCAGGCCAATGCCGTAGCGCGCGAAGCCGGCGCAGCGTTTTTGCCAGAAATCGACGGCGGCACCAGCGCCAGCAAAACCCAGGCGAGCACCCGCACCGCCAGCTACTCGGCCAATTCGCCGCGCCTGCGCACTGCGCGCAGCGCCACACTGAGCACCTCCTACGAGCTGGACGTGTGGGGCCGGGTGCGCCGCGCCAATGAGTCGGTGCGCGCCAGCCTGTTGGCCAGCCAATACGCGCGCGACGCCGTGCGCCTGTCGGTGGCCAGCCTGGTGACCAGCGCCTACCTGGATCTGCGCGCGCTGGACGCGCAACTGGCAGTGCTGGGCGACACCGTGCGCACGCGCGAGGACAGCCAGCGGCTGATGCAGCTGCGGCTGAACGCCGGCCTCAGCTCGCTGGTGGACAGTCAGGCGGCGGATAACGCCCTGCAGGCTGCCCGTGCCCAGCAGGCCGAGCTGCGCCGCCAGCGTGCGCTGGCTGGCCACCAACTGGCCCTGCTCACCGGCCAGCCCGAACTGACCCTGGCCACCGCGGATGTGCGCCAGCTGCCGCTGCCACCGCATCCCCCCGCCGGCCTGCCGGCACGGTTGATCGAGGCGCGCCCGGACGTGATGCAGGCCGAACAGCAGCTGATTGCTGCCAATGCCAATATCGGCGTGGCCAAGGCCGGGTATTTCCCCAAGTTCACCCTCACCGGCAGCAGCGGCAGCGAAAGCCAGACCCTGGCGGATTTGTTCAGCGCGGGTGCCGGGGCCTGGTCGCTGGGCATGTCTGCGCTGATGCCGATTCTGGATTTTGGCCGCACCGCCGCGCGGGTGGATCAAGCGCACGCGCTCAATCAGCAATCGTTGATCAGCTGGCAAAACGCCTTGCAAGTGGCCTACAAAGAGGTGCGCGATGCGCTGGTAAATCTGCGCGAAGATGGCGAGGCCGAGCGCGCCCAGGCCAGCCGGGTGGCCAACGCCCGCCACACCCTGGGCCTGACCCAGCTGCGCCTGCAAGCCGGCCACGCCAGCCAGCTGGACGTGCTGGACAGCCAGCGCACCTTCAACGATGCCCAGCTGACGCACATCGCCGCCCGCCAGGCGCAGTTGAACGCCAGCGTGGCCCTGTTCAAGGCGCTGGGCGGCGGCTGGACCCCCACGCCTTCCGCTCGCTGACACTTTCCCGCCCGCCACGCCCCGACAACACGGCGCGACAGGCGGGAGTGGCGCAGCAAACCCCTGTTTTTGCATGGGCTTTTGCTGCGCCGCATCAGCGCCAACTATGCCGTCGCGGCATGGCGTGATGAACAAACAGCAGAAGAAGGTATCCTACCGTGGGTTGGCGAAGAACACGGCGCGGCTGTACACCCTCTTCGGGTTGGCGAATCTGTTGACGGCCAAGCGGCGACTGTTTGCGCTGAACACCCAAGGTGCGTCCTGAAAGGGAGAAATGAGGAAATTTGCCGCCCAACAGGGTGAAAGCTGACCGAAAATGACGGTGAGCAGGCATTTTTTACTCGCCAAAGCGCTCATGCCGACGGGCGGGACGGAACATCTGGCACAGGCTCAAGATTTGCTGAAAAAGGCAAAGACAGTAGAAGAGTTGCGCACCGCTCAGGCAGTTGCGCTGCCACTGCTGTTCAACCTCAGCATCGAGCAGACGGCTCAAATCATTGGTCGTTCGGTCGGGGCAACCTGCACGTTGCGGACGAATTTCTGCCGGGAGCAGGCTGGCGAAGCCAGGCCCAAGCGCAGCAAGCGCGAACTGCGCAACCGGGCCAAGGCCAGCCTGGAGCAAGAGGCCAAGATTCTGGATGAGACACTTACCGAGGCGGCTGCCGGTGGAGTGGTGATCGTTCCGCCGCTCAAGCCGGTCATCGAGGCCAAGCTGGGCAAACCGCTGGCGCTCTCCACCATTTATGCGATGCTGGCGCGCCATGGCTGGCGGAAAGTGGCTCCGGACAAGATTCATCCGAAAAGCGACCCCGACGCCCAGGAAGACTGGAAAAAAAACTGCAGGGGCGCTTGGCAGAAGAAAGAACCCGATTTGCCGTAGCGCGTCCGCTGCCTATCACCCCTTCGCTATCCTTCGTAAATTTAACCAGGTATCGGCAGTTATGTGGCCGAAAGTGGTCATTGCTTGTGCATCAACGACTGGGGACAACCGCAAAACGCAATCGCGCCAGCATGAAATCCACGAACGCCCGAACCCTTGCGGACAAGTGCCGGTTTTGAGGATAGGTCACGGAAAACTGCCGGGACCGTCCACTATACGTTTGAAGCACCTCAACTAATTCGCCCCTGGCAACTGCTGGCCCGGCAATGAAGTGATAGGTCTGGAACAAACCACCGCCAGCATTGCCCCAGCTGACGCAACCGAATGCGTCATCGAGCAGACGAAAACGACTGCGGAAGGTGTAGTCCAACTCCTTGCCATCCGGCATTCTCAGTATCCAGGGCATGGGGCGACCAGTGGTCGGCAAGATGAATTGCAGGCAGTCGTGTGATGCAAGGTCGTCAAGACTTTGCGGCACCCCTCGCCGGGCAAGATAGCCCGGTGTGGCGAAGATGCCGACCGTTGCATCTTCAAGTTTGTGCGCGATCAGTCTTGAGTCTTGCGGTGTACCGATGCGGATGGCCAGGTCGTAACCCTCATCCACGATGTCAGCAACTCTGTTCGACAAACTGAGTTCCAACTCGATTTGCGGATAGGCCGTTGTGAAATGGTGAAGCATCGGGAGCAAACGGTAATTGGCGTAGAGCGTGCCGACACTGATGCGCAGCAAACCACTCGGCACTTTTTGATTTCCGGTAATCGCCCGTTCTGCCTCGACAATCTGCTCCAGGGCTTGCCGGCATTCCTGCCAATAAAGTTCGCCCTCACCGGTCAGCCGTACGTTGCGCGTTGTCCGCGAGAAAAGGCTTACGCCCAGACGCTCTTCGAGACGCTTGATTGACCGACTGACCGAGGCTGGTGTCAGCCCCAGAATTTCCGCCGCTGCGGAAAAACTGCCAAGCTCGGCTGCCTTACAGAAGAGCTCAATGCTGCCGACCTGCGTTGTGTCGAATGTTCGCATCGCTTGTTCGTGTATGTAATAAATAATGTGAGTTTAAGGTTATTTATTCGAAACGGTGTTGAAAGTACAGTGCGTCTCGTCAACTACTTCATCGAATCGAGGAAATATCATGAGCGACATTCTCTGGCCTGCAGGCTACGTTCCCGGCTTTACCGACAACTACTGCTCCAACGAAATCATCGTCACCGGGCTGAGCGTCGAGGAACTTTGGCCCCTGCTGAATACGCCGCACCTCTGGCCGACCTATTACGCCAACTCTGCCAATACACGCTTTTACGATGGCAAAGGTCCGGAACTGGCAAACGGCGACCGCTTCTATTTCGAGACATTTGGTTTCCCCGTTGAGGCTCAGGTCGTCGAGCACGTTTCCCCTGTCATCGGGCAAGCTGCTCGCATTGCTTGGCATGGCTGGGCCGGTTCGACACCGGAAGACCGCCTGGATGTTCATCACGCCTGGTTGATAGAGGAACTCTCAGGTGGCCGTGTGCGCATCCTGACCCAGGAAACCCAAGTCGGCAAACCGGCACAGGCACTTGCTCAAGCCAAGCCCAACCCGATGATTAACGGGCACCAAGATTGGTTGGAGGGAATGGTTGCCGCTGCCCGAGAAATCAAGAACACATCCCGCTGATTAGGAGAGACTCATGTCGAACATAGCATTCTTGGGATTGGGCGCTATGGGTAGCCGGATGGCCGCCCGCCTGTTGAAAGCAGGGCATCAAGTTACCGTCTGGAATCGCTCGCCTGATGCCTCCGAGGCACTGGCCAAATTGGGGGCACAGGTTGCCTCAACACCCCGTGCCGCTGCCACGAAGGCAAGCTTTGTCATTGCCATGGTTCGTGACGACGATGCATCGCGCTTCGTGTGGCTTGACCCGGAATCGGGGGCTCTAGGTGCCATGGGGCGAGACGCTGTTGCCATCGACAGCTCGACGCTCTCAAGGGCCTGGATTGGTGAGCTAGGCAAGGCAGCCGAAGCATCCGGCATCCAGTTTCTGGAAGCCCCGGTATCCGGGTCGCGCCCCCAAGCCGAAGCGGGCCAGCTCATTTATTTCCTGGGAGGTAGTGAAGAGACTTCCAGGCGTGCGGAACCGGTGCTGAGCGCGTTGGGCAGTGCCATTCACTATGTCGGGACGCTGGGCAGCGCAGCCATGACCAAACTGGCAACCAATGCGCTGTTGGGTATTCAGGTGACCGCCATGGCTGAGCTCATTGGACTCCTGAAGTGTTCAGGCGTCGATGTTGGCCGTGTGCTGGAGTCAGTGGCAGGGACGGTTGTGTGCAGCCCATTTGCCAAACGGGCTGCTGACAGCATGCTTTCCGGTAACTTTGCTCCGCAATTCCCTGTCGCACTGGTTGCCAAGGACTTTGCGTACGTGCTGGCATCGGCGCCTACGCCGGAGTCGGCACCGACCTTGGCTGCGGCTCAGCAGGTATTCGCTGAAGCGGAACGATGTGGCTTAGGTGGCGAACATCTGACCAGCGTGGTCAAACTGTTCCCGGTATGAGTTTCATAACATCCGATTAGGTTTGGTCCATAAATTTCAACGGCACGTCTCCTTGGCGTGCCATAGCCCTTTCAGGAATTATTACAATTACAGATATAAAATGAAATAATATCTCCACCCTATCGATGGAGATGAACAT
>ERZ724523.2483-NODE-2483-length-10510-cov-4.557532_pt1 | contig 10510 bp, 11 predicted proteins | sample MGYA00376056_ERZ724523 | MGnify/ENA primary metagenome ERZ724523 (study PRJEB28724, sample SAMN07190888) | wastewater metagenome | isolation source: influent of sewage treatment plant in Hong Hong | place: USA: Christiansburg, Virginia | collected 2016-03-01 ... | reverse complement strand
CCTGAAGCCCCCCCTGGCCCCGAACTGGTCAGTGAACCGGACACCCCGCCGGCACCTCCCGTCCGCAAGCGCCCGCGCCCCGGGGAGCGCCGCGTCCAGATCCTGCAGACCCTGGCGGCAATGCTCGAACAACCCGGCGCGGAGCGCATCACCACCGCTGCGCTGGCTGCCAGGCTGGAGGTGAGCGAAGCCGCCCTCTACCGCCATTTCGCCAGCAAGGCCCAGATGTTCGAGGGCCTGATCGAATTCATCGAACAAAGCCTGTTCGGCGTCATCAACCAGATCACCTCTGAAGAGCCCGAAGGTCTCAAGCAGGTCGAGCAAATTATCAGCCTGCTACTGCGCTTTGCTCAAAAAAATCGCGGCATGACCCGCGTCCTGATTGGCGATGCGCTAGTCAATGAAAACGAGCGCCTGCAAACACGGATCAACGCCTTGCTCGACAAGGTTGAAGCAGCACTCAAGCAGGCCTTGAGAATTGCCGCGACACAGGAAAACCTGAAAGCCGATGCCGACTTCGGCGCCCTCGCCAATCTACTGCGCTGTTACGCAATGGGCCGCTGGGAGCAATATGCCCGTAGCAGCTTTGGCCGCGAGCCACTGGCGCAGTGGCAACAGCAATGGCCGATGCTTTATTTCGCCTGCCTGTCGCAATCCGGTACGCCAGGCAGCACCTGAGTCCTTAGCCCTTTAGATACTCGGCGGCATCCAGCGCAAAATAGGTCAGAATGCCATCAGCCCCTGCGCGCTTGAAGGCCAGCAAGCTCTCCAGCACACAAGCCTTTTCATCGAGCCAGCCGTTCTGCGCTGCAGCCTTGAGCATCGCGTATTCACCGCTCACCTGGTAAGCGTAGGTCGGTACCTTGAATTCATCCTTGACCCGCCTAACGATGTCCAGATAGGGCATACCGGGCTTGACCATGACCATATCAGCGCCCTCGGCCAAATCCAGCGCGACTTCTTTCAGCGCCTCGTCGGTATTGGCCGGATCCATCTGGTAGGTGTATTTATTGCCTTTGCCCAAATTGCCCGCCGAACCAACGGCATCGCGGAAGGGGCCGTAAAATGCTGAGGCATACTTGGCCGAATAAGCCAGAATCCGGGTATAAATCTGCCCAGCCTGATTCAATTCAGCACGAATACGCCCGATACGGCCATCCATCATGTCAGAGGGCGCCACCACATCAGCCCCAGCCTGAGCATGACAAAGCGCCTGCTTGGCCAGCACCTCCAAGGTTTCATCGTTCAACACATAGCCCGTCTCATCGATCAACCCATCCTGACCGTGGCTAGTGTAAGGATCAAGTGCGACATCGGTAATCACCCCCAGCTGCGGAAACTCGCGTTTCAACGCACTAACCACACGCGGCACCAAGCCCTCGTCGTTAAATGCCTCTTCCGCTCCCAAAGTTTTCAGCGAAGAATCAATCACCGGAAACAAGGCCAGCGCCGGAATTCCCAAATTGACTGCACGCTCAGCCGTTTTCAACAAAATATTCAGCGACTGCCTCTCGACACCGGGCATAGAGCCAACTTTTTCGATCCGCCCTTCACCTTCCAGCACAAAAACCGGATAAATAAAGTCGTCGACCGTAACAACTGACTCCCGCATCAAGCGGCGGGAAAAATCATCACGCCGCATCCGGCGCATACGGGTTTCAGGAAAATTACCGGTGGCAGTCATGCGTCAACCTCAAAATATTTATTAAAAAATTTTCAATCAACTCGGAACTTTTAACTTTGCCCCACGTCAGAGTCAGCAGATGGCACGCGCTATCTCCCGCTTCACCTCCCTGAGCGGGTGCCTTAACCTCGTTAAGGCCCTTTTGCCCCCGGACCCCCCTTATCCGGGGGCCCTTTATTTTCACGCTTCTTGATTTCAATATCCAGCCAACCAGCCAACACTGTTTCGCACTCCTCGACGCCGGTTTTCTTGAGACTGGAAAAAAGCTGAACAGTGTAAAGCGCGGCATCCCCCCAAGTTGCCACCTCGGCCTTAACCGAACGCAAAGACTTGGTTTGCTCCTGCCGACTTAATTTATCCGCCTTTGACAACATGATGTGAATTGGCCGCCCGGTTGGACGAAACCAGTCGATCAGGCGCAAATCAAGATCAGTCATGGGCCGCCGGATATCCATGATGACCACCAAGCCGGCCAGTTGCTCGCGCTGGTTCAGGTAAGGACCAATCAGCCCCTCCCATTGCGCGCGAATCGCTTCAGGTGCTTTGGCATAACCATAACCTGGCAAGTCGACAAAATACTTGCCCTCGGCCAAGGTAAAATAGTTCAAATGCTGCGTGCGGCCAGGTGTTTTACTGACATAAGCCAGACGAACACGACCCGCAAGCGTATTGATAGCAGAAGATTTACCGGCATTGGAACGTCCGGCGAAAGCGACTTCGCGTACGGAATCCTGCGGCATATCACGGAGATTGGCGACGGTGGTTAGAAAAACCGCCTGTTGGAACAGTGGCATAAAAAACTCGGAAGACCCGCCAAGGGGGCGGCGAACTAATATAGAATAGCAGGTTTGAAACTTCCGTTCCGGCCAAAGCGCCCACAAACGCGTACAAGGAGCTCAGAAATGATTCGCACCACGGCAATGGCAATCCTTCTTGCCACCAGCTTTATCGCCCACGCATCTGAACAAGCGCACGCCAAGGCAGACCCTGCCAAAGGCAAAGTTATCGCCGAAACTGTCTGTGTCGCCTGCCATGGCGCCGATGGCAACAGCGCAGCTTCAGCCAATCCGCATTTGGCTGGTCAGGTTGAGCAATACATTTACAAGCAATTGAAAAATTTTAAGGCGGTCGACGGCAAGCCGGCTGCGCGTAACAACGCCATCATGGGCGGCATGGCAGCACCGCTGTCCGATGAGGACATGAAAAACGTTGCAGCCTGGTTCGCCAGCCAGAAGGCCAAGCCTGCTGCCGCCAAGGACGAAACCAAGATTGCTCTGGGCCAAAAGCTCTGGCGTCAGGGTGACTACAAGAAAGGCGTTCCCGCCTGTGCCGGCTGCCACGGCCCGGCTGGCGCTGGCCTGCCAGCTCAGTACCCGAAACTGGCCGGCCAGTTCCCGGAATATACTGAAGCCCAGTTGAAAGCATTCCGCGTTGATGAGCGTGCCAATGACCCGGAAAAAATGATGCGCATGATTGCCGCCAAGCTTTCCGATGTTGAAATCAAGGCAGTTGCCGAATACGCAGCCGGTCTACGCTAAGCAAATTTGACTCTGAAAAAGGCAGCTTCGGCTGCCTTTTTTGTTTTTATAGTACTTTGGCTCTTGGCATAAACACGGGTCAGGGCTAGACTGAGCCGCACAATTGCGCCCACTCACGCAGAGGAGACAAATATGAAAACGCTCAAACAGATGCTATCCGGCAAAAATCGTCAGCTCGCCGTCGTTGCCCCACGCGACACCGTGTTTCATGCCCTTTCCGTCATGGCAGCCAACGATGTAGGCGCTTTGCTGGTGCTTGATGGCGAACAACTGGTTGGCATTTTTTCCGAACGTGACTACGCCCGAAAAATCATTCTGCAAGGTAAAACATCCAAGGAAACCTTGGTCCGCGAAATCATGAGTGATAAGGTCGCCTACGTCACACCGGCCGCCACGCTCGACGAATGCCGCGCCCTGATGACGGAAAAACATTTCCGCCACCTGCCGGTGCTGAATGAAGACGGCTCGGTCGCTGGCATGGTCTCGATTGGCGACTTGGTCAAAGAAACGATCAGCAGCCAGCAATTTTTGATTGCCGAGTTGGAACGTTACATCGCCGGCTGAGACGATGACAACCAGCAGTCCGCACTTCCAGATTCTCCAAGACATCGCCCGGGATCTCTCGGGCGATGTCAATTTTCCAACTTGCATGGATGCCGCCATACTGGTTCGCAACACGCTGCGTGATCCCTATGCCAATTTGACACGTGTCGTTCAAGTCATCGGTGTCGAGCCGCTCATTTCCAGCAAATTGCTAAAACTGGCAAACTCGGTGGCATTCAACCCTTCCGGCCAGACGGTTTCTGAACTTTCTACCGCCATTAACCGCCTTGGCTTTGAGGCAGTACGCACTACGTCACTAGCCGTGGCAATGGATCAGATGCTCAAGTCGCGCAATCTGACAGCTTTTGATGATATTTCACGTAACGCCTGGGAGCATTCACTGCGCGTTGCCGCCATTGCCCGCGTCCTGGCTCGCCGGATTGGCCGGATCAACCCGGATGAAGCCATGCTCGCCGGACTGGTACACGATATCGGGATCTTTTACCTGCTTTATCGTGCCGCCGAATACCCCGAATACCGCGAGAATCCGTCCACCATCATCGAATTGATCAGCGGCTGGCATGAAGGCATCGGCGAAAGCCTGCTGCACATTCTCGGCCTTCCAGACCGCATTACCGATGCCGTGCGCGACCATGATCGCTTACAGAATGTCGAAAATCCATGCTCAGTGCGCGATGTACTCTATTTCGCCAACCTGCTAGCCGGTTGGGATGCCGACTGGTTACCTGCCCCGGTAGATGAGCAAGAAGCTGCCATCCGCGCCGCTGACCGTGACCGCTACGGCGATCTGGTTGCAGAAGCAGAAGAAGATATCGCCGAATTACGCGCCGCACTCTCTGTTTGAAACTGCAGCCGACTTAGCAACGGAATACACTCAACAAAACAATGGATCAACCCAGTCCCAGCCAACTCACGCTGATCAAGCTTGGCATTTTCACGCTGGCGCTTCTTCCGCTTGCTCGCTTGGCATCTGTTGCGGTCAACGGCGATTTTGGCCCAGATTTTATCGAGTACACACAACGCTGGACCGGCACCTGGACACTGAACCTCCTGCTGCTCACGCTCTGCATTTCCCCCTTGCGTGCGATCACGCAATGGCACTGGATTCTGCGCCTGCGTCGCATGCTCGGTTTATTCACCTTTAGCTATGCGCTGCTACATTTCCTGTCATTCATCGGTCTTGATCACAATTTCGATATGACTGAAATTGCTCGTGACATTTTCAAGCGCCCCTATGTCACTGTCGGCTTTGCTGCATTTTTGGTCATGATTCCTCTGGCAGCAACTTCAAATCAGTACGCGATACGCCAACTGGGCGGAAAACGCTGGCAAGAAGTTCATCGTGGCATTTACCTGATCGCCATACTGGGTTGTTTACATTATTTTTGGCTAAGCAAGCCAGAAAACCTGATGTGGCCTGTCGCCTACGCTGTCATGGTGGGTTTGCTACTACGCTGGCGGATTCGCGAACGGAAACGCAAAGCCATTCCTGTACCCAAAGTACCGGAAACCCAAACAATCAAGTTCTTTAAACAAAAGCCGGATTAAATTTTTTTCTTGCGCAGCGCATCCAAACTGACGACCGCCCGCCCGTCGACTGATTGCTTCGGCGCCACCTTCCAGGCGTGGCCGTAAACAACTTCGAAGCTGGCCGGCAATTTGCCGTTCTCACGCAACGTTTCATAAGCGACCCTAGCTTTGGCCCAGGCAGCTCGGCCAGTCAAGCCGTGACGACGGGCCTTCATCGCGCAGCTTGAACCAGCCGCCTGCAATTCGCGCAACAAATCATCAAAACTATCGTAAGTCAGCTTGACCACTTCCATATCCATGACCGGATCGGCAAAACCGCAGCCAACCAGCATGTCGCCAAGATCATGCATGTCGATAAAGCGCTGGGTGTGGGCATAGCCATCAGCAAAAGAAATTCGCAATTCCTTGAGCGAGTCCGGCCCGAGGGTCGAGAACATCAATAAACCGCCGACGTCGAGGACACGATGCGCCTCGGCCAAGGCCGGCAACGGATCATCCAGCCAGTGCAATAATAAATTTGACCAGATTAAATCGGTCGACCGTGACAACAGGGGTAATTTAGCAGCATCTGCCGCCAGCGGCATTACGCCGCCACTCGCGCCAACGCCTATCCAGCGCTGCCAGGCCGGGCGCGCTGCACGCAGGCCGGCGAGCATTTGCGGCACCAGATCAACCGCAAGTTGCTGCGCAGCCGGATACCGCACCGCCAAATCTGGCAGGCTGGCGCCACGGCTACAACCCAGATCAAGCACGCGCTTTGGTTCCACCCGGACGTAATCAAGGCGCTCCTGCATGCGGCGATCAATTTCACGGGCAAAAAAATCCCCTTCGCCGTAACGCCCTGCAATGCGGGAAAACGATTGCCGGACTTGCCGGCAATCCACAAACTGAGGCGCTTCACTCACACCGCTTTCAGGCCAAGCCGCGCAAACAGGGCTTCATCACGCGCGACGTCCGGATTACCCGTGGTCAGCAAACGCTCGCCATAGAACATCGAATTGGCACCAGCCAGGAAGCATAGCGCCTGCAGCTCGTCGGTCATTTCCTGACGGCCAGCCGAGAGGCGAACCCAGGAAGTCGGCATGGTGATACGTGCCGCCGCAATCGTCCGCACAAATTCAAACGGATCAATGCGCTCATTATCGGCCATCGGCGTACCGGGAATCGGCACCAGATTATTGATCGGCACAGACTCCGGCGGCTTTGGCAGGTTGGCCAGTTGCACAATCAGTCCCGCACGATTCTTGCGCGATTCGCCCATACCGATAATGCCCCCCGAGCAAACATTGATCCCCGCCTCGCGCACCTGCTCCAGCGTATCCAGCCGGTCATCATGCGTATGCGTCTTGATCACCTGACCGTAAAACTCTTTGTCTGTATCAAGATTGTGGTTGTAATAATCCAGCCCGGCATCTTTCAGCTTCTCGGCCTGACCTTCCTTCAACATGCCCAGGGTCACGCAAGTCTGCATGCCGAGCGCCTTCACTTCACGCACCATATCCAGCACGCGGTCGAGATCGTTGTCTTTCGGGCCTTTCCAGGCCGCACCCATACAGAAGCGCGAGGCACCTTTGTCTTTGGCCGCCTGGGCGGCAGCAACCACCTCATTCAGCGGCATCAGGCGCTCACGCTCGGTATCAGTGTCATAGCGCGCCGACTGCGAGCAATAACTGCAATCTTCTGAACAGCCACCTGTTTTTACTGACAGCAAGGCTGAGCGCTGGACAGCATTCGGATCAAAACTTTCACGATGCACGCCCTGGGCGCGCCAGATCAAATCCATGAACGGCATGTCGTAAATTGCCAACACTTCCTCAACACTCCACCGTCGCGGCGAACTTGATTGCTGAAGGGGCGCTACTTTGGCGAGAGAGCTGGCTTGTTGCATGGAAGACCTTGCATGAGAAAATCGGGTAAATTAATCCAAAATGGGGTGTCAAACGCACTCGTAATTATGAATTATCAAGGACACCACTAGTGCTGTCAATTTTACCCCAGCCATTGCTACTTGCTCTAAAGCAACTACAAACAAGCCTTTTACCGGGGAGTTGCCTGTTATGTAGCGCCGACAGCAATAATCAACTTTTATGTCCGGACTGCACAAATGATTTGCCGCCTTTGCCAGAATACCGTTGCCCGCAATGCGGCGAACAAACCACGCACGGCGAGCGCTGCGGCGCCTGCCTCAAAGACCAGCCAGCCTTCGAGCGCAGTTTTGCCTGTTTTCGTTACGATTTTCCCGTCGACCGTATCATTCATGCATACAAATACGGTCATCAACTCGCCGTTGCCAAATGGGCAGCAGAAATCATGGTCAAACAACTTGCCAACAACTCCTATGATTTTCTGATCCCCATGCCACTCCACCCGGATCGACTGCGCGAGCGTGGTTTTAACCAGGCAACCGAAATCGCTCGCGGCGTTGCCAAAACTACGGGACAACTCCTCAATACAGATGCACTGACCCGCTGCCGCGCCACCTCGCCCCAAGCTGAGCTACCAATGAAAGAACGAACCCGCAACGTGCGCGGCGCCTTTGAATGCAGCGTCAACCTGAGCGGGAAACGCGTGCTTCTGATAGATGACGTCATGACCACCGGCGCAACCCTGCGTGAAGCAGCACGTACCCTCAAACTCCACGGCGCTGCATATATAGCTATTGCCACCTTCGCCCGCGCCTATAAACATTAAGAAGAACAACCATGATCGCCGTCGTCCTTTACCAGCCAGAAATTCCGCCCAACACCGGCAACGTCATCCGCCTCTGCGCCAACACCGGAGCCGAATTGCATCTCGTCGAACCACTCGGTTTCAACTTTAACGACAAAGCCTTGCGCCGTGCCGGGCTCGACTACCACGACACCGCCCGCATCATTCGCCACACCGATTGGCAAGCCTGCATGAGAGCACTCAGTGGGCGTCCAATGTTCGCTATCACCACCAAAGGCAGCTGCAGCCCGTACGATATTGAACTAAGCGACAACGTCGTTTTCGTCTTTGGCCGCGAAACCAGTGGCCTGCCAGTCGAAATAATGACCGAATTTAAAGCAGAACAACGCCTGCGCCTGCCCATGTTGCCTGATCAACGGAGCCTTAATTTGAGTAACGCAGTAGCCGTTACTGTTTATGAAGCATGGCGCCAATGTGGATTCAACACACCACAACCCTGAGCAAGCTGTTGCATCAACGCAACAACTCAACACAAAAGTCGCACTCGGCAACAAACATCGATTGCCCCGACACCAGCCTCTTTGCGACAATCCATTCAACTTCTCAATCCGAGAGGTAAAGCTTAATCGGCTCGCAAGATCAGATTAAAAACTAACCACTAAGGAGATTTTCAAGATGCAAAAGAAAATTATCGCTCTGGCCGTTGCTGGCCTGGCTTCTACCGCAGCATTCGCACAATCCAACGTTACCATCTACGGTTCTGTTGATTACGGTTACTCATACCGTTCTGATGCAGACAAGCCGCGTGTTGCTGGCGCAGCTGCAAACGGTGTCAATAGCACCAATCAGCGCGGCCTGGCTGATTCTTCCAGCAAACTCGACAGCGGCATGGCTCAAGGCAACCGCCTTGGCTTCAAAGGCGTCGAAGACCTGGGCAATGGCCTGAAGGCTGTTTTCCTGCTTGAGCAAGGTTTTTCTGTTGATACCGGCACCAACGCTCCGGGCAATGCCAACACCTCTGGCGCACAAGCCAACGCTGGCGCAACCACCGGCTTCACCCGTCAAGCTTACGCTGGCCTAGCTGGCAACTTTGGTACTTTGGTCGGTGGTCGTCTTTACACCCCGATGTGGTCTTTGGTTTCCTCCATTGATCCGTTTGGCGCTGGTACCGTTGGCCGTATGGACAACATCTTCGGTGGCGACGTGAATGCTCTGTTGTTGCCAGCTCGTGTTGATAACGCTGTTGCCTACATCTCACCGTCCTTCGGTGGCTTTGTCGTAACCGGCGCTTACTCCAACAACGCAATCGGCGCTGACAGCACTCTGAACAACGCACAAAACAACACCGTTTATGCTTTGTTGGGTCGTTACACCGCCGGTCCTGCTGACATTGGCCTGAGCTACCATAACATTCAGATCGGCTCTACCGGCACCAACCCACCGTCACCGTCTGCAACCAAGTCTGTTGAAAACTACACCCTGGCTGGCGCATTTGATGCCAAGGTTGTTAAAATTCATGGCTGGTACTCACATGGCGTTATTGATCAAGTAGCTTCTGGTGCTGACCTTAAGTTGGACAACTACATGATCGGCCTGAGCGCCCCTATCGGCAAGGTTACCCTGAAGACCTCCTACACCTTCTCTGATGGCAACTCTGCAGCTGGTGGCAACGCCCAGCAATTGGCTCTCGGCGCTAACTACAACCTGTCCAAGCGTACCGATCTTTACACCGCGTACTCTATGATCGACAATGATAGCGCCAAGGTTGGCGCAGCTACCATTCGTCGTACCGCTTCAGTTGGCGATGCATCGAACAGTGGTTTTGCTGGCACCTCACCTTACACCCAAGGTTTCCAGGTTGGCGTTCGCCACACGTTCTAATCTGACTCACGTCAGTTAGTTCATAAAGAGGGAGCTTCGGCTCCCTTTTTTATTTCAAAACAATCGCTTAATGCATCACCACTCGACAAACCGGGAGCAACAAAATTCGGCGCACCCAGGAATGTCCATTAACGCCACATCGGCGTAAACGAGAAAGCCGAATCAAAGATATCTCTTTGATTCGGCTTAATTTTTGGTGGTGATGGGCAGAATTGAACTGCCGACCTGTGGGTTATGAATCCACCGCTCTAACCAACTGAGCTACATCACCACGCGAGGGCGCGGATTATATTTGCTCAGGCTTTGTTCGGTCAAGGGTTTTCATCGTCGGCTATAATGCGGCAATGCTTTTGACCGCAACTCTTGTCTTTGACACTCTCATCAGCCCAGCAGCAACGGCCTTGGCCGACTCTGCCAATACGCCATTTCCATTTCAGGCCACGCCGGCCATTTTCACCCCCAAGAAATAAACTTATGCCAAAAAAACTATTCATCCGCACTTTTGGGTGTCAGATGAATGAGTACGATTCGGACAAGATGGCCGATGTACTCAATGCCGCAGAAGGCGTCGTCAAAACTGACAACGTTGAAGAAGCCGACATCATCCTGTTCAACACCTGTTCCGTGCGCGAGAAGGCGCAGG
>ERZ724523.2482-NODE-2482-length-10510-cov-12.985366_pt1 | contig 10510 bp, 7 predicted proteins | sample MGYA00376056_ERZ724523 | MGnify/ENA primary metagenome ERZ724523 (study PRJEB28724, sample SAMN07190888) | wastewater metagenome | isolation source: influent of sewage treatment plant in Hong Hong | place: USA: Christiansburg, Virginia | collected 2016-03-01 ... | reverse complement strand
CTAAGTATTTAAAAACCCCCCTCAATTTAATCATTGAGGGGGGTTTTTGCTTTTTTCCCTACAGAACATGCACGGAATAACCGCTGCTCACGCTACAATCGCGTATCTTCTTTGAACGTAGTGCTTAACCACGATGAATTACCCCCTGCCTTCATTTGAAGCAAAGTGCTGCATGCCCGAGCAGCTTAAGACTCGCCTTGCTGACCTACCCCGTCCCCTTGTGTTTACGAATGGTTGCTTTGATATTGTGCATCGGGGTCATGTGACTTATTTGGCCCAAGCGCGTGCTTTAGGGGTGAGCCTTATTGTCGCACTCAACACCGATGATTCTGTTCGGCGACAAGGCAAGGGCGATGATCGCCCGATCAATTCGCTGGATAACCGCGCCGCTGTGCTGGCTGCTCTTGCCTGTGTTGATATGGTGACGTGGTTTGATGTCGACACGCCAGCCGATTTGATTGCCCAAATTCAGCCAGATATTTTGGTTAAAGGAGGGGATTGGGCTCTGGATAAAATTGTCGGTGCGCAAGAAACCTATGCCCGTGGCGGACAGGTTCATGCCATCCCCTTTCTCTTCCAAACTTCAACCACTGCCACGCTCGAAAAAATTCGCGCACAAAGTTGCGCGTGAAAGCCAATGATTTCGCGCTTTTGCGCCTTTTAGCTGATGGTGCTTTCCATTCGGGCGAGCGGCTGGCCGAGCAATTGGGATGTTCTCGCGCCTTAGTGTGTGCTCGGCTAAAGCAGCTCTCCCAATCACATGGACTGGTGCTGCACAGTGTACGCGGGCAAGGCTATCAGCTAGCCAGTAAAATTGATTGGCTAAATCTTGACGAAATAACTCGCTATCTTGCTGCGTCTCCATTGGGATTTGCCCTCGAATTAGTTGATACCACCACCTCCACCAATAGCGATATGCTCCAACGTGCTGCCGAAGGAGAAGCTTCTCGATTGGTGTGCTTAGCTGAAACCCAAACCGCCGGGCGTGGGCGGTATGGCCGGATATGGCAGTCTCAGCTAGGCTCTGCACTTACCTTTTCTGTATTGTGGCGATTTCAGTGCGGCGTATCCCAGCTTTCAGGGCTCAGTCTTGTGGTGGGTTTAGCGGTTTTGCACGCGTTACAGGAAAATAGCGTACCCTCTGCGCGGCTAAAGTGGCCAAATGATATTTTGTTTGAAAATCGCAAGCTTGCAGGCATCTTGATTGAGCTTTCGGGGGATGCGCTGGGTCCCTCTGCGGTTGTGATTGGCATCGGGGTCAACTTTTCCTCGCCAGAAGGGGTTGAGCAAGAAACCGCCTCAGTGGCCGAGATGCGCCTTTCGCTCTCCAGAAATAAACTGGCAGCAGATATATTGATCGCATTGGCGGTTATGCTCCCTCGCTTTGAGCAACAAGGTTTTGCCGCTTTTCGGCAAGTGTGGGAAGGTTCGCATGGTTGGCAAGGCGAGCGCGTAACACTGCTGCCCTTATATGGAGAGCCTAGCCACGGCATTGCCTTGGGTGTGGATGACTCGGGTGCACTACGCCTGCTCACCACCCAAGGAGAAACTGCAATTCATGCAGGAGAAGTCAGTTTGAGGCGGACAACATGAAATTATTGCTTGATGCAGGGAATACGCGCCTTAAATGGCGGCGGTTAGCGGACGATGATTCCCTGCTAGAAGAAAATAGCACCTTGTTAGCCGATTTAGGGGGGCTTTCTGCTCTCTGGCAAGCGTGGCCTTTCACCTACGCCCTAGGGTGTAACGTAGCCGGTGAGGCCGTCGCAGCAGCGATTGCAGCTGCCTTGCCTTCAGGGTGTGATTTGACTTGGCTGGTACCGACCGCCGAGATGGCCGGGGTAAAAAATAGCTACCTGCCGCCACACCGCCTTGGCGCAGATCGTTGGGCGGCATTGATTGCCGCCGCTGCCTATCCACAAAGTGCCCGCATTATTGTGTGTGCCGGCACCGCCTTAACCATTGATGCCCTTACGCCCGATAACAGATTCTTGGGGGGGACAATTTCCCCTGGTTTTTCACTGATGCGTGCCAGTCTCGCTGAAAGCACCGCGCTCCTGACAGCAGAGCACGGCGAGTATCATCCCCTACCTCGCCAAACAGAAGACGCGATTCACAGCGGCTGTATTAATGCCCTGACCGCCCCCATCGCCAGAATGGTGACGCACCTCGAAGCACAATTTGACGCTGTTACGGTGATTTTGACCGGCGGAGATGCAAGATTGATAGGCTCACACCTCCCTGTTTCGCACCGAATTGTGGATAATCTCGCACTTGATGGTTTAGCAAGGATTTCCCGCCTATGAAGCGGTTATTTGGTGCCATCGTATTGGCCAATTTAGGATTAGCACTTTTTGGGGTCGTCAAATCTCCCTCCCCCTCCACGGCAGACACGCGCGAAACCAATGCTAGCGCGGTCAAGCTCATCCCCAACACCCCCCTCCCCACCTCGCCTGCAAGTCCCTCGACAAATACTCTTTTGGCAGGAACGCCCGAGAGTAGCGTGTTGGGCAAACCTGTCGAGGCAGCTAAGTTAGATAACGGTAAGCCGGTAGAAAAGCCTATTCTGGCCGAACCCATGCCCGAAAAACCCGTTGAAAAACCGGTAGATAAGCTAGCAGAAAAAGCTGCACCCGCAAAAACCGCACCTATTAAAGTGGAAGCCATCGGGGTGACGCAGCCTGCTTTGCCCGTGCTACCGGCCATTCCTCCGCGTGGCAAACCCGCAGGCGAAGCGCCCATTGCTAACAAATCTGCTCCTCTCGTTCCACCACTGCCCGTGTTGGAACCGATTAAGGTTGCCGCCAAGCCAGAGCCTCGTCCTGAACCTGGTAAGGTCGCGGCTCCCGCCCCTGTCAAGGTCGAAAAAGAGCACAAGGCTGATAAGCCAGAGAAGCCTGACAAGGCCGATAAAAAAATAGAGAAGCCCGCTGCTGAGCCCAAACCCAGCAAGCCCGCTGCCGAAGACCCGCGCAAGCTCTTGGCGGATAAGCCGGTCGAAAAAGCCGGTCGCTGTTTCCAGTGGACTGGACTCGATGCCGAGGCCATGGCGCGTGCCAAACCCCTGACCAGCAAAGTTGGTATTGCCGGCAAAATGCACGAAACCGCTCCCGAGGCACGGACCGGCGGCAAGTTCTGGGTGTATCTCCCGCCCAAGGCGAACCGCGAAGAAGCCAGCAAAGCCTCGCAAGCCGCCAAAGATAAAGGCTTTGATAACTACATCGTCAACACCGCTGGCGAAACCCAATACGCCGTCTCTATGGGGCTGTTTACCCAAGAAGACGGTGCAAAGGGGCTGCAAAAACGACTGCGAGAAGCCGGCCTAGAAGCCAAGCTGGCACCACGCGGTGGCGCAGGGGGGGCAGCAGGACAGCTTAGGTTTGATGGACTAGATGATAAGGGCGCAGCTTCGCTGACGCGGGTTGCTGCTTCCGTTGCCGCAGGAACCGTGAAGCCGGTAGCCTGTAAGCCGTAATCCCGCCACGCTTGCACTGGCTAAAATGCCCTTCGCCACACGGTGGCGAAGGGCGTTTTACATAATTTAACAAAACTTTTTTGGGGCGCAGGGCTCTGATAGCAGTAAGCTGAATTGTTGTGCCGCTTCCTTGGCCGTTTCGCCAAGCTTCTTATCCATCTTCGTTGGAGATTCACATGAAAAAAACTTTTTCCGCTGGCATGTTGATGCTTGGTTTGATGTTGCCCTTTGCCGCCTCGGCTGCTTCTACGGCTGCTCCTGCTGAAGCCACCCCTGCGATGGGGATGGGAATGGGCGGCATGAACCGTGATGGCATGGCTGCAGGTCAAATGGGCAGAATGGGTAAGGACGGCATGATGGGGATGATGGGCGGTGGCATGATGAATCCTGCCAAAGTGGACGCACATCTAAACGAATTAAAAGTCCAGCTCAAACTCACTCCCAAGCAAGCCGACGGCTGGACGATTTTTAGCGATACCGTGAAAGGCACGGCTAAAGCCCACATGGAAAAATACCAGGCCATGCGTGCTGCAGGTACCTCGACCACCGCTCCAGAGCGCATGGACAAAATGCTGACCATGCAACGTGATCGCTTGGCCGGCATGGAAAAAGTCACCGAAGCGATGAAAACCTTCTACGGCACGCTCTCTACCGAGCAAAAATCTGCGTTTGACCGCCATTGCTTGCACACCATGCCTGCGGGCAAACGTGGTGCTCGCGGCGGCATGATGCCCATGGCTGCACCGGCCAAATAAGCTCGCTTAACGTCGCCCTTTGTCTTGCGGCGTGAAGCCCCAAAGCCCCTAACCGATTGGTTGGGGGCTTTTTTTGTGGGTCTGGCTCTGCTTTCAACCAAAAAACAACATCGTGCAGCGCAACAACGCGGCTGATTTACCCAAAATAGAAAACTAAATTTGCTTAAGTGAATGGATTGCATTCAAAATCTAACAAAGTTGGTGGGTGAAATTTGCTGCACTGCGTCATTATGGGTGTGTTTTCACACATAAAAGCCGATTTTTAGGAATTAACCCTACAAAATGTTCGTTTTCGAATAAATTTGGCAGTCTTGCGTTTCAAGGCTTAGCCGCTGGTACTTATTTGCTCACTGGGTCAGACACGCGGCGACCTGCCGCGTCCAGCCCGCACTCACAAGGTGGAAACGATGCCTAACCCGCTCCTCAATGATATTGACCCTCTCGAAACCCGCGAATGGGTAGAAGCCCTCGAATCTGTATTGGCCGCTGATGGACCCGAGCGTGCCCATTACCTGCTCGAAAAGATGATCGACAAAGCCCGCCGCCAAGGCGCGTATTTGCCGTTCACTGCTACCACGGCCTATTTGAATACCATCCCCGTGGGCAAAGAAAAACGCTCCACCGGCAAATACGAACTCGAACACCGCATTCGCTCCATCATCCGCTGGAATGCCATGGCACTGGTGCTGCGGGCAGGTAAAAAAGACCTCGAACTGGGCGGGCATATCGCCAGCTTCCAGTCTGCCGCCACCCTTTACGATGTCGGTTTTAACCACTTTTGGCGTGCCCCCAACGAAGACCAAGAAGGCGACCTGATTTACATCCAAGGCCACTCCGCCCCTGGTATGTATGCCCGCGCCTTCCTTGAGGGACGGTTATCCGAAACCGACCTCGACAGCTTCCGCCAAGAAGTTGATGGCAAAGGCCTGTCGTCCTATCCCCACCCGTGGCTGATGCCTGATTTTTGGCAATTCCCCACCGTGTCGATGGGCTTGGGTCCCTTGATGGCTATTTACCAAGCCCGCTTCCTTAAATACCTCGAAAGCCGTGGCCTTGCCCGCACCCCAGGTCGCAAAATTTGGGTGTTCTGCGGCGATGGTGAAATGGACGAGCCCGAATCCCTCGGCGCAATCGGTATGGCCGCCCGCGAAGGGCTGGACAACCTGATTTTTGTCGTCAACTGCAACCTGCAGCGGCTGGATGGCCCTGTGCGCGGCAACGGTAAAATCATCCAAGAACTCGAAGGCGAATTCCGAGGCTCCGGCTGGAATGTGCTCAAAGTCATCTGGGGCGGGCGTTGGGATCCCTTGTTGGCCATGGACACCCAAGGCCTGCTCAAACGGCGCATGGAAGAATGCGTCGATGGCGATTACCAGACCTTTAAATCCAAAGATGGCGCACACGTCCGCGAACACTTCTTTGGCACCTCGCCTGAGCTGCTGGAAATGGTCGCCAAAATGTCCGACGAAGACATCTGGGACCTGAACCGTGGTGGACACGACCCGCACAAAGTCTACGCCGCGTATTACGAGGCCACCCACAACGCCAACGGTCGCCCGACCGTGATTTTGGCCAAGACCATCAAAGGCTATGGCATGGGGCGTTCTGGCGAAGCGATGAACATCGCCCACCAAGCCAAAAAAATGGACCTCGAATCCATCCGCCTGTTCCGCGACCGCTTTGGCATTCCGATTCCAGACGATCAACTGGAAAGCGTGCCCTACTTTAAGCCCGCCGAAGACAGCCCAGAAATGGTGTATATGCGCGAACGCCGCGCCGAATTAGGGGGCTATCTCCCCGCGCGTAAGCCGGTCAAAGCCCCGATGGCGGTGCCAGGTTTGCACGCCTTCGATGCCATGCTCAAAGACAGCGAAGGGCGCGAATTCTCCACCACCATGGCCTTTGTCCGCATGTTGGGCATTCTGCTGAAAGACAAAAACATCAGCCGCCAAATTGTCCCCATCGTGCCGGACGAATCCCGCACCTTTGGGATGGAAGGCATGTTCCGCCAATACGGCATTTGGTCCACCCAAGGGCAAAACTACGTCCCCCAAGATGCTGACCAGCTCATGTTCTACAAAGAATCCAAAGACGGGCAAATGCTGCAAGAAGGCATTAACGAGCCGGGCGCGATGTCCTCGTGGATTGCTGCGGCCACCAGCTATGCCAACCACGGCATCCCGATGATTCCGTTTTACATCTATTACTCCATGTTCGGCTTCCAGCGGATTGGCGACTTGGCGTGGGCGGCGGGGGACTTGCGGGCGCGGGGCTTCTTGCTGGGCGGCACCGCAGGGCGCACCACCCTGAACGGCGAAGGCTTGCAGCACGAAGACGGCCACAGCCATATTCAGGCAGGGCTGATTCCGAACTGCATCAGCTACGACCCCACCTATGCTCACGAGCTGGCGGTGATTCTGCAAGACGGCCTCCGCCGCATGTATATCGACCAAGAAGACGTGTTCTATTACATCACCCTGATGAACGAGAACTACCCGCACCCTGCCCTGCCTGCGGCCAGCGAAGAAGGCATCCTCAACGGTGCGTATTTGCTCCGTAGCGGTGGCGAAGCCGAAATTAAAGTGCAGTTGATGGGCTCAGGCACGATTCTGCGCGAAGTCGAAGCCGCTGCTGACCTGCTGCGCAACGACTTTGGCATTGCCTCCGACGTGTGGAGCATCACCAGCTTTAACCTGCTGAACCGCGAAGGGCGCGAAACCAGCCGCTGGAACTTGCTGCACCCCACCGAAACGCCGCGTGTGCCCTACCTCACCGCCCAGTTTGGTGACCGCACCGGTCCTTTTGTCGCCGCCACCGACTACATCCGCGCCTATGCAGACCAAGTGCGCGAATTTGTCCCCGGCAGCTACACCGTATTGGGGACAGACGGCTTTGGTCGCTCCGACAGCCGCCAAAACCTGCGCAAATTCTTTGAGGTTGACCGCTTCTATGTCGTCGTTGCCGCCCTCAAAGCCTTGGCTGACGAAGGCAAGCTCCCTGCCAGCCGCGTTGCCGAGGCCATTGCCCGCTATGGCATTGATGCCGACAAGCCTGCTTCTTGGCGGGTGTAAGAACCTGTTTACGAGCTAGCGAACGCAGGCTCACCCGAGTCTCGCAGCACGTAAACTGGTTCTCAGGGTAGAGACAACATAAGCACCGCACGGGCGGGTTTGGTCACCCAGCCTATCCCCGTCGGTGTTTGAGATAGGCGATTTGTCCGCTTCTGCCGCCCCCGCTTTGGGACGCGCCCCCTGTGCCAACCCCGCACAGTCCGGCGCGGCGGCAGAACGGCTTCCGACAAGGAAACACAGCATATGAGCAAGGTCATTGAAGTCAACGTCCCCGATATCGGTGGGCATAACGATGTGGATGTGATTGAAGTCGCAGTCAAGGTGGGCGATACCGTCGCCCTAGAAGACACCCTCATCACCCTCGAAACCGACAAAGCCACCATGGACGTGCCCAGCACCGTGGCGGGTGTGATTACCGCCATCAAGGTCAACGTCGGCAGCAAAGTCAGCGAAGGCGATTGCATCGTGTTGGTCGAAGCTGCCGCCAGTGCCGCCGCCACGCCCGTAGTGGCCGCCGCTGCCCCCGCAAGCCCCGCTCCAGCTGCCGCCCCTGTGGCCAGCCCTGCGGCACGCAGCACCATTTGCGTGCCGGATATCGGCGGGCATAACGATGTCGATGTGATTGAGGTCGCCGTCAAAGTGGGCGATGTGATTGCCCTAGACGACACCCTGATTACCCTCGAAACCGACAAAGCCACCATGGACGTACCTGCCACCGTTGCCGGTACGGTGACCGCCGTTGCCGTCAAAGTCGGCGACAAAGTCAGCGAAGGCGGCGTGATTGTCGAAGTCGCCGCCAGTGGTGGCGCGGTCAGCCCTGCCGCCGCTGCTCCCGCCCCCGCCATTGCCCCGCCGCTGGCCGCGTCCACCGCCCCTGCTGCAGTGCCAGTGGTGGCCGTTGCCGCCCCTGTGGCCGCCCCCCCTAGCCCGATCAACGAAGCTGGCTTTGCCAAAGCCCACGCCGGCCCTTCTGCGCGGCGTTTAGCGCGGGAGCTGGGGGTGGATTTGTCCCGTGTTACGGGTTCGGGGCGCAAAGGGCGGGTGGTTGACCAAGACATCAAAACCTTTGTGAAGGGCGTGATGGCAGGGTCGCTAAAACCCGCCGCTGCCCCTGCTGCCAGCCTTGGCGGCGGATTGGACTTGTTGCCTTGGCCTAAGGTCGATTTCGCCAAATTTGGCACCGTCGAAGTTAAGCCGCTGTCGCGCATCCAGAAAATCTCCGGTGCAAACCTTGCCCGCAACTGGGTGATGATTCCCCACGTCACCCAGTTTGACGAAGCGGACATTACCGACATGGAAGCCTTCCGCAAAACCATGGGCGAAGAGCTGAAAGCTGACGGCACCAAGCTCACCCCGCTGGCTTTCTTGATTAAAGCCGTGGTCGCCGCCCTGAAAAAATACCCCACGTTTAACGCCAGCCTAGACGGCGATAGCCTCGTGCTGAAGCAGTATTTCCACATTGGTTTTGCTGCCGACACCCCCAATGGCTTGGTCGTGCCGGTGATTCGGGATGCGGATAAGAAGTCGCTGGTGCAACTGGCTGCTGAAAGTGGCGCACTGGCCAAAAAAGCCCGCGATGGCAAGCTTCTCCCCGCTGAAATGCAGGGCGGCTGCTTCTCCATCTCTAGCCTAGGGGGCGTGGGGGGCACCGCCTTTACCCCCATCGTCAACGCGCCAGAAGTCGCCATTTTGGGGGTCTCCAAGACCGAGATTAAGCCTAAGTGGAACGGCAAAGAGTTCGTCCCGCGCCTGATGTTGCCGCTTTCGCTGTCTTACGACCATCGGGTGATTGATGGGGCGGCAGCCGCGCGGTTTACGACCTACTTGGGGCAGGTGTTGGGCGATATTCGCCGCCTGATGCTCTAACGCTTTTGCTGGGGGCACGCATTCCGCTGCGTCCCTGCCTCCGTGGCGCATCGGCAAGACCAGCGGACAGGCGGGATGCCGGCCCCTTACGGCGTGTTGGCGGCGGTACTGTGCCGCCATCGCCTTGAATAGAACTGTGGAAAGAACCATGAGCCAAACCATTGAACTAAAAGTCCCCGACATTGGCGGTCATGCCAACGTGGATGTGATTGAGGTCGCGATTAAAGTGGGGGATGTGATTGCCCTAGAAGACACCCTCGTTACCCTCGAAACCGACAAAGCCACGATGGACGTGCCTGCCGAAGCCGCTGGCGTGGTGACGGCGGTCAAGGTCGCCGTCGGGGGACAAGTGTCCGAAGGCGATGTTATTGCCTTGGTCGAAGTTGCCGCCCATGCTGCGACCACACCCCCTGTTGCCGCCAAAGCCGCCCCTGCCAGCCCCAGCCCTGCCGCCGCCCCCGTTGCGGCACAGCATAGCGGCGCGGCTGACCTTGAATGCGACGTGCTGGTGCTCGGTGCCGGCCCTGGCGGCTACTCTGCGGCGTTTCGCGCAGCCGATTTGGGCTTGAATGTCGTGCTGGTCGAACGCTACGCCACCCTTGGCGGCGTGTGCCTCAACGTCGGCTGCATCCCCTCCAAAGCCTTGCTGCACAACGTGGCCGTGCTGGAAGAAGCCCAGCACCTCGCCGCCAACGGCATTAAATTTGCCGCCCCAGAAATCGACCTCGACTTGTTGCGCGGCTACAAAGACAAAGTCATCGGCAAGCTGACAGGCGGGCTGGCGGGCATGGCCAAAGCCCGCAAAGTCAACGTCGTGCGCGGCGAAGGGCGTTTTCTCGATGCCTATCATCTACAGGTCGAAGCCACCGAAGGGTCGGGCGCGGATAAAACCGGCAACACACAGGTGATTCGGTTTAAGCACGCCATTATTGCGGCGGGTAGCCGTGTGGTGAACTTGCCGTTTATCCCGCAAGACCCCCGTATTATTGACTCCACCGGTGCGCTGGCACTGGCCACCCTCCCGCAAAAAATGCTGATTATTGGCGGCGGAATTATTGGGCTGGAGATGGCCACGGTGTATTCCGCGCTTGGTGCACGGCTGGATGTGGTCGAGATGATGGATGGCCTGATGCAGGGTCCAGACCGCGACTTGGTCAAAGTCTGGGAAAAGAAAAACGCCCACCGCTTTGACAATATCCTGACGCGGACAAAAACCGTCGGGGTCGAAGCCAAGCCAGATGGGATTTATGTCACCTTTGAAGGCGACAAAGCCCCCGCCGAACCCCAGCGATATGATTTGGTGCTGGTGGCCGCTGGCCGCGCGCCCAACGGCAAGCTGATTG
>ERZ724523.2477-NODE-2477-length-10522-cov-16.576001_pt1 | contig 10522 bp, 7 predicted proteins | sample MGYA00376056_ERZ724523 | MGnify/ENA primary metagenome ERZ724523 (study PRJEB28724, sample SAMN07190888) | wastewater metagenome | isolation source: influent of sewage treatment plant in Hong Hong | place: USA: Christiansburg, Virginia | collected 2016-03-01 ... | reverse complement strand
AATGAAGAAGGTTTACGCTTCTCAGATGAATTTGTTCGTCACAAAATATTAGATGCGGTGGGGGATCTTTACTTGCTCGGCCACCAAATTATTGCCAAATTTGATGGATATAAGTCTGGGCATGCTTTGAATAATCAATTATTGCGCAATGTCCAAAGTGATCCAAGCAGCTATGAAATTGTAACATTTGATGACGAAGATCAGTGTCCAATTCCTTATGTGAGTGTGACTTAAGTCATTGTCTTTATTATGTGATGTTATATTGTAACAGGTATAAATGTGATGAATTTATCATTTTAAAAATGCAATTCTGAAGCTAGTCGCGACGAGGTTACTTTTTTTTGCTTGCCAAACGGCGCATTGCTTGGCTAAGCTTAGGGTCGCTCACAAAGTCAGCAGCATCTCGAATTAAGTCTTGAGTTTCTGTGCTTAACGATCTTGAAATAGATTGTATCTTTGCGGGTGTTTGAGAGGGGATTCTCAAACGAACTTGGAGTTTTTGTAGGTCTTTAAACTCATCAAGTTCCGACAGTTGTGCAATATATTGTTTTTGAAGGTAACCAAGTTGACTAATCATCGCTTGATTTTCGCCGGTAATCGTCAAAATACCATATTGATAACAAACAACCTGCCACTGCTCTGGTTGCGGTAGGATCGGTTGAATCAGTTTTGTAAGTTTCTGCCATGCAGTCACTTGCTTTGAGAGAAACGTTAAGTTTCCTGTTTTTATGTGTTTTCTGGTTTGTTGAAAGAGATTCACTGGTTCGGACATACATATTTCCTTCATGTTAATGTCTTAATCTTATGCGCTTCTTTCGGTAGATATCAAGGACGAGATCACGCAAGAAACATTCGTAAGAACAGTTTTAAGAGGTTTTTTATGCATATGCGACGTATTTTGTTGGCTTTTTCTTTTGCGGCATCGGCTGCTTCAGTAGCCTTCGCTGATTTGGTAGAACTCAATACAAATAATGCATCTTCGGATCGAATTGAGCAATTGACACGCACTTTATCCGAAGGTGCTTATACTGAATCTAATGATATTGATGTTCCTGCCGAAACGAAAATGACCGTTCAGCTCCGTGAAAAAACGGTTGAACTTAACAACGCTTCACTGGCGAAAAAATACGGTTCAGAATTCTCTGCAAAAAGTTTTTCAAATAATGCATATTCGTGGTTAGTGACACACCCACTTCCAAGCGCACGTGTGAGCTCAAGTTACGGCGGCCGTACTATGAATGGTCGTGCTGAGCGCCACTCAGGTCTAGATCTTGCTGCGCCAAGCGGTACACCGATTTATGCGACAGGTTCAGGGATTGTGACCAAGTCAGGTTGGGGTACGGGCTATGGTCAATACGTTGAAATTAACCATGGCAATGGTTACATCACGCGCTATGCCCATGCATCACGTTTAATTGCTCGTGTTGGTGACCGTGTAGACGCGGGTGAACATATTGCCAATGTCGGATGTACAGGTCGTTGTACTGGCCCACATTTACACTATGAAGTAGTTAAAGATGGTCAACGCAAAAACCCATCGACTTATCTAGCCATGTTGCCTTAATCCGATTTGATCGGATGCTCCGAACTTACCGTTGGTCTGATGCTTGAAAAAGGAATACAGCTCTGACGGAATCTAAGTTAGCATCAAAAAACAGCATTAAATGTATAAAAAACCGCCTAAATTGGCGGTTTTTTGTTATCTTGGGTAACGAATGGTCAATGACTATTTAGTTGCTAAATAGTAGGGCTCAGCCATATTCAGCTGTAGCGATACTCTTATAGGACGAAAGTATGATACATATTAGCGTATAAGATTAGGATATCGAAATAGGTGAATTATGGCGTTTTATGGTGATACTGACGCGCAAGAAACGCAAGAATGGCAAGATGCGTTTGACTCCGTTTTACAACACATGGGGACTGAGCGTGCAGCTTTTCTACTGGAAAAACTGTATCAACAAGCAATCGCTAAACATGTCCCTATTCAGCGTTTAAACACGCCTTATTTAAATACAATTTCAGTGGCTGAAGAACCTGCAATGCCAGGCGATCAAGACATGGAGCGTCGTATCCGTGCGTTGATTCGTTGGAATGCGCTAGCGATGGTACTCCGTGCCAATAAAACGGGTGATGACTTAGGTGGTCACTTGGCAAGTTTCGCATCTTCAGCAACATTATATGATGTCGGTTTTAACCACTTTTTCCGTGCCAATAACGACAACTTTGGCGGGGACATGATCTATTATCAAGGTCACTGTGCGCCAGGTATTTATGCACGTTCATTCCTTGAAGGTCGTTTGACTGAAGAGCATCTAAACAATTTCCGTCGCGAAGTGGACGGTGTTGGCTTACCTTCTTATCCGCATCCATACTTAATGCCTGATTATTGGCAGTTCCCAACGGTATCGATGGGTCTTGGCCCAATCATGTCGATTTACCAAGCACATATTCAAAAATATTTGATGAACCGTGGTTTGATTAAAGAAGAAAATCGCAAAGTTTGGGCATACCTTGGCGATGGCGAGATGGATGAGCCAGAAAGCACAGGTGCAATTTCACTTGCGGGTCGTGAAAAATTAGACAATCTCATTTGGGTTGTAAACTGTAACTTACAGCGTCTAGATGGCCCAGTACGTGGTAACGGTAAAATTATTCAAGAATTAGAATCTTTATTCCGTGGTGCGGGCTGGCGTGTCATTAAAGTGGTTTGGGGCCGTCATTGGGACCCACTACTTGCAAAAGACAAAACTGGTGCTTTAAAGTCGGTGATGGAAGAAACACTGGATGGCGAATACCAACGCTTACAAGTGAAGGGCGGTGCATATGCACGCGAAAAATTCTTTGGTAAATACCCAGAAGCGGCTGAGTTGATTAAAGACTTAAGCGATGAAGATATTGATAACCTGAACCGTGGTGGTCATGACCCGTACAAAGTTTTTGCAGCCTATGCAGAAGCATGTACAGCCAAAGGTCAACCAACTGTAATCTTAGCGAAAACTGTTAAAGGTTATGGCTTGTCTGATGAAATTGAAGCAGTAAACAAAACGCATCAAATCAAAAAGATGCAAATCGAATCTTTAAAATATGTACGTGATCGCTTCAATTTGCCATTTAACGATGAGCAATTAGAAGAAGTGCCTTTCTATCGTCCAAGCGAAAACTCGCCTGAATTGAAATATATGAAAGCACGTCGTGAAGCACTAGGTGGTTACTTACCTGCACGTCGTAAAGAAAGTGAACAGTTGGCTATTCCAGAACTTTCTGTCTTTGATGCAGTATTAAAAGGCTCACAAGGCAAAGAACAATCAACCACCATGGTGATGGTTCGTTTAATCGCTGCATTGTTAAAAGAAAAAGCAATTAAAGACCGTGTTGTTCCTATTGTTCCAGATGAAGCACGTACTTTTGGTCTAGAAGGTATGTTCCGTCAGTTAGGTATTTATGCAGCCAATGGTCAGCATTACACGCCTGAAGACCAAGAACAGTTGATGCATTACCGTGAAGCAAAAGATGGTCATATGCTTCAAGAAGGCATTAACGAAGCAGGTGCAATGAGCGCTTGGGCAGCATTGGCAACCAGTTATTCAACCAATAACTTACCCATGATTCCAATGTACATGTACTACTCTATGTTTGGTTTTCAACGTATTGGCGACATTGCATGGGCTGCAGGTGATGCACAAGCACAAGGTTTCTTATTGGGTGCAACAGCAGGTCGTACCACGCTAAACGGTGAAGGTTTACAACACCAAGATGGTCACTCACATATTCTTGCGAACACGATTCCGAACTGTGTGTCGTATGACCCATGTTTTGGTTATGAATTAGCAGTTATTGTGCATGATGGTTTACAACGCATGTATGTGAACCAAGAGCGTATTTTCTATTACTTAACGGTAATGAACGAAAACTACGAGCATCCTGAAATGCCACAAGGTGCTGAAGAAGGCATTAAACGTGGTATGTACTTACTTCAGAAAGATGAAAAAGCCACTGTTCAGTTGATGGGTTCAGGTGTGATTCTGCGTGAAGTCATTAAAGCTGCTCAAATCTTACGTGATGAATACCAAATCCGTTCAAATGTATTTAGCGTAACAAGTTTCAATGAACTTGCACGTGATGGTATGGCATGTGAAGAATATAACCGCTTGCATCCAATGAGCGAGAATGTGAAAGAAGCTTGGGTGACTGAGCAACTGCGCGGCACAGAAGGGATCGTAGTTTCTGCAACAGATCATATGCGTGCTTATAGCGAACAAATTCGTGCATATCTTCCAGACAACCGTCCATTCGTAGCATTGGGTACAGATGGTTATGGTCGTTCAGATTCACGCGCTAAATTACGTAGCTACTTTGGTGTAGATGCAGCGCACATTGTTGTTGCCACACTGAAGAAATTGGCTGATGAAGGTGAAGTGGATGCACGCTTAGTGAAAGATGCCATCTCTACATTTGAATTAGATACGGACCGTCCAGTAGCTTGGGCTCCTCAAGCAACGCCATCTGTACACGCTGTAGCTGACTACAAAGAGGAGAAATAAGTATGCAAATTACAACTCCTGATATTGGTGTAGATAAAGCCGTTGTTGCTGAAATTTTGGTCAAAGTTGGCGATACCATTGCGGTTGATGACAGTGTCGTTCTATTAGAATCAGACAAAGCATCTGTTGAAGTGCCTAGCACTTCAGCAGGCGTTGTTAAAAGCATTTTAGTAAACTTAGGTGACTCGGTTGCTGAAGGTGCAGCGCTGATTGAGCTGGAAGCCGAGGGACAAACTGAAGCGCCAGCAGTACAAGCACAGGCTGACGTTGTACAAGCTGAAGAAAAGACTGCACCCGCTGCTGTTGCTGAAACGGTTGCACCCGCTGCGACTACAGCATCACAAGTGATTGATGTGCAAGTGCCAGATATTGGTGTGGAAAAAGCAACCGTTGGTGAAATTTTGGTGTCGGTTGGCGATCAAATTGACGTCGATCAAAGCATCCTTGTGGTTGAGTCAGACAAAGCGACTGTGGAAGTCCCGAGTACGATTTCAGGCACAGTGGAATCGATTAGCGTTCAAGTTGGTGACAGTGTTAAAGAAGGTGTGGTGATTCTGACTGTAAAAACAGCAGCGTCAGTTGCACCAGTGACTGCTGAGCCTACAGTTGCAGCACCTCAAGCCACTCAAGCTCAGCCTGCTGAAGCGGCGCCACAAGCTGCTGCTGCGCCTGCAGGTGCAGTTGAAATTGCAGTGCCTGACTTGGGTGTGGACAAAGCGGCTGTTGCTGAAATTTTGGTGTCAGTAGGTGATACGGTTGAAAAAGACCAAAGTATCATCGTGGTTGAGTCAGACAAAGCAACGGTTGAAGTGCCTAGTACAACAGCGGGTGTGATTAAAGCCATTCATGTTGCATTGGGACAAAATGTATCGGAAGGTGTGGCTTTGGTGACCATTGAAGGTGAATCTTCATCAGCACCCGCTGCTGCACCTGCGGCGGCTTCTGCTCCAGCGCCTAAAGCTGAAGTTAAAGCGCAGCCTGCGCCAGCAGCACAGTCAGTTGCGGCTCCTGTGTCAGAACAGGGTGCAGACAAGCTGACGAAAGCGCAGAATGCAGCCAATGCTAAAGTCTACGCGGGTCCTGCGGTACGTAAACTGGCGCGTGAATTGGGCGTGGTACTGGCAGAAGTAAAAGCCTCTGGGCCGCATGCACGTTTAATGAAAGATGACATTTTTGCTTATGTGAAAGGTCGTTTAACAGCGCCTCAAACTGCACCTGCTGCGACGGTTGTTGCTGCCGCGGGCTTACCGAAACTGCCTGACTTTAGTGCGTTTGGTGGTGTAGAAGAGAAAGTGCTGACACGTCTGCAACAAGTCTCTATTCCGCAGTTGTCTTTAAACAACTATATTCCGCAAGTAACTCAGTTTGATTTGGCGGATATTACTGAGCTTGAAGCTTGGCGTAATGACCTTAAAGGTAACTTTAAGAAAGATGGTATTAGTTTGACCATTATGGCTTTCATTATTAAAGCTGTTGCGCATTTGCTGAAAGAAGAGCGTGATTTTGCAGGTCACTTGGCTGATGATGGCAAGTCTGTACTCTTGCGTAACGAAATTCATATGGGCATTGCTGTAGCAACACCAGATGGTTTAACCGTTCCTGTACTCCGTAATCCAGACCAGAAATCGATTAAAGACATTGCGGTGGAGCTCGGTGTATTGGGTCAGAAAGCACGTGATAAGAAGCTTTCGCCGAAAGATCTACAAGGTGCAAACTTCACGATTTCAAGCTTAGGTGCAATTGGTGGTACGGCATTTACACCACTGGTGAACTGGCCGCAAGTCGCAATTTTGGGAATTTCTCCAGCGACGATGCAACCAGTATGGAATGGTCAAGGTTTTGATCCGAAACTGATGTTGCCGTTGTCATTGTCTTATGATCACCGTGTGATCAATGGGGCGGATGCAGCGCGCTTTACCAATAAGCTGACCAAGTTGTTGAAAGACATCCGTACTTTGCTGATCTGATGATCTAACTTTTAGCCCTGCTATTCTCTCTTCTCAAAAGAGAAAAATAGCGGCTGGAAGCACTGAAAAAATACCTCAATAAAGACCCTGCTTCGGCAGGGTCTTTTGTATTTATAGATTGCCAAAAAACATATTTTCGCCTAACATGGTGTTACTTCATTGGGGAGTAGCCGCTGTTCCTAAGAACAGGTGATGATCAACATATTTGCTCTAAAACGAGCATGGTCATCATAGCAAAGAACCAAATGAGCTTCTAAAGAGCTTTCTTTTGTTGGCAAGACCTTTGATTTACCACTCTGCAGATTTTTGGCTAGCAGGAGCGGTGAGTCATTGGTATTTGTTATGCTAGCCAGAGAAAGACATCATGTATGAATTCCTCCTCTCCACAGCCATCGTGGCTTTAGCTGAAATGGGCGATAAGACCCAACTGCTTGCATTGTTACTTGCTGCACGTTTCCGTAAACCCGTCCCAATTCTATTGGCTATTTTGCTGGCGACCATTATTAACCATGGCGTCTCTGCTGTTTTAGGCCAATGGATCACCACAGTTTTAAGCCCTGATGCGCTGATCTGGATTCTCTCGATTGGTTTCATTGCTATGGCGGGTTGGATGTTGATTCCTGATCAGTTGGATGATGAGTCAGGCAGTATTAAGAAATGGCAGAAACTAGGGGTATTTGGCGCAACGTTTGTGTTGTTCTTCTTGGCCGAAATTGGAGATAAAACCCAAATTGCTACCGTGGCTTTAGCGGCACGTTTTGACAGTATAGTTTGGGTGATGTTGGGTACGACTTTAGGGATGATGTTGGCCAATGCGCCAGCGGTCTTTATTGGCGATAAGTTGGCGACCAAGTTGCCAATTGCCTTAATTCATAAAATTGGTGCGGCTATTTTCTTGGCCATTGGTGTTGCGACACTTGTACAGCATTATTTCTTCTAATTCACCGTAAAAAACAGGAATCCCGACTTAAAAAATCGGGATTTTTTATTGAAAAATTATCTTCAATCTATTGATATATCAAATGATATTGGTCGCGAAAGCATTGTAAATTTGTGTAAATCCATATATGTTGTAGGTATTAAAAAGTCTTTTAAGAAAAACAGCATTTTGAGGGGATGGACATGGCATTTGACCGCACAACGTCACAGGTTTTATATGATGATGGCACACATAAGTGTATTAGCTTTACCAGCTTGGTCAAAGGCGAGGGTGTACAGGCAAATCAGTTTTTAATTATTGACCATGAGCGTGCAGCAGTCTTAGATCCGGGTGGTGATTTAACCTATGTGCCGCTGACCATGGAGTTGAATAAATATACGCGTTTGACCAATCTTGATTTTGTGATGGCCTCACACCAAGACCCTGACATTATTACCTCAATGCCGCGTTGGTTGGTCTATACCGAAGCGAAAGTGGTGGCTTCTAAACTTTGGGCACGCTTTTTACCTCACTTGAACTCTGCCTTTATGAGTGAGCGGATGAAAGGTAACTGGCTGGATCGTTTAGTGGAGCTACCAGACCACGGTCAGGTGATTACGTTGGGGCAGTCTTCGATTATTGCTGTGCCTGCCCATTTTTTACATTCGGTGGGTAATTTTCAGTTTTATGACCCAATTGCCAAGATTCTATTTTCAGGCGATATGGGGGCATCGATGGTGGACGATGCCTCAAAACCTTTGGAAAACTTTGCTGCGCATATTCCTAAAATGAAAGGGTTTCATCAGCGCTATATGTGCAATAACAAAGTGATTCGTTTATGGGTCAATATGGTCCGCACCATGGATGTCGAAATGATTGTACCGCAGCATGGTACACCGTTTATTGGGCAAGAGCAGATTCATCAATTTTTAGACTGGATTGAGACTTTGGAGTGCGGTACAGACTTGATGGATGAGAGTGTTTTTACCTGTCCAACTTAAGTGACAAAATAGTCGTAAATTTTGCTTGTTTGGCAACCACAATTTTTTTAATATTTTCTTCCAAAAAAAGTTTTTGAAAATGAGAATATAAAGGATGTTGTCTCAAGTTCCAACGGAAGATGCCTGTTTAAGCTGCGGGGCATGTTGTGCCTTTTTTAGAGTCTCATTTTACTGGGCTGAAGGCATATCCATGCCTGAACATTACACAGAGCCAGTGACGGCTGTGTATTCATGCATGGCTGGAACCAATCAAGCCAGCCCACGCTGTATTGCACTGCAAGGTACCATTGGTGAGCAAGTTAGTTGTGGGATGTATGAACAGCGTAGCTCTTCATGTAAAGAAGTTCAAATCGCTGATGATCAATGCAACAAAGCGCGACGTGCGCACAATATGATTCCATTTGTGCAATTGGAAGCGAGCATTGCCGTCAACGATGAAGGTTTTGATCAAGTCTGTTAATCGTTAGAAGCAGAGTTAAGGCTCTGCTTTTTTGAGTTTTTTTAAAGTAAATAAAATCCATCTCAAAACAAGAAATAAAAAAATAAAGGTGAAAATGAAGAGTTCAAATAAAATATAGGTTTTATCACTTTATTTTCTAAGATAAAAAAATAAATTTTCAATTGAAATGAAATTTAAGTTCATATTTGTTTATAATAGCGCACGGAAATTACCAGTGAGACTGCCATGTTGACCATCGTTCAAGACGCGTTAACTTTTGATGATGTCCTATTACTCCCTGCCTATTCTACTGTTCTCCCAAAAGATGTCTCATTAAAGACACGATTCACGCGCGGCATTAATTTAAATATCCCCCTTGTTTCAGCAGCAATGGATACGGTGACTGAATCACGTATGGCGATTGCGATGGCGCAAAACGGTGGTATTGGTATTTTGCACAAGAACATGGATATTGCTGCACAAGCTGCAGAAGTCCGTCGTGTGAAAAAATTTGAAGCAGGAATGGTGAAAGATCCAATTACTGTGACACCTGAAACTACAGTGCGCGAATTGATCTCGATTACTCAAGCCAACAACATCAGCGGTGTGCCTGTTGTGAAAGATGGCAAAGTGGTCGGTATTGTGACAGGTCGCGATACACGCTTTGAAACGAACCTTGAGCAACCTGTAAGCAACATCATGACCGGCCAAGACCGCCTTGTGACTGTTCGTGAAGGTGAGTCGAAAGAAAATATTCAAGCTTTACTGCAAAAGCACCGCATTGAAAAAGTTTTGGTTGTTGGTGAACACAACGAACTCAAAGGTTTAATTACAGTCACTGACTTCCGTAAAGCGGAAAGCTATCCAAGCAGCTGTAAAGATGATCTTGGTCGCTTACGCGTGGGTGCTGCAGTCGGTACAGGTGTAGAAACACCAAGCCGTGTAGAGGCTTTGGTTGAAGCGGGTGTAGATGCAATTGTCGTGGATACGGCGCATGGTCACTCTGCGGGTGTGATCGAGCGTGTACGTTGGGTGAAAGCGAATTACCCACAAGTCCAAGTGATTGGCGGTAACATTGCAACTGGTGATGCTGCATTGGCACTCCTTGATGCAGGCGCAGATGCGGTCAAAGTCGGTATCGGCCCAGGTTCAATTTGTACCACGCGTATTGTGGCGGGTATTGGTATGCCGCAGATTTCTGCGATTGATAGCGTTGCCAATGCACTAAAAGATCAAATTCCATTGATTGCAGATGGTGGTATTCGTTTCTCTGGCGATATGGCGAAAGCGATTGGCGCGGGTGCGAGTACGATTATGGTCGGTTCACTCCTTGCCGGGACTGAAGAAGCGCCAGGTGAAGTGGAATTCTTCCAAGGTCGTTACTATAAAGCGTATCGTGGTATGGGTTCATTGGGCGCGATGGCAGGCGCAACAGGTTCTGCGGATCGTTATTTCCAAGACTCTAAAGCAGGTGCTGAGAAACTTGTTCCTGAAGGGATCGAAGGTCGTGTGCCATACAAAGGGCCAATGGGTAACATTGTGCACCAAATGATGGGCGGTTTACGTTCTTCTATGGGTTATACGGGTTCATCTGTGATTGAAGATCTTCGTCAAAATGCGAAGTTTGTGAAAATTACTTCGGCAGGTATGTC
>ERZ724523.2469-NODE-2469-length-10538-cov-4.121435_pt1 | contig 10538 bp, 13 predicted proteins | sample MGYA00376056_ERZ724523 | MGnify/ENA primary metagenome ERZ724523 (study PRJEB28724, sample SAMN07190888) | wastewater metagenome | isolation source: influent of sewage treatment plant in Hong Hong | place: USA: Christiansburg, Virginia | collected 2016-03-01 ... | reverse complement strand
TCAGCGTTCTTGATGTCCACCCAGTGGTTGGTCATCGCACCACGCCCAAAACTCGGAGCCAGACTGGCCACCGTGGGAGCGTGTCAAATACGTGCCTGGGTATCGATCGAGGTCATGCCCAACGCGCGAATCGTCTTCACGGTCAGGTAGCCGGCCTCATTCGGTGCGGCGGATGATGCAAGGAATCCAGTGGTAGTCCAGCGATTGACGGTGACGCCGTCCTTGTTGGTTGCCATGAAGTTCGCGTCGCGATCTGTCTTCATGTGCTTGGCGATGCGCTCGATGGCTTCGTTCCAGGAAATCTTCTTCCATTCATTCGTGCCAGCTTCGCGCACTTCCGGCCACTTAAGGCGATTGGCGCTCTGCACCATGTCGCGCAGGCCGGCACCCTTCGGGCACAGCGTGCCCCGGTTCACCGGATTATCCGGGTCGCCTTCGATATGTATGATCTCAGCCTGCGAATTCTTGGATTTATCGCCGGTTGAGTAAATAAGCACGCCGCAGGACACCGAGCAGTACGGACAAATGTTCCGTGTCTCAGTGGCGCGGGCGAGCTTGAAAGTCCGTACTTCCGCCAAAGCATTGGTCGGTGAGAAGCCCATCAGCGCGATGGACGACCCCCCGAGGCCGGCGGAACAGACTCTGAAGAACTGCCGTCTGTTCATGTTCATTGTGTTTCCCTCCTCATGCGACCCCGTGTCGCAGCAGGAACTTCTTGCAACTAATGTGCCATTTAGGATAACTCGTTGAACAATCAGGAATCGGCGCTTGCGGCCCGTGAGGCAAAGCGGGACATTTTGTCCATCAGGCTGCGTGCAGGGACAAAATGTCCCGTTTTGCAAAGTGGTTTTAGAAACTGATTACCTTGTCGGCCAGCAGCGTCGCCTCGGCCAGTTCGACCAGCGTACCGATGGAAGTGCCGGGAATCAGCGGTAATTCACCAAGGCCACGGGCCGGCGCGCAAGTTCGGCACAGGCGAATATCGACACCCTGCGTCACCAGTTGCTCGACCATCCCTTGCAGCCCATTGCCGGTGCCGTCGACCTGGTTCGGCAGGCCGAGCACAGTGGCGTCGGACATCAGAAAAATGCGGATCGCCGGCTTGGCATCGTTACCAGCCAGCGCCGTGCCCAGGCGCAAGGCGGACAGGCAGCGCTCGCTGCCATAGGGTGCGGCGTTGATGATGATCAGGATGTTTTGCATGGCTTGTCTTCCATCTATAAGAAAAGCGTGATGATAGCGCTGCTCAACGCATTTTCCGCCGCAACCAGGCGCTGCTCTGATCGACGGCAATTGACAGGGCCAGCATGGCAATGATTACGGTCGACGCCTGTGCATGGTGGAAAAGTGAGAGCTCGAAATAGAGTAATTGCCCCAGCCCGCCGGCACCAACGAAGCCGAGAATGGCCGCCATGCGGATGTTCATTTCCCAGCGGTAGAGCGTGTAGGCGATCAGTTGTGGCGCAGCGCCGGGCAGGGTGCCGTAGAGGAAGGCAAGGCTGCCGGGTGCGCCGGCCAGACGGAGCGCACCGCCGGGGGCTGACGGCGCATTGTCGAGCGCTTCGGCGTAGAGGCGGCCGAGGACTCCGGTGGTGTGCAAGGCCAGCGCCAGTGCACCGGCAAAGGGGCCAAGGCCGACAGCCAGTGCGGTGATGGTGGCCCAGACCAGTTCTGGTACCGAGCGCAGGGTGTTGAGAATGAAGCTGAACGGCGCCCGCCAGCGCGGCAAAGCGAGCAGCAGGCCGGCGATGGCAGCGAGCAGCGTACCGACAACTGAAATGGCCAGGGTTTCCCAGATGCCTTTTGCTACTTTCGCCAGCCACTCAGCCGAGGAGTCAGGCGGGAAGAACTCGACGACGAATTCACTGATGCTTTTGGCGGCTGTTACGGTCAACAGCGATTTGAGACCGATTTCTAAAAAATTGAAACTGGCAATGACGCCGGCGACCAGTGCCAAGCCAAGCAAGGTGCTGCGCCAGCCGAAGGGTGAAGCACGATTGGCCGGTGGCGTGTCGAGCGCCCGGCGCAGCCAGCCGGACAAACCATCTGCCGCAAAAACCAGCACCATGAAGGCGAGCAGGATGCTTGCTGCTTCGCCGCCATTGAGCATTTTCATGGCTTGATCCATCAACTGCCCGAGGCCGCCGGCGCCAACAAAACCCATCACCACGGAGGCACGGATCGCGCATTCCCAGCGGTAGACGGTGTACGAGGCCAACTCCTTGGAGGCCTGCGGAATCAGGCCGTAGAGAATGGCCAGCGGCCGGCCAGCACCGTTGTGGCGCAGGGCGCGGGCCGGGGCGGCATCGACTGATTCGAGGATTTCGGCATAGACCTTGGCCAGCATGCCGCCGTAGGTCAGGCCCAGCGCCAGTACGCCAGCCGCCGGACCAAGGCCGAAGACGCGGACGAAAAGTAGCGCCCAGACCAGCTCGGGAATGCCGCGCAGGATGGTGAGCAGGCTGCGGGTGATTGGGTTCAGGGTTGGCTTTTCGCGCCCGGCCGCCGTGGCGAGATAGCCCAGCGGCACGGCGATCATAAAAGCCAGCGCCATGCCGGCAGTGGCGATGGCCAGCGTTTCCAGTGTCGCCTTGGCGAGGTAGCCGAGGAATTCGTTACCCGTTTCCGGCGGCAGGAAACCGGACAGAAAGTTGCCGATGACCTTCAGATTGCCAGGGTCGAACAGCGCGCCGGGCTTGACTTCGGCGGCCTGAAATAGCGGCCAGAGGATGACCAGGACTGCCAGTGTGCCGATCAGGCGCGAACGGGCGGCAGGGTCGCGCCAGGAAGTGGCGTCGCGAGGCGTAGCGAAAACCACAGCTAGCTACCGTTCGTCCTGAGTAGCCCGCAGGGCGTATCAAAGGGCATTGCAAGCCGAACCATCAGCAACACGCCGCCCGCGTCGCCGCATCGTTGGCGGCGGTTTGTGACAGGAAGTGCGGTTCGTGCGCCTGCACCGGCAATTCCTCGCCTTCGCTGGCATACAACTCATGCAGCAGCTGCACGCTGATTTCGCTGGCCGGCAGGTCGAAGGCAATGCGCCCGGCCTTGACGCCGACGATGCGCGAAAAGTTGCCGAGCGCCAGATCGACGGCATGCAGGCTGGCGACCAGTGTTGCGCCACGTGCTTCGGCATCGGCAATCAACAGGCGCACGGCGCTCAGCGCCAGCGTTGGGTCGAGGGCCGAGACCGGTTCATCGGCGAGGATCAGGTCGGCTTGCTGATAGAGGACGCGGGCAATGCCGACACGCTGTAACTGGCCACCGGAAAGCTGGTCGCAGCGGGCAAAAAGTTTGTCGGCCAGATCGACGCGTTCGAGCGCGGCACGAGCGCCGGGCACGTCGAGCGGGTAAATCAGCGAAGCCAGCGACTTCCAGGCCGGCCACTGGCCGAGTTTGCCGGCCAGCACCGCTGTTACCACGCGTTGCCGACCGGGAATCGGCGGCGCTTGATGGACGGTGCCGATGCGGGCGCGCAGATTCTTGATTGTTCCGGTCGACGGCAAAACACGGCCAAAATTTAGTAGTTCAAGCGTGCCGACGCTTGGCGCCAGCGCCGTGCCAAGCACTGACAGCAGCGAAGTCTTGCCGGCGCCGGAAGGCCCGATCAGGGCGATGCGCTCGCCCCGCTCTGCCTTCAGCGTGATGCCGGACAAGGCGGTGAAACCATTGGCGTGGGTCAGCCCCACGCCATTCAAGGCAAAACTCACTTCAACAAGCCGGCGGCGTGCGCTGCCTTTTCGATGCCGTCGTAGTTTTCCTTCTTGGTCGGAATGAACTTGGCGGCCCGTTGCAAGCCGAGGATTTCCTTGTGTTCCGGGTTGGCCGGGTCGAGCTTGAGGAAGGCGTCGGTCAGCTTCTTGACGATCACCGGGTCGAGGTCGCCGCGTACCGTCCAGTTGTAGTCGAAGTAAGGCGGGGTCGTGGCGAAGACGCGCACCTTGTCGGTGTCAACTTTCTTCTGCTCGACCAGCTTGTCCCAGACCGAGGCGTTCAACACCCCGGCCTCAGCCTTCCCGGCGGCGACGAAAGCAACGGTCGCATCATGCGCGCCGGAGAAGGCAACGTTTTTGAAATCCTTTTCCGGATTCAGACCAGCCTGCTGCAGGAAGAAGCGTGGCATCAGACTACCTGAAGTGGAGGACGGTGCGCCGAAGGCGAAAGTCTTGCCCTTCAGATCCGCCAGGCCCTTGATCGCCGGGTCGGCGGTGATGAATTTGGAGGTGAATTTGGCATCTTCCTCGCGCTGGGCGATGGGGATGGCGGTGCCGTTGGTGCGGATTTTGGCTTGCACGAAAGTGAAGCCACCGAGCCAGGCGAGATCAATTTTTTTCGTTGCTAGCGATTCGACGACGGCGGCGTAGTCGGACACCGGGGTGAACACGACCTTCATGCCGGTCTGCGCTTCGAGGTATTTGCCAAGCGGTGCGAACTTGCGTTGCAGCTCAGTCGGTGCTTCATCGGGAATGGCCGAGACGCGCAGGATGGCTTCGTCGGCAAAGGAGGGGAAAGAAACGGCAGAGGCCAGGGCGCAGGCAAGCGCCCCCTTCAGCGCCAGGCGGCGCGCGGTGGAAAAAGTCATTTGATACTCCGATTTCTACATCAACTACCGCCGTGCGGATGTCACGACAGCTTACAAAGCGCCGAGGCGCCACTCAGTTTCAATGCGGTACTCAGACCGCTTTAGCAATTTTGCCAGCGCACAATAATGCAACTTTGGTGCCTGTGGCTAACTGTTTGATTGTGCGCTTTTTGTTGCTCAGTAAAAGCCTGCTGATTGGGACATTTTGCGCTTCGCAGACAGAATGTCTCAGGTGTTTGCGGGCTGGCGGCAGCGCTAGCCGGTGTCTTGCCGGCAGTGCTATCCTGCTATTCCCATGATCAATACCTTGCTCGACGCACTTTCTCTGCTTGGCGGCTTCGATCAGCGTTTGCTTGAAATCGTCGCTCTGTCGCTGCGCGTCAGCTTGTCTGCACTGCTGATCGGGGCGCTGATCGGTCTGCCGCTCGGTGCCTGGCTGGCGGTGGCGAATTTTCCCGGACGTGCGGTGCTGAATGTTGGCCTCAATGCGCTGATGGGCTTGCCCTCGGTCGTCGTCGGTGTGCTGGTTTATCTTGCATTGTCACGCAGCGGGCCGTTTGGCAGCTATGGACTGCTCTTTTCGCCGGCCGCCATGATCGTTGCCCAAAGCCTGCTGGTCGTCCCATTGATTGCTGCCGTGACGCGCCAGATTGTTGAGGATGCCTGGAAGGAATACACCCCGGAGTTGTCTCTGATCGGCATCAGCCGTCGCCAAGCTGTGGCCTTGTTGCTCGCCGATTGTCGCTTTTCGCTGAGCGTGGCAACGTTGGCCGGCCTCGGCCGCGCCATGTCGGAGGTGGGGGCGGTGATGATCGTCGGTGGCAATATCGATGGCTATACGCGGGTGATGACCACAGCGATTGCGCTGGAAACCAGCAAGGGCGATCTGGCGCTGTCGATTGCGCTGGGCCTGGTCTTGATGGCGATGATTCTCGGCCTCAATGTCGCTGCCTACGGCTTGCGCTGCTGGGCGGCGCGGAGGTATGGCTGATGTTCCCGCTGCGCATCAGCGGCCTGTGCTTTGCCCCGGAAGGTCGGGCTATTCTTGATCGCCTTGATCTTGAATTGTCTGGTGAAGGGATCAGTGTCCTTCTTGGCCCGAACGGCGCTGGCAAAACTCTCTTGCTGCGCCTCCTCGCCGGCTTGCTGCCGAACGATGGCGGTAGCGTGGACTGGGGCGGCTCCAGCCTGCCGAATGGCCGTTTGGCCATGGTTTTTCAGCATCCGATGCTGCTCCGCATGTCGGTATTTACCAATGTTGAATTTGCCCTGCGCCCGCAAGGGATGAGTGCTGTCGAGCGCCGGGTGCGGACCGATGAAGTGTTGGTTCGTGTTGGCCTTGCCCATCGCGCCAGCGATTGCGCTCGCCTGCTCTCCGGTGGCGAGCGGCAGCGCATGGCGCTGGCCCGCGCCTGGGCGATGCGGCCGCGCCTGTTGCTTCTTGACGAGCCAACCGCCAGTCTTGATCCCTCGGCGACCGAAGCGGTCGAGCGCATCATCCGCGAAATCCGTACCGAGGGTGCAAAGGTGCTGATGACGACGCATAATCTCGGGCAGGCGACGCGCCTGGCCGATGACATCATTTTTCTGGCGGATGGCCGCGTGCAGGAGCACGAATCGGCACAACGCTTTTTTGCCCGTCCGCAATCGCCGGCGGCACGGGCTTATATGCAAGGAGAACTGCCATGGCGCATTGCTTTCGATCGTTGATACTGGCCTTGGGGCTGCTCGCTGGGTCTGCCGTTGCCGAGGAAACACTGGTTGTCGCCTCGACCACCTCAACCGAGCAATCCGGTCTGTTCGGCTGGATTTTGCCGCGTTTTGAGCAGTCGACCGCAATCAAAGTCCGCGTCGTTGCAGTCGGTACCGGTCAGGCGCTGGAAATCGGTCGGCGTGGTGATGCAGATGTGCTCTTTGTCCATGATCGCGCGGCCGAGGACAAATTTGTCGCTGAAGGTTACGGCAGTTATCGCCAGGATGTGATGTACAACGATTTCGTTTTCATTGGTCCCAAGGATGATCCAGCCAAAGTGCGTGGGGCAGCAACGGCCGTCAGTGCGCTGAAGGCGATTGCCGGTGGTGGCCAGCCTTTCATTTCGCGCGGCGACAAGAGCGGCACGCATGCTGCTGAACTGCGTTTGTGGAAAGAGGCCGGGGTCGATCCGAAATCTCTGGCCGGCTACAAGGAAACCGGTAGCGGCATGGGGCCGACTCTGAACATGGCCGCCGCTAGTAACGCCTACACGTTGTCCGACCGCGCCACGTGGTACGCCTTCAAGAACCGTCGTGATCTCGATATTGTGCTGGCTGGCGATGCGATCCTGTTTAACCCCTATGGCGTGATTCCGGTGAATCCGGTGCGCCATCCGCATGTCAAAAAAGAAGCGGCCGAGCGTTTTGCTCAGTGGCTGATTTCACCCGCCGGGCAGGAAGCGATTGCCGCTTTCCGTGCCGACGGGCAGCAAGTTTTCTTCCCCAATGCCAAAAAGTGATGCCATGACCGACAGCTCTTGTGCCTCCTCTGTTCCAGACAACCGTGCGCTTTCCGCCGCTGCAGCGCGTGAGCGCATGCTGGCCGAAGTAACGCCCATCGTTGGCCATGAGTTTGTGCCGGTGCGTAGCGCCTTGGGCCGTATTCTGGCCGCCGACATCATTGCCCCACACGATGTGCCGGCGCACGACAACTCGGCAATGGATGGCTACGCCATTCATTTTGACAGCCTGAGTGGCACTGGCGAAACCCGCCTCAATGTGGTCGGTACGGCCTTTGCCGGCAATGCCTTCTCCGGGTTGGTCGGCAAAGGGCAAGCGGTCCGCATCATGACCGGTGCTGTCCTGCCGGCCGGTGCGGATACTGTAGTGGTGCAAGAAGTGACTCGTCTTGAGGACGGTGTGGTCTTCGTGCCGGAAGGCCAACGCCTCGGGCAGAATACCCGGCGGGCAGGCGAAGATCTGGCGCGTGGCCAGGTTGCTTTGCCGGCTGGCAAGCGTATCGGCCCGGCGGAACTGGGTTTGATTGCCTCGCTCGGGATTGCCGAAGTTGATGTCAAACGCCGCCTGCGTGTTGCCTTCTTCTCGACCGGCGACGAATTGGCCTCCGTCGGCAACCCGCTGGCGCCCGGCCAGGTCTATGACAGCAATCGCTACACCCTGCACGGCCTGCTCATCCGTTTGGGAGCGGAGATCATCGACCTGGGCGTTGTGCCTGATCAGCCGGAGGCGCTGGAGGCGACGCTGGCTGAAGCGGCCGTGGTGGCTGATGCGATTATCACCACTGGCGGTGTGTCGGTGGGCGAGGCTGACTTCATCAAGGAGATTCTCGCCAAACTCGGTCAAGTGAAGTTCTGGAAACTCAATATCAAGCCCGGTCGCCCGATGGCCTTTGGCAAGGTGGGCAATGCCTGGCTTTTTGGCTTGCCCGGCAATCCGGTGGCGGTCATGGTCAGCTACACCCAGTTTGCACTGGATGCGCTGCTCCGTCTCTCCGGTCTTGATCCGATTCCCGAGCGCCCTTTGCTCACGGTCAACGCGGCGAATGCCATCAAAAAACAAGCGGGTCGGCAGGAATACCTGCGCGGGCAGATTGTTGCGGTCGACGGCTGCTGGCAGGTAAAAACTACGGGTAATCAGGGTTCCGGTGTCTTGCGCTCAATGTCCGAGGCCAATTGTTTTGTCGTGCTGGCCGAGGACTGTAGCGGCGTGCAAGCCGGCGAGGCGGTGCAGGTACAGCTGTTTGACGGGCTTTTTTAGTTCGACAAAGCTTGCTTCGGCGACTCAGTTTCGGCTGTTGTGGACCGTGTGATTTGATGCATTCCGATTTTTAGCCAAGAGGCAGCTTGGCAGATGCTAGCCAGGCGTGTCGCATTTGTTGCGGTTGACGCTCCTGAAGGCCAATAAATTGCTCCGTTTTATGCTTGGCTAGCTTCGCTGTGCCTCCGATATTGCCTTGCCTGGATGAGGTATTGATCGGCAGCCCTATTCGGGAGGGCAGCGAAAAGCTATCATTCGGAATTATCCTAGCAGCCTGGACAACGATGCGCGCCACCCTTACAGCTACCGTTCTGATTTCCGCCCTGCTCGCTGGCTGCGCCTCGACTAACGACGGTCCTGCCAACAAGAATATTTCGCAAACTGGTGCGCTAAAGGTTCACCCCGGGCTGCTTGGTCAGCCAGTGCCTGCCGAGTTGCAGCAAGATATGCGGCCTGCCGTAGTGCAACCCGCCCCCGCCCCCGCCCCCGGTGCCAGCGAGACACCGATGAAACTGGATGAGGCTGGTCTGCGTACTCAACGCAGTGTCTACTTTGACTACAACAGTTCGACAGTCAAGGCTGACTTTGATCCAGCCCTGAAAGCTCATGCACGCTACCTGGCGAGCAACCCGAAAGCCCGAGTGCGGATTGATGGCAATGCGGACGAGCGCGGCCCTGCTGGCTACAACAATATCCTCGGCCTGAAACGTGCCGATAATGTCAGGCAGAGCATCATCGGCTACGGTGCACCGGAGAAGCAGGTGGTTGTGAAGTCGTTGGGTGAATCCAAGCCCAAGCTCAAGGGTCATGATGAAGAGTCATGGGCTGAAAACCGCCGTGCTGACGTGGTTTACGAGCGCGACGAATAAGCTTGCTGCATAGGGAGTTGCTTCGATGAAAGGATTGAAGCGGGCAGGCTGTGCGCTGTTGACAATACTTTCACTTGCGCCGGTTCAGGCCTTTGAGCTGATATCGGCTCAGGAGGTGGTGCAGGAGGCTGAGTTCCTGAGACAGAATCCGGAAAGCCGCGCGACCCGGACCCGAGCCTTGGCGACGCCTAATCCAGAGGCCCCGATAATCGAGGTTGTTCAGCCACAAGTATTGAACGAGGTGCGTCCACCGTTTCCGGTCGAGTTGCGCTTTATCCCTCGCGTTGGTTTGCAGATTGACCCAAAGTCTCTAAATGTTCGCTACGGGATGCTGGGCATCGATTTGACGGATCGTATCCGCAAGGGCGCGACGGTGACGGCGGATGGACTCAAAGCCGACAAGGTGGAAATCCCCGGGGGTAATCACCGATTGATCGTGCGCATCGCAGATTCTGCTGGTCATGTCGGGAAAAAAGAAATTCGAATCAAGGTTGGAGAATGAGATGAGACGCTCACTGCTCGCCAGTTTTCTGGTTATTGTCACCATGCTGGCCGGCTGTGCCAGTGAGCCGCCGCCCCCGCCGCCAAAGGACAAGGTTGCTTACATTGACACGACCTCCTTTGACCGCAGTCTGTCGCGCTCTCTCAATGCCGATCTGGAAACTATTGAAATCCCGGTTGATGATCGCATGTCGCCGGTTGCCATCCCCGAGCGACTCAACAAATGGCTGTCAGCGGTCGACGCCAATGGCGGCAACATACAGGTCAAGCAGGTTCAGGATGAGCAGGGAAAAACGCGTGGATTTCCGATTGCAGTCATCGGCTTGGCAATAGAAGTGGTACGCCTGTTGCGCGCTGATTCTGAAGAGAAACTCTACAAGCCGGCGGGAAACTACGACGCCGATATTTTGGTTCGCCAAGGCCCGTCTGGCGAGCGACTCATCGAGCGAGTTGTTCTCAAGCGCCGGACGGCGCCCTGATCAGGCGTCTGGCGCTTTAGGCTGGATGTTGCGAACGTACGTTGAAGCTGCGCATGCTGGCTATCCACTCGGAAAATGAGATTTCGCGCACCTCGGGATAGCGGCGCTCGACCGCCTTCCGCCGTTCACGCCAGCCTTTCGGTGGGCCGCGATCAATGTCACGCCGGTCATCGTTTTGACGCCTGTTGTTTTTACCCATTGCCAAACCTCTTTTGTAGCCATTGAAGCGAGGGCCCGCTATGCAAATAGCAGCGCCTGAGTACGGTTTCAATTTAAGGCAATGAGGTTGATGGTGCAGTGAGAAAATTAACGAAGCTTGTGCGTTAGCATTCTGGTGCTATTGAAGCGGAAACTCTC
>ERZ724523.2455-NODE-2455-length-10568-cov-6.904214_pt1 | contig 10568 bp, 8 predicted proteins | sample MGYA00376056_ERZ724523 | MGnify/ENA primary metagenome ERZ724523 (study PRJEB28724, sample SAMN07190888) | wastewater metagenome | isolation source: influent of sewage treatment plant in Hong Hong | place: USA: Christiansburg, Virginia | collected 2016-03-01 ... | reverse complement strand
CCAAACATCTTACCAATAACCAGCCCATTAGTCTTAGAATCTAAACCAAAATTGTGCTCAAAATCAGTCTGATTTAGTAAATATTCTTTCAATTCATCAGCTGCGATGATGCAAAGTGGATGAGGTTCGTAATAAAATGGATAGTTGAACTGTGAGGGCAGCACGATGTGAGAGATCTCCTGTTGGAAAGTTAAGAATTTGGATTTTGGATCTTGCTGTTGCATGGAGGGGCGAAGGTAGGTAAAGAAGGTGAGAAAGTGAGAAAGTGAGGAGGTGAGAAGGTGATAGGGTGATAGGGTGATAGGGTGAGAAGGTGATAGGGTGATAGGGTGATAGGGTGATGAGCAAAGTTCCTAGAAGAAAATCCTTGATGTTATAGGAAACGGAATTATATAATTGACCAATATTTTGCCGTATAATACCGAGCTGAAAGCCGTTTGTTCAAATTTATTTGGACTATTACGAATTTCCATTCGGTATTATTTTTAGTCTCTGGAATTAAGTATACAAAAGATTGTAGAGTAAAACCTGAAGGCTTTCCTGACTAAAGAGACGGGGTTGTCATTTTTATATAAAATAAAAATTGCGGGTCAATCAGAACTTGAAGGTAGTGACATTTTGAAGGAATTGTCGAATAACGGTGAGATTGACAGTATTTACATTAAATTTAAAAGGAGGACGATTATTCTATTTAGATTGAGCTTCCCATTTTCTTTAGGCTGGAAACAACTGCTTCAGGAAATGCTTCACCGGTCAGTGGATGTAATAGTAATTCTCGTGTGTGAGTGTCAAATTCTTCTTGTGTTATGAGGCCGTCGTGGTAGTTTGCAACATTGTATATCCAAGGGATCACAGTGGTATAGTTCGGGCTATCCATGTAAGTTCGATCCCGCTCCATAAGTCGGGTTTGACGAACAATACGAATGATTTTCTTGTAATTTTTTAATAGTAAGATTGCTCTGAGATAATAAGTCATGAATAGATGCCAGCGGTGTTCAAATATTTCTGCCTTATACGCATTAAAGAATACATCCCCACTGCTTTCTGCCTGCTTATATAGCTTATTCTCTATCCTGGACATGATCAGATAAGCGGCGTGACTGATCTTATTGTGATAGTTGCTGTCGCGGCGTGTGTCCTCGGTAGCCAGCAGCAGTATTCGGAGCGCCTCTTCGTGTCTTCCGGCGCGTAACAACACAGCCGCTAAATTATTGATGTAATATAAATAATCATTGTTCCTTTCACGTATTGAAAGATAGCCAAATTCAATTGCCTTGTCAAGTTTGTTTTGACTGGCGAAATAGAGCAATTTTTGACTGTAGAAATTAGCCAAAATGCGCCTCGAATAAAACTTAGAGTTGTTGATCATTGTCTCGAAGTAATCGAATTTCTCAGACAGGCGGTCAATCATGCGATAATTGTGTGCGATGAATAGAATCCTGATCCATGCCAACACCCGATTGTATCCATCGAGCCCTTCGTCTTTATAGACAGAATCGAGCCATTGTTCATACACCATGGTATCACCATGCTTTGACTTGTACTGCTCGATAATATCTTCCGTCACCGTATGCATCTTGTCATTCACCATGCGAGCATATTCATAGCTGGTGCGGTGTTTCCTGAGAAATTGATCTACTACTTGAAAAGCATGGTGCCGCATTCTGATCTGAAGAAAATGTCGATAAGACCTACCAATATCATACAACTTCAAGAAACTATAATAGTCAGTACCCGCCTGACGAAATAATTTTAAAATATTGCGTTCGATCTTTAAGTCAATATTGTCGGTCATGATCATCCGGTCATAATCACACAACTTGCTGAAAATATTGTCCACATCGATACGTGCTAATTGATCTTGGCACCAAGTCATCATATAGGAGTATTTCCGACGGTCGAGACTCTCATCAAACTTGACTTCAGGTGCTGCATGAGTGGCATTACTGTGCAATAACTTAAGAATATTTAATTTTTCCTCATCCTCAAATCGCTGAATATTCATCAAATAAGCGGTCTCATGCGGAAACAACGAATTGGCAAAAAGAATAAACTTATTGAGCCGGGTAGTCATAACTTAAAGAGTGATACCTCCATCTACTGAAATCGTGGCACCATTGATGTACGCAGCCATATCCGAACATAGAAATACGTAGACATTGGCGATATCGTCAGGTTTGCCTAGGCGGCTGAGTGGCACCTTTGCAGCCATTTTTTCAAGCACCTCAGGTGGCATCGCACTCACCATATCCGTTAGAATGAAACCCGGGGCTACAGCATTTACACGAACTCCCTTTTTGCCGAGTTCCTTGCTAAGAGTCTTTGTCATAGCGATCAACCCGCCTTTGGTGGCTGAGTAATTAGCCTGGCCAAAATTGCCATAGAGGCCCACTACTGAGGAGGCATTGACAATACATCCACTTCCACCCTCCACCATGACTGGAGCAACAGCTTTGATACAATTAAATACACCGGTGAGGTTGACGTCGATTACTGTCTGCCACTGTTCGTCGGTCATCTTGAGTAGGGTCGCATCACGCGTGATTCCGGCATTATTAATGAGAATATCGATATTGCCAAACTTTGACTTGACATCGGCTACCGCTATTGCTATCTCTTCCGGCCGGGTGGTATCTACATGCTGATATATAACTTCTGCACCCCCAGCAGCCAATTCAGCTTGTAGTTCATTGCCGGCGGAATCAGACAGGTCCCAAATAGCGACTTTCGCGCCCTCTGCCACAAATTTTCTTACGGTAGCCTTTCCAATACCATTAGCCCCACCTGTTACAATTGCTATTTTATCTAGTAATAATTCCATTTACAAAATATTTATTTTTAAAAAATGTGCTTAACCAAACAAATGTAATATCACGCGCCTTATCTCTTTGTATTTATTTTGATATAAATTTAGTAAAATAAATGAATTGTCTTAAGCTAATTAAATCAATATAATTATATGATATACAGGTTATTAAGAATTGTTTATGCTAATTGTCATAGATATTTAACATAAATCTATCATTTTTTTTCAGACAAATCTTATCTAATTTCACTCGACATTTAGAAAAAGGTGAATATAGATATAGTAATTGCGACCAGGATTTTGCTCATCGCTTATGCGGCGGTGATGATATTTTTTGTAGTGCGAGGTGCACTTCGTACGCGCTCTATGACTGATTTCGCTATTGGTAACGGATTTTCACCACTTGTAGTTGGTTTGTCACTAGCCGCCAATATTACCAGTGCCGCTACCTTTATCATCAATCCTGGATTTGTGGCTATGTTTGGACTTAGTGCCTTCATAGCCATGTCTGTAATGGTGCCTCTGGGCTTGATGATTTCCTTGATCATATTGAGCAGAAGTTTTCAGAAGCACGGATCAGCCTTCAAGGCGATTAGTTTGGCTCAGTGGGTAAATAAAAGATACAATAGTCCCGCCTACGGCAGATTGATGGCGGTGCTTTCCCTGCTCTTGATCACATTTATAGTGTTAATATGTGTGGGAATGGTGAAGGTCATAGCCCCAGCGTTGCAAGCAAGTGAACTATATGTATTGATAGGATTGGTGGTCTTCGTATTTGGATATACTATGTTTGGCGGTGCTAATTCTATGGCTTATACCAATGCCTTTCAGGCCATTGTGATGGGTGTAGTCGCACTGATCCTTATTTTCTCTGGAACAGGTCATTTTGATGGTGGCTTAAGTGCTTTTTGGGGAAAGCTGAACCAAATAGATCCAATGCTTTCTAAAACATTCAATCCTACCAGTCCAATATTCCGTGATTTCTTTGAAGTGATTTTTTGTAATTTTATTATAGGTCTGGCAATAGTTTGTCAACCGCATATCATCACCCGATCTCTAATGTTACGTTCATCGAAAGATATCAACAAATACCTGGCGATTGCAATCATAGTGGAAATGTTCTTTTTCATGGTTTTGTTTGTAGGCTTATTTGCCCGATTGGACATGCCTGATCTCACACTTGCAGGTAAGAAATTGCCCATGGATGGCATTATGTCTGCTTATGTGCTCGAGCGATTCGATACAGGTGTCGGCTTATTGGTAATATTTGGTTTGTTGTCTGCAGGATTATCTACGCTCGAAGGTTTGGTCCAGTCGGTCAGTACTACTGTTACTAATGATATCATACTTCCCTCCTTTAAATCAGAGATATCTGAGGATCGTAAAAAATTGATCAATCGCGGAGTAATTATGCTACTCGCAGTTATTGCAATCACTGTCAGCTATCGTCAATTGGTGAGCCCAAATCTAAGTGTGGCAATTCTTGGTCAAAATGGGGTATATGCATTCTTCTCAGCAGCCTTCATGCCTGTACTATTGGGTATTTTCACCAAAAATATTCACAAATCAGTACCTATTACATCTACTATAATAGCAGTAGTGGTATATTTCTCTACGTACTATGGACAACTGAGCTTTTATACTACCGGAGTAATACGCAATCCGGCTGTGGCTGGCACGTATGCTATATTAGCCGCAATATTGGCTGCAGGGATTATGTACCTCTTTACCCGAAATAAAACCAATATCAATAGTCAAAAGATAATAAATGCTTGAGTTTAAGCGCAATGGAGCTATAATTGCTTCCGGAATGGCAGTACCTGACCGGATCGTACCTAACAGTTACTTTAATGAGTTACTCGGAGAGGATGTGGATACCTGGCTGAGAAATAATGTACAGATCTATAATAGAAGGTGGCTTAGTGATGGTGAATCTATGGCGGATCTCATAGAAACTGCCTGCCTACAGGCTATGGAACGTGGTAATATAAAAGCTGAGGAGATCGATCTGCTCATCATAGCGACAGATACTCCTGAATACGTTTCTCCCGCTACCGCATCGGTCATTCAGGATCGATTAAAGTTGGTCAACGCGGGCACTTTCGACCTGAATGCCGCATGCTCCGGATTTGTCGCCGCACTGGATACAGCCAGTAAATACATTCAGGCCGACAGCCAGTATCACAATGTAATGGTGGTAGGCGCATATGCCATGAGCCGTTACCTCGATGTAAAAGATAAGAAGACCGCCACCCTGTTTGCAGATGGTGCAGCCGCTGTCATATTAAAGGCGGAAACAGACGGTAGGGGGTTGCTACAAAGTCAGTTGTCAGCTTTGGGCGAATATAATAGTTGGATGGGTATATATGCCGGTGGCAGTGCGCAGCCGGTGACTCGTGAGGTATTGGAGGCAGGTGGTGAAAAACTGCAATTTGTAAAGAAAATACCTACTGAAATAAATCCTGCACGTTGGGAACAAATGATCAGAACATTGTGTGATAGAGAGGGTATCAACGTGAAAGACGTAAGCCATTTCTTTTTCACACAGATCAATATCAATACCATCTGGCAGACGCTGGATGCACTAGAGGTGCCGCGAGAGCGGGCAGCAACTGTGATGCACGAATATGGATATACGGGTTCGGCAGCCATACCCATGGCATTCGATTCACGATATAGTAAGCAGGAGATAAAAAGTGGTGAGTTGGCAGTATTCATGGGTTCAGGCGGAGGGTTGGCCTTTGGAGCCGCATTGTTTAGAATGTAATATTCAATTAATTATCATGTCGCAATATAGATTAGACTGGTTTACAAAGTGGGCGATATATCGTCCCGAGAAGCCTGCGATCAAGGATCAGCAGACAGGTGAGGTATTGAACTACAGGCAACTGAATAACTCTGGAAACCACCTGGCGCTATGGTTTGAGTCACTAGGATACAAGAAAGGCGATCGGATCGCAGTGTTGGCAGAATTTTGCCTGGAATACATAGCTTTATATGCGGCTGCACAGAAATCAGGAATAGTGCTGGTACCATTAAACTACCGGCTGTCTGCGACTGAGTTGGAATATATTTTGGGGGAAGCTCAGCCCGGATGCATTTTATATGAAGATAAATTTAGCCATCTTCTAATAGATAAGGAAAAGATCAAGCCGCTGACGGACATCCGAAATCATTGGAATTTTGATGAACTGATTCCGGCCTTTAACGGAGATGTAGTGGAAGATGATGCCTTGCTGATTTTATATACTTCCGGTTCTTCCGGACTGCCAAAAGGAGTGCTGTATACTCACAAAATGACCTTTTGGAACAGTATCAATACGGCTATGTCGCTCGTCATCAACTCCAATACACATACTGTCAACGTGATGCCGCCTTTTCATACGGGTGGATGGAACGTGCTATTGGCTCCCATTCTTCATCATGGCGGCTATGTTTGTATGGTGAAAAAATTCGACCCTTATCTGGTCAATGAATTGATGAGCAGTGAGTCAGTAACTGTCTTTATGGGCGTGCCTACAATGCTCCATATGATGGCGCAGCAAGAGAATTTTACTCATGCAAATTTTGACACATTGCTCTACATCATCGTGGGTGGAGAGCCGATGCCCATACCGCTGATCGAACAGTATGATGTGCTAGGAGTAGCCATTCGTCAGGGTTATGGAATGACCGAAGTGGGCCCCAATCTGACTTCACTACCAGAGCAAGATGCGATACGTAAAAAAGGCTCGATAGGTTGGCCAAATTTCTATGTAGATATTCGGGTCGTCAAAGATGATGGCACGGATGCTAATATAGATGAAACCGGAGAATTATGGCTCAAAGGACCGATGGTGATGCCGGCATATTGGAATAATAAGGAATTGACAGAAATGGCATTTTCTCCTGATGGTCAATGGTTTAAAAGCGGAGATCTGGTGCGCAGAGATGACGAAGGTTACATCTTTGTGGTAGACCGGCTTAAAAATATGTACATCAGCGGTGGCGAAAATGTTTATCCGGCAGAGATAGAAAGAGTAATTAATACAATAGAAGATGTTTCCGAAAGTGTGGTCATTGGGGTCAAGGATGAGAAATGGGGCGAAGTCGGAAAGGCCATCATTGTCTGGAAACCTGGAGCAAATATTCCGTCAGATGAAAGGATAAGGGACAATATTGCCACTCAGTTGGCAAAGTTTAAAATACCTAAATATTTTATGTCATTGGAAGAGTTGCCCAAGAATGATGCGGGCAAACTGGACCGGGCTAAATTGAAAAAACTTTATTCATAATATTTATTATAAATCTAAAATTATTAATCAGATGAAATTTTTTAAGTTATTTGGAATGCTGATGATTTCAGCAACATTGATGTTGACTTCTTGTGGAAAAGATGAAAACAATGGTACTTGCAGCGATGGTATCAAAAACCAGGATGAGACCGATATCGACTGCGGTGGCGCATGCCAGGCATGTATCGTAGGACTTCAGGGCAAATGGAAATCTTATCCGGTGGCTCCTATTCTGACTTCTTTTGCTGATTCAATTGTTGCAGAATTTAAGACCAACAGTACCTATTTGGTAAAATCTTACAAAGATGGACTAGCTACAGATCTTGTAGGTACTTATGTACAAACTGCTTCAGGTGTTGGTAATATCTGGACAATTACAGTAAATCAAACTTCTCCTTCTACTTTAACTTCAGAAGGTATTTTTGAAGTATCAGCAGATCGCAAGTCAATGAAATATGAAGTGGCACAGACCACTCCACCTATTGCAGGTGTAACACCTCCGACAGCAGTCGGCGGATTGGGTTCTACTTCAGGTGGTGCCTTCGGTCAGGCTAACGTTCAGAATTACACTGCTAAGTAATACAAGTAATAATAAAAGGTCGGAAACTATGGTGGCCGGCCTTTTATTTATTTTATTTTCGAAATTATCACTTTAACTAATTTGTGACTCACTATGACACGTTTAGTCTTGATTTTTACTGTTTTTTGCCTGACATTGAAGACCTTTGGGCAGAATGTGGGGATAAACAATACCCCATTCGACAAAACAACCCCGGCCAAGGCCAATAAAGACCTACAGGTATATATCTACGCGTACCAACAATTCGTGGCGCAGAATTACTACCCTGAAAGTGATTTTCTAAAGGGACAGATTGTAGGGCGGCTCTTCGGCGGCAATACAACACAAACCTCAGATTCACTAACTTCTATGTATGCAGAGCAGCGCGCCATTCCTTTCTTCGTGTATACACCAAAAATATTTGATGGCAAAGCAATAATTCGAGCCTCATTCGAAATCGACTGGACCTGGGGCGATGTAAATTATGGTGTCGGTGGCAATGCGGGTTCAGCTATATCTGGTGATCAGGTTAACCTTCAGACCCAGAACCTTGAGGTCGAATATAGACCGGGCAATGGCTGGGCGATCAATGCCGGCCTTCAGCGGATGTTTGACACACCAAATGATCCTTACCGGACTCTCTTTGATAAATTTACTACGACAGCATACAGACTGGCCTATTGGGGTACAGACGGAGTCGGAGTGTCAGTGCGTAAGGATGCAGATCTGTACAAGATCAAAGGCGGTTATTATAAACTATATGAAAATAATGTAGAGCTCAACGATGATGTGACGTTGATGGAGCTCTCCGGACAATACAACCTTTCTCCGAAATGGAATGCAGGTGCTTCTGCTTATTACGTGCGCGACCGATCCAATGGAAAGGGAGGAATCAGTATACTTGGACAAGGTCCGGCAAGCCAGTTAGCCACCTATAACGGTACCTATCGTTTTCCACTATCACCGGATCCATTTCACTGCGACGTGGTCTGGCTCGGAGGCTTCTTCGGTCGAAATGAAGATATGATGCTCGACAGATGGTTCACCACAGGATTTGTAAATGCGAATCTCGGCTCAATTACTCAAAAAGCAGTAGGTGAAACAAACTATAAAAAAACAGTTTCCATCAATGGAATAGCTGCGAATATTCGCAGTGGATATCGCTATGGACAGACTACAGGAGATGCTATCACGGCGGATGTAGTTTATACCTCAGGCAATAAAGACGGCATCTCGGATGGCAAATATACAGGTGTCATGACCGGCAATACCTGGGGGAGCCCGGGAGGAATCTTTATAGGTCATGGTGCCTATCTTCTATTTCCGCACGGCAATGTAGTCAATCGTTTCATGGCTGCAGTTACCGACCTGTCTAATGTGGGATATGGTATCACTGGTGGCACCATCAATGTATCCAAAGACCTCATTCCAAACAAACTGCACGCTAAAGTGGGTGGTGCTTTTGGTTTGTCAAACATCACACCTGCCAAAGGCGGAAATATTATTGGGTATGAGGGTAATGCCAAATTGAGTTATGACCTGGGGCCATTCATGAGTATCGAAGCTCATGGTGCTTATCTTGCACTCGGCAATTTCTATGACAGCCCTTCAGTAAATGGCAATAAGTCGAGCCGTCCGGTCAATCCCTGGACCGCTTTTACTTGCTTTAAATGGTTAATTTTTTAATAAGCTAACACATGAACAGATTAATATCCGTCGCAATCATTGCGCTCTTAATATCCGCCTGTAAAACCACTAAACTTCCCAAGGTAACCTCCATGGATCAGCTCAAATACGGTACAGAAGTGCAGCGAATGTCGCTATCAGATGACATAGAGATAGCTTATACTCAGAAGGGTAGTGGAACTCCGCTTTTATTTATCCATGGACTCGGCAGTTATTTGCCTGCATGGAACAAGAACGTGGCGACGCTCTCTGATCATTATGATTGTATCGCAGTGGACTTGCCGGGTTATGGCCACTCATCGAAGGGCAATTATGAAGGGTCTATGACCTTTTATGCAGGAGTGCTGAAAGAATTTCTTGAGAAAAAAGGGATCCGGCACATCGTCGTAGCAGGTCACTCCATGGGAGGACAGATCGCCATGACCATGGCATTGCAATATCCCGAACTGGTGGATAAGTTGATCTTACTCGCACCTGCCGGCTTTGAAGTTTTCAATAAAGGTCAGCGGCAATGGTTTCGCGATGTAATGACCGTGGATGGTGTGCGCCTCACCACAGTGGAGCAGATCCGTAATAACTATGCGTACAATTTTTACAATATGCCGAAGGATGCGGAGTTTATGGTCAATGACCGCATTGCAATACGATCGGCGGATGATTTTATTCCATACTGCTACATGATTACCAAGAATGTACAGGGGATGGTTGATCAGCCGATCTTTGATTTCATGCCTCAGATCAAGCAACCTGTATTGGCCATCTATGGTGAGAATGATAACCTGATTCCGAACCGCTACCTGAATGGCGGACGTACCAAAGATTTTGCAGAAAAAGGTATCGCACAATTTCCCAATGGGAAATTAGTCATGATTCCCAAAGCCGGACACTTTGTACAATGGGAAAAGGCGGATGAGGTGAATAAGTTTATTCGAGAATTCTTGAACTAAAGTGAGGCAGACAAAGGTTTATTAATTTATTTGTTTTCTAAATTTGAAAGTGATTTCATAGAGGGGAAGTATATTGGGGAGATATAGAAGTATAGATCGTCAAATGAGAATGGCTTTATTCAATTTTAATTTATCCCGGAACTAAAGAGAGGTGTCAGAGGGATATTAATCTTTGATTAAAATTTAGTGCTAGAAATATAATTGCGTGATTCGGCAACTATAAGGTGTTACATCAACTAGCTATTACTGATTACTGATTACTGATTACTGATTACTGATTACTGATTACTGATTAC